>Ga0105104_10002423_pt1 | contig 13654 bp, 7 predicted proteins | sample PPLLaktember2015_3_FD_87034 | JGI IMG/M metagenome (GOLD analysis project Ga0105104, IMG submission 87034) | Freshwater sediment microbial communities from Prairie Pothole Lake near Jamestown, North Dakota, USA - PPLs Lake P7 Core (6) Depth... | ecosystem: Environmental > Aquatic > Freshwater >...
CGCGCAGCGCGCCCACGCCGTGCACGGGCCGGAGCGGGTCCAGACGCTCTTCCGCCTCGGCCAGCTCTGCGAGGAGCGGCTCGCCGCGCCCGACCGCGCGGCGGAGGCCTACGAGGCCGCCGCCGCCGCCGATCCGCGTCACGTTCCTTCGCTCCGCGCGCTCGAGGGGCTCTACGAGGGCGCCCTGCGACACGAGGATCTCTTCCGCGTCCTCGCCGCCCAGCGCGTGGCGCCCGGCGACGCCGCCGCGCGCGAGCGCGTCCTCGCGAAGATGGCCGCGCTCGCGGCGGACCTCGGCCGGCTCGACGAGTCGGTCGCGCTCTGGAAGGAGCTCCTCGCCGCGCGCCCGCGCCACGAGGGCGCGCTCGCCGCGCTCGAGGAGCTCTACGAGCGGCTGGAGCGCTGGCAGGATCTCGCCCAGCACCTGCGGCTGCGCGTCCAGGCCACGGTGGACAGGCGCGAGATCGCTCGGCTCAACGACAAGCTCGGCGCGATCCTCGGGACGCGCCTCGGGGACTTGAGCCAGGCAGTCCAGTCGTACAAGGCGGTCCTCGACTCGGACGCGAAGAACCGCCGCGCGCTCGAGGCGCTGCGCGACATCTACGCGGCGCAGGGCGAGGCGGAGGCGCTCGCCGGGGTGTACCGCCGCCTCGTGCCGCTGCAGGAGGACGCCGCCGGCGTGAAGGCCGTCCGCCTCGAGCTCGCCGAGGTGCTGCTGCGCGCCGGCAACAAGCGCGAGGCGATCGAGCAGGCGAAGCTCGCATTCGACATCGAGCCGCACGCGGCCGAGGAGCTGGTCCGGCTCGAGGAGGTGTTCCGGGCGGCCGGCGCCGGGACGGATGGGGTGCGCGCGGCCGAGGCGCGAGCCGCGCTGCTCGCGGCCCGGGGCGGGCCCGCGGAGGCGATTCCGGCGTGGCTCGCGGTCGCCGAGCTGTGGAAGCAGCAGAAGCGCTCGGACGCAGCCGCGGCCGCGCTCGAGAAGGTCCTCGAGCTCTATCCCGCGAACCGGACCGCCTACGACGCGCTGCGCGAGTCGCACCAGGCGGCCGGCAACTGGCGCGCGCTCGCGCGCGTGTGCGACGTGTTCGCGCCCAACGTCGTCGATCCGGCGGAGAAGATCTCGCTCCTCAAGGAGGTCGCCGCCGTCCACGAGAAGCGGCTCGGCCAGAAGGAGATGGCGTTCCTGTCCTGGTGCCGCGCGCTCGCGGAGGCGCCGGGAGACGCCGACGCGCTCGAGGCGGCTGAGCGGCTCGCGGCCGAGACCGAGGCGCACGAGGAGCTCGCCGCGGTGCTGGAGCAGGTCTCGGACGAGGCGCGCGGGATCGCGCGCGCGCGGCTCCTGCTCAGGCTCGGCAAGGTCCGCGACGAGCGGCTCGACGATCTCGAGGGCGCCGAGGCCGCCTTCCGGCGCGCGCTCGAGGCCGACCCGGCGAGCCCGGAGGCGCTCGAGGCGCTCACCGAGCTCTTCAAGCGGCGCGGCCGCGTCCGAGATCTCGTCATCACGCTCGAGCAAAAGCTCGAGGCGGCGGCGGGGCTCGACGAGAAGAAGGCGACGCTCCTCGAGGTCGCGAAGATCTATGACGCCGAGCTCGGCGACGTCGACGAGGCCGTCGGCGCGCTCCGGCGCGTCCTCGAGCTCGACGGCGCCGACGCGACCGCGCTCGAGGCGCTCTCCGCCCTCTACCGGCGCGAGCAGCGCTGGCCGGACCTCGCCGGCGTCCTCTCCCGCGCGCGGGACCTCGCGCCGGGCGACGCTCAGCGGATCGCCTTCCAGCTCCAGATCGCCTCCCTGTACGAGAACGAGATCGGCGACGACGAGGCGGCGGTCGAAGCGTATCGGACCGTGCTCGGGCTCGACGACCGCAGCGTCGAGGCGCTCGCCGGCCTCGAGCGGCTGTACACGAAGCTCGATCGGTTCGCCGAGCTGAACCGCGTCTACGAGCGGCAGATCGCGCTCGCCGCCGATCCGCGCGAGAAGGTGCGGATCCTCGCGAAGAGCGCGGGCATCCACGAGGAGAAGCTGCACGACCCGCGCGCCGCCATCGAGAAGGAAGAGGCGATCCTCCGCGTCGACGGCGGCAACCTCACCGCGGTGAAGGCGCTCGAGCGCCTCTACCGCGACGAGGGGCTCTGGGACCGGCTCATCAGCGTCATGCAGCACCACCTGTCGCTCGTGACCGACCGGCGCGAGCAGGTCGCCCTGGAGGTCGCGATCGGCGAGGTGTGGTGGAAGGAGATGTCCCGCGTCGACCGCGCGGAGGCGATCTTCAACCACGCGCTCCAGCTCGATCCGGACTCGCGCGAGGCGGTCTCCGCGCTCGGCCGCCTGTACGAGCGGAGCGGCAACTGGAACCTCGCGCTCGACATGCTGCGCCGCGAGGCGCGCATCGCCGGGGGCGCGCGGGACGCGGTCGACATCCACGTCCGCGTCGGCGCCATCCACGAGGACATGCTCATGGATCCCGCCAGCGCGAAGGAGGCTTACGCGCGGGCCATGCAGCTCGAGCCCGGTTGCCTGCCCGCGATCCGCGCGCTGAAGGGGATCGCCGAGCGCGAGCGGGATCGCGACCGGTTCCTGGAGATGCTCGTCGAGGAGGCGCGCTACACGTCCGACGCGGCGGAGAAGACCCGCCTCTACACCGCCGCCGGCCGTGTCTACCACGAGGAGCGAGACGACCGCGACCAGGCGGCGCGGTACTACGAGGAGGCGCTGAAGCGCACCGCCGGTCACCCCGATGCGGCGCGCCCGCTCGCCGACATCTACGTCGCGCAGGCGCGCTGGCCCGACGCCGAGCGCATCCTCGACGCGGTGGTCGAGGCGCTGGCGCTGGAAGGCGACGCGAAGGAGCTCTGCCGCCAGTCCTACCGGCAAGGCTACGTCGCCGAGAAGCTCGGCAATCGCGAGAAGGCGCTCGCGTGCTACCGGCGCGCCTACGAGCTCGACGCGACCTACCTGCCCGCCCTCGAGGGGCTCGGGAACCTGCTCGTCACGGAGCAGCAGTGGGACGAGGCCCTCAGGATCTTCACCACGGTGATCGTGCACCACCGCGACGCGCTCACCGACCTCGAGGTCGTAGAGACGCACTGGCAGATCGGGGAGATCGCCCAGAAGCTCGGCCAGACCGAGCGCGCCGCGAACGCCTTCAAGAAGGCGCTCGAGATCGACGCGAACCACGAGCCGTCGCGCCGCAGCCTCGTCGCGGTCCTCGAGGCGATGGGCGACGTCGAGGGCGCGGTCGAGCAGCGGCAGCGCCTCCTGCCCATCCTCGAGGGCGACGCGAAGCTCGCGAACCTCGTCGCGATCGGCGAGGCCTGCCGCGACCGGCTCGGGGATCCGTACCAGGCGATCGACGCGTTCCTCGCGGCGTCACGGCTCGATCCGACCTCGCTCCCGGTCACGGAGGCGCTGCTCGGCCTGTACCGGGAGACCCGCCAGGGCCAGAAGGCGGCCGACGTGCTCGCGCAGATCCTGGCGCGCCCGGAGGTCCAGGCGGATCCGGTGCGCGCCGCGAGGCTGCACGCGACGCTCGCCGACGTGCTGCAGGACGAGGTGAAGGACGAGACCGCCGCCGTCGCGGAGCTCGAGAAGGCGCTCGATCGCAACCCGCGCCTCGTGCAGGCGTTCGCGAAGATCGAGGAGATCCTCACGAAGGCGAAGCGCTGGACGGATCTGGAGCAGGCCTACGTCCGGATGATCCAGCGGCTCCCGAAGGCGCCCGACTTCGCGCAGGCGCGCGTGGCGCTGTGGCGCACGCTCGGCGACCTCTACCGTGACGTGCTCCGCAACGAGGACGGCGCGCGTACCGCCTACGGCGTCGTCGCGCGCTCCGATCCGGAGGACGCCGCCGCGCTCGAGGCCTACGCGGATCTCGCCGCGAGGAAGCCGGGCGAGGAGGCCGGGGCCATCGCCGCGCTCAGGCAGCTCGTGAAGCTCGGGGCGAAGCCCCAGAAGGCGACGTCCGCGCTCGTGTCGCTCCACGCGACTCGCAAGCAGTACGACCTCGCCTACTCCGCCGCGCAGGTCCGCGTGCACCTCGTCGGCGGCGCGAGCGAAGACGAGGTCCAGGTGGTGGGGCGCCTGCGGAAGTTCGCGCGCGACCACGCGAGCCGACCGCTCGACGATACGCTCTGGGCGCTGCTCCTCCATGAGCGGGTGAAGGGACCGCTCGCCGACGTGATGACGCTCCTCGCGCTCCACGCGCGCGCGATGTTCGTCCTCCGCGAGAAGGACCTCGGCCTGAACCCGAAGAAGGACGAGCTCGACGTGAGGGGCTCGATGCTGTTCTTCGCGAACATGTTCAAGTACGCGGAGCGCACGCTCGGGCTCGAGGGCCAGCTCAGGTTGTTCAGGAAGGACGACGTCCCGCAGCGGCTGCAGCTCGTGCCGACCGAGCCCGTCGGGATCGTCGCCTCGGAGGACATGTTCCGCGAGCGGCCCAAGAAGGAGCTCTGGTTCGCGATCGCGAAGGCGATGGCGTTCGCGCGCCCCGAGCTGCTCCTCGCCCGGCTCATGCCGCACGACCAGCTCGATCTCGTGTTCCAGGCGGCCTGCTCGGTCGGGACCTCCCGGTTCGTCGTCACGGCCGACCCGCACCTCGTCGAGAAGCTGAAGCGCGAGCTCGAGCGCACGCTCCCCGAGAACATCCGCAACAACACGCTCAAGCTCCTCGCCCGGACCTACTGCGACGTGCAGCACCCGGGGGACGTGCGGGCCTACCTGGACGGCGCGGAGCTGCCCTCGAACCGCGTCGCGGCGCTCCTCGCGGGCGACCTCGACGTGGTCCGGCGGGCAGTCGTCGCGGAGAAGCCGCAGGTTTCGAAGCTCAGGGAGGAGACCCGGCTCCGCGATCTGGCGGGGTTCTGCGTCTCCGAGGAGTACGGCACGCTGCGGGAGAAGCTCGGGCTGTCGTGCGTGGTGCCGGCGTGAAGTTAGAGAGGTGCCGTTCCTTGACGCTTCCGGTGTCCCAAACTTAGGATCCACGCGGGTTTATCCATGAAATTCACCTGCGACAGCTGCAGCGCTCACTACATGATCTCGGACGAGAAGGTCGGCCCGTCCGGGGTGAAGGTCCGTTGCAAGAAGTGCGGGACCGTCATCGTCGTACGCCGGCCCGCGGAGGCTGTCGCCTCGGCGGTCTCCGCTCCAGCCGAGACCGCCGCCGCCGGCGGCGCGCTCGAGGCCGAGCTCGGTCAGGCGTTCGACAACGCGTTCGGCGATACGCCCGCGCGCACGCCTGCGCCGAGCCCGGCGCCCGCGCCGGATCTCGCGGCCACCCAGACCATGGGCGAGGAGGACGCCGCACGGATCGCCGCGGGGTCCGCGCCAGCCGCGACCGAGTGGTACGTGGCGATCGGGCAGGCGCAGGTCGGTCCGCTGCCGCTCGCCGAGGTGAAGCGAAAGTGGGAGGGCGGCGAGGTCGGCCCCGACTCGCTCGTGTGGCGGCCGGGAATGGGCGACTGGGCGCCGCTCTCGACGGTTTCCGATCTGGCCGGCTATCTCGCGCCAGTGCCGCAGGCACCCGCGCGCGCCGCGCGCCCCGACGCGCGGGTGGACGCGGGGCCCGCTCGCGGACAGCCGGCGTCGGTGCCGGCCGGTGACGTCTCCTGGAAGCCCGTCGCCGCGTCGGCGCTCGCTGCGCTCGCGAGCGAGGAGATCGCGACCCACGGCGTGCCCGCCCAGAAGGCCGACCCGCGGAGCACGGGCGGGGTGCAGTCGCTCGTGGACGCGCTGCCCGAGGGCGGCGGCGTCGACCCGACCGGTGCGATCCCGCTCCCGATCAAGGGGCTCGAGCGGACCGAGGAGAAGAAGATCGAGCGCCGCTCCTCGGTGGCGCGCGGCGCCGAGGAGGCACGCACGCGCCGTAGCGTGTCACGCGCGGTGGCAGTCGGTGTCACGGCGGTGGCGCTCTTCGTGGCCGGCGGAGCGGCGTTCGTCGTCTGGTACATGAACAGGCAGCTCGATCGTGCGCCGGCCGTCGCCACTGCCGCACCCGCCCCGCAGCCCGCCGCCGCGCAGCCGGTCGCGGTGAAGGAGGCGGTCGAGCCTCCGCCCGCAGCCCCGGCAATGACACCGGCACCGGCAGGAGCGCCCGTGCCAGAGGGCGCCGTCGCGAGCGCCACCGCTCAGCCTGCGCCCGCCGACGCCGCGCCCGCGGGTGGGGCGCCCCCACCTGCTGCGGCGCCGCCGTCGGCTACGCAGGGCGCGTCCGAGAAGGCGGTCGAGCCGCAGCGCAGCCCGCCGCCGCCGCGCACCGTCCGGCGTGAGCCGCCGCCTCGTCGAGAGCCTGCCCGGGAGACGCGCGTCGCCACGGCGACGCCGCCGCCCGCGCCGGCCCCCGAGCCCACGACCCCGCGCAAGCGGTCGGTCCTCGACTTCGAGTCGAACGACCCGGCCCTCGACGAGGCGCTCGGCGGCGGCTCGTCGTCCTCCCGCCGTTCCGTCTACGTCCCACCGCGGCCGGGCGGTGAGGTGCCCGCGAAGCTCAGCTCCGCGCAGATCAACGAGTCCGTCGCGCAGCGCATCGACGGGCTGCAGCGCTGCGTCTCCGAGCAGAAGGCGCGCGACGCGGACGCGACCGGCACGCTCAAGATGCGGTGGATCATCGCCGGCGACGGCTCGGTGCGCGACGTGAAGTGCCTCACCCCGGAGTACGCGAGCGGGCAGTTCGCCCAGTGCCTCGCGGGCGTCGTGAAGACCATCAAGTTCCCGCGCTCCACGAGCCCGGGTCAGGAAGTCACGTTCCCGTTCAAGTTCTAGAGAGGCGCGTCGCGACGATTTCTTCACGACCTGGGGCGAGCGTACGGGCGGCCGCACGTCCCACCGGGTCGGCTTGACCGGCGGCCGCGCGGCTGACACTGTCCCGCCGACCCTGATTCGACGAGGAGAGGTGGCGTTGCACACGAAGCTCGCGCCGGCGCCGGCCGGCGGTTACCGCCCCCTCGAGCAGATGGGGATCCCCGAGCTCGAGTCGCTGCGGGTGATCCTCCGCGGCGGCTCGGTCATCGACTGGCGCCGGCTCAACTTCCACGATCGCGCGGAGGTCGAGTCGTACCTCCGCCTGAACCAGTTCGATCTCGACGACGCCCGGGACGAGCGGCGGATGCGCGCCATCCTCGCGCAGGCGGTCGAGTACCTCCGCACCGTCTTCGGCTACCGCGTCGCCGAGCCCGTCGCCCGGCCCGACGATCTGTGCGATCTGTTCCTCCTCGCCTCGGGCACGCTCGAGCCGCGGCGGTACCGGCGGATTGCCTGCGTCGTGCTCAAGGTGATGCACGTGATCCACCACCTCGAGGCGCGCGAGCTGCTCTTCCGCACGCCGCTCCGCGAGTCCGATCTCGCGCAGCGCGCGCACCGGCGGATCATGTCCGAAGCGGAGCGGATGCGCGCGGCGGGGCTGCCGGTGCTCGAGTTCGCCGGCAACTCGAAGTCACGCGACTCGCTCGTCACGAAGCTCCTCGCGAAGAAGGAGTCGGTGGCCGCACAGGTGTTCGACCGGGTTCGCTACCGCGTGGTGACCGAGCGCACCGATCAGGTCGCGCCGGTCGTCTGGCACCTCACCCAGACGCTGTTCCCGTTCAACTACGCGGTCCCCGGGCAGACCCAGAACAGCCTCGTCCGCTTCCAGGACCTGCTCGCCTCGCACCCCCGGGGCGCCGCGATCGCCGCCGAGCTGCAGCTCCCCGCCGATCTCGAGCGGCGGGACCCGGCCGCGCCGCGGAACGAGTTCAGCGGGCGCGACTTCCGCGTCCTCAACTTCGTGGTCGATCTGCCGGTGCGGATCGACGATCTCCTGCCGCCGCTCGATCCGATGGCGGACGAGCTCGGGCGCATCGTGTTCTCGCTCGTCGAGTTCCAGGTAGTGGACGCCGCGACGGCCGCGCGCAACGAGGAGGGGGACTCCTCGCACGACCGCTACAAGCGGCGCCAGCACCACCGCGTGCTCCGCCGGCTGTCGCGCGGGCTCGTGGTCCCGAAGAAGAAGGGGAAGCGAGGTGGGGGATGAGGGAGACGACGAAGGAGAGCCCGCTCGATCGCGGCGAGGTGGAGCTGCCCGGTCGCTGCCAGGTGTGTGGCGCAGAGGGGAAGACGATCGCGGTGCCGGCCGCGCCGCCTCCGAACGAGTTCTGCGCGCGCTGCGCGATCGAGTACGGCGAGACGGCCGCAGCGGACGACGACGACGCGGGCTAGGAGCCGTCTCCTACTTTCGGCCGCGCTTGCGCCCCTTCTTGCGCGCCTGGCGCTCCGCCTTGCGCTTCTTGTTGCGGGCGTCGCGATCCTTCTTCGACTCGAGAGAGATCGGTTCGGGCGCGTAGCCCATGAGCCGCGCGCGCGCCATCGCGCCCGCGGCCATCGGCGGCGTGTAGCCCTTCGGCAGCCCCATCTGCTGCGCCATCGCCGCGTCCGGCACGAGGCCGCCCGACAGCGCCCGCTCCACTGCGTGCGCGTCGGCGCCCAGCACGTCCTCCATGCCCTTGCCCTGGAGCTTGCGCAGGCTCATGAGCTGCTTCACGCCGGGCAGGCGCGAGAGGAGCCCGGGGGCGGAGCCGATCTGCTTCATCACCCCGCGCATCGCGTTGTACTGCTTGAGGAGGTCGCGCACCTCCTTCTCGCCGCGGCCGGAGCCCCGGGCGATCCGCTTCACGCGCGCGTCGGTGATGACGTCCGGCCGCAGCCGCTCGGCCTGCGTCATCGAGTCGACCATCGCGACGATCTTCGTGAGCGCCTGGTCGTCGAACTGGAAGCCCTCCGGCAGCTCCCCGAAGAGCGGGAACTTCTCCATCAGGTCGCCGAGCGGGCCCATCTTCCGGACGAGCCGGATCTGGTTCACGAAGTCCTCGAGCGTGAAGTCGCCCGAGAGGATCTTCTGGGCCTCCGCCTCCGCGGTCTCCTCGTCGACGTGCTGCTCGAAGTCCTTGACCAGACCGACGATGTCGCCGAACCCGAGGATGCGCGAGGCGAGCCCCTCGGGGCGGAACTCCTCGAGGCGATCGAGCGACTCGCCCATGCCGAGGAACTTGATGGGCTTGCCGGTGACCTCCTTGATCGACAGCGCCGCGCCGCCGCGGGCGTCGCCGTCGAGCTTCGTGAGGATGAAGCCGTCGAGGGCGAGGCGCCGGTCGAACTCCGCCGCGGTCTTCACCGCGTCCTGGCCGATCATCGCGTCGGCGACGAGGAGGATGTTCTCCGGCGCGACGTTGCGCTTGATCTCCTCGAGCTCGACCATGAGCTCCTCGTCGACGGCGAGGCGGCCCGCGGTGTCGTAGATGACGACGTTCGCCTTGTGGGCGTGCGCCGCGTCGAACGCGTGGCGGCACATGTCCGGCGGCGACACGCCCGGCTCGTGGAACACGGGGACGCCGAGCCGATCGCCGAGCACCTTCAGCTGATCGACGGCGGCGGGCCGGTACACGTCGGCGGCGACGAGGAGCGGCCGCTTTCCTTCCTTGAGGAGCTTGTGCGCGACCTTGCCGGCGGTGGTCGTCTTGCCGGAGCCCTGGAGGCCGACCATCATGATGCCGGTCGGCCGCCCCCGCTCGCCGTCGCGGAGCGAGGTGTCGACCGGGCCCATGAGCGCCTCGAGCTCGTCGTGGCAGATCTTGACGAAGTGATCCTGCGGCGTGACCCGGACCACGCCCTTCTCCGTCTTGACCTTCGTCTCGACGACCTCGCCGATGGCCTTCTCGCGCACGCGTGCGACGAACCGCTTCACGACCTCGAACGAGACGTCGGCCTCGAGCAGCGAGACGCGGATGTCGCGCAGGGCGTCGTCGACCACCTCGGGGGTGATCTCCGACCGGCCCTTCAGCTTGTTACGAGCTGCCTTGAACCCTTTGGATACGGTCTCGAGCATGGACTCCGGGTGCCTCCGCCAGGGCCGGGCTTATAACACGGGCATGGCTGCAGATCCGTCCATGGACGAAGGCCCACGGTTCTTCACGGTGCAGGAGGCGAACGCGCTCGTCGCTGCCCTCGAGCTCGAGTTCGGGCGCCTCGCGGGGCTGCGCACCGAGCTCGGCCCGCTCATCGCGTCGTTCGGCGACGCGGACGTCGCGGTCGGCATCCTGCGGGGGGGCGAACCTCCGGAGGGCAGGGAGGCGGATGCCGAGCACCTCGGGCGGCTCGCCGCGGAGATCACGGCCGTCCTCGAACGGGTGAACGGGATGGGCTGTCTCGTGAAGGACGTCGAGATGGGGCTCGTCGACTTCTACGCGGTCGTGGAAGGGGAGCCCGTGTTCCTGTGCTGGCAGTTCGGCGAGCCGGCGGTCAGCCACTGGCACTCCCTCGAGGAGGGGTTCGCCGGGCGCAAGGAGATCGCCGGGGTGAGCGTCCGCTCCCCCGCCTTCCGCAACTAGCCGCTTCGCTGCAGATCCTCCTCCGAGACCTCCGCCACCGCCGAGAGCAGCTCGTCGATGCTGAACGGCTTCGGGAGGTAACGGTCCGGCTGGGCGTCGCCGGGGGCGGAGGCGGATACGACGATCACCGGGATGTCCGCGAGGGCTGGGTCCGCGAGCTGCTCCTGGCGGAACTGCCACCCGCTCATCACGGGCATGAGGAGGTCCAGGAGGATGACGTGGGGAAGGGGGCCCTCGCGGAGCACGTCGAGCGCCTCCTGGCCGTTCTCGGCGAGGAAGACGTCGTATCCCTCGAACCCGAGCGCCTCCGCGAGCGCCTCCCTGATGTCGAGATCGTCCTCGACGATGAGGATGGAGCCGCGCGAACTCGTGCAGCGGGAGCGGAGGGATGTGACCGGCAGCGCTTGCACTGGGATCAGGGCCATTGAGATCCTCGCCGGTCCGTGAACCGCCACCACGTCATCCGTGCCGTACGCGCACGGTTCATGTCGTCTGGCGGGCGCACGGGCCCGGGAGCTCGCTAGAGGTGCAAACGCACTGCCCGCCACGATAGTTCCGAGTTCTTCCTCGAAGTGAGACCTACCCACGTCTGGGACCGCACGCGATCAAGGCAGGGATACGATCATCAGCGGGCGGGCGTTCCCAGCCCCGACCGGCGGCAGAGGCGTCCGGAATCGAGCCGATCGTTCGCTATCGCGAGCGAAGCAGGCGCTGCCCGACCCAGTCGCTCGCGAACTGGTACGCGATCCGACCGCTGCGGTCGCCCTTCTTGTGCGACCAGGCGACGGCCGCGTCGGCCGCCTCCCGCGTCCACTCGGCGCTGGCCCCGGCCTTCTCGCCGAGCTTCGCGACCCACTGGCGCGCGACCGCGACGTACTCGTCCTGCGAGAAGGCATGGAACCCGACCCAGATCCCGAACCGTCCGGAGAGGGAGATCTTCTCCTCGACGGCCTCCCCGTGGTGGATCTCGTTGTTGACGAGCAGCGCTCCGAGGTTGTCCGTCTCGAACTCCGGAACGAGGTGGCGGCGGTTCGACGTCACGTAGATGAGCACGTTGTCCGGCGGCGCGTACACGGAGCCGTCGAGCGCGCTCTTCAGCATCTTGTAGCTCGACTCGCCGACCTCGAACGAGACGTCGTCGGAGAAGAGGATGAAGCGGTAGGGCTGCCCGCCGAGCTGGTCGATGATCTGGGGGAGGCTCACCAGATCGTCCTTGTCGACCTGGATGATCCGCAGGCCTTCGGGGGCGTAGGCGCGCAGGAGCGCTCGCACGAGCGAGGACTTGCCGGTCCCGCGCGTCCCCCACAGGAGGACGTTGTTGGCGGGGTAGCCGGCCAGGAACTGGCGCGTGTTCGCCTCCACCACGCGCTTCTGCTCCTCGATGCCGAGCAGGTCGGAGAGCTGGATGCCCTCGACGCTCGAGACCGGCTCGAGGTAGCCGGCGAACGAGTGGCGTCTCCAGTTCGCCGCGTGACATTCCCGCCAGTCGATCTTCCCGACCGGCTTCGGGAGGAGCAGCTCCATCGACCTGAGGACGCGGCGGAGCTGGTCTTGGACGTCGGGGTCGAGCGGCATCGGCCGACGATAGCACCGCCGGAGCGTCGCTCGCGAACGGCACCCGCGCCTCGCCCACGCAGTCCTGGACACGGGACCGGAGGTAGGCGGTGCCGGCGATGAAGCGCTGGCCGCGCCCGGCGCGCGAAGCGCGTTTCCCTTCCCTTGCGGCCCTGCTTCGCTTATCGCCACGGCATGCGCTTCCTTCATCCCGAGCACGACGAGGCGCTCGAGCTCTCGCTCGACGACGTCTTCCTCGTCCCCGGATACTTCGACGGCAGCTCGCGGCTCGACGTGGACCTGCGACCCGTCGATTTCCCGGGCGGCGCGCACCCGGTCGTGGCTGCGAACATGAACGCCGTCACCGGCAAACGGATGGCAGAGACCATGGCGCGGCTGGGAGGTCTCGGCGTCCTGCCCCAGGACATGGACCTCGAGACGGCGGCGCGGATCATCAAGCACATCAAGGCCGCCGATCCGCGCTACGACACCCCGCTCTCCGTGTCGCCCCGCGCCACGCTGCGCGACGTCCTCGGCATCATCCGCAAGCGCGCGCACGACATGGTGACGGTGGTCGACGACGAGCGCCGTCCGCTCGGCATCGTCACCCACGCCGACCTGCGCGACCGCGATCAGTACTCGCCGGTCGGCTCGTTCATGGCCTCGCGCCTGGTCACGATTCCCGTCGGGACCCCGAATCGGGACGCGTTCCTCCTCATGGAGGATCAGCGCGTCAAGGCGGCGCCGGTGGTCGACGCCGAGGGGCGGCTCGTCGGCGTGCTGACCCGTGACGACGCGGTGCGGCTGGAGCTGCTCGAGCCCGCGCTCGATGCGCGCGGCAAGCTCATGGTCGCGGCGGCCGTCGGGATCTCCGCGGGCGCCGCGGCGTCGGCCGCGCGCCTCGCCGAGCTCGGCGTGGCCGCGATCGTGCTCGACACCGCGCACGGGCACCAGAGGCGCATGATCGAGGCGATCCGCGAGGTGCGGCGTGCCATCGGATCCCTGCCGCTCGTGGCCGGGAACGTCTGCACGCCCGAGGGCACCCGCGCCCTCCTCGACGCGGGCGCGGACATCGTGAAGGTGAACGTCGGGCCGGGCGCCATGTGCACGACCCGCATGCAGACCGGCGCCGGCAGGCCGACGTTCTCGTCGGTGATCGCGTGCGCCCGGGAGGCCCACCTGCGCGGGCGCCACGTCTGGGCAGACGGCGGCGTGCGCGAGCCCCGCGACGTCGCCCTCTACCTCGCCGCGGGGGCGTCGCGCGTCATGATCGGCACCGCGCTCTCCGGCACGTACGAGAGCCCCGGCGACGTGAAGGAGGACCGCGAGGGCCGGCCGTACAAGGAGAACTACGGGATGGCGAGCGCGCGCGCGGTGAGCGATCGCACCGCCGGGCTCGACGCGTTCGAGCGCGCCAAGAAGGGGTTCTTCCGCGAGGGCATCTCCACGTCGCGGATCTACATCCGCGAGGGCCGCGAGAGCGTGGGAGCGATCCTCGTCGACGTGATCACCGGGGTGCAGTCGGCGTTCACGTACGTGGGCGCCAAGACCGTGCCGGAATTCCACGAGAAGGCAGTGGTCGGCGTTCAGACCGCGGGCGGATACGGAGAGGGGAAGCCACGGGGCGGAGCTCGCCAGCTCGAAGACGTGCATGCCGCCGCATGTGACGCTGTCCGTGACGATCGTCCAGCGGCCCGTGCTGGATCGGCGCGCAGCGGGCTCCTGCGAGCGATCGCTTGCCCGCCAG
>Ga0105104_10002424_pt1 | contig 13654 bp, 14 predicted proteins | sample PPLLaktember2015_3_FD_87034 | JGI IMG/M metagenome (GOLD analysis project Ga0105104, IMG submission 87034) | Freshwater sediment microbial communities from Prairie Pothole Lake near Jamestown, North Dakota, USA - PPLs Lake P7 Core (6) Depth... | ecosystem: Environmental > Aquatic > Freshwater >...
AAGTAGTAAAAATCTATGGATACAACCATACGAACGAGCCTGGATAACATCCGCTCCGCAGACCGAGAATTACAGAATAAAGCCTTTTCTTATCTCGTCGAAGTAACCGAAAAACCGGTTGACTGGGCCTATGAGGCCTGGGATGAACTGATAAAAGGCTTAAGCGATAAAGACAACCATGTAAGAGCGATTGCTTCTCAGATTCTAGCCAACCTGGCAAAGAGTAGCGACCCGGAAAAGCGGATTCTGAAAGATTTTGATGCACTGCTCGCGGTCACAAAAGATGAAAGATTTGTTACAGCCAGACATTGCATGCAATCCATTTGGAAGGTCGGAGCAGCGGGCAAGGAACAACAGAAGAGACTGGTGGACGGTCTTGAGCGGCGGTTCAAGGAGTGCATTAACGAGAAGAACTGTACGCTCATTCGTTATGATATTATTCGGTTCTTTGGGAAATTCCGTGGTAGATACCCGGATTTGGGGGTGCGAGCGTGCGTACGCACGCTCGCACCACCAAATCCGGGTCCCTTTCACACCGCCAAAGCGCGGCGGGGCCTACGGCGGCAAATCCTGGAGAACCTATTATTCAGGGGCTGCGGAACCTGTACGATGAAGTAAGGGATGAACGAATCAAGGCAAAAGCCCTGGAACTGATCGAAACAGAAGAGGATCAAAAGTATCTCAAGAAATATGCAGGCGTGTGGAGAAGCAAGTGAAGAATAGATCAGAAGATTAGATATTAAACACAAAAACGGTTTCGTTTTTACGGAAACCGTTTTGCTTATTAATTCTGGGGTTGCGTACAGCTTTGGTCTTTGCACGCGGAGGATCTCCGCTGGGGTGCGGAAAAGCCCCGAAACTGGTTGGCAGCTCCCCGGTCCCGCACGAGGCGGCGGGGTTTCGTCAGGCCATGGAGATTTCCAGTTTGTGGATCTCGGTTTCGAGGGTTTCCAGCTTATCCTCAAAGCTCGATTTTTTTATAGAATAATAAACCGCCATGATCCCGGCGATCAGCAGCACCGGGATGCCAGCAAAAATAGCCAGTGGGAGCAGCAAAACCCCAATCGCAATCCCCCACACGCTCCACGTGAGCCGCTGTTTTGCCTTCTGGATTTCTGTTTCGAGCTTACTTTTTTCGTTTTCCAGCTCAGTGAGATGTGATTTCATATTCGCCAGGGATACCATGGCTGTAACTCCTTGTGCCGCAACCCCGCCAACATGCGGCGGGGTTGTGGTAGTTGTTTATCTTTTCGTCGCTTCAAGAGGTCATCACTTTAATATTCAACCGTTCGTCTTCAGAAAAAACGCGCCGTAAAGACACCCAAAGAACCATATACATTTCCACACCACGCGAGGTAGTAATATCGCCCAGATCGATGATCGATTTCCATCCAAACCATTCCCTAAGGATTTTCGTGACAGTTTCTTTGGCTTCCAGATCATTTCCACTGACAAAAACATTCGTTCTTCCTGGAATCTTGTCCGGATCGACCATCAGATTAAAGTTCATGGTATTAAGGGTCTTGACCACGCGTGCCTCAGGAAAAGCGCGTTGGATTTGTTCACCCAAAGAATCGGTATTACAAACCGTAAGGGTTACCGGTTCAGTTGAGTAATCGAATGGGTTGGAAACGTCGATCAATATCTTACCTTTCAGATTCTCGGCCCCGGCTTGTTGCAGGGCCTCCAATGATGCCGCCCCTAACGTACAATTGAATATAATTTCACCGAATGCTGCTGCATTCCTGAAATTCCCGTATAAAGCATGAGGCCCACCTAACTTCTTTGCCCAGGCAATGGCTTTGGGGTTTGCTTCATCGCGGGAACCCAGCATGACTTGATGCCCAAGTTGCCACAGTTTGGTACCGATGGTTCTCCCAACCATCCCCGTGCCTAATACGCCAATTTCCATATTTGTCTCCTCTGCAGCGTCCAAGTATGGTTCTTCCGTCTTTTGCAGGTTTGAGGTCTGAATTTTGGGTGTGAGCGTGCGTACGCACGCTCACACCCAAAATTCAGGATCTTCACCGTCAATAGCGGTAGAGCCTCAATATGAGTGTTCGGGCAAGTACCGCAACCAGGTTAAATTGTGGAGTCAGGCTTGATAGAGCACCTTGAAAATTAGCCGGATATCCTACAGTTTAAGTAAGTTGCGGCACAAGTATACTGCAATCGATCAAAATCTAACTATGATTGATGAACTCCAAACTAAGCTCTCTAAACCATCGACACGTTGAGGAAAATACTTCCTACACAAACGGCTGGGTCTGTGCGTAATCTCGTTCCGGTCTTTTCTTATCTGCTTTTGCCATTTTTGTCTTGAGCCACTTCAGACGGAATGTTTCTTCGCGTTCGCGTTCTTCCAGCGCGCTCTTGATGAAAAGCACTGTCTCTTCGTAATCGGGGATGAAGATGTGCTGCAAAGCATTGACCCGACGCAAGGTCTTGCGCAATTCCCCGGCCAGCCGCCAGACAGATGTCACCAACCCGGAGAGCTCGGGGACACGTTCCAGCACCTTGCGGAAGGCCACGCTGGCCTCATCCAGCGTGGCTTTGGTATCGCCCAAGCTGTAAGGCAATTCCGGCGGCCCGCCGCTGGCATCAATCACCGGTATCGGTACGCCCATCACGCCGCGGAACTTGAGATGCACATCAACCGTCTTATGGATCGCCAGGGAAGTTCGTTCGACATGATCCTCTCCCATGGTCAGTTGAGCCTGTTCGAGCGCGCGATAAGCTTCTGCCACCAATTTCCAAACTTCTTCCTGGATGATCTGGGCGTCGTGGGCCATCTGGATCAACTCCGTGGTCAATACTTCCCGCTTACGGTCCAGGATCTCGTAGCCTTCCTGTGCGAATCGCAGCTCCTGCTTCATGCGCAGCAGGTTGCTACGGGTCGGCGGAATGTTAATGTTTGTCATGCGGCTCCTTGTAATACTGGTCGAGCTCACGCTGAGTGACGCGGGTGAGTTCTTCCTGCGGCAGCATGGACAGCAGACGCCAGCCAATATTCAGGGTTGTCTCAATGGTCCGGTTCTCCGTCAAGCCCTGGTTCACATATTCCTGTTCAAAAGCCTTTCCGAATTTCACGTATTTTTGGTCCGCTTCGGAAAGCTCCTCTTCGCCGATGACCGAGGCCAACGCGCGAACATCTTGGACATGGGCATACGCCGCGAAGAGCTGCGAGGCCCAGTGACTGTGGTCAATGCGGGTTTTTCCCTCCCCGATGCCATCCTTCGCTAGGCGCGACAAACTGGGAAGCACCGCTACTGGCGGGTAGATTCCCTGGTGGTCAAGGTCGCGACTGAGCGTGATCTGGCCTTCCGTGATGTATCCGGTCAGATCGGGAACGGGGTGGGTGATATCGTCGTTTGGCATGGTCAGGATCGGGAGTTGAGTGATCGAGCCTCCGCTCGATTTGATGCGGCCCGTGCGTTCGTACAGCGAAGCCAGGTCGCTGTAGAGATAGCCAGGGTAGCCTTTGCGGCTGGGCACCTCGCCGCGGATATTCGAAATCTCGCGCAGCGCTTCGCAGTAATTGGTCATGTCGGTCATGATGACCAGTACGTGCATGCCCTGGTCGAAGGCCAGATATTCGGCCAGCGAAAGGGCTGCGCGCGGGGTGACCAGGCGCTCGACCGGCGGGTCATCTGCCAGGTTAAGGAACATCGCCACGCGCGTGAGAGCGCCACTTTCCGTGAACGACTCGCGGAAGTAAGCAGCGACATCGTTTTTGACGCCCATCGCAGCGAACACGATCACGAACTGCTCCGATTTCGCCGGCGGCTCCCCGACCGGGACGCCCAGCGCCACCTGGCGCACGATCTGAGCAGCCAACTGGTCGTGGGGCAACCCGGCGGCGGAAAATAGAGGCAGTTTTTGGCCGCGCAGAAGGGTGTTCATCCCATCGATGGTCGAGATACCGGTCTGGATGTAATCGACCGGATAGACGCGCGCGGTCGGATTGATCGGTTGCCCGTTGATATCGGCGTAGCGATCAGCCAGCGGCTCCGGCCCGCCATCCAGCGGTTTCCCCAGCCCGTTGAAAATTCGTCCCAGCATCTCTTCCGCTACTGGGATGTGGTAAGGCTGGCCCATGAATTGGACGCGCGTACCATCGATGGAAAGCCCGGATGTACCCGCGAACACTTCCACCACGGCAAGGCCTTCGCCGACTTCGAGCACGCGGCCATAGCGCATGCGTCCGCGCGAGTCGATGATCTCCACCATCTCGTCATACCCCACGCTGCCGATCCCCTCGACAAATATCAGCGGGCCTTCAATGCGGCTTACGCCGAGGACTTCATTTACACCTAAATCGGTTGTGCTCATTGATACTCCGCTTCTAACTTTTCCATTTGCTGGTCAATTTCCTTCTGGATCTCATCGAACTTGGATAGATCATCATTGGCCACAAGGGTTTTCATACGAATGATCGTGTTCACGACAGGCAGCTCGTGGATCGCCGAAACCAGCGCCCCGCGTTTAATGATCCGCTGCGCCCGCCGGTGGAAATTCAGGATCAGGTTCAACATGCGGATCTGCTTTTCCACGGGGGAATAAGCGTCGACCGGGTCGAACGAATTCTGTTGCAGGAATCCTTCCCGCAGCAAACGCGCCGTTTCAAGGATCATACGCTGTTCGTCCGGCAACGTATCTGAGCCCACTAATTTGACGATCTGCGCGAGACGGCTTTCCTCGCTCAAAATCTCCATCGCGTATGTGCGCAAAGCGTGCCAGTCCTGGCCGACCTCTTCGCGCCACCAATCGGCAACCCCATCGATATACTCGCTATAACTATCCAGCCAGTTGATGGAAGGATAGTGGCGAGCCGATGCCAGGGATTTGTCCAGCGCCCAGAAGCAGCGGATGAATCGTTTGGTGTGCTGCGTGACCGGTTCAGAGAAATCGCCGCCGGGGGGAGAAACCGCTCCAACCACGCTGATCGACCCAGCCTGACCATTGAGAGTCTCCACGGACCCGGCCCGCTCGTAAAACTCAGCCAGGCGGTCCGCCAGATAAGCCGGGTAGCCTTCCTCTGCCGGTAATTCTTCCAGGCGACCCGAAATCTCACGCAGAGCCTCCGCCCAACGGGAGGTCGAGTCGGCCATCAAGGCAACGTGGTAGCCCATATCCCGGTAATATTCTGCGATCGTGATCCCGGTGTAGATACTGGCTTCGCGAGCCGCGACGGGCATATTGGACGTATTGGCGATCAGGACCGTGCGCTCCATCAACGGACGATCCGTGCGCGGGTCGACCAGATGCGGGAACTCCTGCAGCACCTCGGTCATTTCGTTGCCGCGCTCCCCGCATCCGATATAGACGATTACTTGCGCATCCGCCCATTTGGCGATACTGTGCTGGGTGACTGTCTTGCCCGATCCAAACGCCCCTGGGATAGCAGCCGTGCCGCCTTTCGCCAGCGGGAAGAAAGTATCCAGCACCCGCTGCCCGGTGATCAACGGTTCGGTCATGCTTCGCCGAATACGGTAAGGCCGCGGCCTGCGGACCGGCCAACGCTGAAGCATCGTCAACTCTTTTTCACCAGATTCAGTTTCCACCCGGGCAATTGGCTCGTCGATGGTGTACTGCATCGCTGGCGCAATCCAGGTCAATGTGCCCTCCACATCCGGAGGCACCATCACGCGGTGTTCCAGGGCCTCCGTCTCCGGGACTGTGCCAATGATCGTGCCACCACTTACCTTGTCACCGACCTGAAGCTTGGGAGTGAAATCCCAGCGATCTTTGCGGTAGAGTGCATCCAGGTGTACCCCGCGCGCAATGAACGATCCGGTCTTTGCTTCGATCACCGGCAAGGGTCGTTGCACGCCATCGAAAATACTACGCAACAGGCCCGGAGCAAGTTCGACCGACAGCGGTAGCCCCGTATCGTAAACAGGCGCGCCAGGTCGCATACCTGAAGTTTCCTCGTACACTTGAATGGTAATCGTATTATCATTCAGGCCGATAACTTCACCGACTAACTGGTCTTCGCCGACTTCGACAAGATCCATCATACTCACATGCCGTGATCCCTGGGCACGGACAACCGGTCCGTTGATCCAGGTCACAGTCCCAATCTGCTCACTCATAGAGCTTCTCCCATCAAAATCCGATGAACCGGGGTGCGCAGGGTATCCTGCATACGCTTGAGCCGGGTTTCAAAAGTATTATCATACTGGCGGTGACCGTCCTCGGTTTCGACGATAACGCAAATCCCTTTCTTCAAGGGTTCATCCAGCTGGATTTGTATTTTCAGTTCCTCTGACAATTTTTCCAGCGTGCTAACCGCAAAAGTCTTTTGAGTTACTTCGTCAGCCCGAACTTTGACTGGACTGGCTCCCAACTGAATCAGAGCCTCGCGGAGCAAGCGCTGCGCGGTTTTTTCATAATCGGTGCTGCGCTGCACGCTGGATAGTCGCTGTTGGGCGGTTTCGAAAACATTCTCTAACAATTTCTCGCGCTGCTCAAGTTGCATTGTGCGCGCCTTTAATTGCGTTGTGGCGATGGCTTGCCTGCGAATTCGCTCTGCATCAACGTTGGCCTGCTCCAGGATTTTAGCCCGTTCGGCATCCGCCTGTTCCTGAGCACGCTGCCGAATTTCATCCGCCTTCGCCCTGGCATCTGCCAGAATCTGGTCAGCGTCGCTGCGCGCATCTCTCAACACTGCGTTGGAAAGCACTTTGATGTTCTCATCTGTCGGTTTCATAAAATTATGTACTCCCGATCGAGTCCTCCTCAGCTCAAATCAGCCGGTGGAGGGCAATTTACAACCTTACGCCAATGGCCCGCATCACAATTTCATTGAGGGACGGTTGGTCTGCTGCCACACCCTGTGGGCCGGGAATCTCAACAACAAGCGGCACCGTGCTGCGCAGCTTAAGCTGATTCATCCTTGCCTGGACCAATGCTGCCACGTCTTCGGTGATCAAGACAATGCCGTTCTCAGCGTTCGAAAGAGCCTCATCAATTGCCTCATTCACCTCTGAAGCAGATGTGGCCGCTTTCCCGTGGACCCCGACCAAAGTGAATCCCAGGACGGCTTCCTGATTGCCAATAACGAAGACTTTCATTACATCTCTACCCTTGAGGCAAAACCAGGAAGGAAATGACAAGACCGTAGATGGCAATACCTTCTGCAAGGCCAACGAAGATGAGCGAACGTCCAAAAGCCTCTGGCTTCTCGGCAATTGCGCCTACCGCTGCCGCGCCTGTGCCGCTCACAGCGATGCCCGCACCAATCGAGGCCAAACCTGTCGAAAGTGCGGCTGCCAGTCTTGCGTATGGATCGCTTGCAACTTCCTGTAACAAGCCGGATGCCATGACCGTTGTAGGCGAAGCAAGCCAAACAACTCCAACGCCTAGCGCCATCAAAAGGATGAAGAGGTTATAAACTTTGAATGCTAACACCAGATCTTTTGTGGCCTTGAGCGGGTCACTCCTACGCCGGTTCAGAAAATATAATACAACCGGTGCTATCGGTATCAGGCTTGCCAGAATTGCAACAACAATTTTGAACATCGTTCTTCTCCTAAAAAATATAGATTTATTTGGTTACTTTTCTTCCACACGCACTGGAGTGAGCGGCTCGTACGGCGCTCCACCGCCTGTGAAGAATTTACTGAAGAATTCGTAGTAATGCAAACGCATGGTTTGAATGCCCACGATCAGGCCCTCAAAGCCGACAATGAAGATATTGCCAATTATCAGGACAATCCAATAACCAAGCCCGCGGTTTCCATCAACCAACTCTGCAAGGACAAAGAATGCTCCGCTCAAGCCGGCGTGAGCCACAGCAAACGCGCCAACGCGCACATATGACATGCTGTTGCTGAATAAGCTAATTAACTTCTCAAACAGCTCGACAACAGACTGGAAAAGAAACATCCCAATTCCACCCTCAATTAACGGTCGGTGTCTCTCAACCAGATGTTTGAAGAACTCGGAAAACATCACTGCCACGCCCCCCAAAATCACCAAGACGACGAATACCGGGGTCGGGACGGGAAAACCAGGAACCGCAATGCTACCGGCCAATCCAAGCAATGACCAATATAACACTAAGCCGGCCAGGCCGTTGGGATCGAAAAGCAAGCGCGCCCAATCCCGGGCTACCCAGGCATTGTAGATATTGAGCAGGAAGCCGATGCTGAGAATCACGACCCCGGCTCCAATGGCAACCAACAAGATATCGGTGATGTGATGAATAGGCTGCATCCAGATCAACTTGCTGAAAAAGGGGCTCTCCGGCAAAATTTCCTCGAACCCAAAAATGCTGCCATATAGAAATCCAAACACGATGGCAGTCAGGCCGCAAATCATTACGATCGTACCGAGGCTGGCCATACCGCGCAATGCAGGCACTCTCTTGCTCGCAATGACCCAACCCAAGATAGCCAACACCAGACCGTGTCCTACGTCACCGAACATGGCGCCAAAGAGTAACGGGAAGGTGATCGTAATAAGGACAGTCGGGTCTATCTCCTCATAGCGGGGTCGTGCATAAGTGGTGGTCAGCATTTGAAATGGGCTAAGGATCCCGGGATTTTTCAAAGAGACCGGAACATTCTGGCCTGAACTGCCGCGTTTGGATGGGGTAGTCTCGATGATAATGTTCTTGGAGGCCCGTTTAAGCTGCTCGCTGAGGCTCGCCAGCTTGGAGGAGGGGATCCAGCCGACGATCAAGTAGGTATATTTAAGTTTTCCATAATGCGCCATCGCATCTGCCAGCATCCGGCTCGTGCGGACGTTCCACAGCAATGATTGAAGTTGTCCCGCGTAAGTGGTACGCAATTGGGCGATTTCATCTTTCTGTTTTTCGATCTGTTGCCGTGTGTTCGCGATCTCTGCATTAAGCGATTTGATAATTTCGGAAGGAGTCCCCTCGTGCGTACCTTTGAAATCAAACGGATTGAGGTAGGCGCTGCGGGCTGCCCGGTCAAGGATATCGGCGTTGCCGCTTGCCCCCGTAAGCCAGACCACAGCGTTCTTGCGGTCTTCGCGCAAGGTCAGCAAGACGGACGGGGTGCGCGTCAGACTTGTTTGGAGCCGCTCCAGGTTGGAAACTGGCATGGTCCCCAATATGGAATGGATGTAGCGAGGGTCACGCAGCATACCAAGATCAAGGTCGAAATCGGCGACGGGTTCAAGTTCGTTGATGTTCTCCTGGAGCTGCTCCAGCCTCTTCTGGCTGGAGACCAACTGGCTGGTCGCATTCTTGACGGCTTGCTCGATTTCCTCCATCAACGGCCGTATATCCTCGATCGCGACCACCGTGGGGTTTTCATTCTTCGGCGGGTTGCCCTCTTCAACCTCCAGGGCCTGCATGGCAAGCAAAACCTGACGTTCCAGAGTTGCATATGTAGAAGCGCGTTCTTTCCAGGAATCGATGGACTCAGATTTGGCGCGTGAACCCAGGTGGCTTGCATCCACTTGGTGGAACACCCCCTGCCCGGTCAACACATTCGTTACGGCCAAAAGGTCCTTTTCCGGAATGATCAATTCCAATGAAGTCATTTCTTGCGGAAAGAACATACCACCTCCACGTAATCCATAAAAAGTGAAAAGTACGCTTGCAGCCCGGCTTTAGGCTGAAACGCGGTCATCCGCGTTTGTGCTCATCAGCAGATAAGGCGTAAACCTTTCAACCGGCATTTGAGCGGATTTAGCCTCGATCAAGACTGTCAAATCCTGCACTTCCAATTCAATCAGCAACGCAAAAGCAAGCGGAAGACCGATCTGGAAAGGGTAACTCGTAAAAACTTCTTTCAACTGCTGCCGGAGGCGCCGCTGTATTTGCAGCTCCAGTTTTGGCAGGCCGCGCTCAGGCTCTTCAAGCAGAGTTTCGGTATCGCTCAAACCCGGATAGAGGCGATCCAGCACGCGGACGAGGTCGCCTCCCGCAGCAATCGTGCGGATATCCTCATCTCGCAAGCGGTAACCAAAAGGCAGGGTATAGTTGATAATTTCTTCTTCGGAAAGGTGATAATAAACGCGGTAACGTATAGCCCACATCAGGTTGGTTATATCCACCAGTGGCCCCACAATCCGCATCGCCTCGGCGCGATCCCTGCCTGGAAGCTGGTTGACCTTAGCCCATAATTTTTGCCAGTAACTAAGATCCAGCGCCACCTCTAGTGGAAAGAGACTTTGCTCTTCAGAGTACCGTTTGAGCGCATGGGTAAGCGTGTCATAATAAGGCGTAGAAGACAATAGCGCTATTGCAGCCTGTATATTCCCCGTCTCTAACATCTGCTGCGCTGGCAGAACAGACAAAGAACCCATTGGAAAAAGAATATCCCGAACCTGTTCCCAGGGCGAGTTTGTTACAATGCCTCGTAAGATAGCTTTCAGGTTATCTATTTCAAAATGACGGAATAATTGAATAACCAGGGAACGAGTATATGCAGGGACTGAATGAATAATGGTCAGATAGACATCGGCCAGCCGGTGCTTGACTTGGTGAATGGCCCATTTGGCAGTAAGATCCTTATCTTCCACACCTGTCAAGTACGGACCATATGGGGTGTCCTTGAGCAATGTTACTAATGTTTGTAAATCCGCAGCATCACGCAGACTGGCCCCATCCTCCGGGGTCAGCAGGGTAGAATACATGACTCGAATTCGCGAGTGAATGGCCGCGTAACCAGATACCCCGCCCATTTGAATATGACCTATTCCCTTCCAGCTATACGATCGAGCACATAGCTAACCGCCCGGTCGAGATTCCCTTTTGCCAGATTTTTCGAACGGTTAATTTTTTCTTCAGTTTCAGCCAGGATTCGCGCTATCTCCTCTTCGGCTTGGGCACTGGCTACCAAGCGGCGGGCTTCTTCCTGTGCATCAATTTGTGCTTTTTCAATGAGGCTTTGCGCCTCTTGATCTATCTGTTTTAATAATTGTTCCGCTTCTCGTATCGCTCCGTCATGAATCTCCTGCGCCTGTTTTTCAATCTCGAGCACTTGTTGGATACGTTCTTCATTCATTTTTATTAAACCTCACCAAAAATTTTTATACCCTCAGTAGATGACTGCATACGATAAGAGTTGATTAAATTCGCATTTTATGCAACTCATCAACCATAAATTCACCCGATGAGTACCTCATAGTCAGATTATCATCATTACTACTGAAATGCCTCTTTTGTACGATTTATTTTTAGATTCCAAAATGCCCGATCATGTGCGAAATTCTTTACAAATCTCACCAAAATTATCTAAAAACATAGGCATATCATACTCGATTATTTTCTCGATTGCAATCCCTTTTCTTTAGAATTTTATTAATATTAGCAAATTGTGCTTTGGATGCTTACGTTTTTCTGCGGTTGAAGGAAAAACAGAATCAAAAACAGCTTCCTTTTTCGGAAGCCGTTTCATAACAAGTTTATCTAACAGATCTATCTATTTCATACGCGCGGCAGGTTACGGCGCAATAAGTTGTACATGTTGAGGCCGCGCACAGTACCTTCCACCACGCAGGTCAGAGGGTTGTCTACCAGGTACGCAGGGATGCCCAGGGATTTGGTCAGCAGTTTGTCGATCCCGCGTAGCAGTGCACCCCCGCCACACAGAGCTACCCCACGGTCGATGATGTCCGCCACGAGTTCGGGGGGCGTCTTTTCAAGCACGCGGCGGCCAGTTTCGATAATATTTTTGAGCGGCTCCTGCATGGCTTCGACAAGTTCACCGGTTGTCAACGTGACCGGGCGCGGCAAGCCTGTGACCTGGTCCTGCCCCTGCACTTCCATACTTTGTTCCATATCCTGTGGGACAGCCGCGCCGATCCGAATTTTGAGCTGCTCAGCGGTCCCCTGACCGATGATCACCCCGTACTTGCGGCGCACATAGATAACAATAGATTCATCCAGGTCGAGGCCTCCACCACGCAATGTTTCCGCGGAGACAATACCATACATGGCCATCACGGACGCCTCGGTCGCGCCGCCGCCCAGGCAGATGACCATGTTCCCTGAAGGCGAACCAATCGGCAGATCAATGCCGAGGGCAGCGGCCAGCGATTGCTGGATCAGGTACGCCTCGCGGGCGCCCGCTTCCATCACCGCTTCGAAAACCGCGCGACGCTCCACGCTGGTAACCCCGTAAGGGACGGATATCATCACGCGCGGACGGAAGATGCGCATCGAACCGCTGACGCGACGCAAGAGATAGGCTAAAAGGGTCTCGGTAATTTCGTAATCGGCGATAACCCCATTTTTAAGCGGACGGGCAACTTCAATACTCTCGGGAACACGCCCGTACATATCACGCGCTTCCTGCCCGACGGCCACCATCCTTTGCTCCTCAACCTCGATAGCAACGATGGTAGGCTCCTCGAGCAACACCTGCGTGCTGTCGGCCAAGCGGGTGAACATGGTACCCAGGTCTATCCCCAGGTCTTTAGAAAAAACTGCCACAGGCCCCTATTTCTCTTCGTATGGACGGGTCGAGACCTTGCGATAGCGGCGAACAGCATCCAGCCGTAAATTCGAACGACGCAAGGCCGCTTCGACGGCAAGGTAAGTGTCTGTATCCGCGGGAACGCCTTTCTCCAGGATTTCTTTCGCACGCTTGCGGGCAGTTTCTGCACGGTCAAGATCAATTTCCTTGATGTTTTCAGCTGCGTCAGCAAGAACGGTCACAATATCCGGCTGTACTTCGGCAACGCCGCCAGCCACAGTAAAAATTTCCTCTTTTTCCTTGGTGCGCACCTTGATCACGCCGTACTTCAGGGTCGTCAATAGCGGGGCGTGATGTGGCAAGATACCCATCTCACCTGCCGAGCCTGGCAGGACAACGATATCTACATCACCCTCAAAAACTGTACGATCCTGAGAAACTATTTCACAGCGGATTGGCATGATCCTATCCTTGCGATCCTAGTTGCGCCGCCTTTTCGCGAACGTCTTCAATTGTACCAGCCATCATGAAGGCCTGCTCGGGCAGGTCATCACATTTGCCGTTCAGGATTTCGCGGAAGCCGCGCACTGTCTCTGCTAAAGGCACATAGCGGCCGGATATGTTGGTAAAGCGTTCAGCGACGAAGAACGGCTGAGAGAAGAAGCGTTCGATCTTACGGGCGCGGGCTACGACCAGCTTGTCATCCTCGGACAACTCATCGATACCCAGGATGGCGATGATGTCTTGCAAGTCTTTGTAGCGTTGCAAAATACGCTGGACTTCGCGAGCGACGAAATAATGTTCTTCACCCACGATATTGGGATCAAGAATTCGGGAGGTCGAAGTGAGCGGATCCACAGCCGGGTAAATACCTTTTTCCACGATGGAACGCTCGAGCGCGATGGTCGCATCCAGGTGAGTGAAGGTTGCCACCGGGGCGGGATCGGAATAGTCATCTGCCGGTACGTAAACAGCCTGCATCGAAGTGATCGAGCCGGTGCGGGTAGAGGTAATCCGCTCTTGTAATTCGCCCATTTCTGTGGCCAGTGTCGGCTGGTATCCCACTGCGGAGGGCATACGCCCGAGCAGCGCCGAGACTTCCGAACCGGACATAGAAAAGCGGAAGATGTTGTCGATGAAGAGCAGCACGTCGCGGCCCTGGTCGCGGAAATATTCGGCCATCGAGAGCGCCGAAAGCGCCACGCGCAAACGTACCCCCGAAGGTTCGTTCATCTGGCCGTACACCATGACGG
>Ga0105104_10002425_pt1 | contig 13647 bp, 10 predicted proteins | sample PPLLaktember2015_3_FD_87034 | JGI IMG/M metagenome (GOLD analysis project Ga0105104, IMG submission 87034) | Freshwater sediment microbial communities from Prairie Pothole Lake near Jamestown, North Dakota, USA - PPLs Lake P7 Core (6) Depth... | ecosystem: Environmental > Aquatic > Freshwater >...
TATGCTGATCCGCACTCACGACCAGACGATTACTCCGGATCACATGCACGACGTCCGCAGCATCCTGGAGGTCGCGATCGCTCGGATGGCCGCGGTTAACGCGACTGAAACGGATATTGCTGAGCTGAGGGCGATTATCGAAGAAATGGAAAAGCCGCGGATTCGGCCCGCTGAATTTGCGGCAAAGGATGCGCACCTGCACAGGCGGATTGCCGAAGCGAGTCACAACGCACTTCTTGTCGTGCTCCTTGATTCCATTCGTGACGTGATGCAGGAGATTCGCAGCCGCGTACACCGGTACTCTGGTCTTGCCGAAATCGTGAATCCCGACCATCGGCGGATCATTGAGCGGCTCGCTGTGCACGACCCGGAGGGCGCCGCAGCGGCGATGCAAGCTCACCTGGACCACGCCAAAGCAGTTCAGAGGAAGGTTCTGAAGGGGAAGAAGGGGTAAGGGTTATTCGGTTGGCCGGTTATCCGGTTATCCGGTTGGCCGGTTAGCCGGTTTTTCGGTTCTCGTCTGGAAAGAGGGTCAAACTGAAAATTGTGACGCTATCACCAGTTGCCCGATGACCCTGTACGGGTAACCGGCCAACCGGACAACCGGCTAACCGAACAACCGAACAACCTTAAGGCCGGTTTTCCGGTTATCCGGTTTTCCGGTTATTCGGGCAGGATGGCCGCGCTCACAGGATTCGGTCAGGCGGTTTTCCGAGAACCGGGTAACCGGCCAACCGGCTAACCGAACAACCGGCTAACCGGACAACCGGCTAACCGAACAACCGGCTAACCGAACAACCGGCTAACCGAACAACCGAATAACCTTAGGGGGAGCATGTTCTTTACGACTGATCTTCACGAGCCTGAGGGGCCGGTGCTGCTGCCGGACGGAAGCTGGTTGGTGGTTGAGATGGCAACGGACCGGGGCTGCGTTACTCAGATCAGCGCGGATGGACGCGCCAAGAAGACCCTGGCCCGAACAGGCAGACCAAACGGGCTGGCCGCCGACAAGGACGGCAACATTTGGGTTGCTGAATCATCCACGCCATCGCTCTTGCGTTTGGGTACGGACGGAAGAGTCGAAACGTGGCTCACCGAGTGTGACGGGTCTTCCTTCATCTTTCCCAACGACCTGGCGTTTGGGCCCGATGGCCTGCTGTACATGACTGATTCGGGTATCTACATCGAGAACCTCGTGGTCAACGGCAAGATCCGTCCCGACTATCACTCTTTGGAGTACGATGGACGGGTATATCAAATCGATTTGAAAAGACGCAGGATTCGCCGCCTTGACTCCGGACTGTTATTCACCAACGGGATCTGCTTCGGTCCAGACGAAGCTCTCTATATCAACGAGACGGTCACCGGAAACGTGTATCGCTACGAGTGGAATGGGTCAGAGATCGGTCCACGCACTCTTTTCGGAAATGTGGTCGATCCGGCCGCACGACTGGGCTGGGTCGGCCCGGACGGAATGAAGTTTGGGGCCGACGGCCGACTCTATGTCACCGTGTACGCTCAGGGAGATGTCACAGTTCTAGGGGGCGATGGCCAGGTTGTCGAAAGAATAAAAACTGCCGGGAAGCGTCCCACCAACCTGGCATTCGGTCCTGCTGGGGAGAAGCGGATCTACGTAACTGAAGTAGAGTGCGGGGTCCTCGAATCCCTGGAGGTCGTGTCGGACGGGCTTCCGCTTCATGTCGGGGCGTGACGCTGAACCTTCAGCCCTAAAGGTTCAAGGTTCACGGTTCACGGTTCACGGTTCGAGGTTCCAGGTTCGAGGGTTCAGCGTTGAGCCCTGGACCCTGAACCGTGAACCTTGAACCTTGAACCGTGAACCGTGAACCGTGAACCGTGAACCGTGAACCGTGAACCGTGAACCGTGAACCGTGAACCGTGAACCGTGAACCTGGAACCGTGAACCGTAAACCCGACTTGCTGTTGATTCACACGGTGCCGCTGCTGGTTGAGCTCTTCCAAACGCTGTGCAGGGAGAGGCTGCCCGGAAAACGGGAGCTTCACGTCGTGGACGAGCCGCTTCTAGAAGGAGTGCGACAGCGCGGGGGGCTCGCTCTCGAGGATGCCGACCGTCTGCTCGAGCACGTCAGGGCTGCTGAAAGCATTGGTGCTCGCGCGATCCTGGTGACTTGTTCGACGATAAGCCCGGCGGTAGACCGCATCCGGAACCGAACCTCGCTGCCCGTGCTCAAGATCGACGACGCCATGGTGCAAAAGGCCGTCGCAATGGACGCTCGATTGGGAGTGTGCGTCACCAACCCGACAACCGTCGAACCCACGCGGCTGGCACTTTCCAATGAAGCGGCTCGGCAAGGGAAATCGGTGAAAGTCGAGTTGCATCTGGTGAAAGGCGCCTGGGACGCGTTGGCAGCCGGGGAAGCGGGAGCTCACGATCGACTGGTGACGGAAGCTGTCGTCCGAATCCAACCCAAGGTTGACGTGGTGATCCTGGCGCAGGCGAGCATGCTGCGCTCCATGCCCGCCATTCTTGCCGCAGGTTGTCGTATCCCGGTCCTCTCCACCCCTGCGTTGGCTATTGAAGAAGTAGCAAAGGTTCTCGGGAGTTCTGAGTTCTGAGTTCTAAGTTCTGAGTTCTGAGTTTGAGTTCGGGAGTTCTGAGTTCGGGAGTTCTGAGTTCTGAGTTATGGGCCCTTAACTTAGAACTCAGAACTTAGAACTTAGAACTCATCGAACTCAGAACTCAGAACTCAGAACTTGGTATTACGTACTACCAACTCCCTCTTAACGGTTATTAACTTGCTGTGAAGGGGTGTGGCGTGGTGGCATTGGCCCGTGCCGGGTGCTGAGTTGCCAGGTATGGGTCAAGTCGCAAACCCTACAGCTTGGGAGCCGCATACAGGGAAAACCTCCTCACTGCGATACTGCACCCGCCGGGAACGCCTGCCAGCTCGCACCCCGGCACCGCTTGGTCAAAACTCGATTCGGTGAAAGGAACTGAATGCAACAGTTTGACGCATGCAGGCAGACTACCGGCAAGGTCGGATTCCTTGAGAAGATTGGCTACGGTCTTGGGGATGGGGCCTCATGCTTTTACTTCCAGACCTTTTCGGCCTACCTGCTTTTCTTCTACACCGACGTCTACGGTCTGCCGGCCGCCATTGTGGGGACCATGCTGGCAGTCACGAGGATTGGCGACGCGATCATCGACCCGTTCATGGGCATGGTCGCCGACAGAACTCGTTCCCGCTGGGGACATTTCCGTCCGTACCTGATCTGGATGAGCCTACCGTTGGCGGTGATGGGGGTGGCTACCTTCACCACTCCGGGATTCGGGCTGGCCGGGAAGATCATCTACGCTTATGTCACGTACTCGATCTTGATGCTGCTTTACACTGCCATCAATATTCCCTACGGCGCTTTGCTTGGCGTCGTGTCTTCCGATTCCCTTGATCGAACCAGTCTCGCTTCCTACAAGATGAGCTTTGCTTTCGGCGGCAGCCTGGTCGTTCAGGCGGTTGCCCTCTACCTGGTTGAGTTTTTTGGCGGTGGAAATGCTCAACGGGGGTGGCAGTTGACCATGGCTGCCTTTGGTGTAATCGCCGTCATCCTGTTCTTTGGGACCTTTTCACTAACCCGGGAAAGAATTCAGCCGCCCGTACAGCAACGCACGACCTTTAGCCGGGATTTCGCAGATTTGATCACGAATGTCCCATGGCTCCTGCTATGCGTGATAGGGGTCTCGACATTGGTCTATGCCTCGTTGCGTGTTGCAGCAACTGTCTATTATTTCAAGTACTACATCGGGCCCCAGACCTTCAGCTTCCTCGGTCAGAGCTACGAGCTCGATACCAAGGGGTTTATGGCTGTCTTTACCGTGCTCGGTTACGCGGGAAGCATCCTGGGAGTGATGAGCACAAGGTACTTTGTTAAGTATCTGGGCAAAAAGTACACTTACCTTTTCTCAATGGCGGCAATCACCCTCGTCACCGCCAGCTACTTCCTCTATACCCCGAAACAGCTCACGTTGATCTTTGCTATGCAATTCGTCGGTCTCTACCTGAATGGGCCGAGCATGGCAGTCATCTGGGCGATGTACGCCGATATCGCAGACTACTCTGAATGGAAACACAGGCGGAGGGCCACCGGACTGGTCTTTTCGGCGTCGTGCATGTCGCAGAAGATGGGGTGGGCATTCGGGGGAGCAGTCGCCGGCTGGCTTCTGGCCTATTACGGGTTTGTCGCTGGAGAAGTGCAAAGCGTTTCAACTCAAACCGGAATCGTGACTTTGTTCAGCCTAATCCCGGCTGTTCCCGCCCTGCTGGCGACCCTGCTCATCCTGTTCTACTCCCTGGATGAGAAGCGCATGCAGTCGATTCAAGAGGAACTGACGGCGCGGCGGGCCGGGGAAGAAGCGGGACAGCCGGTCGCCGTGAACTGACTGAGGAAGACGGAGAAGGCCATGTCTGTGAAACTGGTGAATGCTGAATCAATCCCCAACCTGCCGTGGGAGGAACGCCCGGCCGGGTGTGACGATGTCGTCTGGCGTTATTCGCGGAACCCGGTCATTCCCCGCAACCCGATACCGCGTGCCAACAGCACCATGAATAGCGCGGTCATCTCGCATGACGGGAAGTTCGTCGGGGTTTTCCGAATTGATGATACCCGGCGCTTCATGAATATCTTCTTCGGGGAAAGCGATGATGCTCTCAACTGGAAGATTAGGCACACGCCGATTGACTTTCAATGTGAGGACCCCGAGATCGGCCGCCTGGAGTTCCGGTACGACCCGCGGCTGACGTGGCTGGAGGATCGGTACTACATTACGTGGTGCAACGGCTATCACGGTCCGACAATTGGGGTCGGGTATACACACGACTTTAAGACATTTCACCAGATCGAAAACGCGTTCTTGCCCTTTAACCGCAACGGGGTGTTGTTCCCCAGGAAGATCCGCGGCAAATATGCCGTGTTGAGCCGGCCGAGTGACAACGGACACACGCCGTTCGGCGAAATCTACTACAGCGAGAGCCCGGACATGACGTATTGGGGTTGTCACCGATATGTCATGGGCACCAGCAGCTGGTGCTACACGAAAATCGGCGCCGGTCCAATTCCCATTGAGACCAGCGAGGGGTGGCTGCTTTTTTTTCATGGGGTTCTGACCTCGTGTAACGGATTCGTCTACAGCATGGGTGCTGTTCTTCTGGACCTGGAACAACCGTGGAAAGTAATCTGTCGCGGCGCGCCTTACCTGTTGTCTCCACAGACACTGTACGAATGTGTTGGTGATACGCCCAACGTAGTCTTCCCCTGCGCTTCCCTTGTCGACAGAGACACGGGGAGGATCGCAATCTACTACGGAGCGGCCGATACAGTTGTCGCCTTGGCTTTCGCCCGAGTCGGAGAAGTGATCGACTTCATCCGCGCCAATCCGGCACCCTGAACCTTAAAACCCTGAACCCTGAACCCTGAACCTTGAACCCTGAACCTTGAACCCTGAACCGTGAACCGGGATTCGCAGACTGTAAAACGATGAAAATCAAGCGGTGTGAGGAAAACCCGATCGTGCGCCCGGGGCTTTACCCCTGGCGGAACGTTTCTGTATTCAACCCCGGCGCCATTGTGGAGGACGGGAAATTCTACCTTTATGAAAGAGCGGCTGGCTCGTTGCGGCCGTTCCTGACAAGCATCGGACTGCTGGTCAGCCAGGACGGCGTACATTTTTCTCACGCCTCGGATGAACCCGTATTCACGGCGGCGATGGCCGGCTACCCTGACGGCAGCGTCCAGGACGCCAGGGTCGTCAAGATCGACGGCCTTTATTACATGTGCTATGCCTTGCAGCCGCATCCAATGGACTGTTGGCCGACCGGGCAGGGAGTGCCCGACTATTACACACAGGCTTACCCGGGTTGGCAGGAGTGCGCCTGGTCGATGATCACTCAGTCTGGGATCGCAGTCTCGGAAGACCTGATTAACTTCAAGCATCTCTGCTTCGTGACCCCCCGGGAGATTGACGATCGGGACGTCGTGCTGTTTCCAGAGAAGATCGGCGGCCGGTTCGCGTTACTCCGCCGGCCGATTTGTCGGCCGAACAGCTCGAGCGAGCAGGACCGACCATCCATCTGGATTTCCTATTCGGAGGACCTCAGCACGTGGACTCCTCCGCACATCCTGGCACGGCCCGCCTTTGCGTGGGAGGGAGGCAAAATCGGCGCGGCCGCAACCCCGATTCGGACGGAACACGGCTGGCTTCTCCTGTATCATGGCGTGGATGAGAGTTCCGTATACCGGGTGGGGGCCATGCTCCTGGACGCGGAGGAGCCCGAGCGCGTTATAGCGAGAACCCCGGACTTCATCATGGAGCCGGAGGAGTATTACGAACAGTTCGGTCTCGTGATTCCGAACGTCATCTTTCCTACCGGCAACGTTGTCAAGGATGGGATCTTATACATTTACTACGGTTGCGCCGACACGGCCATTGGTTTGGCGACGGTCCCCCTTCAGGATCTCCTGGAGCACCTTCTGGAGAATCCGGTCGATCTCCGGGACGCACACGCCGCAACCTCTGTTGCCCGTTACCGCTAGCAGCATCTTATGACTTCACGAGAGCGGATGATCACCGCCTTCATGAACCGCCAGCCGGACACGGTCCCCGTCTCTCCCGACATGTCCAACATGGTCCCGGCGCGGCTGACCGGGCAACCCTTTTGGGACATCTATCTGTATAACGATCCGCCTCTCGAAGACGCGTACATTGAGGCCGTCAAGCACTTCGGCTTTGACGGCTGGTCGGACAAGGGTGTACTGACCGTCATCCCCTGCGGTGACGGGGTCTCGAGCAAGGACCGTGTCCTGAGATGGACGGACGACGAAATCCTGGTGGAGCGGATACACCGTACCCCGGCTGGAGACCTCGATGAGGTCATCTCTTTTGCGATAGCCGATCCTCCGACCAAAGTGCGGAAGATGGTGAAGAACCTTTCGGAAGACCTCCCCAGGCTGGCCTATCTTTATCCGACTGAGTTCCAAACGGACGAACGCCCGCTGCGCCGGCATATGGAGGCGATGGGCGAGCTCGGCGCTGTCGGCGGGGTAGTCGGACTCCCCGGAATGACTACGTTCGTCGATCTGTTCGAAGGAGGGCTGGAGAGCGCCACTTTCGCTTATTACGACCAACCGGAGGAATTTGCGAAGCTGGTGGGCCTGGTGCACGACTACACCATCGCTTATGCTCGAGCCCTCCTGGCCGCTCGACCGGACTTCGTGCTCATCGGAGCATCCGGGCTCCTGACATTGCAGTCGCCGGCCATGGTTCGCGAGCTGGCGCTGCCGACCATCCAAGCCCTCACTTCAATGGCGAAGGAGGCCGGAATTCCCTCGCACCTTCACTCCTGCGGGAAGCAGTCCTGGCTGGTTGAGCTGTGCGCGACGGAGACGGATTTGAACTCTATCGAGCCGCTGGAAGAGCCGCCGATGGGAGACTGCGACCTCGCGGAGATCAAGCGGAACTGGGGCCACCGGATCGCCCTCAAGGGCAACCTCCACACGACGCGCGTGATGCTGCACGGAACGCCGGATCAGGTGGAAGAGGCGGCGAAGAAGGCTATGGACGCGGCAGCCGAGGGCGGCGGCTTCGTTCTGTCCACCGGCGACCAGTGCGGCCGTGACACGCCCGACGAAAACATCTTCCGTTTGGTAGAGGTGGCGCGGAGGTATGGGGGGTACTGATGAGCTGAGTTCTAAGTTCTGAGTTCTAAGTTCTGAGTTGCTACGCCTGGAATTTCGAACGCCTTGCTCCGCACCTCGGGAACTCAGAACTCAGAATTGTCGGAAGTTCGAGGCTTCTCTTTTTTGCCGGAGGATGACAGATATTTGATGAAGCCTCGAATTGCAGCGCGGGTGTCCCTCGCATGGTCGTACGCGTCCTGAAACTGAGGCATGGATATGTACTCGAGGTCCAAAGCAAGATAGAGCTCGCTCTGCATTTCTGTACACGATCTCTCTGCGTAACGCAGAAAGCGGGTGAACTCCGTGTTTGACCCAGAATCAAAGCCTTCCGCTATGTTGTGCATCGAAGAGCCGGCGGCCTTCTGAATCTGTCCCCGCAACCCGAAATCCCGAGCGAACTCTTCGTTGCTCGTCAGGCCATACACTTTTCGGGCCAGAACTCTGGCCAACTGAGAACTCAGAACTCAGAACTCAGAACTCTTCACCTGCAGGCCACTACGCTCGTCGCGATCGGCAGGTTGTCTCTGATCTGGATCTTGATCAGCACTTCGTACGTGGAAGGAAACGGCAGGTTCGTCGCCCGCTTCTTGAGCATCTCGTAGACCGGACGCATCCTGTCCGGGTTACAAAAGAACTCGCCCAGGCCGAGTGTGCCGTAACTGGAGGCGGCGGCAAGGAGGAGCACACGGTTGCCGTTGGGCAGGGGCTGCATGAAGATGATTCCGTAATCCGTGAAGCCCGTCTCCTTGGAAACGGCCTCGAGCTCACAGCGGTAGGTCTGCTCTTCCCCGGGTTGCGGCTGGCTGTTGTGCCAGCATGCCGAGACAAACCGGAAATTCGGAGCGGCGAGGTTAGCCTCGACCCAGGCGTTCATCACTGGCAATCCGAGCACGATCAGGTTGTCCCTGGAAGCCTTGTCCCAAGTGAGGAAGCGCGCCTGAGTGATATGCACGGGGCGGTCGAGGATCTGAAGCAGCCGTCCCAGATGGAACGCGCAAACCGCTTCACCCATCCCAGTGTATTCGTCATCAGTGGGATGCAGGAAGTGATAGAGCGCGTTACTTGTGGCGAAGGGTAGGGCGACATCGTTCGTGTTTATGGGAAGGTGCTTGGCCAGTTGGGGCGCGATGGGGATCGAAGGCCGTCCCAGGTATCCGGGAGGGGACGGTGAACTGCAGGCGAAACTGAACATGACTTTCGGGTTGCTCAAGTTAATCAGGGTCAACTGAGGGTCACGCTCGTGTAACTCACCGAGCAACTGGTCGTAGAAGTCGTACAGCTCTCTCGCATTGACCATGCCATGCGAGGGACCCCGGCCCGCAAGCAGCGGGCGCCGCGACTCCCCGGCCATCGAGGGCGTGGCGGGCGTTCGTTGCTCAGGTTCAGTATCGAGCGGAGCGATCGCGGGGGAGCCCGGTGCCCCGGTGACAACGCGAGTGAACTCCGGAGCGTAATGCCCTTTGGGCAGTGTGATCCTGATACGACTCGCCTGTCTCTCGGCGGCATAGTATTCCCGCAGGCGTCGGCGCAATTCGTGCGCGCGGACCCTGACGATCGAATCTTCCGATGGAGAAAATCCCGGCTTACGGTCGAAGACTTCCAATCCCAACAGGTACTCGTTCAACTCACCGGCAGTGCCTTCGACGTGTTTTCTGCAGATGTATTGAAGGAAACGGGAAAGCTTTTCCGAACTCCGGAAGTGTTCGCTTTTCAGGATCTTTTCCACTTCCTGCTGAACTTCTGCAGCCGAGACATCGCTCGCCATAGCCGTATCAACTCCAGTGGACAGATCCTAACATGCCGAGTGCGTTCTTAACAGGAGGAGGGTTCGCGGTTCAAGGTTCGCGGTTCAAGGTTCACGGTTCAAGGTTCACGGTTCAAGGTTCAAGGTTCACGGTTCAAGGTTCAAAGTTCACGGTTCAAGGTTTTCCGTTCTCCGGTTATCCGGTCTTAGATCATCACCCGACGCGAAACTGTCGAACCGTTGAACCGTGAACCGTGAACCTTGAACCGTGAACCTTTAACCTTGAACCGTGAACCGTGAACCGTGAACCGTGAACCTTGAACCTTGAACCTTGAACCTTGAACCCCGACCTACTGCACCGCCTCCAGCAACAGCAGCGCATCTTCCCAATGGTCCGGGGTCGCGAACGCTTCCACCCGGTTGTCTGGGAATGGACGGCCGTTGTGGTTGCCGGTAAGGTAGGTGCCGGCGTCCTTTCTCCGTCCGTCGACCGGGCTGATCCAGGTTGCTTTCGCTTGTTTGCTCGCAATCCGACTTACGTTTATGAAACCGCGGCACTGCGAGGCGAAGTAAACCAGGGCCTTATCCCCTTTAACTGAACGCATCGCGGCGTTCAGCGTCCTCTCGTTGCTGACACCCGAGGCAAAGATCGCCTGGTCGGGAACCAGGTCCCACCAGTCGAGACCCGTCAGTATCGTCTTCATAAGGGCGACTTGAAGAGCCCCCGGTGTCCCAAATGTCGATTCCCAGCCCGGTTCCATCCGCCACATCTGATTCTGTCCGTAGGTGTGGGACCCGCCTGCCGTGACCGTCCACCAAGCCTGACGCCGCACGAGAAGCGGGGTGATCGGGCCGGTCGGGTATTCGGGGCCGTTTTCATAAGCTCCTTCACAGAGGACCACGGGCTTGACTGGCGACTGCATTGCGTCGGAGCTCACCATCGGGTAAATCTGAAACCAGTCGCACCAGGTTTGGATCATGTTGAAGTCCAGCCAGGATTCCCTGTGGAAGAAATGCGACGAGGACCGTCCCCCCGAGACGTGGTAGGAAATGAGATGCGCTCCCTGATCACCTTCCCGCAAACCGAGGGCCAGCTGCCGATACTCCTCCTCGAAGCCAACCGGCACGCGATCTCCTCCGACGACCCAAACGATGTTGGGGGTCTTCGCGTAGCGCTTGCCGAGCCAGTTCCCGTAAGCGCGGGCATTCGTCAGGTTAATGGTCTTGGCCTCTACAACGTAATACCCCCAGGTCGGCCAAAGGGCCATTACGAGGCCTTGACGGTCAGCGAATTCGACAAGGGCATCGACGGATTTGAAGTAGGCGGCGTTCGGAGTGCCGGGGTTGTTGTCGAGCCAGATGTGCTGGCCTTCGGAGTTGGGAAGTGGACTTTTTTTCTCCATGCCGCTCCCCTGTCCCCATGCCATCACAGTTTGAATGACGGTGAATCCCTGCTCGGATCTGGTTTTCAGGTACGCCTCGGCCTGGGGCCGGGAGTATTGAACAAGGAGCGGCCAGGCCGTGTCTCCCAGCCAGAAGAAAGGCTGGTTATTGCGGTCGACGAAATGACGCCCGGAAGGACTGACTTTGATGGGTCCAGGCACCGCGGCCAAGGCTAAGCTGTGCATGCACAAGACGGCGCAGATGACAATCGCAAAATTCCTGATAGGTTTCATGATTCCTCCAGATGATGACGATTATGGAAATCAAAATTGTCGGCACCCGTGGGTCCCATCTCCAGATGGGACCGTGCGATCGTGCCTTGTCTCCGAGGTCCCGTCTGGAGATGGGCCCCACGGGTGCCGACAATTTTGATTTCACTCCGGCTTCAGATCGTAGAACTCATACGAGGCGCGGTCCCCCACTTTGATATACCTCCGGCTGACCACCGGCTTGTCAAATTTCCCGGCGGGGACAAATTCGGCAACCAGCAGGTAACCTCCAGGCCCCTTCGGCAATTGGACAACGGCCGGGACGGGCCGCCTGCCGTACGCCTGCATAACGATCTCGGCTGTTTGTGTCACAGCTTTTTTCCCTTTGGAGTCGAACAAGCAAAGAGTGACCGTCCCTTTGACTTCCTCCGCCTTGTCGTTCACTCCCCACAGGTTGAAAGCCAGGGACGAGCCCGGCTGGTAAGGTCTGACATGTTTGTCGTAGCGCTGGTCGGCGAGGTCAACAAACACGGCCGACGGGGCAAAACAGTGCTGAAACCAGTGAAGCGTCGGCCCGGGTTTCAGGTCCTTGATATCGTCAATGAACCAGTCGCCGGTGGACCCGAAGTCATTCGTCAGATACACGAAGGCCATTACGCCTGCCACCGACTCATGCGTTCGGAACAGTTCCGTCTCCCACTGCAGGTTGTAAGCCTGCAGCTCCCGGTTCGCCTGTATGTCGTCAATGCGGCCCAGATAGTACTGGTAGAAAGCGGGGCTGAGGGTGGCAGGCATTCCATTTCGCCAGAGCCAGATCCAGCCGTATTCGTTCACAATCTGGGCGGCGCTGTGATTGTCCATCGATCGGGGGTAGTCCGGCCAATAGTCGAACGCGCCTATCCGCAAGGAGTCTTCGTCGGTCCACTTGTCGAAATCGTTCCTCCAAACTTGATGCTGGTAGGGATGGACTTCGTCCACGTCATCGTCCCAGATGATGTTCATCGGCGCCGTGCCGGGACTCATGAAAGTCCCTTTCGGGTCCTGTTTTTGCGCGTTGGGGATGTGGACATTAACGAGATAGTCGTCGGCAGTCATGTAGCCGTTGTCCCAGATCCGGGTCGGGTCCAGGCGTTTCATCTCGGGGATAAGGACGTTGCCGATAAAGTTGTCTTCATGCTCATTCATCGCGTCCCAGATCACGATGCTGGGGTGGGTGCCGTCCGACCACACCCAATCCGCGAACTCGGTACGCGCTTGCTCATCCCAGCCGTGCGCGCCCCAGTACATCCACTCATTCTGCAGCATCAATCCGGCTTCGTCGGCGATGTCATACCAGAATTCGGGTGCAATTCCGACATGGAGGCGAATCGTATTCCAGTGCAGTTTTCGGGGGATGTCGGCCAGAAGCTTTCGTACCCATTCCCGATTCCACGGCAGCGCTCCGCAGTCCGGATCGTTCAAGAAGCGATGAAGGGCGATGTTGCTGCCGCGCAGCATGATCTTCTTCCCGTTGAGCGAGAAGTACTTTCCCGTTCGCTCAAAGTCACGCATCCCGAACGGTTTCTCCACACGATCGCTGGTCTGGTTTTCCACCAGCAAAGCTACTTCTGCCGAATAGATAAAAGGATCTTCGGGTGTCCAGGGGTGTGGATTCTCAAGCGGGATCTCTATTTCAAATTCCGAGATCTTGCCTCCCCGCATCTGGAACGAGCGGCTCGCGGTGCCGACCTGTTTCCCACTGATTTTCTCTTTGAGGCTGACCTGAGCAGTAAAGGGCGCCAGAAAAGCAACTCCGTAACCCGTCCGGGCCGGAGACAGGCAGTTGACCTGCAGCTTTACCGTGACTGTCTTCTTCTTCAGGACGGGAAGCACCAGGATGCGATGGAGGCGGAAGGGCCCGGAGAAACTGAGCTCGACGTCATCCCAGATGCCCGGTGTGTAATTGACTTTCTCCCCATCCAGGCCGCCCGGCGCGGCGCTCGGCAGCCACTGGTGGTCCCCCACTCGGACCAAAATCTCGTTGTTTTCGCCGTATCGAAGGAAGGCAGTTACAGGGAGATCCAATGGTGTGAAACACGCGGTGGAGGAGCCGGCCTCCATGCCGTTCACGAAGACATGCGTCACGAACTGGCTCTTCAGAATCGACAGGACCGCGTACTGACCTTGCAACTCTTTCGGGACCGGAACGACTCGACGGTACCAGTTGTAACGGGGCTCGTATGGTGGCCGGGAAGGGAAAGGCGTTTTGCCGTCCCTTCTCGGCGGCGAGAAGAAGAGGTCATGTTGATCAACCTTCGGTTCAGCCATGTGAACCAGGCCGGGAACCGGGATCTTACGGGTAAAAGTGCCTGGGGGAAAGGCCGTCCTGGTCTGTTCGAAGTCCCAGGTGCCGTTCAGGTCGATGGACACACGGCCCGTGCCTGCAAACAGGGACAAACTGGCACCGAAAAACGTTAGTAGTATTAATTCTCGAAGTCCTCTCATCCCGCCTCCCTCGCAAGGTTCAAGGTTCACGGTTCAGGGTTCACGGTTCACGGTTCA
>Ga0105104_10002426_pt1 | contig 13644 bp, 11 predicted proteins | sample PPLLaktember2015_3_FD_87034 | JGI IMG/M metagenome (GOLD analysis project Ga0105104, IMG submission 87034) | Freshwater sediment microbial communities from Prairie Pothole Lake near Jamestown, North Dakota, USA - PPLs Lake P7 Core (6) Depth... | ecosystem: Environmental > Aquatic > Freshwater >...
ACGGGCGGGCGGCGCCGGACGAAGGCGCGCCGTACGACGGACGCGACGGGCTATACGACGGACGCGCGGCGCCAGACGAGGGGGCACCGTATGACGGCCGGGACCCACCGTACGACGGGCGGGCGGCGCCGGACGGAGGTGTGCCGTACGACGGACGCGACGGGCTGTACGACGGACGCGCGGTGCCAGACGAGGGGGCGGACGACGGACGCGACCCGCTGTACGACGGGCGGGCGGCGCCGGACGAAGGCGCGCCGTACGACGGGCGGGCCCCTGGGAACGGTTGGCGCGAAGCTGCGTTTGGCGGCCGTGCCGACTCGTACGACGGCCGGGCGGCCGCGGATGAAGGCGCGGCGTAGGACGGGCGCGACCCGCCGTACGAGGGACGCGCGGTGCCCGACGAGGGCGCGCCGTACGACGGCCGGGAACCTGCGTACGGCTGGCGGGCCCCGGCGTTTGGCGGGCGCGTCGCCCACAGACTCGTGGCTTGCCGCCCCACGCCTGACTGCGAGGCAGCGGACGGGCGTGCCCCGGCCGCCAAGGGTCTCGAGCCGCTTGCGTTCGCCTGCAACCCGGAGGCGCGACCGGTAGACCCGCCGGCCGAGTGGAACCGCTGGGAGGCCGCCCCGGCTGTGGGTCGTGCGAAACCCGCGTCACCGCGAACGCCGCCGCGCGGAACGGCGGTCCCCGACGCCCAGCTGCGCGGCACGGCAGTGCCTCCCCGCGCAGGTCCCCCCGGTCCCTGGTTGTGCACCGCAAAGGCATTCCGGGTCCCGCGCGGGAGCCGGCCCCCGTTCACGGCGTGGGCGCCCACGTGGTAATACGGCCCGGAGAACGCGTGGCGGGGCACCACCGACCACCCATGCCAGTGGGAGTAACGGTGGCCGCCGAAGCTGACGTGAACGCCGAACGAGAAGACGGGCCCGCCCCAATACCCGAGCGGGCACCACGCGGTGTACCCCGGGGCGCCGCCCCACGCGACCCAGGCAGGCCCCCAGTAGCGGGCGGGAATCCAGTACCACCCCCCGACGCCGAAACCCCAGCGGCCGTAATGATGCGTGGGCCACGCCCACGGGTCGTACCCGACCCACGTCCAGCCCCACGACGGGAACGTCCACCACGAGCCGTGGTAATACGGCCGCCAGTCCACGGCCACGCGCGGGTACCAGACGTAACCGATCCCCGGTTCGGGCGCTTCCTGCCACGTGCCGTACCGGTCAAGCGTTCCGCCGTAGACCCGTAGGTCCTCCGGCAGGTAGGCGTTGGAGCGTGCGCCCACGCGCTCGGCCCGGCGAGCATCGGCCCACGCGTAGAACGCATCGGGCTCCGCCGAGTTGAAGTGGACGGGCGCCTCGGGTCCCTCGCCGGCGGCCGCGGCGCACCGTTCTCCGGCGTTCACCACCAGGGAACCCCGATCGGCGGCCAGCGTCGCCTGGCCGCGCACCACGGCCAGACCGACGGCCGGCCGTCCGGGCGAGCCAAGCAGGGAGATCCGATACTCGCCCGCAACCGCCATGCGGATCGCCCCGCCCGGGGCATCCACTTGATACTCCCTGGGGGGCTGCCCGGCGCCAACCGATGCCACGACGAACACCAGGCGGCCGGCCGTGAGCCGGACCAGGCCCCCGGCGAGCAGATCCGCCGTGCTCTGGCGGTCGAGGGCGACGACCGATCCATCCGGCAGCAGGGCCTCGATCCGTCCCTCGTCCGTCCGGAAGCGATCCCCGGCGAGCAGCGGCATGTTCAGGACAAGATCCTCGACCCGGCCCTCCCGTTCGAGCACCACCGTCCCTTCGACCGCGGAGACATGGGCCGGCGCCGACTGATCCAGTTCCTGCGCCGCGACCGTCACCGGCGCCGCGCAGAGGACGACCAGGGTCAGGAGAAACAGGGGAAGGCGTGGCATGGGCACCTCAGGACGAACCGAAGGCGAAGGCAGGGCTGGCAGGGGAATTATAGCAGTCCCAAGGACCAACGATGCAGAAGAATAGGGGAGTTGGCCCTCTGAGGCTTGACAAGACGGCGCTAATATTTTTATAGTGGTCCTTGCATAAGGTTTCGAATCGCCATGCTGGCGAAGGCCGGAGGGGCCGGGGCTTCTGCCGGGAAGGCGTACTGCCGAGGAAATAGAAGCGCTATGAGCAAAATCATCGGAATCGACCTGGGGACGACCAACTCGGTCGTGGCCGTGATGGAAGGTGGCGAGCCGACCGTCATCACCAACCCGGAGGGCGGCCGTCTCACCCCATCCGTCGTCGCCTTCACCAAGGCCGGTGAGCGGCCCGTCGGGCAGGTGGCCAAGCGGCAGGCCGTCACGAACCCCGAGAACACCATCTTCTCGATCAAGCGGTTCATGGGCCGTCGCTATGACGAGGTCAGCGAAGAGATGACGATGGTCCCCTACAAGGTGGCGCCGGGGCCCAAGGGGGACGTCCGCGTCAAGGCGCTCGGCAAGGACTACTCGCCGCCCGAGATCTCCGCGATGATCCTGCAGAAGCTCAAGCAGGCGGCGGAGGAGTACCTCGGGCAGCCCGTCACGCAGGCCGTCATCACCGTGCCCGCGTACTTCAACGACGCGCAGCGCCAGGCGACCAAGGATGCCGGGCAGATCGCCGGCCTCGATGTGAAGCGGATCGTCAACGAGCCGACGGCAGCCGCGCTGGCTTACGGCCTCGACAAGAAGAAGGACGAGACGATCGCGGTGTACGACTTCGGCGGCGGCACCTTCGACATCTCCATCTTGGAGGTGGGGGAGGGCGTGGTCGAAGTGAAGGCCACCAACGGCGACACTCACCTCGGCGGCGACAACCTCGACCAGCGGATCATCGACTGGATCATCGCGGAGTTCCGGAAGAGCGACGGCATCGACCTCGGCAAGGACCGCATGGCGCTCCAGCGGCTGAAGGAAGCGGCGGAGAAGGCCAAGATGGAGCTGTCCACCGTTGCCGAGACCGACATCAACCTGCCGTTCATTACGGCCGACCAGGCCGGGCCGAAGCACCTGGCGCTGAAGCTCACGCGTTCGAAGTTCGAGCAACTGGTCGAGGATCTGATCCAGAAGACGGTCGGGCCGACCAAGCGGGCGCTGGCCGACGCCGGCCTGGACCCCTCGAAGATCGACGAGATCGTGCTGGTCGGCGGGTCCACCCGGATTCCGCGCGTGCAGCAGGTGGTGCGCGAGCTGTTCGGCAAGGAGCCGCACCGGGGCGTGAACCCCGACGAGGTCGTTGCCGTCGGCGCCGCGATCCAGGCCGGCGTGCTGTCGGGAGAGGTGAAGGACCTGCTCCTGCTCGACGTGACGCCGCTGTCCCTCGGCATCGAGACGCTGGGCGGCGTGATGACGACGCTCATCCCGCGCAACACCACGATCCCCACGCGCAAGAGCGAGGTCTTCTCCACCGCGGCCGACAACCAGCCGCAGGTCGAGGTGCACGTACTGCAGGGCGAGCGGCAGTTCGCGCGCGACAACCGGACGCTGGGCCGCTTCAACCTCGCCGGCCTGCCGCCCGCGCCGCGCGGCGTTCCGCAGATCGAGGTGACGTTCGACATCGACGCCAACGGCATCGTCAACGTGACGGCGAAGGACAAGGGCACCAACAAGGAGCAGCGGATCACCATCACCGCCTCCAGCGGCCTGAACAAGGACGAGGTCGACCGGATGATGCGCGAGGCCGAGGCGCACGCCGACGAGGACAAGAAGCGCCGCGAGGTGACGGACGCGCGGAACCAGGCGGACGGCTTGATCTACCAGGTGGAGAAGACGCTCACCGAGAACCGGGAAAAGATCCCGGCGGGCGACGTGTCCCGGATCGAGTCGGCGATCGCCGACCTGAAGAAGGCGGCGGAGGGCGAGGACGCGGCGGCCATCCGCAAGGGGATGGACGACGTGCAGAAGGCGTCGCACGCGATGGCCGAAGCCCTGTACAAGCAGGCGCAGGGCGCGACGGCCGCCGACGGCCCGGTGCCGGGCCCCGGCGACGGCGGCACGTCGGGCGGCAGCCGGCCGGCCGGCGACGACGTGATCGACGCCGAAGTGGTGGACGAAGAGAAGAAGTAGCGCGTTCGATGGAATCAGCTGGCAGCCGGCAGCTGGCAGCTGGCAGTTGGGCGGGCGTCGATGACGGGCAGCGTGATCTGCTGCCTGCTGCCGGCTGCCCGCTGCCGGCTATTTGAACCATGGATCTGTATGCCGTCCTGGGCGTGCTCCGCGGGGCCGATGGCGCGGACATCCGCCGTGCCTACCGGCGCCTGGCGCGGCGGTACCACCCAGGCATCAATCCCGGCGATCCGAAGGCGCAGGCGCGCTTCGTGGAGATCACTCGGGCGTTCGAGACATTGAACGATCCCGAGCGCCGGCGCGCGTACGACGCGGGCGCGACCCCCGAGGCGGCGCCGCCTCCGCTGGCCTTTGGCTTCGAGGGGTTCGACTTCTCGGTCAAGGTGACGTCCGGCCCCGACGCGTCAACCTTCGGCGAGCTGTTCGCGGATGTGCTGACGCGGGCGTCGGGCGGTGGGCCTGCGCACGGCGCCGACCTCTACGTGACCGTGTCACTGTCGTTCGAGGAATCGTTGACCGGGACCGAGCGCTACGTGCAAGTGACGCGACAGGTCACCTGTCGCAGCTGTGGCGGCGCGGGGGCCGTCCGCTCAGATCCGGTAGCGTGTCCGGCCTGCCAGGGTACCGGCCGCATTCGTTCCGCGCGGGGCCACATGGTTTTCGCCAAGCCCTGCGAGTCGTGCGAGGGAACCGGGCAACGGTCCGCCCACCCGTGTCGCGCCTGCGGCGGCGCGGGGACGGAAACGCGCGTCGAGAGCGTGCTGGCGCAGATCCCGGCCGGCGTCGAGGACGGAGCCGAGATCAGCGTGCCGGGGATGGGCCACGCCGGGCGACGCGGCGGGCGGCCGGGGGACCTGCACCTGCGGGTGGAGGTGGCGCCTCACTCGCTGTTCCGGCGCGAGGGCGACGAACTGCACCTCGTGGTGCCGGTGGCCCTGCACGAGGCCGCGCTGGGTGCGCGTGTCGAGATCCCAAGCCCCGACGGACTGTTGCGGCTGCGGGTGCCCCCGGGGACGCAGTCGGGGCAGCGGTTGCGGTTGCGCGGGCGCGGCGTGCCCAACGCTCGCCGGGGCGGGCGGGGCGACCTGATCGTCGAGATCCGACTGGTGCTGCCGGCCATCCTCGACGAACGCTCGAAGGAACTGCTGCGGGAATTCGCCCGCATCAACGGCGAAGACGTCAGGCGGGCGCTGTGGCACCACAGCCCCGGGCAGTGATGGCAGCCCTATGGTGACCAAGAGAGCCGGCAAGGCGTACTACATGATCAGCGCGGTGGCGCAGAAGTACGCCATCCACCCGCAGACGCTGCGGTTGTACGAGCGCGAGGGCCTGCTCAAGCCGTCCCGGACCGAGGGCAACACCCGCCTCTATTCGGAAGAGGACCTCGAGCAGCTCGAGACCATCCTGTCGCTGACGCGTGACCTCGGCGTCAACCTCGCCGGCGTCGAGATCATCCTCAACATGCGCCGCAAGATCGAGCGCATGCAGCACGAGGTCAACGAGTTCATGGAGTACGTGAAGCGGGAGCTGGCGCGTGGGCTCGACGATTGGGAGCAGCGGCTCAACACGGCCCTCGTCAAGTCGTCGCCCGCCGATCTCGTCCGGGCGCCGGCGGCGCCCGTCACGCCACCTGCCGACTCCGACGTCATGGACGGGCTGACCGTGGAGCGGCGGCCCACAGGGCGGCGAGTGGAGAATTGAGAATTGAGAATGGAGAATGGAGAATGGAGAATGGAGAATGGAGAATTTCGGCCGACGGCATGGCGGCGCGACGCTTCTCCATTCTCCATTCTCCATTCTCCATTTCCCAGCGTATGATCCCCTCGTGGGTCGGTCTCCGGCCGACGATTCGGACGAGGCGGCGACGCTGCAGGCCTACCTCCGGGAGATTGCCCGCCTCCCGCGGCTCAGGCCCGAGGAAGAGCGCGAGCTGGCCGAGCGCATCCAGCGCGACCGCGACAGCGACGCGATCCAGCGTCTCGTCGAGGCGAACCTGCGCTTCGTGGTGTCCTACGCGAAGCGCTACCGCGGTCTGGGCGTCTCCTTCCTCGACCTGATCCACGAGGGCAACCTGGGGCTGCTCGAGGCGGCTCGGCGATTCGACCCTTCTCACCACGTCAAGTTCATCACCTACGCGGTGTGGTGGGTCCGGCAGGCGATCATGCACGCCATCTCCGGTCAGCGCCGGGCGCTCGCGCTGCCGGCCAAGCTGTCGGCGGTCTCCAGCCGTTTCGGCTCGGAGGTCGCGGATCTCACCGCGCGCCTCGACCACGCCCCCTCGGTGGACGAAATTGCCGCCGACCTCGAAATCTCCCACGGGCAGGCCGAAGCCTTGCGCTTCCTGTCCGGGACCGACGTGTCGCTCAGCGACCCGGTGGGGCAGGGCGACGACGATTCGCGCGAGCTGGGCGAGACGCTGCCGCAGCAGGTGCCCACGGTGGAGGACGAACTGCTGCTCGAGGCGATGCGGGCGCAGCTCGAGAAGGCGCTCGAGGACCTCGACCCGAAGGAACGGCAGGTCATGCAGCTACGGTTCGGCCTCGAGGGCGGCGAGCCGCAGACGCTGCAGCACGTTGGCGAGGCGCTGGGGCTTTCGCGCGAGCGAGTGCGACAAATCGAGTCGCGTGCCAAGGAGAAGCTGCGCCGCGGCACGAAGGCCGGTGAACTGCGCAGTCACCTGAATTGAATCTGTGGCAGAATCGTTGGCTCCATGGCTTGTCCCATCTGCGACGGCACGCGTTGGAAGATTGTCGAGCGAGACGGCGTGCGCCGGGCCGTGCGCTGCGAGTGCTGGCGCGAGTCGAGCGCCGAGCGGCTCCTCGCCGAGGCCCGCATCCCGCGTCGTTACGAGCACTGCGATCTCGACTCCTTCGTGACCTACGAGAACGAGAGGCTCCTGAGGGTTGTGGCGCGCGTGCGCCACTTCGCCGAGGCGTTTCCCGTCGTCGACAAGGGCCTCTTCCTGATCGGCCCACCGGGCGTCGGCAAGAGCCACCTCGCGGTCGCCGTTCTCAAGCAGGTCATCAGTACGCGCGGCGCCCGCGGAATCTTCTACGACGTGCGCGAGCTGTTGAAGGTGATCCGCAGTACGTACGACCCGGTCGTGAAGGCCACGGAGGCGGAGGTCCTCCGCCCGGTGATCCAGGCCGATCTGCTCGTGCTCGACGACATTGGGGCGGAGAAGACGTCCGAGTGGGTCGAAGAAACACTCAACCTGCTCGTCACCAGCCGCTACAACCAGCGCCGCCTGACCATCTTCACGTCGAACTACGAAGAGAAGGAAGACCGCGGGGACCCCGACTCGCTGCTGTCCCGCGTCGGCTTCCGCATGCACTCGCGGCTCTACGAGATGTGCGAGTTCCTCGAGTACGACGGCGCCGACTACCGGCATCGTCCGCCCAACGCCGGCCCGGACGACCTGCTCGCCATGTGGAAGCTGCAGAAGGGCCGCCCCTCGTCTCTGCCGCGGCGCGGAAGTCCCGCCCGGGCGCAGTTGCGGCGCCACGACGCGGGCGCGGCGGACGTCGGGTGGCCGGGCGGGCGCGCGGGGACCTAGATGGCCCTCGGGCTGTACCTGCACATCCCGTTCTGCGCCGCCATCTGCAGCTACTGCAACTTCAACCGGGGTCTGTTCGACGAGGCCCTGAAGGCACGCTATGTGCACGCCCTGGCACGCGAGATCCGCGGCAGCGGCAGGGGGCAGCCGGCCGACACGGTCTTCTTCGGCGGCGGGACGCCGTCCTTGCTGCAGCCCCGCGAGGTCGCGCTCCTGCTCGACGCGTGCGGTGCCGCCTTCGACCTCGCGCCCGGCGCGGAAGTGACCCTCGAGGCCAACCCGGAAACCGTGTCGGAGGCATTGCTCACCGGGTTCAGGAACGCCGGCGTGAACCGAATCAGTTTCGGGGTTCAGTCCTTTCGGGACGACGAACTCCGGCGCCTCGGACGCGTCCATGACGCGAAGCGGGCGCGGGCGGCGTTTGGCGAGGCGCGGGCGGCGGGCTACGACAACGTCAGCCTCGACCTCATGCTCTGGCTGCCCGGACAGGCGGCTGCGGATCTGGATGTCTCGCTCGACTCCCTCGTGACGCTCGCGCCCGAGCACGCCTCGGTCTATCTCCTCGAGCTGTACCCGAACGCCCCGCTTCGGGAGGCGATGGCGCGCTCCAACTGGTCGCTGGCGCCCGACGACGACGCGGCCGACATGTACCTGCAAGCGATGGAGCGGCTGGACGCAGCCGGCTACGAGCAGTACGAGATTTCCAACGTCGCGCGACCCGGGAGGCGCTGCCGGCACAACATGAAGTACTGGGAGGACGGCGGCGAGTGGTACGGGTTCGGGTGCGGGGCCCACTCGACAGTGGGGGCCGTCCGGTGGAACAATGTAAGCTCGACGAGCGAGTACAGCGACCGGGTCGAGGGTGGCCTCGACGTCGTGGCCGGCCGTCGGCCGCTCTCCCCGCGAGAACGGCTCGAGGAAAGCCTGTTCATGGGGCTTCGGCTCGTCGAGGGCATCTCCCTTGACGGCATGCGCGCCGCGCACGGCGTGGACGTGATGGCGACGTACGGCCGCCGGCTGGAGCCGGCAATCGAGGCGGGACTCCTGGTGCTCGGGGCCGGGCGGCTTCGCCTGTCACGCCAGGGCATGCTCCTGGCCAATGAGGTAATGACTGCTTTTCTCGAGGACAGCAGTACGGTAAAGTAACCGCCTTCACAGCTGTCCGTCCGTCAAGGAGGCCTGCATGCGACTGACCTGGTTCCCGACCGTCACCGATCGCCGGCCGATGCTGGCTGGCCTGGTTCTCGTGCTGCTGCTCGGGGCGGCGCACATCGCCTTCGCCCAGGCTCCCGCGGCGCAGCCGCCCGCCGGGGAGAAAAAGGCGGTGGCTTTCCAGAACGACGTCGGGATCGTTCTGATCTACGTCAAGGCCGAGAAGACGGCCGACTTCGAAGAGCTGCTCGCCAAGCTCAAGGAGGGCCTCGCCAAGGCCGAGGCTCCGGAGATGAAGCAGGCAGCCGCCTCGCTCAAGTTCCTCAAGGCGCCAAACGGCCCGGCCCCGGCCGGGAACGTCCTCTACGTGATGGTCGCCGACCCCGCTGTGAAGGAAGTTGAGTACTGGTTCCTGTCCAACCTGTATAAGCTCTATCCGAACGACACGAAAGCGATGTTCGACAAGTGGACGGAAGCCAAGGGCACCGTCAACCCCGTGCCGTTCGACCTGACGGTCGTCAACAAGATGCAGTAGCGGCGGCGGGCGCCGGGCCCGGTCGCTCGCGCACAGCTCGGGGGAGACGACGCCCGTCGTCTCCCTCTTTGTCTAAGCTTGGCCCTTCGCTTACCTCGGGCAGCTTCTCTAATCCTGGGTTTCGACTTCGGGCTTCGGCAAGGCCTCAGGCTTCGGGCACCAGCGCGATAACACGCGTGATCCCTTCTCAATTCTCAATTCTCAATTCTCAATTCCTCAAAACGCCAGGTTCACTCCCGCGTAGAACCGGTGGTAGCGGTCCTCCGGGTCCCGCGCGACGACGGGGTCGCCGCGCAGCGTGAGCATCCGGTAATCGAGGCGCAGGCGAAGCGGCCCGACCAATCGGATCTTGGCGCCGCCGCCCACGTTCGTGGCGAAGTTGGTCTCGCTGACATCGCCCAAGCTCCCGGTCAGCTTCTCCCGGTACACCCCGCCTCCTGCCGTGAAGTAGAACTGAACGCCGCCGACGGCAATCGGGGTCTGAAGCAACCCGTTGAACATCCCGAACTGAATGCCCGGTTGGACCGAGGGCCCATCGTCGCGCTGCGGGATATTGCTGTACTCGAACTCGAAGCCGACGATCAGCAGCCCGAAGCCGACGGAGATGCCCCGCGCCGGGCGGTTGAACGGTGTCGGGCTGTAGCCGAGGAACGCGGTGAGGTCGGCATGGGCCGGCACGGCCACGGCCAGCACGGCAAGAACCAGCGGGGCAATTGGCAGGCGGCGCTTGAGCATGACTCCTCCGAACGGGATGATACAAGGTCCGAGCCGGGCTGCTGCGTGATGTTCGGGATGCTATAGTGTTTGAAGGGATTCCAGCATCACGAGGTGGCACGGGGCCGTGGCTGTCAAGGGACACTACTACAGCCGGCACGTCGGGTCGTTCCATGGCGACCTGGCAACGGCAATCGATCGACAACTGTTGCGCGAGCTCCACCGGAAGGTCCCCGCGAGGCACGTGCTGGTCGCGGCCCGGCAGTTCGCCCTGCTGGGCCTGTGCACTTGGGGGCTACTCCGGTTCGATCACCCAGCCATCTGGATTCCGCTGGCCATCGTCCAGGGTTTCACCATCTTCAACTTCACGGTGCTCCTCCACGAGGTGGTGCACCACGCCGTGTTCGAGCGGCGGCGTGCGGGCGCCGAGCGCGTCCTCGCGTGGCTCTACGCGGTGCCCAGCGGCCTGTCCGCCAGCCAGTTCACCCGGTGGCACCTTGATCACCACGCCGAGCTGGGTTCGGAGGAGGACGACCCCAAGCGGCACCACCTCTCCCCGAAAGTGAACGCGCGCTGGTACAAGCTGCTCTATTGCTCTCCCGCGCTGTTTCCCATCTATTTCCGGGCGGCCCGCCGCGAATCGTCCACCTACCCGGCGGACCTCCAGCGCCGGATCGCGCGCGAGCGCCGGACCGCGATCGGCGTGCATCTGGCTGCGCTCGTCAGCCTGTGGGTCTTCGCGGGCGGGGCGGCGGCCCTGCGCGCCTACGTGATTCCCGTCTTCTTCGTGTTCCCGATCGCGTTCACGCTCAACCGGCTCGGCCAGCACTACGACATCGAGCCTGACGACCCGGCGAAGTGGACGACACTCGTGCGCGGCCACTGGTTCTGGGACTTCGCGTTCCTCAACTCCAATTACCACCTGGAGCATCACTACTTCCCGGGTGTCCCCTTCTACCGGCTGCCGGAACTGCAGCGCGCGCTCACGCCGTTCTACGAGCGGCGCGGCTTTCGGTGGCGAGGGTACGGCAGCCTGGTGCACGGCTGGTTGGTTCGCAACGAGGTTCCGCACACGCAGTGGCACTAGTGGCCTGTCTTCGCAACGCCGCCAGGCGGATTGCCCCGCCCGGGAGCCGCTTTACAGATGGCGAGGACGGGCCACTAGCCTAGAACGGCTGACAGCTGACGGCTGGCAGCTGCGCACCGCGCGGCTGCACATTGCAGGGAGCTGACCATGGACTTCCGGCCCACCGAGCACCACCAGGTCCTTCGGCGCACGATCCGGGAGTTCGCGGAGAGCGAGATCCGGCCGCACGTGATGCAGTGGGACGAGGCCCAGTGCTTCCCGTCCGAGCTGATGCCGCGTTTGGCCGATCTCGGGCTCATGGGCATCCAGATCCCGGAGGACTACGGCGGGGCCGGGATGTCCGCCGTGGACTACTGCATCTGCATCGAGGAGCTGGCCCGTGTGGACCCCTCCGTGGCCCTGACCGTCGCCGCCCACAACGGGCTCTGCACCGCGCACATCTACATGTTCGGCACCGAGGCCCAAAAGCAGAAGTACCTGGTGCCGCTGGCGCGGGGGGAGAAGATTGGCGCCTGGGGGCTGACCGAGCCGAGTGGGGGCAGCGACGCCGGCGGTACGCGAACCGGCTCGGGCAGGCAGGACGGCGAGTGGGTGCTGAACGGCGCCAAGACCTTCACCACCCACGGCAGCGTGGGGCACGTCCTGGTGGCGATGGCGGTGACCGATCGGTCCGCCGGCCGCCACGGCATTTCGGCCTTCATCATCGAGCGCGGGGCCCCGGGGTTCTCGCCCGGACGCAAGGAGAACAAGCTCGGGATGCGGGCCAGCGACACCAGCGAGGTGATCTTCGACGGCTGCCGCGTTGCCGAGGACCAGCTCCTTGGCGAGCCGGGGCAGGGGTTCGTCAACTCGCTCCAGGTGCTCGACGCCGGCCGGATTGGCATTGCCGCGCTCGCGGTCGGCCTCGCGCAGGGCTCTCACGAGGCCGCCCTCCGCTACGCGAAGGAGCGCCACCAGTTCGGCCAGCCGATCTCGTCGTTCCAGGCGATCCAGTGGAAGCTGGCCGACGATGCGACGGCGATCGAGGCCGCGCGGTTGCTCACCTACCGCGCGGCCATGCTCAAGGACCTCGGGCTGCGGACGACGCGCGAGTCGTCGATGGCGAAGCTGTTCGCGAGCGAGATCGCCGTGCGCGTGGCCGACAACGGCGTGCAGATCCACGGCGGTTACGGGTTCGTCAAAGACTACCCGGCCGAGAAGTACTTCCGCGACGTGAAGCTGACCACAATCGGCGAGGGCACGAGCGAGATCCAGCGGATGCTCATCGCGCGGGAGATCCTCGCGTAGGACTTGGCAAATTGGCAACTGTCTACTTGGTGATAGAAATTGGCAAATTGGCAACTGTCTACTTGGCAATTGTCCAGTTGAATTCGCCAATTGGTCAGTTGTTCCCTTGCCCAGTGACAGTAGGTGTCCGTCGCTCCCTCGTCAAGTGACAGATCCTCCCCTATAATTGCCTTTCTTGCACGTTCTTCCCCTGAGGAGCGACATGAAGGCGCAGATTGGCATCATCGGGGGCAGCGGTCTGTACGACATGGCCGAACTGTCCGACCGCGAAGAGATCACCCTCGACACTCCATTCGGCCCCCCCTCGGGCCCGTACGTGCTGGCGACGCTGCGCGGCCGCCGCGTCGCGTTTCTCGCGAGGCACGGCGCCGGCCACCGGCTGATGCCGAGCGAGCTGAACTTCCGCGCGAACATCTTCGGGTTCAAGGTCCTGGGCGTCGAGCGCATCGTTTCGGCCAGCGCCGTCGGCAGCCTCAAGGAGGAGTACCCGCCGCTCGACATCGTCGTGCCGGACCAGTTCTTCGACCGCACCAAGGGCCGGGCGAGCACGTTCTTCGGGGGGGGCCTGGTGGCCCACGTGGGGTTCGCGCACCCGGTCTGCGGCGAAGTGGCGCGGCTGGCCCACAAGTCGGCGCTGGCGGCCGGGGCCCGGTCGCACCTGGGCGGCACCTACGTCTGCATGGAGGGCCCGCATTTCTCCACGCTGGCCGAGTCGCGGCTCTACCGCTCGTGGGGGATGGACGTCATCGGGATGACGAACCTGCAGGAGGCAAAGCTCGCGCGCGAGGCGGAGATCTGCTACGCGACCGTGGCCCTCGTGACCGATTACGACTGCTGGCACCCGGACCACGACTCGGTGACCGTGGAGATGATCGTCGGGCACCTGCTGCAGAACGCGCAGACGGCGCAGCAGATCATCGCTGGCGTGGTCGGCAGCCTGCCGGACGGCCGCACCTGCGCCTGCCAGAACGCACTGGCGACGGCGATCATCACGCGGCCCGACGCGATCCCCGCACACGTCAAGCAGGCCCTGGCGCCGATCATCGCCAAGTACATCGTGTAGTGGACAATGGACAGTGCTCAGTGGCCAGAGGATCACGCGTGACACGCTGACCACTGACCACTGTCGACTGACCATTACTGGAATCCTATGAACATCATCGTCACCGGTTCGATCGCCTACGACTACCTGATGTCCTTCCCGGGGAGCTTCAGCGAGCACCTGCTGCCCGATCACCTGCAGCGGGTGAGCCTCA
>Ga0105104_10002427_pt1 | contig 13639 bp, 15 predicted proteins | sample PPLLaktember2015_3_FD_87034 | JGI IMG/M metagenome (GOLD analysis project Ga0105104, IMG submission 87034) | Freshwater sediment microbial communities from Prairie Pothole Lake near Jamestown, North Dakota, USA - PPLs Lake P7 Core (6) Depth... | ecosystem: Environmental > Aquatic > Freshwater >...
CAGGTATCCAAACCGCGACGGAGCGATGATCTGGAATCCATACGCTGCGAGCCTGCGTGCGGAGGCTATTCCCTGGTCCCACCCGCCGCCCGTTCCATGCAGCACAAGGACCGGAGATCCTTCCCCCAGCGCGGCGTATTCGATCGGGCCGCATTCGGTATGGATGACTTTCCGGCTTGCGGTAATACGCTCGTTCGCCGCGCGGATGTCCCTGCGGTACCGCAGGTAAACCGGCAAGCCAGCCGCGACGCCGAGGCTCAAAATGGCTCCAACCAGAAATGTGTTTTTCCGCTTTCGCCGGTGGCCTTTTACGGGGATTTCGACGAACCTGGACATGATTGATCTAAATATACCATAATTGCTCTTCTTGCCCGTTTATGTGTCTACTCCCTCCTTTCCGACCGAAAACAGCACGTTAAACGATCACAAATGCCCGATTCACTTGACGTGAATATAGCTTTGTCCTAAACTGAACAGCATCCAACACAGCGCGTGTTTTCCATACAGATTCCATATGCACGTGAAGAGAATTGAATAGAAGACTTCTCAAAAATCATGGGAGTTGTGTGGTGATGAAGCGGCGTAGCCGCTTCATCACCACACAAAACCATTTTTGAGATAGCTTCTGGTAAACAGGGACCGGAGGTGGAAGGATGCTCGAGAAAGTAGACCTGTCCAAGAAGCTGGAGAAACCGGACTACAAGCCGCTCTGGTCGAACCTGCGCACGCGGCTCTACGACCTGCAGAAGGCCGGCTGGGACGCGGAGATCCCCAGCATGATTGTATTCGAAGGTTGGGACGCGGCTGGTAAAGGCACCACCATCAATAAGCTGAGCCAGCGCCTGGACCCGCGCGGGTTCAAGCTGTACCCCATCCAGGCCCCCCGCACCCACGAACTGCACATGCCCTGGCTGTGGCGTTTCTGGCTTAAGGTGCCGGGGTACGGCCAGATGGCCATCTTTGACCGCTCCTGGTATGGGCGGGTGCTGGTTGAGCGGGTGGAGAAGCTGACCCCTAAGAAGCAGTGGCAGGAAGCCTACCGCGACATCGTCGATTTCGAGCACACCCTGGCCGACGACGGGTACATCATCATGAAATTCTTCCTGCATATCAGCAAGAAAGAGCAGAGGAAGCGCTTCAAAAAGCTGGAACAAGACCCTCTGAATCGCTGGCACGTCCAACCCGAAGATTGGGAGCACCACGAGAAGTACGATAAGTACCTGGTCGCCATCGAGGAAATGCTTGCCCGCACCGACACGGAGTGGGGGCCCTGGACGATCGTCGAGGCGACCGACCGGCTCTGGTGCCGGGTGAAAGTTTTGGAAACCATTGTCGGCCGGCTGGAACAGGAGCTGATCCGCCGCGGGAAACCGCTCCCGGTGGGTGAGGTGCCAGAAGAGCCCCCTGCAGAAGCGCAGGAAGAATCGATCCCGGCGCAACCTGAGCCGGTTGCCGGGGAGGTGTGATCATGCTCGAAACCGTCGATTTGACGAAATCCCTGCCCCCCGAGGAGTACGATAAGCAGCTCCTGCTCAACCAGATCAAGCTGCGCAGCCTGGGATACCAGCTTTACGTGAACAAACGCATGCTGGTGGTCGTGTATGAAGGATGGGATGCCTCCGGGAAAGGCGGCAACATCAAACGCGTCACCGAGCGGCTCGATCCGCGCGGCTACGAGGTCTTTTCCATCGCTGCCCCCCAGGGAGAAGACCGCCTCCACCATTACCTGTGGCGCTTCTGGCGGCGCCTGACCGCCCCGGATGAAAAACAGATCCTGATCTTCGACCGCTCGTGGTACGGACGGGTGATGGTCGAACGGATCGAGGGCTTCTGCAGCGAGGCCGAATGGAAGCGCGCCTATCGCGAGATCAACGAGTTCGAACGGCAGCTCCTGGATGCGGGCGCCATCCTGGTCAAATTCTGGATCCACATCAGCAAGGAGGAACAGCAGCGCCGCTTCGAAGACCGGGAAAAGGATGATTACAAGTCCTGGAAGCTCACCCAGGAAGATTGGCGCAACCGGGAGAAGTGGGATGCGTACGAACGGGCGGTGGAGGATATGCTGCTCAAGACCAGCACCCTGGCAGCTCCCTGGACGGTCGTAGAGGGCAATGACAAGCTGTACGCGCGGGTCAAAACCCTGCGTACCCTGGTAAATACCCTCGGTCAGGCGCTGGATGTCGATCCGGATGAACTGGTGGAGAATGGGAAATAAGGATAGAAATTAAGGGAAAACAGGGATGCAGGGGAGAAAGGGGATGAAAAAAGCTCAAACCGGCGGTTGGAAACCGCAGCTACCAAGAGCACAAAACCCGGCCTTGGCGGCTATGCCGCACGGGTTCTCTTGCAATAGATGAGCCCCACGCAGGTGGGGCTTTGTGCACTTCGTAGGTGCAGCTTCAGCTGCTGCGGTGTTTGCTAAAGGGGCAAGGCCCCACACGACGCAGAGCATGGGTTTCAGGGTCATCCCCTTCATCCCTGTTAATTTGTACTCCCTCCTCCCCCATCGGGTCCGTGTTCGACCACTGGTTGAAGGTCATTTGGAGCCTGGTCACCCTCGCCCGGACCCGTCTTTTCTTCGGGCGGACGCTCTCCCTGCACCACTTCCAGCGGACGGCCCTCCAGGATCATCCTGGCAAAGTCCTCAGGTAAGCTGTTCTTGCGGATCGCTTCAACCGTCCGCTTGATATCATAAGGGAGGCGGTGGTAGGTGACCTCCAGCTTCTTCGGTTTCAGATCCAGCATGGCATAGCAGGCACGCGGGTCGCCATCGTCCGGCCGGCCCACCGTTCCGGTGTTGATAAACCACACCCCGTTGACCTGGCGCACGAACGGCTGGTGGGAGTGCCCGCAAACGACCAGGTCCGCATTCGCCATATCGGCCAGTTCGGCCAGCCGGTCGATGGGGGTAGCCGGCGTGAGATACTCGTCCGGGTCCGCCGGGCTGCCGTGCACCACCAGGACCCGCCAGTCTCCCACCTTCAACCGCTTCTTCTCCGGCAGGGAGCGCAGGAACTTACGGCTTTCCTTGGATAGGTGCTCGTATGCCCACAGGAAGGCCAGCCACTTCTCCGGGGCTTTCGTTTTCTCCCACTTCTTGCGTTTCTTTTTCACCTGCAAGGTTTTGCGGTCGTAGTTACCCAGGATATTGACAGCCGCCACTTTCTGCAAGGTCTTCACACATTCATCCGGGAAAGGCCCATACCCTACGAAGTCACCTACGTTCCAGATCTCCTCCCCCTTGTGCGCCTTGATGTGATCCAATACAGCTTCCAGCGCAGGCAAATTTCCGTGCACATCGCCAATGGCGGCAACCTTCATCCGACTATCTCCTTCGAGCCATCGCCCGCCGGGGCAACACCCGCCTCTGTTCCTGAACTGACCGGGGGTTGAGGCGCCGGTGGCTCCCCCAGGTGGAACGGGATGCGGATGGCATCCAGCAAACTCTGCCAGGAATTTTGCAGCCTGTTCTTTTGCCAGTACGAGACGAAGGCGGCATACTGCTTCTCACGAGCGAGTTTTCGATTCGCCTCGAAAGCCCGAATCCCCGGCACAAGGCGGCGGAAATAGCGGGAGTGCCCATAAAAATCCTCGGTCAGGCACTGCTCCTGGTCCCTGAAAGCAGGCAGGAATGTCAGCCAGACATCGCAGTCGTGAATATCCCCCAACATTTCCTGGCACTTGCGAACCACCTGAATATTGGCTTTCAGCTCCCCCGGGTACAGCGGAGCGAACACCTCCAGTGTATAGCGCAGCTGTTTGGCGGCTATGCGCATGGCGTGCAGCTCGGTGACGCATTCGGGATGCTCAACATACGGTTCGTATGCAAAGAAATCCTGCAGCCGCTGGCTGATGTGGTTGTACCCGCTCAGATACAGATAGGGCGTATACAGATAGACCTGATCCTTGCGCTCCAGCAGCGGCGCAAGCCCGCCGCCCATATCCTGGAGGGTCCCCTTCTTATGGAGATCATCCAGCGCTTCCAGAACGGGCTGCTGCAGCTTCTCCCGTTTCTGCCTTAACCGCAGCAGCAGCCGGCGGATCCCTTGTTGGTAGACCGGGGAGGGGAGATTGGCATAGTAGTCTTCCAGCACGGCAATCTGGACATCCGTGTCACGCGCCGCCCCTAAGGCGCGGGTGATGGCCTTGATTTGTTTGAGCCAGCCCTTGTACTCCTTGCCCCCAAAGCAAGGTTTGAAGATCGGCAGGGCGCTGCGCAGCCGGCGGGTGGCTACCCGCATGCGGTGGATGAACTCGATGTCCTCGGCGTTCCGCACACCCTCGATTTCCCCCATCAACGCCTGCATGTGGCGGTTGATGGCGATAGCTCCAAAGACGCAAAACCCATCATCAATTTTCGGGGACATGGGTTTATTCGATGATCCGCTCACGGATCGCGCTGCGCAGGTCTTCGAATACCTTCTTAACGGTGCGGGTGGCGTCGATGGTAACGAAGCCGTATTCTTCCGCCATCTGGTCAAACTGCCGGATCAGCTGCGATTGGTAAATGCAAAAGCTGTCGTACAGGTTATCCGCACAGCGGATGTCCATGCCCGATTCCCAATAGTCGAAACCGCGCCCGTGGACCAGCCGGGAAACCAGGCTTTCCACATCGGTTTTCAGGTAGAAGACCACATCGGGCTTCAACGCAAATCCATAGACCTTCCGCGACCAGGCTGGATCGCTCCCCCGCACGACGTCACGGGCAATGATGGAGTAAAAGTAGCGGTCGGAAAGCACGAAGAACCCGGCCTTCAAAGCCGGCAGGATCTGGTTCTCCAACCGGTCGGCGAAATCCGCCGCGTAAAACAGGCTCATCGTCAACCGGCTGAGGGTATGGCCGGTTTTTGCGGCGTCCAATCCGGGCTGGGTTAGTGGGGAACGGCGTAAACCGGTGTCGGATACGGCAAAGCCCTCGTCTTCCAGCCAGCGGCGTAAGAGCTGGATCTGCGTGGACCGGCCTACACCGTCGGTTCCCTCTAAGGCGATCAGCTTCCCGGGAAGGGTTTCGATCTGATTGTATGGGAATCCTGCTCCGTAAAATTCCACCTCTTGCATGCTGCCTCCTTCCTTATCCTGCTCCACGCAGCTCTGCCGCCTGCGGCTCAGGGATGTTTCCGTCTTTTATTCCCTTCGAGCGGCGCGACAGGGTTTTCGGATTGGGCAGCCCTTCCCAGCCCTTCAGAATTTTCTTGGCCACCTCGCGCACCTGCTTCTGTTGTTTTTCCACCGGCAGCGTCCCATCGATGACGGTCAGCCCGAACTCCACCACCATGCGGTCGTATTCATCGATGATGCGCTGCTGAAAGAGCCGGAAGCTGGACACTTTATTATCCGACAATCCCAGGTCCATGCCGGCTTCGTAATATTTGATCTTGGCACGCGAAGCCAGGATGCGGTCGACCGCCACTTCCAGCGGGACGCGGAAATAAATCACCAGGTCGGGCATCGGGGCAAAGGAATACAGGTTGCGCACCCATGCCGGATCCACCCCCCGCGCCACATCCCGGGCAAAAGCTGTGAACGCGTAGCGGTCCGCCAGGACGATCGCCCCCGCTTTGAGCAGGGGCAGAATGCGGTTCTCCCACCGGTCGGCAAAATCCGTGGACTGGAGCAGGCTGAACGTGATGGGGGTGAACATGTGCTCCTTCTTGGCCAGCCGCGTGGTGCTTTTTACCAGGTCAGATGAGTTCCACTCACTGAAATAGACCGATTTCCCACGCGTCTGCAGCCATTTCAAGAGCAGGTCAATCTGGGTCGATTTTCCGCTCCCATCGATCCCCTCGACGACGATCAATTTTCCATTGTACGTATTGGGTTGCAGCACGGCGCCCTCTTTCTATGGCTCTGCCGGGACGGCAGAGCCGGACCGGCGCAGCCATCCCCCGTATAGTAGTTATCCGACGTCGACCAGCGATTCGTCGTCCGAAGACTTCAGCTCCATGAGCTCCCCGGTGGCGATGAACACCGTCCTCTCGCAGATATTGGTCACCCGGTCCGCCATGCGCTCCAGGTTATGGGCTACCCAGAGCAGGTAATTGGCCGAATCGATGGTTTCCGGATCGGCGATCATCGAGGTCACCAGGGAACGGTAGATGCGGTTGTACAGCTCATCCACCAGGTCATCTTCGACCGGGATGGTGCGGGCCAAATCCGCATCTTCGCTGATAAATGCGCTCAAGGCCCGGTGGAGCATGCTTACCGCCAGGTCCGCCATGCGGGAAATTTCCCTGACCGGGATCTCAACCGTGTTGCTGCCGAGCAAGATCGTCACCTTGGCAATCCCTTTGGCGTAATCCCCCATTCGTTCCAGCTCGGTGATCACCTCCAAAATAGCTGCCAGGAAGCGCAGGTCATGCGCCATGGGCTGTTGGGTGGCAATCAGCACCAGGATGGCGTTCTCGATGGCAAAGCGTTTTTCGTTGATGAAAAGATCGTCGTGGTAAATCCTTCGGGAGGCGACCAGGTCCCTCTTTTTAAGAGCCTCGACAGCACTGGCCATGGCCTGTTCTACCATGCTGCCGAGCAGAAGGACTTCATCTTGCAGGTGATGGATTTCTCGGTCAAGAGTCTCGCGTGGCATGGATTCCTCGGTTGTCGCCTCTTCCTGCTTAACCAAAACGACCCGTGATATAGTCTTCAGTACGCTGGTCGCGCGGCTTGGTAAAGATCTGGCCGGTCGGGCCGTATTCCACCATCACGCCTGCCCTGTCCGGATCCATGGTAAAGAATGCGGTGAAATCCGAAGCGCGAGCAGCCTGTTGCATGTTGTGGGTTACGATAATTATAGTGTAATTTCTCGAAAGTTCACGCATTAACTCTTCTATTTTCAATGTAGCGAGCGGATCCAGCGCCGAACAGGGTTCGTCCATCAGGATGATCTCGGGTTTGACCGCCAGGGCGCGGGCGATGCACAGGCGCTGCTGCTGGCCTCCCGAGAGAGCCAGGGCACTCCTGTGCAGGTCATCCTTTACCTCATCCCACAGGGCGGCATCCCGGAGCGTCTCCTCAACCAATTCGTCCATGCTGCCTCGGGCGCCATTGATGCGGGCACCCCAGGCGACGTTCTCGTAGATTGATTTTGGGAAGGGATTCGGCCTCTGAAAGACCATGCCGATCAGGCGCCGTACCTGTACCGGATCTACCTGCGGGTCGTACAGGTTCTGCCCATGGAAGAGGATCATCCCTTTCATGTGGGCCGAGGGGATAAAATCGTTCATCCGGTTAAACGCCCGCAGCACGGTGCTCTTTCCACAGCCGGACGGGCCAATAATGGCAGTAATTTTTTTGCGCTCGATCTGCAAATTGACGTCTTTTACAGCGCGGAAGCTGCCGTAAAAGAGATCCAGGTCGCGCGTTTCGATGGCGCAGCGTAAATCTGTGGTTGTTTCGATGGTCATCATATTCGCCTGCTAAAACGGTTTCGCGCCAGGATCGCTACGGCATTCAGGGAGAGCAGCGCGATCAACAGCACCAGGATGGCCGCTGCCGCAATATTCCGGAACGTATCCTGTGGACGCGTGGTCCAATTATATATTTGAATCGGCAGGGCTGTAAACTGCGAGAACGGACCGCTGGGATCGCTGGTTATAAACGTCGAAGCACCGACCACGATAAGCGGCGCCGTTTCGCCAATGGCGCGGGAAATGGCCAGGATGGTGCCGGTCAAAATCCCGGGCAGAGCAGAGGGGAGCACGTGGTTCCAGATGGTCTGCCAGCGCGTCGCACCTAGGCCGTAAGATGCCTGGCGCAGCGAGTTTGGCACCGCCCGGATGGCCTCCTGGGCATTGATGATCAGGATGGGCAAAATCAGCAAGGCCAAGGTCAGACCGGCGGAAAGGATGGTCCTGCCCGAGTCGTTGTCCCCACCGAAGGCCTCCCCACTGGTCAGGACGTGCAGGGTGCGGACAAAGATCGCCAATCCCAGGATTCCGTAGACGATCGACGGCACCCCGGCCAGGTTATCGATGTTGGTCTGGATGATGCGGTTGATGCGGTTGGATTTTGCATACTCTTCCAGATAAATGGCTGCCCCCACCCCGGTTGGGAAGGCAACCAGAATGGTGATCAGGATGATCCACAGCGATCCGAGCAGGGCGGTGCGCACACCGGCCAGCTCGGGTTTGGGGGACATGCTGTTCATCAGGAATCCAGGGTTAAACCACGATTGGAACTGGATCTCAGCATTGGGATACTCCACCGGAGCTGCGGCGAAAATCTCCTTGCGGTTCAGCACCGACTCGAAAAGTGTCCAGCTTTTCACCACCTTGGGTTCAACCACCCGTTCGATCACCAGGTTGTACATGTCCGCCCTTGACCGTTTTATAAACGGTTTTTCCCTTTCCAGGGTGTTGATGCGGTTCTGGGACAGGTGTTCGACGAGCACCCCGGCCAGCTCATCGTGCGAGAGTTCTTCGAGCGGCCGGTTGGAAAGGGAGGCTGGATCGATCTTATTCTCTACCGCCACGTATCCAAACGCCTGGTTGACGATGGTTAGCAGCAGCGCCAACAAGGCAGCAATCCCAATAGCCGTGGAGGCAAAAAACAAACCTTGCCAGGTTTTCCCGGTGCGGTAGCGGCGCTTAAGATGCTCCGTCGGGCGCGTCAGGTCGCGAAAGGATTCCTCGTGGATTCGATCGGATGACGTCATTCGTACACCTCCCGGAAGCGAGCCACCAGCCGCCGGCTGAGGATGTTCAAGAAAAGGGTCACGATGAACAGCAGCAATCCAATGGCAAAGATGCTGTTGTAATCGGGTGTGTCATAGGCCACATCGCCACCGCTGATGCGGGCAATGTACCCGGTCATCGTTTCGGCCGCCTTGAACGGGTTGTAAGTGAAAGCCGGACCCGATCCGGCCGCCACCGCCACGATCATCGTCTCGCCGATAGCCCGCGAGATGCCGATTATGAAGGCAGCGATGATCCCCGACAGCGCCGCCGGTACCACGACCTTGACGGCTGTTTCCAGCCGGGTAGCTCCCAACCCGTAGGCGGCCTCGCGCAGCGAGCGCGGCACAGCGCTCAACGCATCCTCGCTCATCGAGCTGACCAGCGGCAGGATCATGATCCCCATCACCAACCCAGCCGAAAGCGTATTGTAAATACTAACCGTGTCCGCTCCAAAGATGGTCCGCAGAAGAGGGGTCATAAAGGTCAGGGCAAAGTACCCATAAACGATGGTCGGTATCCCGGCCAGGATCTCGAGCACCGGTTTCAGGAAGCTGCGTGCCTTTGGGGTGGCGTACTCGCTTAAATAGATTGCCGCTCCCAATCCGAGGGGCAGTGAAACCAGCATGGCAAAGAAGGTGGTCATCAGGGTGGCATTGATCAGGGGCAGCACACCAAACCGGCCGATCGCCGGCTGCCAGGTGGTCTGGGTGAGGAATTCGATCAGGTTGACTTCCGGGCTGCGAAAGAACAGCAGGGCTTCTTTTCCCAACTCAAAGACAATCCCAAGCGTGGTCAATATCGATATGGCACCGCAGGCAAATAAAAACGCCTGGATTAGAAACTCACCCGGCCTGGCTTTCTTCTGTAAGCTCACCAAGACACCGGCATGGGTGACAATTTCCATCCTGCGAGGGGTGACAAGGTTGGTCATTTCAATCTTCTCCTCGGGAACGAAAGGAGGAACACTTTCCCCTTTTCCTTTCACGAGCTTTTTTATGCTTTCGATTCCCATCGGGATCTACTCCATTCCTCCCATGAGACAAGCGCAGTAACACCTGCGCCTCATACAGCCGGGAAGGCTGGCCTCCTGATCATGGGTCAGGAGGCCAGCCTCCGGCATTGTATGGAAGAGACCTGTCGTTTATTCGACGGCAGCCAACCAGGCCTGTCTGGTTTCGTTAAGTTTGGCCTCGCTGGCGGGGAAGTAACCTACATCCGAAATGACATCGTTTGTATGGGTGATGAAGTAGTTGATATATCCGGCGACCTGCGGCTTTTCCTTCATGAGCGTGGCATCCGAGTACAGGAACAGCGGGCGGGAGAGGACGTATTCTCCGCTCTCGGCGGTTTCCAGCGCGGGCGTAACATCATCGATGGAGAGGACCTTCAACCGGTCGGCATTATTCTGGTAGTAGGCATAACCAAAATAGCCGATGGCATACGGGGATCCTTCCACTCCCTGCACGAGGACATTGTCGTCTTCACTCGTCTGGAGATTTTCTGACACACTCAGGGCAATAGCTTTGGCTTCCTCCAGATCGACGATGGCTCGCGGCTTTTGGATCACGGTTTCCACGAAAAAGTCGAAGGTGCCGCTGTCGGTACCGGGGGTGAAGCGCTGGATCGGCTCCGCCGGCCAGTCGGGGTTGATATCCGACCAGAGTGCAGCCTCACCGCTCATGACCTTTCCAAGTTCGTCCAGGGTCAGGTTCTCGACAAAATCGTTTTCATTACTGACCACAACGGCAATCGCATCCAGGCCGACCAGGAACCCAACCGGCTCGCGGCCGATTGCCCGGCACAGTTCGGCTTCCGTATCCTTGATGGCGCGGCTGGCATTGGCGATATCCGACTCACCGGTCTTGCAGAAGCGCTCGAAACCACCACCGGTGCCGACACTGTCGATCTTGATCTCCCCTTCAAACCCATCCGCGTTGAACTCGGAGGCGATGGCTTCCACCAGCGGGTAGACCGTCGAGCTGCCGGCTGAGTAGACATCGCCGGTTAAGGCAGAAGGATCGACCTCAGGAAGCGAGCCCGTCTCAGGCATGGGTTGGGCCGGTTCAGCTGCCTGAGTTGGTTCGGGCATGGACTGCGTAGGCTCAGGCATGGCCTCGGTGGGCTGGACCTGTGGTTCCTGAGGGGCGGCTGTGGGGGTATCCGCGGCCGGAGCGCAGGCAGCCAAAATCAGTGCCAGCACCGCGAGAATAAATAGGACTTTTGTGGGCAAGTTACGCATTCTTCTTTTCTCCAATTTTATAATGATCGATCATCGTACTCCATGGAATCATAGCCAGCCATGTTTAATAGCCGCCGAAACTCAGGTTAAGGCTGGTTCAACCCAGGTAAACAAATCATTAACAAAGGGCTCTTTTTGCCTGTTGTCCGTCCTCGCGGATTCGATTGAACTAAAATGACACCCAATTGTGGGGTAAGGATCGTGACTGTCCAGAATGGTCACTACCGAGAGGATCGTGAAACAGCATCCGCCCAAGCGCGATGGCATTTCCGCATTTGGGCATTTTTTCTTTTGCTGATTTACTATTACAGCGATGGATTCTTTAAACCAATTCCGCAACCCTGGCGGACCCTGATCTACCTGGCCATTATTCTCCCCTGGCTGGCAGTTGGCCTTCTCGCACCCTGGGGAATCCGGAACCTGCAGGCCTACGGGAGTCACGGCTGCGGCGGGATGGTGCTGCTTTTACTGGCTGCCTTTGGATACCTGGTACCTCACCTGCTGATCATTGCCGAGCCGCGTTTCCCCCTGGCAGTGCGCGGCTGGCAGGCCAGGCCCTTCCTTCGATCCAGCCCCATACCAATCCTGCGGGACGCTTCCGCAGGCGTCTGGCTGGGGATCCCTTTTCAGGTCCAGCTGATCGTGGTCTGGGTCTGGGGATTTGCCCAACGGTGGGGGCTGCTCATGGACGTACTCTTGACGGGCGGAGATTCGCTGCGGCGGTATACCTGAACGGCGGGTCACCGTCCGTAACGGCTATTCGGCCCGCTCCAGAATACCCAACACAACCGGATGGATATGGTTGCCGCTTTCAAAGATGACCAGGACGGTATCACCTACCCTGGCATTGGCGAGCTCAACCGTGAGCAGAGCGCGTGCCCAGACAGATTCGGCATCGCCGAGTGACGTGTCCGGGTACACCCTGAGCCTGCCCTTCTGCATGGGATCGTTGGTATCTACCACCTTTGCCCGATAGACACCCAGTAATTGGTTGTTGATATTCCCAAACATCATTCACGTATCCAATAAGGCCCATACAGCCTTGGTATAGGCGATCCGGAGGCTTGCCCGCTCCTGGTTGCGCTGGCTGATCGACCCCGGGTTGGCGGAGCTTACCACCAGGTCGCAGTTGGAGGCGGCCGCATCGCGCAGCCGGTTGCGCAGCAAAGCGGTCTGGCATCCATAACCGCGGTATTCTTCGCGTGTGCCTGCATACATCAGGTTGGCTACGCCGTTTTTGGTGTGCATAGCGGCATGCCCGGCAGCCATGCCGCCCACAAAAGCGACATAACAGCGCCAACCGGTAAACTGGGCTTTGATCACTTTCCTCCAGACATCCCTGTCCAGTTCGGGTATGCCATCGATCTCCACTGCCAGCGCCGCAAACTCGTTCAAACGGCTGCTGTAATCCTGGATTGACACGCCCACCGGCGGCGCCGGCTGCTCCATCACCGGGATGCCGTAGAGCATGGTAAAGAAACGCGCCTGGTACAGGCCGCGCCTGGCCAGGCTGTGCAGGAGGCTTTCATCGAAGTGATGAGGCGATATATCGATGCTGCAGGGGCTGTCCTGTTCCCTGAACCATTCCACGATCGGACCGACCAATTTTTCCTCGGCCGCCCCCCGGCCGCTCACCGGCCTGATTTCCATGTACGGGCTGCCGCGGACGACAAAGGCATAGGCGCCGCCGAACTGCTGCACGGCAACTGCCAGCGGATTGCCCGATAGGCGGAGCATCCCCTCCACGCGGGAAAGGTGCGCCTCGATCTCATATTTAAGAATGCGATCGGCCAGTTCCTGGGTGACGATGGTGGTTTCGATTGACGGTGTCTCCCGGCCAGACAGCGGTCCCGGCCGCAGGGACATTCCTGGAGTCATCTTGCTCTTCTCCTGACACTATAACGCCCCTCCCCGCGCAAAACGGGCTTCGCTTTCATTATAAAGAGAGCCTATACCAATTGCAAGTTAGACTTTTCTTATCGGTTTTATCCACTCCTCTTTTTCACCTGCACCACCTGCCCGCCGGTCATTCTTACCAGATCTTCCGGGCTCAGCTTGAACACGGCGAACGGGTTTCCTGCCGCGGCCCATAAGACGTCGTACTGCAGCAGGTCTGCATCCAGATAGGTGGCGAGCCGCTCGCGATGACCAACCGGCGCAACCCCACCGATGACGAAACCTGTCTTTTCCAACACATACCCGGCGTCAGGTTTCTCCACCGCTTCTCCGGTTAGTTCCATCAAGAGACGCTCATCCACACGGTTAGCGCCGCTGGCGATTACCAGGATCGGCCGTCCGCTGTCGCAGCCTCGAAAGATCAACGATTTCGCGATCTGCTCGACCCGGCAGCCAATTGCCAGAGCTGCTTCTTTGGCCGTTCGTGTGGTCTGCGGCAGCTCGATCACCTGGTAATCGAATCCCAGGCGGCTGAGGGCATTTTGGACATTCTGTGCGCTGGGGCTTAATTGGCTCACCATACTCGCCTCAAGGGTTGGTTACGGTGTTGTGGATGCCTGCCTGGCTTCACTTACCGGGGTCCGCTTGTGCTCGAGGAACCAGGCGTACAGCTCTGGGTTATCGTACGTGCGATCCCATACTTCGTGTCCTGCATCCGGGTATACCGTAGAGCGGACATTCCCACCGCAGGATTTAAGCGCATCGACCAGCACCTGGGACTCTTTTACCGGTACCGTATCATCCCGCTCACCGTGAAAAGCCCAGACGGGCA
>Ga0105104_10002428_pt1 | contig 13635 bp, 11 predicted proteins | sample PPLLaktember2015_3_FD_87034 | JGI IMG/M metagenome (GOLD analysis project Ga0105104, IMG submission 87034) | Freshwater sediment microbial communities from Prairie Pothole Lake near Jamestown, North Dakota, USA - PPLs Lake P7 Core (6) Depth... | ecosystem: Environmental > Aquatic > Freshwater >...
AAAGCCGCCGTATCCGTGACCATGCTCAACGTGATATCGGCGGCTTGCGCCACTTCCCGAGGGGTATTCTTCCACTGCATTCCCGCCTGGATTAATGATTCGGCTTTGGCTCGCGTGCGGTTATTGCCAGATACCTGATAACCGGCAGCAAGCAAACGCTTTACGATTCGACTGCCCATCAAACCCAAACCGACAAAGCCGAGACTAACCATTAAAAGATGCTCCCGAATCTGAATTTGGTAATGGAAGTAAATTGAATTGAACGGATTATAATGAAATAAACGTTTTTGTCAATATATACTGAACAGAAAGGTGGTTTTTTAAGGAATAATGAACGATTTTGGCTTGCTTTGTTTATACAGATTGAATATAATCTAAGTATTCACAAACCACCCAACGGATACGTTCACAGGAAAAGATGACCGATATAAATCCACAACATGCACGCGCAATCGGTGAAAAACTTCGAGCGGTTCGCCAGGAACGGCAAATGAGCCTGCGCGAGTTAGCCAACAAAGCAGAGATGAGCGCCAGTATGATCAGCCAGATCGAAACGGGCAAGGTCTTCCCCTCCGTGCGATCCCTCTATGGCATTGCAGATGCGCTGGACGTTTCGGTGGATTATTTTTTCCCGGAACAAAATAACGGGCGCGTGCCTCCCAATGGTTCAAGCGAAAATACCCAGGGTACACTGACAGCGAGTGAGATGCGCGATGCCAGGCTAAACGGAACAGCGGAAATCGCTAAAGAATTTGTAACCCGGACGGAATCGTCAACACCAGTTGTTCACGCGAATGCCAGACCGATGATCGAGCTCAACGGCGGCGTGACCTGGTCACGTTTAACAGCCCTGGCCGAGAAGGGCGCGGAATTTCTTGAAATTACCTACGCACCAGACTCCATGTCCGGGACGAGCATGTCACACCACGAGGGCCGGGAATTTGGGTTGATCCTCGAGGGTGAATTGGTTGTTGAGCTGGGTTTCGAATCGTATATCCTGCATGAAGGGGACAGCATCGTTTTTGAGTCTACTGTGCCGCATCGGCTGTCAAACAAAGGCTCCCAGCCCACGCGCGCGATTTGGGTAGTGCTGAGCATGCCCTAGCTTTATCACATTGCTTGGAGATAGAACAGGTCGCTTGAAACGCGACCTGTTCTCTTTTAATCACTGGCGAAACACAGCGACCTATCCGGGGACTCTTTCTGTCTGGTCGAGACGCGAACGGTAGTGCCACAATCCCCAAGCCGTCGCAATCAATGTAAACAAATATGAGCCAACATAAAGAATCCCGCCAGGCCGCCCGCTGAAGTCGAACTTGTCCAGGTTGACAAAGGCTGCGATCAAAATCGGGATTACCAGCACGAGTCCGGCCAGCCCGTAGGAGAACATCGGAGTTAGGTTGCGGGCCCAGGTCAGTGGGAGGGCACTAAGACCAATGGCGGCAAAAAAGGCAGCAAAGGCACGCACACTAAAAAGGGTCAATGGCTCAGGGAAGATCCCAGCCTCGGTGGAGAGGCCGCCTGCTGTGGCAAGAAGACCGCCCAATGCCAGAATGCTCAGGTTGATCGTGAAAAAGATGGTCAAGCCGCGCACATAGGCTGGGACGGGCATGCCATCCACTTTGATACTTGGTCGGATCCTCAACAGATCAATGAGCCCGACCAGAGCCATCAAGACATTGATACCAATGGTCGCCATGTAACCCAAAGCTACCATGGAACCTACATTGACTCTATCTCGAAAGGCAACCAGCACCGCTGCTTCAAAGAAACCAAACAGCCATAGGTAAATCAATGATGGATAAACCAGAGACCAGCGCCACAGCCGGGCGCTTTGCCAGGCGAAGGCAGCGTTACCCAGGCACCAGCCGCCGATGGTCATCACCACAAACGAGGAAACGTTCCAGGCGAATTGTCCTGATGCCCATCCGGGTGCCAGGAAAAGCACTGCGCCAACTAGCAGATAAGAGATCGCAGAGAGACGGGTAAGAGTACGAGAAGTAGAAGATAACATGTTTTTTCTAACTCCTTTCATATTCACACACTTGAACATGATATTATTTGACAAAACCAACGATCTATTGCTTATTCATGGCCCTATGACTGATATCTTTGCCTCTCTCTCTGAATCCAATCTGCGATACCTTCGCTCCCACGAAAAAAACAGGTAGAACAGCGAGAGCGCCATCAGGCCCAGCCCGCCAAAGAAAATATAGGTGGAGGGACGGCTGAAATCAAATTGAGCCGAGTATCGCCAGCCGCCGATCAGGATCAAAAGAAGCCACACGCCGGCTTCTGGGATAAATTCACGATAGGAAAGATAGCGCCGCTCGAACACCAGGCTCAAGGCAGAGGCCGCCCAAGCCAGGATCCAGCCACCGATCACGCGCGACATCAACGGGGTTAGATTCCAGGGCCAAAACGAGGCTGCCACTGCAGGGTTGAAGATTAATACGACCGCAAGCAGAAAAAAGCCAAGACTGATCAAGCCGGCGATGTAAGCCGAATTTTTCGGAAATTGGAGTTCGCCCTCCTGGTGAGGAATAGCGTGATTTTTATTAAGCAGCCAAATTGCGGGAGTAGCAAAGGGTACAACAATATAAATGATCAGCCAGATCCAGAAGACGATTCTGTCCACAAAAAACCGGTCGATATGCATCAGAGTGGCAAACAACATGGTGCACGAAAAAGGCCAGACCGCCAGCAGAACCACAAACAGTTTTTGGAAGCGGCCAAGGAACAGGATAGTCATTAGAGACATTGCGGCAAAGGAATAACTCGCGCCCAGCCACATCACGCTCATCTCAGGCTGCACTTCCCAGGCCCAATACTGCGCTGTGCCGCCCGGGTACAGATACAACAGAGGTCCGGAAATGATGGACAGCACAGCCAAAAAGCCCAATGTGATGCGGATCAAGGGAATCAAGCGATCGTCTTTTTGATTATTTTGCATCTCATCACTCCTAATCATCTGTGCCCTTCGACACGCCCTATCGGGTAATCAGGACAAGCCTTGCGAAGGCCTCGGCAGCAGGTGGGGTTGTCGCAGATCTCGAAGATCCCGCTGTAAGCGGGGCCGCCGGGGGCCAGGACAATCCCACTTACTCATGGCAACGGCTGCGGTTCACCATAAATGAAGTTATCCATGACAGCCACATCAGCTTCGGCACTGTCATTCGGCCCCAAAGCAGCGGTGCCATAGCGAATTTGCACCCGAAAGACCACGGGTTCGGGAAAGACCACCCCCAGGAACGATAAACCGGCATTCTCCGTAGGTGTTTCAAAGGTACCCAGCGAATTACCATCTTTGTCGAAATACTCGAAGGCAGTGTGATCAGTGTCCACATCGGTATAGACTGCGCCGAAACCGCGCACTGCCGCCGGGGTGTTCGTACCGGGCACAAAGAAAGTCAGATCCACAACATTGCTGCCAAGCGGCGAAAAGAGTCGCTCCTCACTGAAGGTCTTAAACGTGTATCCGGGATTAATGTTCGCGAAGTAGGGTGGCGTGCCTGTGGGATTGTCACTATCCGCGCTGACCTGAATCCCTTCACCGGGAGTGCTAAAGAAGGCCCCGCGCGCTCGAGGTGCCTCAGGAGCATTGAAGAAGTCAGATGGCAAAAAGTTAGGTGCAGCCAATTCATCAGGAACGCCATCCCAGTTAATCTCGCGGTAGCCGGAAGGGCCCTTACTGCCCGGTTCAACGCCATTATCGGGTCCGAGCAGACTGCGGTACTCATCGACCACAGCGCTGATGTCGCCAGCGCCGCTGATCACCGTAGGCGTCATTCCTTGCCCAGTAGGATTCTCCGTTGGCTGTGCCGGGCTGCAAGACACCAAAAGCACAGCCAGAACCAACACTTTGACTATAAGTGAGAAAGATTGTTTGTATATCATGATTTCAAATCCTTTTGTTTTATAACCTTATCGGCAGGTCTGCTCAGGCCTGGCGAGCGTTCAGTACTTCCTGCAAAACGGCCAACAGTCTAGGCCAACCCAGCCCTTTTTCCACAAAGGCGTCACAACCTGCCTGTACGCCACGCTGCCTGGAAAGATCATCGCTGTGGATGGAGAGCAGCACAACGAGCGGCGGGCGCGGCAGAGCTTTCAATTGACGTGTCACGCTAAAACCGTCCGTGTCGGGCAATTCAATATCGAGGATGACCAGGTCAGGCTCCAGTTTGAGCGCCAGACGCACTGCCTCCGATCCATCTGCAGCATCTCCTACAACAGCAAGATTAGGTTCATCCAACAGCAGCCAGCCTAAACTTTCCCGGACAGCTGCGGCGTCGTCTACGATCAGAATGCGTTTCATTAGTCAGGTAGTTTGATAATCTGGTAGTCGCTTAGTCATGCAGTCGAATGGTCGCATGGTCAATTGAATAAACCATGAAACTAACAGAATACGCGACCATCAGACTAAGCGACTATTCGACAAATAGGCTATTGCCCGACACGTAACGCGCCAACGACTAATTGGGATGCAGTAGAGTCTGGATCGCCTTCCGTCCAGGTCATGAACAATGTATCGTTGGAAGCCACAGCGGTTACACCAAAGTCAGAGAGACCGGAATCTACGTTGAAACCATCTTCCGGGGTATCCAAAGCCCAGGTTCCCGTCTGTGGATCAGAGGCTAGATGGCGGACCTGTACTTTGAATTTGCCTGTGCCATCATCTTCCAGCCAAACAACGTAAGGCACATTCCCAACAAAGGTGATGACCGGCGTACGCGCATCCTGGTTTGGATCCACGTTCAGGCTGGCGCCGACCTGCAGAAAGCTGTTGCGGGTTGACGTATCCAGGCGGGAGACGAAGATCTGCCATTTCCCATTCGGACCAATCTCGGGCCAGGCAATCCAGGGCACGGAACTCTCTCCTGCAATTAAACTGCCGGCTGACATCGAAGCATCCTTCGCGTCCTGCAATGGATTGATGTTTAAGGCACAGGTGGTCTCATCGTTTGGCTGGCATGCCGGGACGTTAATCCACTTGAAGCCGCCGGGCGCATTGGCATCAGCCACACCGCGCGCTGTGAAGATGCGGCTGGGACGATCGCCGCCCTCTTCATGCCACGTTACCCACGGCACCGAATTGGCGGTCTCGGCAAAAACGCCGGTGGGATGAAAGGAGCTGCGAAACGGATCTACATTCAAAGTCGGTTCACTAGCCTTTAGCAGACCAACCGGCTCCCAGCGGAATCCGCCGAGCACGGCCGAGTCACCACTTTCGTCCTTCACACCTTTACTGACAAAGATTTGTGTGGCGTTTGAATTGATGGAAGGTTCTTCCCAGGCCACCCAGGGAACAGGCGGACTAGCAGGATCGCCCGAGCCGGAGAAAATAAATGGGTGGTAGGCATTTCGGTTCGTCTGAATATTCAGGGTGGCTTCCCCGCCACCCCGGTCCTGCCCCGCCTGCTGCCACAAACCGGTTTGCGCATTGAAGCGGCTGGCAAAGATCTGCGAGACATCTTTAAACCCGGGGCTGGGTTCAGACCAAGCCGCCCAGGGCACAGACTCGTTTTCGCCAGCCAGAGTGATGGTAGGGGAATCACCGTCTACATTTACATGGATATTTAATGAGGCGCCGCGCGCCTGGAAAGAGTCGCCTTCCAACTCGCTGGAGAAAATCTGACGTGTACCACCGGACAGGTTCTCAGCCCAGACCGCCCATAAACCGGACTGGTTATCAGCAGATAAGTTGAAAACCAGGGAGGGATTCAACGCAGCTTGTGCACTATCGCGGTTGAGCACGCCGAGCACGGTAAATGTAGAAGTTGCAGGCGCGGGAGTTTCACCAGTGGAGGGGATCACTGCCGTTGGCTGTGTTTCCACCGCGGGAGATGAAGCAGCGTCTACGGCTGGCGTAGCAGTTGTCTGCGCAGCCGGTTCGGTGGCAGTTGCCGGAGCCGCTCCACAGGCGGATAGAATAAAGGTCAATAGAATCAGAAGAGAAATAGACTTTTTCATTTCAGGTTTCCTTTCGGTGGTCGAGTAGGCGGACTCGCGCTCCCGAGAAACATCGGGACATTAGTGAGCGGAGGGCTGAGCGTTCGTCCCCGGCATCTGCGCCCGGGGCAGGTGTGCGAAGCTCCAGTCGAAGCGTTGTCCGCCGTATCGAGACCACCAATTCCAAGTCAACTTTTCAATTTTTGTTTCCTCGTGAGTGTTGATCTTGACGTTTACGTCTCTACCAACACAACACCTCATGACGCGCGCTCGTATTTCCAAAAGAAATACGCGGCCGGGAAGAGGAACAAAGTGTTAATGACGAGGTAAATCCAGAATATAGATGGTGCACCGGCAGCCAGCAGGTCAACGATCAAGCTCAGGAAAATGAGTGTGCCATACACCAATGCAACTGCAATAAGAACGCGTGAATTTTCCCAAGTTGGTCTGCGGGCGATCATCCCCGCGCCGATGCCGTTGGCAAACACTATCGAGCCGATGAAGCGCATGATTTCGCGCGGCAGCGGCGAGGGCCAGAGAACAAATCCCAATTCTGGCCCAAGCAGAAAGAACAGGCCGATCAGCAAGTTAAGGGCCGCGGCGATAGTGATCGTGATTCGCAACAGAGGTGCAAGCATCAGCTTTTTGGTATCCATGGGTCACTCTTCCTACGGACTGACCGGTTCGGTCTGCGTGTCAATCGAAATGAGGAATTGCACAAGCGCTGCGCGCGAGGCTGGGTCGCCGAGCACATCGGATCCACCCGCATTGCGATGTGCTTCATTTTCAAGCACACACTCCAACGTTGCGCAGGCACCATTATGCAGATAAGGCGGGAAGGCATAGATGCTTAGCAGCGAGGGCGGATTGAACCCCAGCGATCCCAAGGCTTGTTGATTATTGGCTGTGCGCTCAATCGGATTGGCCGGATCAAATGTACCTACCTGATGTAAGAAGCGTCCGAGTTGGCCGAGGGGTGGTTCAGGATCGACGCCTGGCGTCAGAGTCTCGGGGAAGGGTGAGACGCGTGCATAATCCACCTGGGAGGTCGACCACTTGGCGCCGCCATGACATACCTGGCAATTTGCCTCGATAAAAAGTTCGCGCCCCAGAGTGATCTGCTGACCTATCTCACTATTGGGATCGACACCTCGATAGGGTGAAACCGGCGAAGGGATGCGAGATTGAGTCCATGCAACGATTGCATCCCAGGCGGGGATGCCGTTCACGTGCAGTTGAGTACGGCCCGCATTCGGGGGATCGAAGGCTTTCACATTTGGGTCCTGGTCTGTCCCACCGTTGGCGACGATCAATCCTTTTCCACCTGATACGCCACGAATGTTCAATTCAAAGTCCTCGAGTTCATCGAAGACGGCAGAGTAGTTTAGCACCCGTTGGTCACCGGTTGGATTGTTGGGGCTGAATGTGCCATTTAGCGGCACGCTCTTGCGCGGGCCCGATGCAAACGCCCACACCACACCATCGGTCAAACCATCGGGATGGCAGCTCGAACACGCCTGCCACCCCTCATTCGACATGCGCTCAGCTACACCCTCATCGAATTCCCCGCGTGAGGAATTGAACAGTTGGTTGCCCAACAGGAACTTTTCCCCATCAGAGCCGGCAGCCGGTAGATCAGCAGACTGGATGCGTGCAATTTCAGCTTCTGGTGAGGCAGTCAGGTCAATCACCGAGACATCTTTCGAAATGTAATTCATCACATACGCCCGCGTATCGGCATTATTCACCACAACCCCACGCGGGTTCTTGCCCACATCGATCAACGCTACCTGGGTGGTATCACCCTCGGCAGGAGTTGTTACCACATTTGGTACACCATTGTCGTCAATCGTGACCTTCACCAGCACATCGCTCGCGGCAGAGGCAACATACCCATCATTGCTGCCATGTTTAAAAGCAATCGCCCATGGGTTTGCTACGAAGAGTTTCGGCGTAAAGGTTTGATTTTTGACAGCTTCATGCAGATTGATCGTCCCGCCGGATAGTTCTGATTTGGCAGCAACGTCAAACACGGAGAGGAATGCCTGTGTATCCACATTGAACCGAACCGGTCCTTCCGGCGAGGCAGCGACATTGGGCAGATAACCGCGTCCATTTTTCAGCACAATGGCTTGTAACTGATTGGGATAGGCAAATGTCCCTTCGGTTTCTGTGCCACCGAAAGCAGTGCGGTTCGCAGCGAAACCGGTCGCATGAGCAGCCAGGGTGATAACACCTTGAATCTGGGCATCATCCGTTGTGGAGAGAACAAAAACCTTTCCTTCGCTACCTTGATCCAGCCCCGGATCACCTGAGGCAGTCGGCTGTGAGAGGAACTGGGTCACGTAAACGAACTGCTGCCCCTGCCCTTCATTATTATTGGTGATCGCCACGCCACGCGGTTGGACACCTGGAATATTGATCGTGCCAACCACAGTATTGCTGGCAGTGTCAATTATCGAGATGGTGTTCGAAGCCGAGTTGGCAACATAGGCGCGAGCACCGTCAGGTGTTAATGCGACACCGTAGGGTTCGACACCTACGGGGATATCCTGCGTCTTTTGGTTCGTCGTTAAGTCAATTACCGACAGGGTCGCGCTGCCTTGATTCGTTACGTACGCCCGCTGCTTGTCCGCTGAGATCGCGACGGTGCGCGGCTCATCTCCCACTTCGATTTCCGCAACCTTGGTATTCGCATCCCCAGCGACGTTGATAATACTGACGCTGTCATCCAGATTATTAACAACTACCAGTAATGAGTCATCCTCGCTGATCGCAATGGGACTCGATGAACTCGAATTTTTGGCGATTGTCCCGCCGGTCGGAGGAATAGCTGGCGTGGCGGCTCCGGGTGTTGCTCCACCTGCAGGAGTTTCCCCAGTTACAGGTGCAGGCACGGCTCCGCAGGCTTGCAGGACCGGCAGCAGTACCAGAGTGCCTATAATAACGATAAAACGAAACCGATTCATAATGCTCTCCTTCCAAACCAATAAATTGTCTCAGGCAAGCTGTCCAAGCCCGGAGACACACACGATGTACACCATGATAAGAAAAACTTCTCCCGATGCCAATCATCAAACGGAAGGAATCAAAAAGAAGTTAGTTAGCCAAAATGACTAACTAAAGTTAGTGAACTGAATTAACTATAGTGAGAAAGTCGATCGTTTCTACGTCAGACCATGCTTTACAGCGTAGAGGGCGGCTTGCGTTCGATCCTCAACTCCCAACTTATCGAAAATCGTACTGATATAGCCCTTGATTGTCCCCTCCGTCAGATATAAAGCCGCAGCGATCTCTTTATTGCTCCGTCCTTCGGCGATCAAACGCAGGATGTCCACTTCACGCACTGTCAGGCTGGCATGAGGTGGTGCCTGCTCTTGCGAAGAGGATGCTTTCGTTACCTCGCGCATAAGATATTGTTGCACTTCCGGATGCAAGGAGGAACGACCGACAGCCGCATCACGGAGCGCGCGGAGCAAGTCGGCTTTAAGCACATCTTTGAGCAGATAGCCAATTGCCCCAGCCTGAATTGCCTCACGCACGTGTTGGTCGTCGGCATAGGTAGTCAATACCAGCACACGCGCCGCGGGGTTGTTGCTGAGTATGCGCCGGGTTGCTTCGATCCCATCCAATCCGGGCATCAACAAATCCATAAGAACCACATCGGGAGTTTTTGCCTCCGCCAGAGTTACTGCGACTGCGCCATCACCTGTCATTCCGACCACTTCGAAGTCGGACTCTTCAGCCAGCAGAGTCTGCAAGCCCTCACGGACAATTTCGTGGTCATCGACGATGAGAACGCGGATTGATTTCATATCTTTATCTCGCTGTTTGGAATTGTCACTTCAACAGTTGTACCTTTCCCTGGTGCAGAAATAACCCGCAAAGTACCCCTCAGTGTTTTCGCGCGCTCGCGCATGGTTTTCATTCCAAAGCCCCCTGCCTGCGATTCTGCTCCCAACCCTGGGACAAAACCCACCCCGTCATCGGATATCGAAAGACAAAGCTCCTTCGAGTCACTCCCATCCAGCAGGACAAGGATCTCATGCGCACGCGCATGTTTGCTGGCATTGTTTAAAGCCTCCTGGACAATGCGATAAATATCCTGTTCAAGCGTTGTCCTGTCTCCTGACCCCACAACTGCTCCTGTCTCGAAGCGTGCCGGCGAGTATTCATATGTTCGCACACCCACCTGGACACCGTCATGGGTGAAATCTCCTCCCAGCAAGCGCAGGGCTTCCAGCAATCCATAGCGACGGACCCGCTCCGGACCAGTCAGTGCCAGTGAGTCTGCATCTTCCGCTGGCCGCAGCTCGAACAGCAGAGAGCGCATCTCCCTCAATGCAGTCTGGCTTAACTCCAGAAGACGGTCTATACGCCGTTGCCCTTCAAGTGGGTCACGCTTCCAGGCTGGTGCAATTGACTGGGCGATCAGCGTAGTACTGAAGATCAGTTGTGTAACGGAATCATGCAATTCACGCGCCAATCGCTCCCGTTCCTGTAGTACCGCCAGTTGCCGGCCTCGCTCATAAAGCAGTTTTTGCTGCATGCGACCATCAATGGCAATGGCTAACTGAGCCGCGGTTGCATGATAGGTACGTAATCCATCTTCACTCCATTCATGCATCCCGGGAAAACTGAGCACCACGAGGCCTATACGCCGCCCGCGTACCATTAATGGAATCATCGCGATTGCCACACGGCCTGACTCTTCCTGCATTCGGCGCAATTCATCCGAGACCCGCGGATCATTGCGCACATCCACGATCGTCACCGTTTGACCGGCATCCAGCAGGGGATCGAGAGCGTCTCTTGAGTAAGGCATACGCTCTTCCAGATGTTCAAGTCCGCTGTCAGGATTCCAGCGACCGCGTACCACCACAGCTGTACGCTCTCCATGTGTGTCGAAGTCATACAGGCACACGTTGCAAACGTAACGTGTGTGCCGAGCCACCTGTTCAAGATAGGCAGCAATCACCTCATCCACATCACGGCCTAAGCCGATACGCTCACTTGTCTCGTAAAGCAAACGCATTTCGTCCAGGGCGCCTCGGCTGGCTTCAAACAGATGTGCATTGTGGATGGCAACGGCTGCGTACTGGGCAAAGAGTTCCAGAGTTTCCACATCCTGTTCGTTGAAACAACGGGGTGATTCAGCACCAATTCCGAAGAAACCGATCATTTCCTCCCGCCAGCGGATGGGAATACCAATGACCGAGTGCTCGACTAATTCGGACAAGGTTGGTTTTTCGAGTTCCCCGTAATGATCCAGCCTGATTGCCTGACCATCACGCAGCACACTCCCAGCCAATCCCACACCGGAACTCATCTCTGCACCCAGTTCATCGTCCGGCATATTATAGACAGCAACGGTTCGTATGACCGGTTCATTGTTACGTTGGGCAACCAACCCAATTGTTCCATGTGTTGCTTGAATCAGGGTCACGGCGCTATCAAGAATTTTCGATAGCAACGGCTCGAGTTCGAGGCCGCTGCTGATCAGAGCCATGACGCGCTGGAGAATATCAACCCTGCGCGTGACATCAGCAAAATTTTGTTCTTGAGAAGGGGAAGATTGAAAAACAGAATCCAAGTTATGTTTCTTGGTTAACAATAAAAAAACTTTCGCTAATGCCCGAATTATAAACGAATATTTGAGGAATGCTTTTGCCACTTGGCTGGAGAGTGGCTGAAAAGATGAACAATAAGAGAAACGGTACGAACGCCGTAAATGTGGATTGATCCTGGAGGACGGATCGGTTGTGGAGTTGGGATTCGAATCCTACACGCTATACAAAGGAGATAGCGTTATCTTCGAGTCAACCATCCCTGATCGGTTGCATAACAAACTCACCGAAACTGTGCGCGCAGTTTGGGTGGTATTGAGTCAGCAATAGACAATCACAGGGCGGTCACGATTTCCTGAATTTCGGGAGAAAGTAAATTGGGTATCAGCGACGGATAGATTTCCCAAGTCTCGTTGTGAAAGGTAGATTCGCCCGGCGCCAGTTTTGTCAGCGGACCGAGCGTTTCAAGCTCGATGAATTGATCGTTGCAATAACTTTCCACATTACACCCGCCGTCGGGATATACCTGCGGGTCTGTGGGTGCATCAAATCGTTTGACAAAGAAAACGCCGTCAAGCCAGTAGCCCATCCATCCGTGCCGGTTGAAGTAACCAAATTTAAACGGAGGCAGCTGCGGGTCCGCGTGAACAAGCGAAGCAGTCCTGTGGACGATCACAAAGTCATCACGGAATTTCACGCGTGGATCATTCACCCTGGTATAGGGCCAAAGGACAATCTGGCGGTTTGGCAGGAGTCCCGTCGAGTCCACATTACCGGCAGGTTGTGGGAATATCCCAACCCCGCCCGGGCGGAACATGGATAGCGCCCAGGGCGCAAGTTCCACTGCCCAGGCGCCTTCATTGCGCAGCTCATGCCGGATGAAAACACGCGCCTGACTGGGGTCGAGACAAATCTCGATGGATTTTGCAATTTGGGTCCAGGCTTCTGCAGGCTGGTCGATGCGAATACCATTCTCAATCTCATGGACAGCCGCGCCATCATTATCGGGAATATAAGTGCGCGGCATCACTTCAGGAGAATGCCAGAGACGGTGCCCGCCGCGAAAGTAGAAATCGCCGTACGGGGTTTTGACAGGGACCCTTTCCAGGTCCGCGAATAGATTCGCTTTGCCCGCCGGGGAAAAGCTCATTATGCGCGGAGAATTGGCAAGAACTTCCAGGCGAACGAATTGATTTTCAAGTACTCGAACGGGCTCACCGTGATTGTTGTTCATTTGTTCCTCTCCCAAACACAAAAGCATTCTATTGATTTTCAATAGCCAAGTCGTTGGCCTGGTTGTTGGTTATCTCATTTTATCAAAAGTTGATTGTAGTGCCGGTGGAGTTTTCAGTATAACGGAGATAATACACCTATGAACACCGCGTGGGCATGTGCCCGTTCCCATGCCAGAGGGTCAAGCTGCTGTCAGGTATTAGTTGGCATTATTAATTGGAAGGCAAGCTTCTCCACGCAAGAATAAAGGAATACACTCCAGGGGCGCTGCCACAGTCAACCATTGACCGCCAGGGTAAACCTGCTCTGTCCAAACATCCCTCCAGGTAGTGTTGCCGGGCAGGTAAACCTTCCTGGCGCAGGACTCCATCTCTAAAATAGGAGCTACTAATAGATCTGAACCAAACATATACTCATCTTCCACCTGCCAGCACGTGGCATCGGAGGGAAAGTCTACAAACAAGGGACGCATAGGCGGAAGTCCGGTTTCGTGGGCGATGTGCATTTGCTCCATCACATAAGGGCGCAGACGTTCACGCATAAGCATATATTTTTTGATGATTTGATAAGCTTCCTCGCCGAAAGACCAGGCTTCGTTTGGCCCGCCGCCAAAATCATCCATGTGAGGCAGGCGATGCCCATGCAATCGAAAAATGGGAGAAAAAACACCGAACTGAAACCAACGTACGATCAATTCGCGGAAGGATGGCGAGGCTGGATCTCCCCCCCTAAAACCGCCGATATCATGAGTCCACCAGGGAATTCCGCTTAGCCCCATATTCAAACCAGCTTTCACCTGGGCACGCAATGCAGAAAAAGTGGAGAAAATATCCCCGGACCAGACTGCCGCGCCAAAACGCTGGCTACCTGCCCAGGCAGAGCGGCA
>Ga0105104_10002429_pt1 | contig 13627 bp, 11 predicted proteins | sample PPLLaktember2015_3_FD_87034 | JGI IMG/M metagenome (GOLD analysis project Ga0105104, IMG submission 87034) | Freshwater sediment microbial communities from Prairie Pothole Lake near Jamestown, North Dakota, USA - PPLs Lake P7 Core (6) Depth... | ecosystem: Environmental > Aquatic > Freshwater >...
CTTTTTACGGCCAGCGGCCAGCCAACGTCCAGCAGGTTGACGCCGCTATCGATGGCGGTGCGGATTACTTTGACGGCTTCGTCTTCCGGCAGGGAGGCAAGCCCCGCGATGCCCAGGCTCAATGCCGATGCTTTCCAGTTCAGTTCGCCGAATTTTCTATCTTGCATGGTTTTAGTTTCCCCTGAGAATGAGTTTCTATCCTTACCTCACCCGTCCCGACTCGTCGGGACACCCTCTCCAAACAGGGTAATCTCTAACTCAATGGTTAGTTGGTTTGGAGAGGGGAGTATATAGAGAGGGGCTTCGCCCCTCTCCGTCAGGCTATTCCCTTTTCATCCTCGAACATTTACTGATTAAACAAGCAAATAAGTTAAATTTGGCGGTTATTCCTTTGTCTCTACCCACGGGCTGGCGTGTTCACCGCTTAAGCAGGCGACGAAGAAGCCGTAGGGCTTATCCACCCAGCGTGTAATCAACGGCAGGTGGGGGAAACCGCCGGGGCAGACCACTACAGTGGGTTTATTAAAGACGTGCCTTTCAAGGTCTTTGCCCATCCCCAGTTCCAGCTCCGCGCCGAGATAGTCCAGTTTATCCGGGTCCAGGCCGACGAAGGCGAGGATTTCCGCTTCCGGGTGATAATGAGATTCGCCGCCGCGGTGCCATTTGCCGCACTGGCTGTATAAACCCCAGGTAAAGTTGATATTAAAGCCCTCGAGATCAGGCCCGTAAAGCCATACAATCTCGTCGCCGTTGCCGGGGCCGACGCCGAATTTAGCCGGGCGCATGATGCCGTCTTTACCGATGACGGAAGGCGCCAAACGCCCCTCAGCATCCGGCGGGGGAGGCGTGACCGCAGTAATCATTTTCTTGATATATTTGCTGTATTTTGTGCCCCTGGAAGGCGCGGCGGCCCATTTGGCCGGAGATGCTGAATAGGCCGGTCCGAGGCCGATGGAATAATGGACGATAGGTTTCTTGAGCTTTTTGACTTTGAATGAACCATGCGGCGTGCCTTTGGGAATCAGTACCGCGGTAGGTTGTTTAAAAGTATATTCTTCACGTTCCTCACCGAGTTCTACGGAGATTTCCGCGCCAAACTCCAGGATATTTTTCGTGTTGCCCGCCGTTTCAAAGACCATCAATTCATCAAAAGGATGAATGATAGCGCCCTCCAGCGGATGGAAAGGGCCGGCCGGCTGATTGATGAACCGGAAGGAGAAATGGGCGTTGAAACCCTCCAGGTCTTTGGCTTCCATCCACAAGCACGGGTCAGCGTAAAGTCCTTTGGGCGGGTCCTTGACGGGCATGGGTTTGACGAAATTGGCGAACTCTTTCTTAACTGCCATAGATACCAGGCTCCTTTCTAAACAACCATTTCATGAAAGATTCGGGACTTTTTCCAAAGCATATCAGACAGCGCCGGAACGGTCAAGGAAATTCCAGGAATAGAACAATATTTGAAGGTTTTATTAAACGACTTTTTCTCTAGTGCCTCCTTTCCGTATACAGAAAGGAGGCACTAGAGAATACTTGAAAGGAAACTTTTTATTTGCAGTATCACTTTATCAGTATTATGCAGTACATCGTTGTTTGAGAAACGTAATACATTTAACTTCAAGCTTTCCAGGTATTCTTGTCTTATCCTCTTCTGGTCTATATTGATGGATATCTCCGCCAACTTCTATTACCAGCCTGGCTTTGTAACAATAAAAATCGACAATAAATTACCTTATACAATGTTGTCGCCTGAAGATGAAATCTTGTAATCGACGTTTTTTGAGATATTTCCAAAGCTCTTTTTCAGCTTCGGTGGGTTGGTGTTTCTTTTCGTAAGCAAGGGGTTTCAGTTTTTCCCATAAAGCAGGATTGATTCTCCACCTGTTAATTCGTTCTTTCATGTGTTTAGCCTTTTGTATTTGGCACTGTGCTATCTTTTGTCTTCCTTTCTGTATACGGAAAGGGAGAATATGAGGAAAAAGTCGTTATCTATCATACTGCAATTCTGTAGAAATTGAAAACCGGTATAAAAACACGACTTTTTCCTGCCTCACCCGCCCCCGTTGGGGGCACCCTCTCCAAACTCAATAAATACTACATTCAAGATTATTTGTTTGGCGAGGGGATTGAGGTAGAGGGGCTTCGCCCCTCTACGTTAAACTATTCCCGTTTAAGTAATGAAGAACTCTTAAGTTTCCAGTATTTGTCGTCCCCCAACGTAAAAAACGGGGATAATAAGAATTTTCCCAGGTACAAAACAGCGGCGCCCCGGTTATGAGTCGGGGCGCCGTACCAAAGAGTGAGAAAAAATGAGAAAGCTGTTTTATTTGGGCGGGGGGCCGTGCCTGGGGGGGCCTCCGCCGAACGGGGGATTGCCGTGCGGATACGGGCCGTGCGGTTGCAGACCGTGCGGTTGCGGACCGTGCGGTTGCGGACCGCCGAAGAGGGGCGGAATAGCGGTTGCCGCCGGCACGGTTTCTTCCTCTTCAACGAGGCCGGTATCAAACTGGCTCTTGTATATCGAGGCGTAGAAACCATCAGCCGCCAGCAGGTCCTCGTGGGTGCCCTGCTCTACAATATCGCCGTCTTTCATCACCAGGATAGTATCCGCATTGCGGATGGTGGAAAGCCGGTGCGCAATAACAAAAGAGGTGCGGTTCCGGGAAAGTTTTTCCATGGCTTTCTGGATCAGCACTTCGGTCCTGGTATCCACGGAGCTGGTGGCCTCGTCCAGGATGAGCATCTTGGGGTCGGCGAGGAAAGCGCGGGCAATGGTCAGGAGCTGTTTCTGCCCCGCTGAAATATTAGAGGATTCCTCGTTCAGTTCCATGTCATAGCCGTGCGGCAGGGCATGCACAAAGGCATCGACATAAGCCATTTTAGCGGCCGCGATTACCTCGGCATCGGTCGCATCCGGTTTGCTGTAACGGATGTTTTCACGGATGGTGCCGTTAAAGAGCCAGGTATCCTGCAAGACCATACCGAACAGGCAGCGCAGGTCCGCCCGTTTGAATTTCTTGATATCCATACCATCGATCAAGATACTGCCGCTGTTAACATCGTAAAAGCGCATGAGCAGCTTGACGAGCGTGGTCTTACCGGCGCCGGTAGGGCCGACGATAGCCACTTTTTGCCCGGCTTTAATATCCGCGGAGAAATCATTAATGATGATCTTTTCCGGTTTGTACCCGAAGCGGACGTTCTTGAAGGTAACGTGCCCCTCGATATCGCCGGGAATGATGGCGTCAGCGGGGTCGGGGGATTCCTCTTCTTCTTCCAGGAATTCAAAAACGCGTTCCGCGGCGGCTGCGGTGGACTGCAGCATGTTGGCGATATTCGTCGTCTGGGTAATGGTCTGGGTGAACTGTCTCACGTAGGAGATGAAGGAGACGATATCACCGACCTGGATGGTTTTCCTGGCGGCCAGGTAGCCGCCGAGGATGCTGACCGCGACATAGCCGAGGTTACCGACAAAGGTCATTACCGGCATCATGGCAGTGGAGAGGAATTGCGATTTCCAGCCGGCATCATAAAGCTCGACGTTGATCTCATTGAACTGCCGGATAGATTTTTCCTCACCATTATAAGCCTTCATGACGGTATGGCCGGTGAACATTTCTTCTATGTGTCCGTTGATGTGGCCGAGGTAAGCCTGGTTCTTTTTAAAGTATTTTTGCGAGTATTTGATGATAATCCTGACCAGAACAAGCGAGACGGGGAGGATGATCAAAAGAGTCAGCGTCATCTGCCAGCTTATCCATATCATCATTATCAGGAAGCCGATGATGGAGGTGACCGAAGTAACGATCTGGGTAAGGTTCTGGGCCAGGGTATTGCTGACCGTATCAACATCATTGGTAACGCGGCTTAAAACCTCGCCGTGGGTCTTGGTATCGAAGTATCTAAGGGGCATGCGAGCGATTTTTTCCGCGATATTTTTACGGAACTGGTAGGTCATTTTCATCGCGAGGCCGGACATGACCCAGCCCTGGAGATACTGGAACAGGGTACTGGCAAGATAGAGGCCGAGCAAAATCAAAATTATCCGGCCGATGTAATCAAAATCAATACCGGCCCCGGGAACGCCCATAATCTTGGACATAACGCCCTGGAAAAGAACGGTGGTGGCGTTACCGACCAGCTTGGGGCCGATGATAGAAAAAACCGTACCGGCGATAGCGAAAATCAACGCTGCGATGATAGGCGTACGGAAAGGCTTGAGGTAACCCAGCAGGGTTCGCATCGTTTGTTTAAAGTTCTTGGCTTTTTCTCCGGGCATCATGGGGCCGTGTCTGCCCATGGGGCCGCCGCCCGGCCCGCCCCCTCCGCCCGGCGGCCTTCCGCCGCCCATAGGTCCGCCGCCGCCCATCGGTCCAAAAGATAACGGCATTTTCATGATGCCAGTTCCTCCTTAGTAAGCTGGGACTGCGCAATTTCCCGGTAAACCTCGCATGTTTCCATGAGGTCTTCGTGCTTGCCGATACCCACGATTTCTCCGTGGTCCAGCACCACGATCTGGTCAGAGCGCATGATGGTGCTGATACGCTGTGTAACTATCAGCACGGTAGCCTGGCCGGTTTCTTCCCGCAGGGCCTTGCGGAGAGCGGCATCGGTGGTATAATCCAGCGCGGAGAAGCTGTCATCAAAGATGTAGATCTCCGGCTGCTTGGCGAGGGCGCGCGCAATGGAGAGGCGCTGTTTCTGACCGCCGGAGAAGTTCGCCCCGCCCTGCGCTACCGCCGTGGCAAACCCCTTTTCGCTTTTGGTAATAAAGTCCAGGGCTTGCGCCGTCCCGGCGTATTTTTCCAGGTCTTTCAAAGTCGCGTTTTCATTAGCGTACTTGATATTGCTTTCGATCGTGCCGCTGAAAAGCAGCGTCTTTTGTGAAACGTAGCCTATTTTTTCCCGCAGGTCGTGCTGCGATACATCGCGGACATCCACGCCGTCCACCAGGAGTTTGCCGCCGGTAACATCATAAAAGCGGGGGATGAGGTTGATGAGGGTGGACTTGCCGCTGCCGGTGGAGCCGATAACCGCCGTGGTCTTGCCCGGTTCGGCGGTGAAGGTGATATTTTTCAGTAGATCTTCTTCCGCGCCGGGGTATTTGAACGCTACATTGCGGAACTCTACGTGCCCTTTTTGCTTATTGTCATACTTGCGCGGCTGTTTGGGGTCAACGATCACCGGCTTGGTATCCAGCACTTCACTGATACGCTGGAGAGAGACGATGGCCCGCGGCATCATGACGAACACCATCGAGACCATGAAGAAAGCCATGATGATCTGCATGGCATATTGCATGAAGGCAATCATATCGCCGACCTGCACGGTGCCGGCGTCTATCTGTTTTGCCCCTACCCAGAGGATGAACAAGGTGACCAGGTTCATGATAAACATCATCGCCGGCATCAATAAGACGGTAACACGGTTGATGAAAAGGTTTATCCTGGTAAGGTCTTTATTGGCAACATCGAACTTCTTTTCCTCAAATTCCTGCGTATTGAAAGCCCGGATAACCATCAAACCGGAAAGGATTTCCCGTGTGACGAGGTTAAGCTTATCCACCAATTTCTGGATTATCTTGAATTTAGGCACGGCGACGATAAGCATGACCCCGATGAGCGTTAACATGGCGATGACGGCCGCGGCAATAATCCAGCTCATCGAGGCTTCACTGCCGAGGACTTTGATGATGCCGCCGATACCGAGGATGGGCGCATAGAAAGCGATGCGGAAAAGCATTACCAGCAGCATCTGCACCTGGGTAATATCGTTAGTGGAACGCGTGATGAGCGAAGCGGTAGAAAATTTATCAAATTCCGTATTGGAGAAGCTTTCCACCCGCGTGAAAATCTGCTGCCGCAGGTTGCGCCCCAGGCCGGAGGCTACTCTGGATGCGAGGTAACCGACGATCAAGGAAGCGAGAGCGCTTAAGAGGGTGATGAGCAGCATGATGCCGCCGATCCTTAAAATATAGGCTGTTTGGATACCGCTTAAATTTATCCCGAGCGCCTGATACTGTACCGTCAGGTAACCGGCGCCCGATTGTTGTATAAGGTTACCGGGTAAAGCTTTGACAAAGGTATCTACCTGGGCGCGTAATTCATCTACGGCAGCCTGGGGCAGTTGAGAAATTGCCTGGAACGGATCAGCGCCTTGCGGTACCACCTGGGCAAGGCCGGGAAAAGCCGCCGCGCCTCTTTGTTCGATACCCAGGGTAATCATAATCGGCAGGCCGAAGATATCGTTCAAGCGGTCAATCGTTTTGGAGTCTTTGACGTTCAATACATAGATAGTCTCGTTGGCAAGCGCGGGATATTCTTTAACATATTCAGCATATTCAGCATCGGATAACTGCGTTCTATCCAGCAGAATATATTCTTGTGCTACTTCCGCCTTATCCGCGGCATTCATGAAAAGGGTGACCCGGTTATATTCCGCGGTGCTGATAGCTTTGGGAACGGAATTTTCAATACCGTTATTCTGGATACCGATGTTAACGATATCCCCCATATAGCCGGGCAGCGTGAGGTCAGCCATAGCCTGCCCGAAAAGCAAAAGGAAAATTGCGACGACCGACCAGATGAACGGTTTAAGGTGTTTTATCAGGTTCAGCATGTATTTTATCCTTCCCGGTATGGGATGATTCAATTTTGTCCATTAGCGTTATGAGCTGTTTGATTTCATCATCGGTAAGAACATCGAATAATTCACTGAATGAAGCCAGATGTGCCCGGCGGAATCTTTCAAATTGCTCTTTGGCGAGCTGCGTGACCTTCAACCTTACTATGCGGCGGTCCGCCGGGTCTCCCTCCCGCATGACGAGGCCTTTTTCCACGAGGGCATCAACAAACTGGGTAATGGCGCCGGGGGTAACGCCGGTAAAATCAGCCAGTTCCTTGACCGATGTGCCATTGGGATTATGGGCGATGGTAAAAAGGATATTTACCTGCGGCGGGCTTAGCGGCTGTTCGCCGGGAGGCGGCTCGGGGTGCGGCCCGTGATGGCGCACATGCCGCATAACGGACATCATGCGCTGGACAAGGGTTTGTAAAAGGTCTTCTCTAGGGTTTGGCATAATTGTAAATCATAGCCGGTAAATACCGGCGTTAATGTGCTAAACACAGTATCAATGCTTTAGCTACTTAATAGTTTAGCGCCTAAAGTAATAATTGTCAATGGGGGTTACCTTTTATTTTTTCCGGCTGTGCAATAGGAGAGAACGGGGGTTCGTTATAGGTATTGGATAAGGCATCTCCGTTATCTCGTGGCACCGGTGTCCTTGCCGGTGCAAGCAGGCACTGAGGCCTGCTTTAAGGGTAAATATTGGGAAACAAGTGTTCGTTATTGGTTTTCAGCTTAGATCAAACATTCCTCTATCTTGAATCCGCTATATTCGTTCTATATATTGACAGCTTGTATGTACGATGATACCATCGGATTAAGTGTATGGTTGAGGAGGCAGGCATGACGGGTGAACAGCAGACCAGGCGCAGCATCAGCCGCAAGTTCCTTAAGCAAATAGAAACGGAAGTGGCGGTCTGGAAACAGCGGGGTACGGTAACGGCGGAACAGGCGAATGACATCCTTTCCCAATATGTCGTCGTTTCTCCGCTTTACGGCAGGTTAATTGTTATCCTGGTAACGCTGGGGGCTATCCTGGCGGGAGTCGGCATCATCCTGCTCGTCTCCGCAAACTGGCAGGAAATACCCCGGGCCGGCAAAATAGTGCTCCTGATGGCGCTGGTGGCGGCGGTTTATACGCTGGGGTTCTGGCTGAAGTATGAAAGAAATTATCCGCGCGCCGGCGGGGCCATAATCCTGGTGGGGGCGATGGCTTTCGGGGCTTCGCTTTTCCTGGTGGGGCAGCAGTACCACCTGCCGATAGACGACCCCCGCATGATGATATGGTGGTTTATCGGTGTTTTACCCATAGCTTATTTAACGCGTTCCCGGGCGGTGCTTATTCTGGCGATACTGGCGGGGTTCTGGGGGCTTGGATATAAAATATCCCACTGGCTGGATGGAATGAGCTGGTCGGAGTACGCTTTCTTTGCGTTTTACCTGGCGCTGGGGGCGGTTATCTACGTCACCGGCGTGATCCACGAGCGGTACCGCCGGTTAAAGCTCTTTGCTTCGCAATACATCTTCTTCGGCTTGATACTGTTATTCGGCGTAGCGTTCATATTATCGTTCAAAGGCATCTACAGCCAGGCCGGACTGCTGGCCTGGGAATACGGCAGCCTGCCGCTGGCTTTTATCATTACTTTCAATATTGCCATCGCGCTGGCCGTGTTCGGCGCGGCCTGGTGCCTGGCGGTAGATATCAGGAACAAAGAAACATCACCGAAAAACTGGGCGGACATAGCCGGGGCGGTCGTATTTTCCGCCGTTAGCTATTTAGTGATCACGCTGCCGTTTTCCAGCGCCGTGTCTTACATGATAGTGTTCAACATCCTGCTTTTTGGCGGCGTGATAGGCCTGATATTCCTGGGCTATTTCCGGGGGAGCAGCCTGCTGGTAAATACGGGGCTGTTCTTCTTCGGGGTGGGGGTTATCGGGCGGTATTTTGATATTGCCTGGGACCTGCTGCCGCGATCGGCGTTCTTCATCATCGGCGGGGTGATATTGCTGGGGGTGGGCATTTTACTGGAAAGATTGCGGCGGAAAACGCTGTTAAGCATGAAAGCAATCGAGGTGTCAGATGAAAACGAAAACTAGACTGGCATTTTTTTTAATCGTACTTTTCCAGATGCTCGTGCTGGCAGGTTTGATCATCGGGAACGAGATTGCACTGGCTAACGGGCAATCGGTAGTTTTGCAGACCGGGCCGGTTGACCCGCGGGACATTTTCCGCGGCGATTATGTGCAGTTAAGGTATGAAATATCAACGCTCCGGAATACACCCGGGGTGTATATGCTGCAAAACGGAGACACAGCTTATGTGAGGCTTGAAAAGAGCGGGGATGTCTGGGCGGCGGTGCAGGTTTCCAACCAGCGCGCTGACGCAGACAAATGGGCGGTCTTTATTGCCGGAGAAGTGACGCGTATTATTAATCTCACGGCGGTGTTAGATTACGGCATAGAACAATACTTTGTCCCGGAAGGGCAGGGGCTGGTAATACAAAACGCTAAAGACCTCAAAGTGCGCGTTAAATTAGGTTCTTCCGGCAAAGCGATGATCGAAAATCTGATCGTGGACGGCCAGGTTTTTCAGCTTAAATAAAACACCTATTACAAGGCGTCAATTTTCTGCTGCAGGGCGGCATTATCCGGTTCCACCAGGACGGAGCCGTCCGGGAACAATATGGTAGGAACGCTTTTGTAGCCGCCGTTGACCTTTTCTACATAAGCACAGGCGTCGGTATCCTGTTCGATGTCTATCCAGTCATAAGTAATTTTGTTGCGGCTGAAAACCTGTTTTACCCTTAAGCAGTCCGGGCACCAGCGCGTGCCGTACATTTTTACTTTATCCATTTATTATTTACCTCTTTTATATTTTAGCAAAAACGTAACAATAATTAAATTCGTTACATCCATATGACGAAATTCTTACGTATATGTTGACAATTGTCATAAAAAGATTATAATCTAACTTTGATATAGGTATTTACACGGCGGATGATATCCGAGGTTAGCTAAAAAAAGAATAGTGCTTTTTCTAGACCCGTCTATCCTTGCCGGGCAGGATTTCTTTTGGGGGTATGATGGAAAAATGAAAAAGGTTTTGGCCATATGCGTGTGTTTTGTTGCATTTTGTGCCTTCAGCGCTTATGCCGCCGTGTCCGCAGATAGCCCCGTTTATGTCAGAGTGGGCATCTATGAAAACCAGCCCAAGATATTTACAGATGAGCAGGGTAATGCACAGGGATTCTGGCCGGAAATCATCAGTTACATGGCGTCAAAAGAGGGTTGGGAAATCCAGTGGGTTCACGGTACCTGGACGCAGTGCCTGGAGAGGCTCAAGAATAATGAAATAGATTTGATGCCGGACGTTGCTTATTCCGATGCCCGGGACCAATCATACGATTTCTCCCGGGAAGATGTATATATCAGCTGGTCAACGGCCTATACGCAAAAAGACTCCCGTATCCAGACCATGCCGGACCTCCATGGCAAGACGGTGGCGGTATTGAGAAACAGCATAAATTATACCGGGCCGGACGGCATCAAGAAACTGGCTGACTCTTTCGGGTTTGATTGCACTTTTATAGAAACAGACAGCTATCTAGATGTATTAACACTCGTCCAGAATAAAGCCGTCGACGCCGGGGTGGTAAGCAAGGATTTTGGCCATTTACATGAAAATGAGATGAATATTAAACCCACAGCAATTATTTTACAGCCGGTCCATCTTTTCTTTGCCTTCCCCGCCACATCTCAAATCAAACCTTATCTAATTGAACGGATAGACTACCAGGTCAAACAAATACAGGCTGATGGAAATTCTGTTTATTATCAAGCCCTGAAAAAATGGTTTGGCACAAATGCCATAGAAAAACCGGTACTGCCGGATTATGCAAAATGGACATTGATAGGGGTTTTAGGACTGGTAGCGGTGCTGGGAATGGGAACGGTAACTTTTAGATATCAGGTCAGGCGTAAAACAAAAGAACTGGCAGCAGACATCACTGAAAGGGAGCAAACAGAAAAAGCGCTCCGGGAATCTGAAGAAAAACTGCGGCATGTCTTTGAGGCCGTCCCGGAAGGGATAACGATAGCCGACCTGGACGGTGTGATCATGGATACTAACCAGGCAGTCGTCAACATGTATGGTTATGATAGTAAAGATGAATTGATCGGGCGGAATGGTGGAGAATTCATTGCGGAAAAAGACCGGGAAAGAACAAAAGATTACCTTGCCGGACTCATTGAAAAAACAGTGGTACGGAATAGCCTTGTAACGCTGATAAGAAAAGACGGCAGGGAGTTTCCGGCGGAATTAAGCGCCGCGGTTATCAAGGATACTGCGGGTCATCCGATAGGCATGATTGTCGTAACGGCGGATGTTACGGCGAGGATGCAGGCGATAGCGGAACATGAGAAAATAGGGGAATACAAGGAATTGGACAAACTCAAAACCAACCTGCTCTCCACAATTTCTCATGAATTGCGCACTCCCCTGGCAAGCATCAAAGGGTATGCCAGCCTGCTGCTGATGTATAACGAAAAGCTGGAAGAAAAACAGAAAAATGAGTCTTTAGAAGCGATCGACCGCTCAACCGACCGGTTGACGGAACTGATTGACCATTTGCTTGATATGTCACGGCTGGATGCCGGCTTGTTAAGGCTGGGTTTGGACACCGTAAATCCAAAAGATTTAGTTACCGCCGCGGTAGAAGAGGCAAAAATGCGGGCGCCGCGGTACCGGTTTAGCAAGGAAATAAACGGGAGATTACCCGGGATTATCGCGGATGGGAGACGTTTACGCCAGATAATCGATAATATCCTGGATAATGCCATCAAGTATTCACCGCAAAATACAGAAATCACCGTAAGGGCGGAGGTAAAAGGCGCGGACCTGCTTTTCAGTATCTCCGACCACGGCAGGGGCATACCCGAATCGGAATTTAAAAAAATATTTGAACGGATGTACCGTATCGAGCAACGATTGCAGAAAGACCCCGGCGGGCTCGGATTGGGGCTAAGCCTTTGCAAGTCTTTGGTAGAAGCGCACGGCGGCCGGATCTGGGTGGAAAGCGTTATACATAAAGGCAGCACTTTTTACTTTACGATACCCTTAAAACCTGCAGACAGGGTTAGAAGCAATGTTGAGAAAGAAACAGCAAAAACAAATCCTGATAATTGAAGATGAGAGCGACCTTCTCAAGTTTTCTTCCTGGCTGCTGGAAGCTGAAGGTTATAAAACCCTCCAGGCGGCGGACGGTGAAGAAGGGATAAAAATAGCCAGGCAGCAGCAGGTTGACATGATTTTACTGGATATACGGCTGCCCCACCGCTACGGCTGGGATATTATGGCGGAGATAAAAAGTACGCCGGATTTGCGCCATATTCCGATCGTTGTTTTCACTGCTTCAGCGGATATTGAATATAAAGATAAAGCTTTCAAAATGGGCGCGGTTGATTTCCTGGTCAAACCCGTCAGCGCGGAAACGCTCAGGAAATGTGTTGCCGCAGTATTTAAGAACGGCTAAATAAAGCCTGCTTTACGGGTAATTTCCCGGGCGCTCTTGATAGCATCACGGTCTAATGTAAACTTGTGTTGTCCGGATGGCGTATCAATTTCAATATAGCTTTCATCATATACCGGGGGTTTGCCTTTAGTAACGACGTGACTGTGCCCCTCGATGATCCGGAGGCCTGTAATGCTGTTGAAGTTAACCGCAAAGTTTTGCGGATTTTCTTTGAGGGCTTCTTCCGGCGCCATGTCCGCATATTTTTTGTAATAATTACCGCCGGCTGTTAGCGCCCCTGCCACGCCGGAGAAAAAGCCTTTTTTGGAAACTTCCTTAACCTGCGCTCTTATCATCTCGCCGGTCAATATGGCGAAGACTATCCGCCGGTCAGACACGATGATATTAAAAGTCTCTGATTTAAACACGCCTGATTTTCTTTCAGCATTCGGGATAATGCCGGCAATTTGTTCAAGGCCGCCGTTCAAGCCGACGGCGGCCGGGCCTGATACCGGTTGCCCGCATGAGCCACAGAACTTATCTCCCGCTAATATCGATGCGCCGCATTTAGTACAGAAACGCTTATCTTGTGTCATTGTGGTGGACCTCTTTTCCCACTGATTGTCATACAATCAGCTTGATTATAGCTTAAAGAGCCGGGTACCCACAAAAATATTCAACTGGCGTGCTCTACCTTACTGATGAGGCGGGAAAAGGAGAGGGGGGGTAATGTATCGATGAATAAAAAGCGGATAATTTGCATCTTATCCCGGGACACGATACATTGAAAACAGGAGTGACAATAAAAATTTGAGGTAATGGGATTATGCGTGATTTTAACGAAGCCGATAAGAAAAAGAAAAAAGCCAGGATTCAATTACCGGAGAACCCCGGTAACCTTACCGCGGAAAAACTGGCGGAACTTAAAGAAAAGGTGAAAGCATCGCTTAAAGACGGGTACCTGCCGTGCGGCACGGCTTTTAAAATAGCCCGGGAACTAAACGTGCCAAAGATAGCCGTGGGGGCGGCAACCGATAGGTTGGGATTACGCGTTTCCAACTGCCAGACGGGCTGTTTTAAGGTAGATAAAATCATCCATAATGATGCCGGAAAGACGCCCGATGAAAAGATCACGGTTGAGGTGGTAAAACTCCAGGAGAGCGAAGAATTGACCTGCGCCAATGTTTTCATGCTGGCGGAGCGGCTGAAAACAACCCCGATGGCGGTAGCCGATGCCGCCAATATCAAGAACTGGAAGATCCGCCAGTGCCAGCTGGGGTGTTTTTAGAAGGTAATCCCTGTAATTATTAACCTGATGTGCATGTATTATTACAGCTATCAGCTAACAGCGGTCAGCTTTCAGTCCCCACACCGCCCCCGACTTTTTCTCCTGACCTCCTTTCCGTATACAGAAAGGAGGCAATATATTGGCTTAAATTCAAGGTTATCTATTGTCTCCCTCCTTGTATACGAAAACCTGTCTTGAAAAGACAGGC
>Ga0105104_10002430_pt1 | contig 13624 bp, 13 predicted proteins | sample PPLLaktember2015_3_FD_87034 | JGI IMG/M metagenome (GOLD analysis project Ga0105104, IMG submission 87034) | Freshwater sediment microbial communities from Prairie Pothole Lake near Jamestown, North Dakota, USA - PPLs Lake P7 Core (6) Depth... | ecosystem: Environmental > Aquatic > Freshwater >...
TCAAACATCAACCATCAACCCATCCATGGAAATATCGAAATCTTTTTGCATAAGGTTTAAGGAACTATAACAGGGGAAAGTAAGCCCTTGCTCATTCCTGTGATAAGCGGATGCAGTAATCCCTAATTCCTGGGCCATCGCCCTATTGGAAAGGTTTAATAGGGCTCGTATTTGCCTGAGCCGCTGCCCAAATCCGCTAAAGATTTTACGTTTGATATTTGTCATTTTTTCAGCTCCTTTATTATAAATAACTCGAATAATACAGCGTTAGAGCCATGATACGAAAATACCGCCGGGGTGGTTTATAAATTTTGGCCGTTTTTTTGCCATTACGGCATGTAATATAGATGTTTTCGAGCGAAAAATTTCTTGTTCGTCAAAAATAAATGAATGTTACGAAATTTTTGTTGCACGTTGCGTAATTAATGTTGCATGGTGCGAAATAATTGTTTCTCGGTATGCACTATTTGTTACGCGGTATGCAATAAAAATTTCTCGCTGTGCAAAAAAATATGTTTGGGAGGTAATTATTTATTCTTGTTATGCAATAAAAGTTTCCCGTCGTGCAACAATTGTTTCCTGTTGTGCAATAAAAGTTTCTCGACATGCAATAAAAGTTTCCCGTTGTGCAACAATTGTTTCCCGTCGTGCAACAATTGTTTCCTGTTGTGCAATAAAAGTTTCTTGTTATGCAATAAAAGTTTCCTGTTGTGCAATATTAATTTCTTGTTATGCAATAAAAGTTTCTCGACATGCAATAAAAGTTTCCTGTTGTGCAATATTAATTTCTTGGTATGCAATAAAAATTTCCCGGTATGCAATAAAAATTTCCTAACGGGAAATAATAAAACCCCACCGTGTGGGGGATTTTTCTCGACTGTCCCCTTTTTATCTTTTTTTTATCCCGCAGCGGCTGACAATTAAGGAAGCCGCCGGATGGCGCAACGCGCCATAATAAAACCCCACGCAGTGGGGTGGGGCCGGGAATCGCTGCCTTTTGGAGAAAAATCTTTTTTTTTACCTCCCGATGTGGTAAAATTCTATAATAGAAATAGAACATTCGTAATCCAGAATAGGAGGTTCCCGATGGATTTTTACGATGTACTGGCAAAACGGCAATCCGTTAGAATCTATAAACCCGACCCGGTACCCGGCGAAGTATTGAATAGGGTATTGGAAGCTTTTCGCTGCGCACCCTCGTGGGCTAACACGCAAGCATGGGAATTGATCCTGGTCACAGACCTCGAAATAAAAAAACAACTTCAACAAACGGTATCGGATAAAAATCCTTCCTATAGTGCGATAATCGATGCGCCTTTACTGGTGTGCGCTGTCGGAATAACGGGTTCATCGGGCTATTATAAAGGCCAACAAGCCACGAAACGAGGCGATTGGGTGATGTTCGACATGGGGATTGCCGTCGAACACCTGGTACTGGCCGCAGCAGCAGAAGGACTGGGCACAGTACACGTGGGATTATTCGATTATGAAAAAGCAAGCCATGTCCTTGGACTTCCATCCGACAGGACCGTGATCGAACTGATCCCCTTGGGTTATGCCGCATACGAACCCCGGCGCGTTCCCAGGAAACCGCTAAACGATTTCGTATTTAAAAACGGGTACGGCAAAAAATAATGACGAAAGAGCTCACCGCTTTTGAAAAAAATGAACGGCATGATAGATCCGAAATCTCATTAATACGAAGGACAAAATGACCATTTACCAGGATGACTATGAACCGAAATTCGGGATATTCCACGACCTGATGAAATTCAGGGTCAGGGAAATCCTCCTTGTTTCCAGTTTTTATGACGCTTTCGTCATGGAAGAGGATGGAAGGCTTCGTGAACGAATTATGTCCGAATACCTGGAAATGAACCTTCATTATATACCCCGGATCACCCGGGTTTCAAGTGGGGAAGAAGCCATCAGTGCACTAAAAGCATCACCCTTCGACCTGGTCATTACCATGACCCGCATCTCCGATATGAACTTGCTGGAATTCGGGAAGAGGGTGAAAAAAATCAGGCCCGGTATATCCGTCATCCTGCTGTCGTATGAATGGATCGATACGGAATTCCTGGTCCGGCTTCGAAAAGCGCGGAGTATAGACAAAGTGTTTTATTGGACCGGCGACACGCGGATGTTCCTGGCCATTATCAAATACATCGAAGATTTAAAAAATGCGGACATCGACTCCCAATTGGGAGTACACATCATTTTACTGATCGAAGATTCCCCCAAGTTTTATTCCATGTACTTACCCATCCTTTATACGGTTATTATGAAACAATCCCAACGTTTAATCACCGAAGGAGTCAACGATCTGCACCGCATGCTGAGAATGAGAGCAAGACCCAAAATATTGATGGCTGAAACGTATGAAGAGGGTAAAAAACTCTATCGCAAATATAAAGATAAACTGCTGGGCATTATCTCGGATGTTCGATACCCCCGCAAAGGAGAGATCGATGAACTGGCGGGGCTTCGTTTCGGGCGCCGCGCTAAAAAAGAAATCCCGGATTTACCCATTCTTTTACAGTCTTCAAATATCGACAATCAAAAGATAGCCAATAAATACCACCTGGAATTCCTCCACAAAAATTCCCAGAACTTACTCCTGGACCTACACAATTTTGTACTTTCCCACTTCGGGTTTGGAGATTTCGTATTTAAAAATGCCAAAGGAGAAGAGATCGACCGCGCCGGGAACCTCCAGGAATTCGAGGAAAAACTGCTCACCATACCGGATGAATCGATCGAATACCACGCCACCCGCAATCATATCTCTATCTGGATGAGAGCTCGAACGGAGTTTGAAGCCGCGGAACGCTTGAGACCCATCAAACTAACGGATTTCTCTAACATCGAAGAAGCCCGGAAATCCATTGCCCAGGAAATACAAACAGTCGAAACCCAACATCGAACAGGGGTAATTGCCGACTTCGGGCAAACATCGTTGGACTTCAGTAACCTTTTTATCCGTTTAGGCTCCGGCTCCCTGGGAGGAAAAGCCAGGAGTATCGCTTTCCTGAATCTAATGTTAAGCCGATCCCGGTTTCCCGAAAAATTCCCCGGTGTTGAAATTCGTATACCCCACACCTTTGTAATTTGCAGCGAAGTATTTGAGAAATTCATCAATGAAAATAACTTGCAAGAATTCTCCATCCGGGAGTCCCGAAATGATGCCATAGCCCGGAGATTTTTGCGGGCGCGCTTCCCCCGCGATATGTCGAAAAACTTACTCGACCTTCTCAAAGAGATCACTTACCCCATTGCGGTCCGTTCATCCAGTATATTGGAAGATTCTCAAATGCTCCCTTTTGCAGGTCTATACTCCACGTATATGCTTCCCAATAACCATCCTAACATCGGAATACGACTCAAACAACTCCAAGATGCAATCAAATTGGTTTTTGCTTCGGTTTTTTATAAATCCCCCAAAGAATACGTTAAGAATACCCATTTCCGCATCGAAGAAGAAAAAATGGCTGTTATCATCCAACAGGTAGTGGGCCAGGAACATCAAAATAAATTTTACCCCGTCATCTCCGGTACGGCCCAGTCCTATAATTTCTACCCTATTTCCCACATGGAGGCGGAGGACGGTGTAGTTCAAATGGCCCTGGGTTTGGGGATAATCGTAGTAGAAGGCGGACCCACTTACCGCATCTCGCCCAAATACCCGGAGATAAGTCCCCCCTATAAATCGGAGACGGAATTTCTCAGGAAATCCCAGAATTACTTTTATGCCATCGATCTTTTAAAACCGGATTGCAAAATCATCAACGACGAAAAATTCAGTTTACGGCGATGCGAATTAGCGGAAGCGGAAACCGACGGCACCCTCTTCTTTGTCGGCAGTACCTATTGCAGCCAAGATAGTGTGATTAAAGATACCCTGTGGATTAATGGAGCGCGGGTCATCACCTTTGCCAATGTTTTAAAATACAATGTGTTTCCCCTGGCCGAAATAATGAAAGAAATATTAAAAATAGGACGAAAATCCTTCGGTTCTCATATTGAAATGGAATTTGCCGTCAATATTTTTAAAGACAAAACCCGGAAACCGGAATTTTACCTCCTGCAAATTCGGCCTATGGTAACGGGAAGAGAAGATATCGAAGTAGCCATCGATAAAGTCGACCCTCGAAAAGTTTTTTGCAGCACCACCCACTCGATGGGAAACGGAGTACTTAAAGATATCACCGACGTGGTTTACGTGGACCCGGATACCTTTGAAGTGGGAAAATCACGGATCATCGCCAGCGAAGTGGGTGAAATCAATAAAATGCTCTCGGAAGAAAACCGGCATTACGTTTTGATCGGTTTCGGCAGATGGGGAACTGCGGATCCCTGGTTGGGCATCCCGGTCGAGTGGTACCAGATTTCCAATGCCCGGGTCATCATCGAATCCACCCTGGACGGTTTCATCGTAGATCCCTCGCAGGGAAGCCACTTTTTCCACAATCTCACTTCCCTCGGGTTGGGTTACTTCCATATTCGGAAAAAAACAGCCGATGAATTTATCGATTGGGAGTTTTTGAAAAGCCAACCGGTTTTTACCCAGGCACAATACGTCAAACACGTGAGATTTTCAAAACCCGTGATCGCCAGGATTAACGCCAGGAATTCACGTGGAATTATTTTTAAACCCGGTGAAAAATAATCATGAAATCGATAAAAAATAATGAAGTTAAAAAAAAAGGGTTGATTTCAGGTAAAAAATATGGTATACATTTACCTTCACTTTCACGTAATTTAAATGCATGGGGCTGTGGCGCAGTTGGGAGCGCGTCTGAATGGCATTCAGAAGGTCGTGGGTTCGAATCCCATCAGCTCCATTTTTTTTTTGAATCGAAAAGGTTGACTTTTTATTTTCACATTTATATAATACAGGAGAGGAGACAAAATAATGGATATTAAATACATCAATCCCTTTATTGAGTCGGTTTTAAACAACCTGGAACAAATGGCTGCATTAAAAGCTGAAAAGATGACACTCTCGGTAACAAAAGAAGCCAAGACAGTAGCCGAAATATCGGGCATCATCGGTATAAGCGGTTCTGTAAAAGGGTCAGCAGTGATATCGTTTTCCAAACCGGTAGCCCTTGCCGTCGCCTCAGCGATGTTCATGGAAGAACTCAAGGAAATCAATGACGATGTAAAAGACGCCATCGGTGAATTCGCCAATATCGTAGTCGGAAACGCGCGAAACCGCCTGGTCGACGACGGACTGGATATTACGATATCTACTCCCACTATTATTGTTGGTAAAGATCATGAAATCTCTCACCCACAAAACATTCCTTTCCTTGTTATTCCTTTCAAAACTGATATTGGAGTTTTTCAAATAAACATCGGTGTCAAAGAAGAAAAATAGTAAATTTATCTAAGTTGGACGAGGGTTTTTTGACAAAAATTTTTAAAATAATCACACTACCTTCCCTGCCAAAGGAGAGCATATTTCTCCTGGTATTCTTCTTCACTTTGAATCTTATTTTTCCTCAAACTCTATCCCAAACGCAATCCGGGGATGCCGTTAAAAAAAAAATAGAAATCCAGGGGAAACTATCATTCAAAAAAGATATACCGCTGCTCCTGGGCAATAAAGCCAGTATTCGCCAGTATATCGTGCGGTGGTTTGAAGAGAATTACCCCAAAATACTTTCCGAAAAAGAGACGATTTCTCTTTATCTTTTGGGTTTCACCGATAAAAAAACCGATATCCGCCCCCTCCGGAAAGACTATTTTATCAATAACACCAGTGCCTGGTACAATGAAAAAAAGCAGGAACTGTTGGCACCGGAAGAATACCGGGAAATGGATTCCATTCATGCTATGGGTTTAGCCCACGAGCTGCGCCACGTGATCCAATCGCAATATTTTGGTTTCAGCAACGCTTCCTGGTTTGGAAACACGTCGGATTTCGATGATCGGAAATTCGCTCTTCTTGCCGCCATTGAAGGGGATGCCGTTTTTGCCATGCTCCAATTCAGCGAAATGGATATCGATATCCTGACCTCTACCACGGATGCCGACGCCCTGCTCTCTTTCTCCCACGTGATCAGCCCTTCTTTATTGCACGGAGAAGCTCCTATCCTCAAATACCAGGCCGTCATGACTTATGTCGAAGGCCTGCGATTCGTGAACGCCGTTTTTAATAAAAAAAAATGGAAAGGTGTGAATAAGATTCTCTCCAGCCCCCCAGATTCCACCGAACAAATCCTTCACCCGGAGAAATACCTGAAACGCGAAAAGCCCATGACCGTGACCCTCCGCTTTATCCCGGGAAATCACACCCTGGTCCACTCCGGCGTGATCGGAGAATACAACTTGAATATTTTACTCAACCCCAACAAAGATGGAAACACCTACGATTATGCCAAAGGCTGGGGAGGAGATGCGTTTTATGTCTATCGATATCTACCGGGTAAGGATAACCCCCCCGCCGATGCTTCTCTTTTCTTACTGTGGGGATCGCTGTGGGATGACCCAACCGATTGCTCTCGATTCTTTACCGACTTTACTCACTTTGTCGAAAAACGGTTTAATGTGAATTTTAAAACAGGCAGCGTGGGAGGGAACAATTTCATCGCCGGGAGATCCACCGGCAGCGAAAACTACTTTTTCCTGATGAAATCGAATAATAAAATGCTCTATGTGAGATCGGACAATAGAATACAGATGAACACTTTTATCAAAGGAGGAAAATATGATTAATGCGACTCAAATTCGAAAAGGAATTATCATTCTCTTAAACGACAGGCTCTACAGGGTCGAAGAAATGGAACATGTCACACCCGGAAAGGGTCAGGCATTGGTCCAAACCAAGATCCGGGACCTCACCGATATGTCCGTAAGGAATTTCCGGTTTCGCCCCGGTGAAAAAGTAGAGAAAGTAGTCCTGGAAACAAAAGAAATTACTTTCTCCTACAACGACGGCGACCAATATTTTTTCATGGACAGCGATACCTACGACCAGATTCCGCTGAACAAAGATTTCCTGGGCGACAATATTTACTACCTGCTGGAAAATACCACCTACACCCTTGAGTTGTTCAAAGACCAGCCCATGAACATCACCCCTCCCATCAATATGGAATTTGAAGTGGTGGAAGCGGAAAAAACCCTTAAAGGCGCTACGGTTCAAGCATCCTATAAACCCGCCAAATTAAGCAACGGTATGGAAATCATGGTCCCACCCTTCGTCGAAGAAGGCAACATCGTTAAAGTCGATACTCGCGACGGCACCTATGTCGAACGGGTAATGAAATAAAGGAAAAACTACTCTAAATGGAGATGCCCTAAACCTGACCCGGATAAAACGTATTATAATATAATATATTAATCATATATAAGGAGAAGGTCAAATGAAAAGTGTGCTAGCGGTTATTCTAGGAGGAGGCCAGGGGAGCCGGCTGTTTCCCCTGACAAAATACAGGTCTAAACCGGCAGTGCCGATCGGAGGAAAATTCCGGTTGATCGATATCCCTATTTCCAGTTGCATCCATTGGGATATCCGGAAAATCTTCATATTAACCCAATTCAATACCGCCTCCCTACACAGGCATATATTTAACACCTACAAATTCGACCGCTTCTCCAAGGGGTTTATTCAAATCCTGGCAGCACAACAAACACTGGACAATAAAGATTGGTACGAAGGAACCGCCGATGCTGTTCGAAAAAACCTGACATATATCGAATCGCAAGATGTGGACTATGTCCTCATCCTTTCCGGCGACCAGCTCTTCAGGATTAATTTCCAGGAGATGGCGGCTTTCCATAAAGATAATAAGGCCGAAATCACCATCGCTGCTACCCCCATATCTCCCCAATTCGCCAGTAATCTCGGCATCCTTAAAATCGATAAAAACATGCGAATAACCGATTTTGCCGAAAAACCCCAGGATGAAAAAATCATCGAATCGTTGAAAATCCCCCAGGCTTTACTGGGACATCAAACGAAGCACCCATTACTCGCGTCTATGGGCATCTATATCTTTAACAAAAAAACACTGGTGGATCTGCTTAAATCCAATAATTATGAAGATTTCGGCAAACAGATCATCCCCAAATCCATTAAAACCCATCACGTTTTCTCTTATATTTTTTCCGGGTACTGGGAGGACGTTGGGACAATTCAATCCTTTTTCGATGCCAACCTCGACTTCGCCAACCCAACTTCCAAATTCAACTTCTACGATGAAGAAAATCCCATATATACCAACGCCCGTTTCCTTCCCGGCTCCAGGGTGAAGAACTGCGTTATTTACCACGCCTTGATCTGCGACGGCTCCATCGTCGAGGGCGCTCAAATATCCCACTCCGTTATCGGCCTCCGGTCCATTATTAAATCGGGATCGACCCTCGACCATGTCGTCATGATGGGCAGCGATTTCTATGGAGCAGCCAAAACCGTTGACCGCAGCAAAATGGGTATCGGCAAAAACTGTTTCATCAAAAATACGATCCTGGACAAAAATGTCCGGATCGGCGATAATGTGATCCTGGATTATAAAGGAAAAAAAGACCTTGATGCACCCCCCATCTACATCCGCGACGGCATCATCGTAGTCGAACGAAACGGGTTTGTACCCCCCAATACCCGGATCGAATGAAAAATAATTTTGTATCGAAAATTATATTATGGGGATTGCCCATTCTCCTCTTCTCAGGAATTTTCCTATCCGTCTTCCCCATCAAAAACCCTAAAAAAAATTTAAATGAAATCCATATTGCTATCCCTTTCACCTTTAATTTCAACCTCGATCCGGTCATTAATAATTATATCAATCTTCAACCCCTTTTTTCATGTATTTACAGTACGTTGTTCAAATTAGACCCCCAGATGAAACCCTACTCTTTCTTATTGGAATCCGTCGAAACCCGGGGAAAAACCGTGACCTTCCAGCTCAAAGAAAATGCGCGCTATTCCGATGGAACACCCATTACCGCTTCCGATATCGTTGCTTGTATCGAAGCCAGCCTGGGAAATATAACCTCTCCCAATGCTATTTATAAAGTAATTGTCGGGGGAGACGAATTCTTTCAGCATAAAACCCCTCACTGCACCGGCATTAAAATATTAAGCCCCAAATCCTTTGAAATCCAATTTAAATACGAAAAAGTGGAGTATGAATATTACTTCTCTACCACTATTCTATCGATTCTTCCCCAGGAACGAAATCGAAATAATCGCATTTTTTCAGGCGCTTACCAGGTAACCGATATGCGTGAAAACTCGCGGGAAATCCTGGTAAAATTAAAGAAAAACCCCTATTACCTCGGGAATAAAGGGACGATCGATATGATCCAGTTACATTTTTACCGTCAGCATGATGATTTCGATCGCACCATCATGATGGGCGAACCCGATATGTTCCTTTATAACCGGCGCGTTGAAATGCCACGCAGCCGCCATAAATACAATTACTTCAAAACCCCCACCTACGGCGGCATCTACTTCATATTAAACGCCGTTAAAGGCCCTTTTAAGGACAAACAACTCCGCACTTTCTTTAAGCTTTATATTTTGTCCCGGGACTTCTTTAAAGAAGACGACTGGCAAGTCGTATCGCCTTCACGTTTGGTCTTGCCTTACAGCTTGCAAGGCTATTTCCTTTTTAACCAGATGACACCGGGCCCTTTTGAAAAATACATGCCCCAGCAACCCGTCAAAATCAAATGCGTAAACCCACAGTCAGGAATCCGCGCCACCTTCTTTCCTCTTTTAAAAAAGAAACTAAAAAAATACAACCTGGACCTCGACTTAAAATGGGACTCCATCGAAAAAATCGACCACCTGGAAAGAAAAGGCGATATCGACTTAACTATGCTCTACTTCCTGATCGATACACCCCTTTCCTCTTATTTCTATGAAACCCTCTTTACTCCCGGGCATGAATTGAACCGTATAGGCTACACTGTCCCCGAAGCTCTCCAATTGTTAAACGATTTCCGCCAGGAAACCGACGAATTAAAAAAACTAAAAATACTCTCGCAGCTCGAAGAAATCGCCCAGGAGGAAGCATTCGTCATTCCATTGGCCAACCCACTGTCCATCCTCGGCTATAAAGACCACTTAAAAAATGTCAAAGTGGATCGCTCATTGAACATTTATTTCGAAGATATCCATGTTGAAAAAAGGCATTAAACAAAGACTCGTAATAAGCCTTGTCATCACAACCCTGGCTGTGATGTCCTTTTTTATCTTTATTCTCGACCGCTATTTAAAAGACTATTCCATCACTGAAAACGAACGTACCATCAATTTCCTCGGGAAAAATGCCTCCGACCTGCTTCAAAAACCCCTCTTTAATTCGGACTACCTTCAACTGAAAAATATTGCCCAATCCATATTCCTGGATGAATTCGACTACCTGGTTATATTCGACAATTCCACCCACAATATCGCATTTAAAGAAGATAAACGCAATATGATCGAACTGATTAACCTGGAAGAAATAGTAAAAAACAAAACCGCCCCCGAAACACTGCGACTGGAACTCAAAGGAAAGAACTATACTCAATTTTTATTCCCCGTCATCTCCCCCGGGATTTCCAGCCCCCTGGGCTTTTTAGTTATCGGCTCCTCTATCGATAAGATGAAATCCTCTCTCTCGGGTATTACTTATCGAATCCTTACCATCAGCTTTCTCCTCTTTTTAACCCTGACACTGACCATTTATTTCTTATCCGAAAAAATTGTAAAACCCATTAAAATATTGAGTAAAACCATCGATAGTTTTGCCTCCGGTAATACCTCCATCCGTTCCGATATCAAAACCGACGATGAAATCGGGATACTATCCGACAACTTCAATAAAATGGCGGACAAAATCAACGAACAAATCGTTTCCATCGAACAATACAGCAAAAACCTCGAAATCATGGTGGAAGAACGCACCGACGAATTACTCAAAGCCCTCGATTCCATCAAAGACAAAGACAAGAAATTAAACCAGATCGAAAAAATAAACAGCCTTAACGCTATCGTCTCTTCCATCGCACACGAAATCAATAACCCACTGGCTATCATTTCCGGCAACCTCCAATTAATCGAATGCAAATCGGAGGACAATACCTTTCAAAAGAAAATCAAAGTAGCTAACGATGCAGTAGAACGAATTGCCAAACTGATCGATGAAATCAACTTCTTCTCCGCCATTAAAGATGTCACCATCTCGCGCATCTCCTTCAGCCATTTGGTTCACTCCGTCGTGGAAAAGGCGATCCCTCCCTCCATACCTGTTCATATCCAGGGGGCCGATACCGACATCATCGATTCAAATTCCCACCTTTTGGCGACTTCTATTGAAAATATCCTTAAAAACTCCGTAGAAATGTTTCAATACAATAACCGGGAAGGAAAAATCACTATTAATTACTATACCGATACCCCCTTCTTTGTCATTGAAATTACCGATAATGCCGGGGGTATAAAGGAATTAAACCGTGTCTTTGATCCCTTTTACACTACATTCCCCAATAAAAAAGGCCTGGGGCTCACCTTCGTTCATCACGCTATCCAGGCTATGAACGGCGAAATAAAAATCGAAAATGTGCCCGGCGGTGCCAGGACTATCCTGTTCTTACCCATCGATATCCCACCGGACGAGGATTATGGATGGCGACCGTAATACTCCAGGCCCGTATGGGCTCTACCCGGCTGAAAGGAAAAGTTCTTTTACCCATTCTCCAAAAACCGATGGTCTGGTATTCCATCGAAACATTGAAACAATCGAAAGCTATCCATCGAATCGTACTGGCTATCCCGGATAATACCGACGACGACCCCCTGGAAGAATGGGCACATAAATGGAATATACCCTGCTTCCGGGGTCCTGAAACCGACGTTCTCAAACGGTATTACGATGCTGCACTTATTTATAAAGACGATTATTATTTCAGGGCTACCGGCGATAACCCCATACTGGATCACAAAAATCCTGCCCGGTGTCTTCAATACCTGGTGAATCACCGCCTGGACTATGTCTCCGAAGCCGGTTTGCCACTAGGATCAACAGTGGAAGCCTTTACCTTTAACGCTTTGAAAAGAGCCCATTTTGAAGGTACATCACCGCAAGATCGAGAGCATGTCACGTGGTATATTAAAAAAAGCGGGCGGTTTAACATCAATTTTATTCTAGCTCCCCCCGAGGTGAATTGCCCAAATTTGCGGTTAACCGTCGATTACCCGGAGGATTTCCAGCGCGCCTCCACCATCATCGAAAACTTATATCAAAACTGCATCCCGGGGCTTGAAGACGTAATAGCTTTTGCTAAACTCCAAAACTGGTGCCCAGGGCCATAGCGGTTTGTACCAGGTCGGACTCCGGTTTAACCCGCCGGGGAACCGCAATCGCTTCTTTGATAGGGGATGTTTTAATCTCTTCGCCCCGCAGTCCCACCAGGTGACCGAAGTTTCCTTGCATCACTGTTTCTACCGCATGATAACCGAAACGAGTGGCCAAAATACGGTCAAAGGCCGATGGACTGCCTCCCCGCTGCACATGTCCCAATATCGTGTACCGCGTCTCAATACCGGTTAAATCTTCGATCTTGTTTCCCACCATTTGGGAAATTCCTCCTAAGCGAACCGGGTCATTCGGATCCGACACTTTCCGGGATACCACCACATCTCCATCTTCCGCTTTAGCCCCCTCTGCGACTACCACCAGCGAAAACCGTTTTCCACTACTTTCCCGTTTTTTAATTTTTTCAGCGATTCGCTCCATTTTAAAGGGTATTTCGGGGATAAGAATCACATCGCCTCCGCCTGCCAGGCCGGATTCCAATGCGATCCATCCGGCGTACCGTCCCATGACTTCAATGACCATTACGCGGTGATGAGACTCCGCAGTCGAATGTAATTTATCGATGGATAGTGTAGCGATCGTTAAGGCTGTGTCGAACCCAAAAGTCACATCTGTCCCGCCGATATCGTTGTCGATGGTTTTGGGTACACCCACTACCGGGATACCGTGTTGTTCAAACAACTGGTTGGCCATAAATTGTGTGCCGTCGCCTCCAACCGTGATGATCACATCCAGCTCATTGTATTCCACTGTTTTTACCACCTGTGCCGATACATCTTTATATTCCACTTCGCCTTTCTCATTGTGTTCCGGGTATTTAAAGGGGTTATCCCTGTTGGATGTTCCCAGGATGGTTCCTCCCCGCGGGAGGATACCGGATACATTGGATAATTCCAGTTTCTCTACTCGTTTATGAATTAACCCGGCAAAGCCATCGCGAATGCCATATACCTCTACGCCATATTTACTGATCGCTGTATGAACCACAGCGCGTATAACCGCGTTCAATCCAGGGCAATCACCACCGCCTGTGAGTATCCCGATCCGTCGTATTTTGGACATGATAATACCTCCTTTACGTATTATTCAAAAATTCACCATACAGTTATACCACAATTGGCCATTAATTATCAATCCACCTGATTTTTCTTGACTGTCCCCTTTTTCTATTCCGAACCCGTGCAATCGCATTCGGAAGACGTGCAATCGGATTCGGAAGTCGTGCAATCGCATTCGGAAGACGTGCAATCGCATTCGGAAGACGTGCAATCGCATTCGGAAGACGTGCAATCGCATTCGGA
>Ga0105104_10002431_pt1 | contig 13617 bp, 8 predicted proteins | sample PPLLaktember2015_3_FD_87034 | JGI IMG/M metagenome (GOLD analysis project Ga0105104, IMG submission 87034) | Freshwater sediment microbial communities from Prairie Pothole Lake near Jamestown, North Dakota, USA - PPLs Lake P7 Core (6) Depth... | ecosystem: Environmental > Aquatic > Freshwater >...
ACTAACGCAGGGACTAGCGCAGGGACTGCGCTAACCCTCCCCTGAAGGGCAGGGAACCAGAAAAGCCCCGCCCTTGCAGGGAGGGGTTGGCCGAAGGTACTGGAGCGTTCTTCTCCAGTGGGTAAGTGCTTTTTCCCTCCAGGTCCTGAAACCAAAATACAATCGCAGAAATCCTCCCTATTGACATTTCTTGAAAATGGTTGTAATATGTCGTTGTACGACGTATTGGCAGACGACATATCAGGGAGGGACAAATTTATGGATCAGACCACCGATATCCAGGAAAACCTGCCTTTGACGGAGACCATCTTTTTCTTGCTGCTCAGCCTGGCATCCGGCCCGCGGCATGGGTACGCCATCTTTAAAGACGTCCAGGAGTTGAGCGGGGGGCGGGTGGTGTTGAGCACCGGGACGCTGTACGGGGCGATCAAGCGGCTGGTCGAGCAGGGCTGGATCGAGCGCTTCGAAGAGCAGCTTCCCCCCACCGGGGACCCGGTGCCCGACGAAAGCGGTCGCCCGCGCAAGGAGTACCGGCTGACCGGGCTGGGGCGGCGGATCTTCGATGCGGATTATGCGCGTTTACAGAGCCTGGTGGCGGCTGTCCAGCTGCGGTCCGCGGGAGAGCAGGCATGAACGCCACACCCCGCTGGCTTATCCAGGCCTACAACGGCTCCTTGCGGTTGTTCCCGGTCCGCTTCCAGGAAGAATACGGCGATGAAATGAAGATTGTATTTGCCGAGGCTTACCGGGAAGCCGCGGATATTTCACCCCGGTCGGGATGGATGCTGGCGCTGCGCGAGCTGCGCGATCTACCGGGCAACCTGATCCGCGAACATCTGGCAAATCTCAAGAAAGGCATGCTGCTGGCGCCCCCCGGACCCACCCAATAGCTGCCCCGCTCGGCGCTGCGCGGGGCGCTGGTTTTTGGGATCACGTTTTCGTTGTTCTATCTGGTCTTTTGCCTGCTGGATATCCTGCTAAACGCCGGGAAAAGCATGTACGCTGGAAACAGCGTGTGGGGCGTCGTCATCTACATCGACTGGATTCCGCTGGCGATCGGGATCGGCGTGGCCTGGCTGGGTATGCCAGCGGGCAAACGGCGGGTCTGGGTCCCGGGGCTGGCGATAGCCCTGGGGCTGTTCCTTTTTTACCGCCTGTTGGCGCCGGTGTTTACGCCGATCTATGATTCTTTAATCCACGATGAGAGTATAAGGATTTTCATGATCAGCCTGATTGTGATCCAGGAGGCCCTCGTAGGGGTGATTGTGGGCGGCGCGCTGGCGTGGATCCAACGCGCAGGGAAGAAGTGGGGCTGGTACGGGTTGGCCGGCGCGCTGGGTTTCAACCTGGGCTGGCTAACCAAGGCTCTTCTGGGGGGCGCGATCATGTTCCAGGCACACTGGATGGATGGGGTAGTCATTGGCAGCCCCTGGTATTTTGCCTACTGGCTGGCAGAGACCATCCCCCATGGGCTGGTGATCGGGGCCTGTCTCGGCCTGGCGATGGGGAGAAGGGGTGAAAAGGTTCCGGCAGCAGCCACGACATAACTGGCGTGGGAAACGAACCCTCTGTTATCCCATCAAGGTCAGGTACGCCTGGACAACCCGCGGGTCAAAATGTTTTCCGGATTGTTCGACGATGTATTGGTGGACGGAATTTGCGGCCCAGGCATTCCGGTAGGGCCTGTCGGTGGACAACGCATCCCAGACGTCGGCAATCGCAAATATCCGCGCTGCCAATGGGATCTCTTCACCCATTAATCCGCGGGGATACCCAGAGCCATCCCACTTTTCATGATGACAGTACGGAATGTCCAGCGCCGGACGCAGATAGACAATCGGGGAAAGCATTTCATAGGCGTAGCTGGGATGGCGGCGCATGACCTCCCATTCTTCGGCGTTGAGGCTGCCCGGTTTCAACAAGATCCCATCGGGGATCCCCATCTTGCCGATGTCGTGCAGCAAAGCGCCGCGGCGGATATGGGCTAAATCGCCCTCACTCAAGCCCATCACCCGGCCAAGCCTGAGGGTCATATCCGCAACTCTGCGGGTATGGCCTTCGGTTTCATGGTCGCGCAGATCCATCGCTCTCGACCAACCTTCGATAGTTGCGTCATATGCATCCCGCAGCGCCTCTTCTGCCCGCTGGCGTTCATGGGTATCTTTGAGAAAACGGCGAGCACTCAGGGCGATCCCCAGCAGCCCAATCATCCATAAACCGCCGAAACCTAACCCCAACCCGCCGATATATTGGCGGGTAGCTGCCCACAAACTGTCCATTGGCAGAGATACCGCCACGCCGCCGCGGATATCGCCAACTTGATAGCCCTGCTGGGCATGGCACTTCAGGCAGCTTTGCTGAGTCATGATTGGCCGCATCAGGCGGAGAGAAGTCACGCCATCGAGCTCAAAGAAATCGAAGACCTCCTCCTTACCCAGTTCGAATCCTTCCAGAGCCGCTCTTTCCCAATCATCGGGGGCGTTTTCCGCGCGGTGCGGGTTGAGGCTTGTCAGGTGGCCAGTTGCGATGCGCAGATTGGTATAGTCCTGGCTGATCTGGCGCAGAACATAGGCAGAATTCATCAGTGTCAGGTGTATTCCGGCCGGTGTAATGAGGTCGCGTTCCGGTATGTGGGCGAGGAGAGGATTGGGTGGTGTGCGCTCGTCGACGGGGACATACACTCCACCGTGAGAGGAAACCCAATGGCGAAAGGCTTCGTCTCTATTGATGTATGCCCTGGCTTCAGCCAGCGCAATGGATTTAACTTGCTGGGTTTGCTGCCAGACGCTCCATAAGAACAGGGCAGCGATGCCCGTGGTCCATAGGACGAGCAAAACTGCGACGTAGCGGCGCAGCCGCCTGACGTTGAAGGCTTTATTGTGAATCTCTTCAGGAGGATTATCTAAAGAGAACTGATAAGAGGATCGAGCTGCAAACGATAATGGTGTACTCAATTTCTTCATTGGGTAACCAGAGGGATGTTGAGGGATTAAGCGGACTTAGCTCGAATTGTATCAGGTATGGCGTACGACCTTATGCTCCTTGCATTTCTGAAAGGATTTTTTTTATTCCGCCAGGATCCGGGCCCCACACAAAACAGCATATCCCCAGCCTCGGTCATAACAGCTTTGAGGTGCGGTCTTGAGTTTTATTTAGCTGTAATTATGGATGGATACTCGCGGGATTACCTTGCCTTGCGCTCGCGAGAAGAAAAATGACCGGTATTGATGCTCTCGTTGTACGATTTATATTCCGTATACGCACTGACTCGTCTGGGCTTTGTATTCCCGCCCTGGTTGCGGGCAGGCATGACATTGAGCTTATGGCGGTCCAGAAGATAACCGTTGTACTCGCTGACTGCTTTGCCTGCATCCGATTGGCTGATCATTTCCACAAAGGCGAAGCCCTTGTGTTTTCCTGTGTCTCGGTCCTTGATCATTTCGACCGACACGACCGGGCCTGTCCTCGCGAACAGCATCCGTAGATCTTCCGTGGTGGTCAGTTGAGATAAATTTCCTACAAACAGCTTTGTATTCATTTTCTTGGTTATTAACTCCGATAATTTGATAGGCAGATTCATGGGGATAAAATTAGCCGCTGCTCTTTTCAAATGGAGCAGCGGCAAAGTTACTCGCATATCTGATAGTAAGCTGGTTATCATTATACCATAGAATGCCAGACTTACAAGAACTTTTGTTCAGACTCTTTGGATTTGCCGTGTTTGAGTTGAACCTGAGGGTGTACCTGACGGACGCGTCCGGTCAGGGCCAGAAGCATCAGAAATACTATAAACCCCGCGAACAGCAGTGGGGATGTGTGGACAGGCGCCTGGGAGTGGGGGAGAGACAGCCAGCGTCGTATGGCAAAGCGTCTTCGCCACATGTAGGGGCACGACCGGAGGTGTGAACATGCAGGCAACCCGGTCCACCAGCCAAAAAAACCTGCCCCACGCCGTCTGGCAAAGCGTCTTCGCGATTGGCGGGGCGGGTTTTTGTGGCTGCAAGCGCCGCGGGGGAATAAATCCCCCGGCTATGCTCGCGAGGCCGGCTGCGCCGGCTCAGCTGAAATCCAGCCGGGCTTCGTAACCGTACCGGTCGGCAGCCCAACGGGTGCATTGACGTTTGGGGGCCCGGCAGGAAAAAGCACCTACCCCAACCCAACTGATATGGTTGGAACAGATGATGTGCTATACTATACTTAGGTTCCATCTTCCCGAACTTTATATTATTCCTTGTAATATTCCATGCCCGGGCAATTGCATCAAATGTCTGACGATCCGAAAATCTGAGAATATGTCAGCCTGCCCAGCCCTGGGGTACTGTCGTGCCCGCAGCATCTGGGATCGCGAGACGGCCGGCCCGTAGGGGTCAAATATCAGGTCCCATGGCCATTCCGGTTTTAGCTACCAAGCTGTATACACCCCCTCCACGCCCGAATTGGGTCGAGCGCTCTCACCTGATCCAGCGGCTCGAAAACGGGATCCGGCAGGGGCGGCGGCTCACCCTGGTTAGCGCGCCCGCCGGTTTTGGCAAGACCGCCCTGATCAGCGAGTGGATCAGCGGGATGGATCCTGCCAGACCGGTTGCCTGGCTTTCTCTGGATGGGGGAGATAATGACCCGGTCCAGTTCCTCCACTATTGGGTGGCTGCTCTTCAAAAAGCCGATCCACAGATCGGGCAAACCGTCCAGGCCGCGCTCCAATCCAATCAAACCCCGCCCCTGTCCAACCTGGTCGAAGGGCTGATCAACGATGCTTCGGCGGCGGCTCAACATTTCCTGTTCGTGCTGGATGATTACCACCTGATCACAGCCGGGCTTGTCCACCCGCTGGTCCAATTGTGGCTCGAGCGACAGCCGCTCTCGGTGCACACCATCCTGGTCACCCGGGAAGACCCGCCCCTGCCTCTACCCCGGCTGCGCGCTCGCGGGGAGATCACCGAGATCCGCGAGCGGGACCTGCGCTTCAGCGAACCCGAGGCCGCAGCTTTCCTCAACCAGACCATGCGCCTGAACCTTGGGTCCGAGGCGGTCAGCAGCCTGGAATCGCGCACCGAGGGGTGGGTGGCCGGGCTGCAGCTTGCCGCGATTGCCCTGCAGGAGATCCCGGATGCCAGTGGGGTCGAAAACTTCATCGCGACGTTTGCGGGCAGCGACCGCTATATCGTCGATTACCTGGTCAGTGAGGTGCTGGTCAGCCAGCCGGCCGAGGTCAGTGATTTCTTAATGGAAACCTCGATCCTGGAGAGGATGTGCGCCGGGTTGTGCGATGCGGTCCTGTACAGCGGCCAGCGGGCGGGAAAGAGCCAGGAGATCCTGGATCTGCTCGAACGCGTGAATATGTTTATCGTGCCCCTGGACAACCGGCGAGAGTGGTACCGCTATCACCATCTTTTTGCCGATCTGCTGCGCCAGCGCCTGATGCACAAGGGAGAGGGGTATGTGAATGCCCTCCACCAAAGGGCCGCGGAGTGGTTCGCGGCGCAAGGGTTGATCGATGAAGCTCTCAAGCATGCCCTGGCAGCCCAAAATTCGGCCTATGCGGCGGACCTGGTCAACCGTAACTGGCGCAAGGCGCTCCACGAAGGCCGGCTCAAAACCGTCTTGAAATGGATCGAGATGCTCCCGAAAGACGTGGTCGCCTCCAGCGCGCTGCTGAGCGCAGCCAACTCCTGGATTTTTTACCTGATGGGAAAAACGGACGCTGTGGAGCTGCACGCGGCCAACGCAGTCCGGGCGCTTTCGATCCTGGCATCCGAGGGAAAGGTGCCGCAGGATGATTTCGAGTACACCTCTCTGCCGGGTCAGATGGGGGCGCTGCAAGCCTTGATCGCTTTGCGCAAGGGAGAGCCGCACAGCGCCCTGGCCTTTGCCAAAGAGGCCATCCGGGTTTCTCCGCCCCAGGAAACCCTGGGGCTCGGGTTAGCCTGGTCTGCCCTCGCGGGATCATACCGGGAATTGGGGGATATCCAGGAGTCCATCCCGCCCTACCACCAGGCATTACAGACCAACCGGGCCAGTGGAAATATCATCGCACTTACGATCGGAACCCGCCACCTGATCCGGGCATACCAGATCCAGGGATGCCTGGAGGAAGCCGAGGAACTCTGCCTGTCTACCCTGCACCTGGCGGAGCAGGCCGGACAGGTGCAGCTGCCAGCTTATGGAGTCCTATACGTAACGCTGGGGGATTTGAATTACGAGCGCAACCAGCTGGAGAAGGCCAGAGCTTTATTAGACCAGGGCCTGGAACAGGGCAAGCGGGGTGGTTATGTCGAGCTCCTGGTAGCCTCGGGTATCCTCGAGGCAAAGCTCCGGCGGGTGATAGGCGATCTGACAGGAGCCGTCACCGTGTTAGAGGAGACCTACCAGACCGCGGTCCGGCAAGATGAACCGATCGCTGAAGCCGAGGTGAGCGCCTGGTTGGCTCGCTTGCAGGCTGAGACGGGCAATTTACAAGCCGCAGCCCGCTGGGCGGGCGGGCTGGAACCGCATGCCGACCGCGCGGCCGGCCTTCCGCGGGGGATCGAATTATTCAGCCTGGCGCGCGTCCTGATTGCCCTGGATCGAAAGGAAGAGGCTCTCGGCCTGGCAGTCCAACTCGAAAAAATGGCGGTCGAGAAAAGCAGCGCCGGCCGGCAAATCGAGGCCTTAATGCTACAGGCGGAAATCTACTGGTTGTCTTCCAATCCCGACCGGGCCGCTGCACTGCTCGAGCAGGCCCTTGTCCTGGCAGAGCCGCGCGGTTTTACCCGCTTATTCCTGGATGAAGGCAGCCGCCTGCAGCCCATCCTGGCTGCCTGCAGGAAAGCGGTCCGGAATGAGCCCATCCGTAAAAACATGGTCGAGCGCTTGCTGGGAGCGTTTCCGGATCCCTCGATCTCGGGCTCTGGGGTGACAGCCTCTCCTCCGGACGGATCGAAACACCCTCAGCCGGGTTTGATCGATCCGCTCAGCGAGCGTGAGATCGAAGTGCTGCGCCAATTGGCCCTCGGCCTGACGGTGGCTGAGGTAGCCAGGCAGCTATATCTGTCGCCTAACACCCTCAAAGCGCATACACAGAATATTTACTCCAAGCTCGACGTTCACAACCGGGTCGAAGCGGTCAACAAAGCCCGCGAGCTTGGATTGATCTGAGATTAACCCCCTAACCTCTCCAAATTAATCCCTCCTTTAATGCGTTCAGCAGATGAGCTCGCGCGCCTGTGTGGATACACTGGATGCATGAGAATAGATCAGGAGGTGAGCATGCCAGATATCGAAATCCATGTCCAGGGAAGCCTGGATGCGGAGTGGTCGGATTGGTTTGGGGGGCTGACCATCCAGCAGATCTTCCCAGAGGAAACAGTCTTGCGGGGCAGTGTCTTAGATAAATCGGCCATCTATGGAGTTCTTTCGCGGTTGAGCGGCCTGGGATTGTCTCTGCTGTCTGTCCAATGCCAGTATAACGATGATAAAACCGGGTAGCCCGAAAGGAGGCGACCATGTTCTTCCAAAACCAGCAGGTTAAGAATTCTAGTAAGAATCGATATCGGAATGGCAACAATCGCCTGATCGAGCTACACCAGGTGATGAAAACCTATCAAAGCGCGGCCGGTGGGTACCAGGCCTTAAAAAATATCGATCTGGAGATCGACCGGGGTGAATTCGTGGGGATCATCGGCCGGTCGGGGAGTGGAAAATCGACCTTGATCAATATGATCACCGGGATCGACCGGCCGAACTCGGGCGAGGTGCTGGTGGGAGATACGGCCGTCCATAAGCTGACTGAAAATCAGACCGCCCGCTGGCGCGGGCGCAGCCTGGGGATCGTCTTCCAGTTCTTCCAGCTGCTCCCCAATCTCTCGGTGATCGAGAATGTGATGCTGCCGATGGATTTCTGCGGCACATACCCGCTGGGGGAGCGTCACAAACGCGCCATGCATCTGCTCGAATTGGTCGATATGGCCGACCATGCTTATAAGCTGCCCTCCGCTCTTTCGGGTGGGCAGCAGCAGCGGGTGGCAATCGCCCGGGCTCTGGCCAACGATCCACCCGTGATCATTGCCGATGAACCGACCGGGAACCTCGATTCGAAGACGGCCGAGAGTGTCTTTAAATTGTTTGAAAGCCTGACCGCCGAAGGCAAGACCGTGGTCATGGTGACCCACGACAGCAGCCTGGCGCGGCGCGTATCGCGCACGGTACTTATCGCCGATGGGGAGGTGGTCCATGAATAAGGGGATGGAGATGCCGCGCTGGAAAAAAGTACTGGCCGATTTGTGGAGCAACAAGCTGCGCTCCCTGCTGGTGATCCTCTCCATCGCCGTGGGTATCTTCGCGGTGGGCGTGGTAGCCAGCTCCTATTTCATCATCCAGAAGGATATGGCAGCCGATTATCACTCGGTCAACCCGCATACCGCGCGGATCTTCTGCGCGAATTTCGAGGATGACCTGCTGCCCGCGCTGGCCAGGATCCCTGAGGTTGAAGCTGTCGAAGGGCGCTATCACATGTGGGTCAAGGCCACCGGCAAAGATGGGAAACAGTACCCGGTAGATATCGACAGTATCGGCTCGATCGACCAGATCCAGGTCGACCGGCTCGTTTTCGAAGAAGGCTCGCTCCATTTGAGGAATAACGAAATCTATCTGGAACGCCAGGGAGCCGCAGGGATGGGGTTTCAGGTGGGCGATACGGTGGATTTGACCCTCAAGGATGGCCGGGTGCGGAGTTTTAAAATCGCCGGCACCCTGCACGACGTAAATGCCAACCCATTCAAATTCACCGGGCAGACCAGCGGGTATGTCAACCGGGCGACCATGGAACGCCTGGGTGGTTCGCGCGGGTTCAACTACGTAACCCTGATCACCAGCGGGTCGCACACCGACAGCGCCCACATCCGCGAGGTGTCCGAACAGGTCGCCGATAAGATCCGGAAGAGCGGCCGCGAAGTCTATAATATCAACATCAACCGCCCCGGTCAGCACCCGGCGCAGTCGATCATCGATACAGTGCTGGCTCTGATGGGCGCCCTGGGTGTGATGGCGGTATTCTTGAGTGTTTTTCTGGTGGTCAACACCCTGACCGCTCTGATGGGGCAGCAGACACGCCAGATTGGGATGATGAAGGCCATCGGCGCAACCACGGGGCAGATGACCGGGATGTACATGACCCTGGTGCTGGCCTTTGGATTATTGGCTCTGGCAGTCGCTGTCCCTCTGGCCGGGTTAGCCGCTGCCGGCCTGACCTGCTGGCTGGAAGGCATGCTCAACGCGAACCCTTCGCCGTTTTCAATCCACCCCGTTTCTCTGGCGCTGCAGATCATCATCGGGTTGGCTGTGCCGCTGATCGGGTCCCTGTCACCGGTGATCCGCGGGTCGCGTTTGACGGTTCGTGAGGCGATCAACAGTTATGGGCTCAGCGCACCCGGCCGACGCGGGATGCTGGACCGCCTTATCGAAGCCCTGCGCGGTCTGCCGCGGCCGCTGCTGCTTTCACTGCGCAATACTTTCCGCCGTAAAGGGCGCCTGGTGCTGACCCTATCGACCCTGACCCTGGGCGGGGCAATCTTTATCGCCGTGTTCAGCGTGCGCGAATCGATGTATAACGAGTTCGATAAAACCTATGGGTATTATCAATCCGATGTGAATGTGAACTTCTCTGAGAGCGTCTCCTTCGAGCGCTTGAAGCGGGAGGTTATGGCAGTTCCAGGTGTGGTTTCTGTCGAAGGCTGGGGGGCCGCCACTCCCACAGTGATGCGCCCGGATGGAGAAAACAGCGACATGGTCGTGATCTACGCGCCTCCGGAAGATACCCGGCTGATCGAACCGGTCGTGACCGAGGGGCGCTGGCTGCTCCCGGAGGATGAGAATGCGATCGTGGTCGACAACCATTTTGCCAGGATCCGCCCGGATGTCAAAGTGGGTGATGAGATCCAGGTCCACATGGCCGAGCGAGATTATCCATTCCAGGTGGTCGGGATCTTCAAAATGGCCGGGGATCGACCCAACCCGCTGACCTATGTCAACTATCAAACTCTCTCGAAAATCAGCCACACGGTTGGAAAAGTCAACAGCCTGCGGATTGTGACCGACCGCCACGACCCGGCCCGCCAGAACGAGGTGTTGAAGGCACTGCAAGGACGGATTCTTGAAAAAGGGAATGAAGTTTCCCTGGAAACCGGGAGCGCCACCATCGCCCAGAAACGCTCGCAGGTGGATATGCTGATCTATCTGCTGCTCTTTATGGCCGTATTGATCGCGCTGGTCGGCGGGCTGGGGCTGATGGGCACGATGAGCATGAACGTTTTGGAACGCACCCGCGAGATCGGTGTGATGCGCTCGATCGGTGCGGAAAACTTTGCCATTTTTCAGATGGTGGTGGTAGAAGGGCTGCTGATGGGTCTGATCAGCTGGATCTTGAGCATCCTCGTCGCGGTCCCGATCACGCAGCTGCTGGATAACCGGGTGGGCCTCCCGCTGATGAACGTGCCGCTGATGTATGTCTTATCGGCGGCCGGGGTGGGCATCTGGTTGGGCACGGTCCTGATTCTCTCGACCGCCGCCAGCCTGATCCCGGCGCGCAGCGCGGTCCGCCTGACGGTGCGGGATATCCTGGCTTATGAATAGGGAGAGGGCGGGCGAGCGAGGATCGCGGCCTGGGGTGTTTGTCAACCTTCATTTTTAGAATCAAAGAACCCCGCAGATTAATTCGGGGTTCTTCATGTTTTGGTTAAGAATCGGGGTTGTCCCGGAAGGCTTGCGGGGAAACGCTGCTCAGCTTGCTGAAAACCCGGCTGAAATAGGTCTGGTCTTTGAACCCGACCTGGTGGGCGATCGAGCCAATGCTCAGGGTCGTGGTTCGCAGGAGGGTTTTGGCCTGCAGGATGCGGTAGCGGTTTAAATATACGGAGGGAGAAATCCCCAATTCGCGGTTGAACACCCGGGTCAGATAATCTTCACTCGCGCCAACCGCCTCGGCGATCTCCCACCGCGAGATGGAGCGGGTGTAATTGTGCTGCAGGTAAGCCAGCGCCTGTTTGACCAGGCTGCTGGTATGGGGCGGCAGGTCCTCCGTGCCAAACAAAGCCCGGTTCAACGCACGGATGGCCTCACCTTCGGACCATATGCCTTTGCTCTGGAAAATCACGTGGGCGTGGTGCTCGAAACGCTTTACATCGTCCAGGCCGAGCAGTTTATTGCTCAGGATCACTACCGGCACATGCCGCAGGCGGGGATCGGCGCGCATCCGATCCAGGACCTCGGCGCCGCCCAGACCGGGCATGACCAGGTCCAGGAGTACCAGAGCGGGTACTTCTTCCGACATGGCGGCCAGCGCCGCGGATCCATCCTCGGCGGTCCGGATCGGGCAGCCGGGGAAGCCAGCCAGCACCAGGGACTGGTGAGAGGCCCTCACCTCGGGGTCGTCATCGACGATCAAAATCGGCCCGTCAGCTGGCGACGGGCACAGCGCATTGATCGTGTCCAACAGGGTCTCGGTGTTGGGGGATTTGACCACAAAACCGGTCAAACCCATGCTCAGAGACGCGCCGCTGGTTTCCTTCGGAGGAACATAGCCGTATAAGATGAACGGCGACTGGCTCAAACCGGGATAACTGCGCAGGCGGCGCACCAACCCCCAGTCGTCGTGCTGCGCGCCAACCAGGTCCCAGGCAACTGCCGCGGGTCTGACGCCGGCCAGGATGGTTTCGAAATCATCACTGCCCTGAAGGGTTTTTATTTCCAACCCGCTCTGGCGGCTCATTGCCAGGATTTCCGGAGCGTACTGCAGGGAGGATGAGATGAGCAGGAGGACCGGTTGGGCGTGACCGGCGGAGTGCCCGGGCTGGTCCAGGACCGGTAGCGGCAGGCGGATGTGCAAGGTGCTGCCTCGACCGGCTTCGCTGTCCAGGGTCAGTTTCCCCCCATGCAGCGCGACCAGATGGCGGGTGATCGAGAGCCCTAACCCGATCCCCCCAGAAATGCGGCGGTCCCTTTCGACGGTCACAAACGGCTCGAAAATGCGTTCCTGCTGTTCGGCCGGGATACCCAGGCCGGTGTCGCTTACCCAAAAGTGGATATCCGGTGGTTCGACTGCGGCGCCCAGCAGGACCCGCCCGGCTTCGGTAAATTTGCGGGCATTGCTCAACAGGTTGAGCAGTATCTGGCGCAGGCGGACCGCATCGGCGCGGATCAAGGGCAGGCGCGGGGGAAGATCCAGCTTCCAGGTAATGTCCGGGCCGGTGGACTGGTCGGCCAGGCTGTGGAAGGCCTCTAGCAGCAGGGGATGCGGGTCGATCAGCTCCAGGGAGAGATCGAGCTCGTCGATTTCAGCGCGCGAGAGATCTAAAAGGTCGTTGATCACGCGCAGCTGGTGTTCGGCGTGGTCCTGGATGTGTTGGAGGTCTTGGGTCAGGGATGAGGAAGGCTGCCGGTCGTGGGGGTCTGACGAATGGAGGGCATTGTGCGTATACCCCAGGATAATGTTGAGCGGCGTGCGCAGCTCGTGGCTGACATTGGCGAGCAGACGGGTCTTGATCCGGTCGGCCTTTTCGGCAGCCAGGCGAGCCTGTTGGATCTCCTCAAAAAGCGCGGCTCCCTGCAGAGCGCTGCTCAGGTTCCCGCGCAGCAGCTCATACACATCGCCGTTATGCGGGCCAATCTCAAAAACTGCAAACCCGATGGGTTTTTCCTGGAAGTACAGGGGTTCTACTACCAGACTGTAGCGCCTGGCGCGCGGCAGCAGGTCGGGCGGGATGAACTGCTTAGCCAGGAAACGCCGCCCACCCGGTTCAAGAGAAACCCGGCCTTGCTCGGTATACGCCATGACCAGCCGGGCGAATTGGGGTGGGCTGGCGGGCTGCTCGTAGATGGCAAGGTACGCGCTGGGGATGCCCAGGCCGGGCAGGCGTTCGGCAAGCACCTCGCTCATCTGTTGAAGATTGAACGTGGTCAATAGAGCGCGGCTGGTTTCGCGCAGGTTTTCAGCCTGGCGCTCAGCCTGCCACTGGCCGTATGCCTCCGCGCGCTGCGCCGCATCGCTGATGATTACCCTGGCGCAGGAGAACAGCGCTTCGGCGTCCGCGCGGGCGGGCAGGCTGAGCTCTGCCAGGGTATATTTGCGCAAGATAGAGATGACATCTTGCCAGAGGTTGACCGGGTTTCGGCTGCGCATAGCCAAATCGAGGGCTTCTTCCAAAACCGGTATAAAGCGCTCCCAACCGGGCTGCTGCGCACCCGGGTGCAGCGCATCCAGCAGGGGTTCCAACCATTCCCTGGTTTGTTCTGGGCTGGCGCCAACCACACCCGCGATCTCTGCCAGGCATTCCGCGCGCCGCCGGGCCAGGGGCAGGGAGGCTGCCCGCGGACCGGTCGGGTGCGCTGGAGAAAAGCTGGCGCGCGAGACCGCCGCGGATGGGCACCCGCAGGACTGGCGCACGATCAGGTTGGAGGGCAGCGTAACCAAAGCGGGGACTGTCTCGCCTTCAAGCAGCTCCAGAAGGACCTCGATGGATTTTGCTCCCTGGTTGTAAAAAGGCAGGTCGACGGTGGTCAGCGGGGGGGTGGCCAGGCGTTCTTCGATCGAGTTGTTGTAGCCGGTAACGGCTACATCGCCGGGGATCTGGTAGCCGCGAGCCTGCA
>Ga0105104_10002432_pt1 | contig 13615 bp, 13 predicted proteins | sample PPLLaktember2015_3_FD_87034 | JGI IMG/M metagenome (GOLD analysis project Ga0105104, IMG submission 87034) | Freshwater sediment microbial communities from Prairie Pothole Lake near Jamestown, North Dakota, USA - PPLs Lake P7 Core (6) Depth... | ecosystem: Environmental > Aquatic > Freshwater >...
CCGGAGCTTCGCTGGGTGGTCCCGCTTACTCCGCTCCGAGGCTCAAAAAGCGAGCCTCTCCACTGCGTGCGCGGCTCGGTAACACGACTCCAGCAGCTGCCTTCGGTCCCAATATGTGTATAACGTGCAGCTTCTGCCGCCGCACTCCATATTAGAGACGCCTCGGCGCGAGATGTGTATAAAGTGCAGGCCTTGCCACCGCACTCCGAAAGAGATCTCGCAACTCGGCACTTCAGAGCTGAGGGCGAGCGGTGGAAGGCAATTAAAACGGCAGAATGGACGGGATGTTACGACGCGGAATCAAAGGTAACGGATTAGAACTGCGTAACTCTTCAGAGAACAGGTTCACTAAAATGGCGTAAAGGCTCATCACTAAAGCCGAATTACATCTTGTACTTCCCCAGATCGTCGGGGTTCAAGTTCTCGAGCCATTTCTTCACATCTTCGGGGTCGAGATTCTCTTTGTCGAGCGTGATGCTTCGGCTGTTGTTGATGACTTCCTCAGTCACAAAGATAGGCGAATCGGTGCGCAGGGCGAGGGCAATCGCGTCGCTTGGCCTGCTGTCGATCGTCAGTAGCTCTTCGCCGAATCGGAGGTGAATGAGCGCATAGAAGGTGTTGTCGCGCAGTTCGGTCACGACGATCTTCTCTACCTGCGCCTCGATCTGGATGAGGATATTCTTGATGAGGTCGTGAGTCATCGGTCGCGGAGTATCAATCCGTTCGATCTGGAGGGCAATGGCGTTAGCCTCGAATATTCCGACCCAGATGGGTAAGAGGGTATTCTTCTCCACGTCCTGCAGGATCACGATCGGCGAATTGGTTATCGGGTCCATCATCAGTCCCTTGATCTTGAATTCCCGTTCCATGACTCCTCCTGCTCTCAGTTGTTGTTGAGGATTCTCTCCCCTACCAGACTATTCGGGCCGACACACGTGATTCTGACATCGACAAAAGTCCCAGCTGGATCGTTGCCGGGGTAATTCACAATTTTGTTCGTCGTAGTCCGTCCGCAACGGTTGGTCCCGTCCCTGGCCGGCCCTTCAACGAGCAGGGTGAAAACCTTACCCAGATAGCGCTCCCCGTGCAGCCTGAGCTGTATACGTCGCTGCATCTGCTGGAGAAGCATCAGACGGCGCGCTTTTTCGTTCTCAGGTACATCGTCGTCCCGGTCGATCGCTTCTGTAAAGGGCCGGGGCGAATACTTGAAAGAAAACATCGATTCGAACTCGACCTGCTCGACCACCTCGAGGGTCTCCTCGAAATCCGCCTGGGTCTCGCCGGGAAACCCCACGATCACATCCGTCGAAAACCGGATGGCCCGTCCGAAACGCTGGAACTTGTCGACCAACTCCAAATACCACTCGCGACTGTGCTGTCGACGCATGCTCTTCAGGACCCGGTTTGATCCGCTCTGTAAAGGCAGATGCACCTGGTCGCAGATAGTCGAAATCTCGCCGATCGTCTTGAGGGTGCGGTCATCGAAGGACCGGGGATGGGGTGAAGTGAACCGGACGCGTCTGATACCCGGAACCTGGGCAACGGTCGCGAGCAGTTCCGCGAAACGCGTTCGCGGGTGCTCGGGATCGCGGTAACTGTTTACCGTCTGCCCCAGGAGGAGAAGTTCAGTAAACCCTGCCTCAGCCGCCCTTTTGACTTCATCCAGAATCGCGCGCGCCGGCCGATTCCGTTCCTTGCCTCTTGTGTAAGGTACGATGCAAAAGCTGCAGTGTTTGTTGCAACCCTCCATGATCGTAATCGCGGCTCGAAAATCGGTTTGACGTGACACTACGCCGATCTCGACCGGCGCCGCTTCCGGCAAAAAGTCCGTCGAAACGGTGGGGTGGGCGCCGCCTTTGCCGTTATGCCGGATTTCCTCCAGCAGCTCCGGTATCGTATGGTAGTTGTGCGTTCCGACGACGAGATCGATGAAAGGCGCTTTGCGGACCATGTCGCGGCCTTCCTGCTGAGCCACGCAACCGACAACCCCGATAATGAACCCGGCCGACTCACGCTTGCGATGCTTGACTTCGCCCAGGCGGCTGTAGACCTTCTGCGCGGCTTTTTCGCGCACACTGCACGTGTTCAGGATGAACAGATCCGCCTCGTCCACGGAAGGCGCCGGCAGCATCCCCTGATGGGCAAGCAGGCCCGCGATTTTCTCCGAGTCGTGCTCGTTCATCTGACAGCCAAAAGTCTCGATAAAGAAGCGCTTGGGTATCATGGAAGGCTGTTTCATTGTAGCATGCTGACGCTCCGGGCAAGGGGGATGATGCGGCGCCGCACAGGCAGCCTCATGCTCCCAGGAAGTGGCCCCCGAGATCTGTTCGGGGGCCACCAACTGACAACCTTTAAGTGTTGTGTTGCTGCAAGTTTGGGCGATTGTCGACCCCGAACGGATTTCGGGGCCTTTTCCTGAGCACAACCCTTTTTCGACACCTGCCACCGCACCGCTTGCGTGGGCCTGTTAGCCCTGCTGCCGTGCCTTCTTCGCCGCCTTGAGCAGTTCCCGGGCATGGCGCTCCGTGCTCGCGGTAACCGATTCTCCTGCTAGCATTCGCGCCAGCTCCTCGACCCGTTCTTCGTCCCGCAGGCACCTGATCTCGATAACGGTCCGATTTCGTTGCTCGCGCTTCGCGAGGAAGTAATGCTGATCAGCCTGAAGGGCGATCTGAGGAAGGTGAGTCACGCAGAAGACCTGGTGGCCGCGAGCGAGGGCGGCGAGCTTCTCGCCGACATTGGAGGCGACCCGGCCGCCGATCCCGGCGTCGATCTCGTCGAAAACCAATGTCTTCGGGTAGGTTTCGAGTGTCATCACTGACTTCAAAGCTAAGATAATCCGCGAGATCTCGCCGCCGGAGGCAATCTTGGCCAAGGGCTTGGGCGCCTCTCCCAGGTTAGCGCTGATCAGGAACTCCGCTTCGTCAATTCCCTTCTCCGAAGCAAGCGCTTCAGAGTTGGTCAACTCCACTTTGAACTTAGTCTTGTCCATCGAGAGGCAGGCGAGTTCCTTCTCCACTTCTAGACACAGCGCCTGGCTGTCCTGTCGCCTTTTCTCGGAAAGCTTTCTGGCTGCATGGAGATAGGCTTCCGCGGCTCGGGTGACTTCGCGATTCAGTTCCTCGGTTTGCTCTTCTGCGCGGAGCAGTTCCTCGGTATCCTTCCGGATCTGCTCGTAATAAGAAAGGATTTCGTCGACCGAGGCGCCGTATTTGCGTTTGGCCTTCTGGATCTGCGCAAGCCTTGCTTCGACTTCCTCGAGCCGGGCCGGGCTGAACTCGATCTTGTCGGCATAGTCGCGCAGCTGATAAGCGATCTCTTCCAGCTGGTACCGGGTTTCGGCCAGGCGTGAGAGCGGGGTGAAGGCCGCGTCGAGGTTTACGAGTTGCGCCAGCTCCTTTTCCACATTTGCCAGGAGGGCCAGGCAGGAGTCCTCTTTCTCGTAGAGTACCTGATAACCGATTTGCGCGTGCTGGCAGCGTTTTTCGGACGTTGCCAAAAGGGCGCGCTCGGTCTCCAGTGTCTGGTCAAGGCCGGGTGAGAGGGCTAGTTTCTCAATATCCTCGATCTGGTACTTGAACGTGTCGATTTTCTGCAGCCGCTCCTTTTCGCTCGCCCGAATTGCGGCGAGCTGGCCTTTGACGACCTGGCAATCGTGGAAAAGAACCGCCAGCTCTTGCAGCTGGGCCTGGTTAGAACCGAAGGCATCGAGGAATTCCAGGTGGGTACGAGGCTGCAACAGCTGCTGCTGATCGTGCTGCCCGTGAATGTCTGCCAGCAGGGGACCGAGCTCCGCAAGAAACCCCTGCGTGCTGATGCAGTTATTTATAAAGACCTTATTGGTGCCCGCCTGAGAGATTTCGCGTCGGATCACGACCTCGTCTTCACCCCGGGCGAGGCCGGCCCGCTCAAGCACAGTTCGTGCCGGGTGATCAGGACATAGCGCGAAGATTCCCTCGACTCGGGCCTTCTCAAAGCCCTCGCGGACCATTTCCTGAGAAGCTCTTTCGCCCGCCAGTAAAGCGACCGCATCGACCAGAATGGACTTACCGGACCCGGTTTCCCCGGTGATCAGGGTCAAACCCGGGTGAAAGTCAATCTGGAGGCTTTCGATCAGGGCAAAATTCTCTATTGATAGAAACTTCAACATCGGCTTTTTGTGCCGGCGCTGAATCTAGGTAGAAAGGGCACCGGGTACCTCTGGAAAACGCGTGTTATGGTATATGACGGGTCTGTCAAGTTACAATCAGCTTTTTGGCGGAAAGGAGTCAGTGGCGCTTGTTAGATCTGGTTCTCTCTGACGGCAATTTTGCGGGGTTATGGGCGCTGATTAAGAACAGCGGAATGTTGGCGCAGGGCGTCTTGGTCATCCTGCTCCTTTTCTCCCTCGCGTCGTGGACAATCATCTTCAAAAAGGCCTTGTTTTACCGGCAGGTCGAGCGGCAGTCTCAGCAGTTTTACGAGCGGTTTCGGACGAGCAATAGTCTCTCGGAGCTCTATCGTGAATCCGAACGGTATCCGAGCAGCCCCCTGGCCGGCATATACCGGACTGGCTACGAAGAGCTGACGCAGCAGGTACAGAAGACAAAGGGGAATCCGAGCGAGGAAACCAGGATCAAGAGTTTCAGCGGATTCGAACGCTCGCTTAACAAGGCTGCCTCAGCTGAGATGACAGCTTTGGAAGAGTCATTGAGCTGGCTGGCGACGACCGGCGCGGTCACCCCGTTCATCGGCCTTTTCGGCACCGTTATCGGCATCATTAATGCGTTTCAGGGCTTGGGCGAAGGCGCAACGACAACCATTCAGGCGGTAGCGCCCGGGATCAGCGAGGCCCTGGTCACGACCGCTGCCGGCCTTTTTGCCGCCATTCCGGCGGTCATGGGCTATAACCATTTCCTGAATCGGTTGAAGGTTTTCGGCGCGGAGATGGATGATTTCTCGACGGAGTTTTTGAACCTGGTGGAGAGGAGTTTCAGCTGAGGAAAGAAGTCAGGAGTCAGGAGTCAGGAGTCAGAATCGAATTGAAGGAAGGAGTTGGAAGTCAGAATGAAAAACCTTTCGGTTGCTGGTTTTTCATTCTGACTCCTGACTCCTGACTTCTGACTTCTTCCTTGAGGTTGCGCGTATGTCATTCAAAACAGGACGAACACAGTCCTCGCTATCCGAGATCAATGTCACCCCGCTCGTCGACGTGGTGCTGGTGCTCTTGATCGTTTTCATGGTCACGGCGCCGATCATTCAGACCGGGATCGAGGTGAGTTTGCCTCGCACGCGCACCGCGGCCGCGCAGGATCCGAAGCAACAGGCTGTCATCACCATCAGCCGGGATGATATACTCTACTATCGGTCTAAGCCGATAAATTTTAACGATTTAGGCAAGTTTTTACGCCAGGATCTGACGGACCGGAGCCAGCCCGTTTTCCTCCAGGCGGACGAGGATACAAGGTGGAAGACAATCGTTACCGTCCTTGATGAAATCCGGGCAAGTGGCTACGAAAACGTCAAATTCCCGACCAAGCCTGTGAAAAGAGAGAGCAAGTAAACAACATGGATCGAAGGATCCTCACGCCGCACGTGCGGCCAGGGTCATACAAAAAAGCATTCGGCATCTCGCTGGTCGCCCACATTCTGCTGTTGCTTCTGCTTATACTCGGGGCACAGCTTCTGCCCGCCGCTGATGTCCTTGAATTCGGCACGGGCCCGGGCGGAGGCCAGGGCGGCGAGTTCATGACTGTAGGCCTCACGGAAGCACTGGGCGGTGGCGCCGGAATGTACAAGCCGGCTATCGAGCAGCGTCCGACGGCTGTCCCACCCCCGCCTCCTCGACCGGCGCCGGAGGAAGCGGTGAAAACCGCGCCGCCTGTGCCTGACCCTAACGTCTTTCTCGAGAATGAGAAGAACCGCAAAAGGGCGGCGGAAAGGGCGAGACGGTCCGAGAAAACAACCAAGGAGCAGGCCGAGCCCCTGCCTGGGCAGATCCCGACGACTCCCGAACCCGGCGCGGGAGGCAAAGGCGGCCGAAGCTCGGGCTCCGGGGGCGGGATCGGCGGGGGTGTTGGCGTCCTGATAGGGACCGGTACCGGGCCGGGTGTCATAGACTCCTGGTATGTTCGCCAGGTCGAGCAGCGGATTGGGGCCAATTGGCTCAAGACGACCCTGGGTGAGCTCGGCCGGCCCGTTCAGAGCATCGTGAGTTTTGAAGTCGGTACGGACGGGAGAATCGAAAGCATCACGTTAGACAAGAGAAGCGGGATCACCGCCGTGGATCTGGCCGCCGAGCGCGCCGTCCGGGCGAGCAATCCCCTGCCCCCTCTGCCGCCGGAGCTGCGCGGGCGCAGAGTCAGATTCTCCGCACATTTTGATTATCCGCAACGGTAGACTGGTGTTCTCCGCGTTGTCCGCGGGTTGAAAGGTAGCTGGAATGATCGTTCGCACTCTTATCTGTGTCCTTGTTCTCATATCGACTCTGGGGCTGGTTGCGGCGCAGCAACCCGAAATCGTCATCCGTCCTCCTATTACAGGCGTTACGCGGCTCGCGGCGGCCGATTTTCAGTCAAAAGCAGCCGCGACCGCCGAAACCGATTCGGCGCTGAAGGTCTTTAACGATGTCCTCTGGAAGGACTTGGACTTCTCGGCCTTCTTTGAAATGAAATCGAAAAGCTTCTACCCCAACAAGCCGATTCGGGTTCCACTGGACGTGAATTTTGACGACTGGCAGTCATCGGTTGTCAATGCCGATTTCCTGATATTCGGTAACGTCCAGCTGGCCGGCAGCGGGGCAGTCGTCGAGGCTTACCTGTACGACGTGAAGACGCAACAACAGGTGCTAGGCAAACGGTTTACGGCAGCTTCCACCACCCTTATCCGCAATGTGGCCCACAACTTCGCGGACGAGGTCGTCTTTCAACTCTCGGCCGCCACCAGCCGCGGTGTGGCCCGAACACAGATCGCGTTCAGCTCTGAGAAGGGGGGAAGCAAGGAAGTTCAGATCGTCGATTACGACGGCGCTAACCCGCGAACCGTAACCGCGAACGGAGGACTGAACAAATTTCCCGAATGGTCGCCGGATAACACCCGTTTGGCGTTTGCCACCAGGCTGCCCAACTCCCCGCGCTGGGAGATATGGGTCCAGGAAGTGGCTGGCGGCAGGAGGGTTTTGTCCGCTCCTAGTTCATACGCCTCGTCGCCGGCGATCTCGCCTGATGGGCAAAGGGTCGCTTTTTCCAGCCGATCCCCGGAGGCGACGGATTCCGACATCTACCTGGCGAACGTCGACGGGGGCGGAATGCGGAACCTGACCAATCACCAGGGGATCGATACCTCTCCGTGCTGGAACCCGACCGGGCAGCAAATCGCTTTCATCTCCGATCGTTCAGGCGGTCCCCAGGTGTGGGTCATGGACGCCGACGGATCCAACGTTCGTCGTCTGGTCACGGAGGGGGGCCACTGCGACAGTCCCGATTGGTCTCCGGACGGTCGGTTGGTGGCTTATTCCTGGCAAGCTCCAACTCAATGGAAGCATGATGTCTACGTGGTGGAGGCCGCGACCGGCAAGATCTTCCAGCTGACAGTCGGTGGAGCCAGCAACGAGAGTCCGCATTGGTCCCCGGACGGTCGTCATATTGTCTTTCAAAGCACCCGCTCCGGGTCCAAGCAGATTTTTATAATGAATGCTGACGGGAAAAATGTCCGACAGATCACCGCATATGGTATTAATGAAAGCCCGGCGTGGTCCGGATATTCCAAACGCGAACAGTAATACTGATGATGAGGAATCTTGAAATGAAACGAATCTCTACAGCACTAATTGTCATTGCGGTTTTTGCAGTTCTGATGGTTCTTTCCGGGTGCGGCAAGAAGCCCGCGCCGGCCGCGCGTCCGACTCTACCCCCTCCGACCACGACCACGACTCCTACGCCGACCGGCGGACCGATGCCGACGATCGAGCTCCAGGCGGATCCGAGCACCGTTGAACGAAATGGACAAACCACACTGACTTGGAAAACCCAGAATGCCACTTCCGTCGTGATCGACGCAGGAGTGGGCAATGTTTCCGAGAACGGGTCAGTCGTGATCACCCCCCGCGAGTCGAGTACTTTCACAGCCACCGCGAAGGGCCCGGGTGGCGAGGCGCGAGCCAGCACCCGCGTGACGGTAGTGACTCCGAAAGAAGTTCTGGGCGTGACGTCGACAGACATTGATAACCTCATGCAAGCGATTCAAGACGGACGTGTTAAGGACGTCTTCTTCGACTACGACAAGAGTGAGCTGTCGCCCGAGTCCCGTGCGACACTGGAGCAGAACGCCCGGTGGTTGCGCCAGTACCCGGGCGCCCCCATCGTGATCGAGGGACACTGTGACGAACGTGGTACCGAGGAATACAACCTGGCGCTTGGCGACCGGCGAGGCCAGGCGACCAAGGAATACCTGGTCCAGCTTGGCGTCACTGCCGAACAGATCGAAACAATCTCGCTCGGCGAGGAACGCCCTTTTGCGCCCGGACAGGACGAGGCGGCCTATTCACAGAATCGGCGCGCCCACTTCACGGTTAAGCGATAACACGAGCCGGGTGTTGGAGATAGGAAAATGAAAAAGACATGCTTTGCCTTATTGCTCGTTCTCGTGATGTCCCCTTTCTGGGGCTATGCGGGGACTAAGGAGGAGATCGTCCGCCTGCAAAGTGACGTGCTTCAACTGCAGGAGCAGATTAGGCTCCTGCAGAAAAGCAGCGATGACAGGGGAAACGTCCTGAAGTCACTGCTTGAACAACTCAACGATCAGATTGCCAAAAGCAATCTGGCGATGGAGAACCTGACCCAGGCGATGAGCGGCCAGAAGGCCGAGGTGGGTACAGCCGTCTCGACCTTGCGCCAGGAGATCCAGAAACTGAGCGTCAAGCTCGACGATACCAATAACCGTATCGCGGGACTCTATCAGAAGGTCGAGGACAGCCAGGTCAAAGCGTCTTCGCTGCGTAATCTCCCCTCCGCCGCTAATAATACGACCGGCGGAGTGGAGCCCGACCAGGTGTATAGCCAAGCCTATAACGACTACCTGATGGGGAACTACGACCTGGCCATCACTGGTTTCCAGGACTTCCTGACCAACTACCCCAGCAGCGAGTACGCGGACAACGCCATCCACTATCTGGGCGTCTGCTACTTCGAGCAGAACCGCTACGAGCAGGCGATTCAAGCTTTCGATCAGGTGATCAACCTCTACCCGAAAGGCGATAAGACGCCCGTGGCTTACTTCAAGAAGGCCGCGGCTTATCAGGAACTACAGAAGAACAACGAGGCCGTTGACACCTGGAAAAAGCTGTATACACTCTTCCCCGACTCCCAGGAAGCCAAGTTGGCTGCACAGGAGTTGGAGAAGCTGGGTGTTCCGTTGCCTGAGCCAGCGAAGACCGGCGCGCGGCGACGCAATTAGTTTTTCGCCGAGGTTTTATTATGTTTTCCATCGTAGAAGCCCGATTCGTGGCTCCTGACGTGAAGAAGTTCCGGATCCTCGCGCCGCGGATCGCGCGAAAGCGTCAGGCCGGTCACTTCGTTCTCGTTCGCGTCCATTCAAAGGGTGAACGCGTCCCCTTGACTATCGCCGACTCGGACGTCGAGGCCGGGACGATCACGCTGTTCGTCCAGGGCATCGGCAAGACCACCAGGCTCATGAACAAGCTGGACACAGGGGATTACCTGAGTGACGTAGTTGGTCCGCTCGGCAAAGCTTCCGAAATCGCCTATTACGGCGCCGTAGTCGTCATCGGCGGAGGTGTCGGAACGGCCATCGCGTATCCTACTTCGGTGGCGATGAAGCAGGCCGGCAACCACGTCATATCGATCATCGGCGCCCGCAACCGCGATCTGGTCATTCTCGAATCCGAGATCTCGGCCATCAGTGACGAGGTTATCCTGACGACTGACGACGGGAGTTACGGTCGAAAAGGCCTGGTTATCGATCCGCTTAAAGAGATGATCGAAGCGGGGCGCAAGCTGGACCTCGTCCTGGCCATCGGCCCGATTCCGATGATGCGGGCCGTTGCCGACGTCACCCGCCCACACCGGATCAAGACCATTGTCAGCCTCAACTCGATCATGATCGACGGCACCGGGATGTGCGGAGGATGCCGCGTGGTCGTGGGCGACAAAACCCAGTTTGCCTGTGTCGACGGTCCGGAATTTGACGCTCACATCGTCAATTTTGACGTCCTTCGTCAGCGAAACAGCATGTATCGAGACGCCGAACGTCAGGCTCTGGAGAAGTTCGAGCAGGACCCCTCGGCCGACGTCGCCTGCATGAAGGAGACGTGCCGGCTACAGAATTTATAACCGCGGATAGCACGGATACTACGCGGATAGCGCGGACCCATCCGCGTTATCCGCGTAGTATCCGTGTTATCCGCGGTCAAATCGAGCAAGCCCATGAATTCATTACCCCCTAAAGAACGAACGAAAATCCCTCGCACCAAAATGCCCGAGCAGGAACCCGGCGAGCGACGGCATAATTTCGACGAGGTGAACCTGGGCCTCGAGCTGGAGCTTGCCCAACGCGAGGCGCATCGCTGCCTGGAATGTGCCAACACAAAGTGCGTGGACACCTGCCCGGTCGGGGTGAAGGTCAAGGACTTCGTGCAGCTGATCGTAGCCGGCGATATTCTCGCCGCTGCAGCTAAGATGCGGGAAGACAATGTCCTGCCGGCCATTACCGGGCGCGTTTGTCCTCAGGAAGATCAGTGTGAAGGCGGCTGCATCCTGGGCAAGAAGTTTCAGCCGTTGGCGATTGGGTACCTCGAACGTTTTGTGGCCGACTATGAAGCGCGGATCGGAAAAGTCGGGTTGCCCGAACGAGCCCCATCGACCGGAAAGAAGGTCGCGGTCGTCGGCAGCGGACCGGCCGGCCTCACCGTGGCGGGCGATCTGATCCAGCGCGGCCACGAGGTGACCGTCTTCGAGGCGCTGCACGAGATCGGGGGCGTTCTGGTCTACGGGATACCCCAATTCCGTCTGCCGAAAGAAATCGTCCGGCGGGAAGTCGACAATATGCGGGCTCTGGGCGTCCGCTTCGAGACCAACGTCGTGGTCGGGAAGACAGTCACGATCGACGAGCTGTTCGAGGAAGAGGGTTACCACGCCGTCTTTGTCGCGACCGGCGCGGGGCTTCCCCAGTTTATGTCCGTGCCCGGCGAGCACCTCAATGGCGTCTACTCGGCGAACGAGTTCCTGACCCGCGTCAACCTGATGCGCGCTTACCGTTTCCCGGAATACGACAACCCTATCTACGACTGTAGAGGCAAGAATGTCGCGGTAATCGGCGGCGGGAATACCGCAATGGACGCCGTCCGTACGTCCCTTCGCCTGGGAGCCATAAACGGTTACCTCATCTACCGCCGCACAGAAGCCGAAATGCCTGCCCGTATCGAGGAGCTCAAGCACGCCAAAGAAGAAGGCATTCAGATCATGACGCTCGCCGCGCCGGTGGAGTTCATCGGCAGTGAATCGGGTTGGTTGAAGGGAGCTCGGTGTATTCGCATGCAGCTAGGGGAGCCTGACGACTCGGGCCGGCGGCGTCCCGTCCCGCTTCCTGGTTCCGAGTTCGAGTTGGCCCTGGACGTCGCCGTTATTGCTGTTGGAACTACCGCTAATCCCCTTATTCAATCGACAACTCCCGACCTGAAAACCAACCGGAAAGGCTACATAAGCGTCGACCCGGTGAGCATGAAGACTTCCAAAAAGGGAGTGTTCGCGGGCGGAGACATCGTGACCGGCGGAGCGACCGTCATCCTCGCCATGGGCGCCGGCCGAGTGGCCGCCCGGTCCATGCACCAGTATCTGACCACGGGCGAATGGTAGAGAAAGCAAAATCTGACAGGATTCACAGGATCTACGGGATTGCGGAGACAGAGCAGAATCCTGTTAATCCTGTAAATCCTGTCAGAATTGGCGTCTCGTCCTGCCTGCTCGGGATGAAGGTCCGTTATGACGGCGGGCACAAAGATGACTCCTTCGTGCATCAGACGCTGGCGCCGTATGTGCAGTTTGTCCCTGTCTGCCCCGAAGTGGAGATTGGTCTAGGGACTCCCCGTGAGACGATCCGGCTCGAGGGCGACCCTTCGGACCCGCGGCTGGTCGCGCCAAAATCCGGCACAGACCTCACCGAAACCATGAAAGCGTACGCCGGCAGGCGCGTGGAGGAACTGGCCGCGCTCGGGCTTCACGGCTATATCTTGAAAAAGGACTCCCCGTCCTGCGGGATGGAGCGGGTGAGGGTCCACCAGACGACGTCCGGTAGCCCTGCTCGCGTCGGCACCGGCCTGTTTGCCGCCGCACTCATGGCCCGCTTCCCTTCCCTCCCGGTTGAGGAAGAAGGCCGGCTGAATGACCCGGTTCTGCGTGAGAACTTCATCGAGCGAGTATTCGCCTTTTACCGCCTGCAACATTTTCTCGGGTCGACTCCCTCAACCGCGGACCTGGTCGAGTTCCACAGCCGCAGCAAGATGGCCCTTCTAGCGCATAGCCCGAAACATTACAAACAGCTGGGGCAGCTGGTCGCCTCACCGTCCAAAGCTTTGATCACGAGCCTCGACGCGTACGGCCGGCTTCTCATGGAAGCGCTTCGGGTCAAGGCCACGCGACGTAAACACGTCAATGCGCTTCAACACCTGGCCGGTTACTTAAAGAAGGTGCTCGACTCCGAGGATCGCGCGGAAATCGTAGCAACGATTGAAGACTATCGGCAAGGCCTGGTCCCGCTGGTTGTCCCCCTTACGCTGCTGAAACACCATTTTCGGCGGCATCCTGATCCATGGGTTCTGAACCAGACTTACCTCAATCCTTATCCGGCTGAACTGATGCTGCGCAACCACGTCTGAGTCATGAGCAAAAACGACTATCCGATCACCCAAGGCGTGCGGTTCCTCAGGGAGAAGAAAATCGACTTCGTACCCCGCCAATACGATTACCAGGAGCATGGCGGAACGGCCCGGGCCTCGCTCCTGCTCGGCGTCCCTGAGGAGATCGTCGTAAAGACCCTGGTCATGGAAACGGATGCGGGTAGACCTTTGATCGTCCTGATGCACGGTAATCGCGAGGTATCAACCAAGCAACTTGCCCGTACGCTGGGTGCCAAGAGTGTCGCGCCTTGTGACGTTGCAAAGACAGAGCGGTTGACCGGATATTCAGTTGGCGGCATCAGCCCCTTCGGGACGCGCCAGAAAATGCCGGTTTACATTGAGAAGACGATCCTCGCCCTTCCTCGAATCTACATTAACGGCGGAAAACGTGGCTTCCTGGTCGAAGTCGACCCCAAGCAGGCGCAGGATGCGCTCGCGGCGGTCGCGGTGGAAGTAGGCATTTGAGGCCAATGCACCTTTACATTCTGTTCGCCCACCCCGCGCCGGAGTCGTTTTGCCGGGAAGTACTGGAGTCTTTCGTCCGTGGACTGGAAGACGGTTGACTGACTCCAACTTGGGAGGGGCGTCCGCTGGGAGCGCAGGCGTCTCGCCTGCACTGGGGTCGCAGGCGTCCCGCCTGCGGTGCGGGATCGATTGTGCACCGCAGGCGAGACGCCTCTGCGACCCCAGTGCAGGCGAGACGCCTGCGCTCCCAGCGGACGCCCC
>Ga0105104_10002435_pt1 | contig 13614 bp, 6 predicted proteins | sample PPLLaktember2015_3_FD_87034 | JGI IMG/M metagenome (GOLD analysis project Ga0105104, IMG submission 87034) | Freshwater sediment microbial communities from Prairie Pothole Lake near Jamestown, North Dakota, USA - PPLs Lake P7 Core (6) Depth... | ecosystem: Environmental > Aquatic > Freshwater >...
GCTTTGAAGGCTACTGTCGGTTCCTCTGCGATAAAGATAAAACAACTCCTGCAACTTGTGGAAAGCGAGCTTTGGAGCGCGGTATGAATCCACGACACCCTTGGCGTTCCAGCCGTGCAGCCGGCCGCCGAGGAACCGCGAAGGCACACTCCGCGTATCGCAGAACTGCCAGACGCAGCCACCCGAGATCCAGTCGCGATCAAGCCCGTAGTGACCCGAATCCGCGACGTTTCGAGCCTGGTACTCTTCACTCCATTTCACGTTGCCCCAGTTGTGCCAACCGGCTTGCGATTCAGCTCCCCCAAACTCGGTGAGAATGACAGGTTTGTCCGGAAACGCCGCGTGAATCTTGTCCAGATCGGCCAGGCTCTTCGTCCCCTCCTCGCTATCGAGGACGGTGAACGGGTCATACCACTGATACTGTGCCCAGTTCGTGGAGATGATGTCGAGAAGGCCCGAAACCTTGCCGAACTTGGCCCCGCCCGTCACATATGTGATGAAGTGAGTGCTGTCCACGCTTTTCGCGTACTCGACCAGCGACTTCACGACATCGTAGGACTTCTCGAATTCGGGCCATTCGTTCCCGAGACTCCAGCTGAAGACACAGGGATGGTTCATGTCCCGATAGACCATGTCGGCGAATTGAGACTTGATTTTATTCTGGACGGCCGGCGAGGCGAGCTGCTTCGTGGAATACTGCCAGGCGGGCACCTCGTTCATGAAAACCAGGCCGTTCTCGTCGCAGTAGTCCATGAACATCTCGTCGTTCGGGTAATGGCTGCGCACGGCATTGGCGCCCATCCGCTTTATGATCTCGATATCCTGGCGGATGATGTGAGGGGGCAGCGCGGAGCCCCAATCGGGATGGTCATCGTGGTGGTTGGCGCCGGCCAGCTTGAACCGCTTGCCGTTAAGCAGAACCCTGTACCCGTCGAGCGTGAAAGAGCGGACGCCGAATCTCGTGAACTGGTCATCGCGATTGTCCTGCAGGGACAGCCTTGCGCTGTAGAGGAAAGGAGATTCTGGCGACCACAGCCGGGCGTTGTCGAGTACGACGGTGAAGGAGACCTCCGGGGCCGTTCCCGTCAGATTGTGAGTCTCCGCGTAGAGGGCCTTGCCGTTGACTTCGAACGCGATCCGCTCGCGCCTTTCCTGACCCGATGGATTCCTCAGGAAAGCTTTGATCTGAAGAGTGGTCCGGCCGCCGGACGGGACGGTGGTCACGTGGAAATTGTCGATGAAGAGACCGGGTACCAGTTCGGCGTAGACCGAGCGATAAATGCCGCCGTACGGGAACCAGTCGACTCCTTTTTTCGGCAGGCTCTCGTCGGTGAGCCGGTTATCGACGAGAACCACAACTTCGTGTTCACCCTTGGGAACGCGGTCAAGGACGAAGGAAAACGGGGTGTATCCGCCTTCGTGTTCTCCGATGAACTTGCCGTCGACCCAGACTTTGGCCAGGTAGAAGGCACCCGCAAAGCGTAACCTCAACTGGCCCTCGGCTGGGACTTCAAACTTGCGCCGCAGCCATGCGGGCCCCTCGTAGTGCCAATAACGGGCATACGAGTTCCACGTGCCGGGAACCCACATTCGGGTTTCGGGAGTCGGGAAAGAGGCGAAATACCGCGCTGACTCGCCTTTTCCTTGCGGGTCGGTGACGAAATCCCAGAAACCTCCCAGCTGAATTTGAGGCCGCGTGGACGTGGTGCGAAACAGCCGGCTGGCCATCGGATCCCCGGCGTCGCTTGATTCTCCCAGAGCGGGCGCCAGAACCGACGGCGGTATCTGGGGAAACGACCGGTCAGGCGACTGTGCGAGAGCGGGTAGAAGAAAACCCAAAAGCAGCAGCATGAGGGAGTAGAGGGGCGAAAAGTGTTTCATTATTCGTCCTTGAGTGAGTGTAAGGCGTCGAAAAAGGGGTCCAAGGCTTGAAAGGGGCGGCTGCTGGGAGCGCAGGCTTCCCGCCTGCGCTCCCAGCGGCCACCCCCTTCGGCCCTTCAGCCCGCGATTTCTTCCTTCTTAGAACGAGTACTTCAACCCAACCTGGAGAATACGCGACCCGCGAGTCGACTCGATCGAGCCGAAGGTGGCCCGGTTGAATCGGTTCTCGGGATTTGACAGATTCACGAGGTTGAAGGCGTTAGCCGACTCGAGACGGAACTGCAGGGCGTGACCTTCACGAATCCCGAAGTCCTTGGCCAGAGTCAAGTCGACGTTCTTGAGGCCCGGTCCCTCGACCACGTTACGCCCGAGGTCGCCGACTTTGCCCGCGGCCGGCGCCGCAAACGCAGTCTTGTCGAACCAGGCATTGATGACCTCGCCCCGCGGTCGATCCGGGTCCAGCTTCCAGTCCCCGACCAGGTTGGGCCTGTCACCGGTGTGACCGTCGTAGTCGGCATCCGTCCCTCTCTGAATCCAGACGGGAGAGCCGCTCTGCAGCGTACCGATACCGTTGATCCACCAGCCGCTGGCAATCGCGCCCAGGACGCCTTGACGCTCAAACGGGATCTGCCACAACCAGGAGACGCGCAGGATGTGACGGATGTCGGCATCCCCGCGGCCTTTGTTCAGACTCAGGTTGTACGAGTCCACCCATTCGTTGCCCGAGTTGTACCAGGAGCTCATGTCGAGCGCCTTGCCGAAGGCATACGAGCCAAGGAGGCTCAGACCCCGGTTAAAACGCTTTTCGACGCGCGCCTGAAGGGCGTGGTAGGACGAGTTGACAAAACTGGAGACGAAGGCAACTTCGCCAAACCCCGCGCCCAGTGGACGCCGGGCAGCGATGTTCTTGCTGGTCGCGTTCGGTGCGCGGACGGCCGCGTTGACGTCATACGAATTGATGAGTTTCCGGCCGCCGCTCCCAACGTACGCCAGTTCGACCATCCAGTCCTGCCGCAGTTGCCTCTGCACCGACAGGTTGAACTGCTGGATATAAGGCGTGCGCAGATTGTAGTCCTGGAAAGCGTAAGTCGCGCCCGCGGGGAACGCCAGATCGCTCATCTGCTGCACGAACGGGAAAGGATTGCCGCCGATAGGCGCATACGGATCCTCCAGCGTCGTGTCGCGGATTGTCGTCTGCAACCCGAAGGGAGTGCCGGCCTGTGCATTCTGCAGCGCATTGAACAAAGCAAACGAATACGAGATGCCGAATCCGGCACGAACAGAAGTGCGGCCGTCCCCGAGCGGGTCCCATGCCATACCCAGGCGCGGCGCGAAATTGTTATTGTCCGCCCGCATACCGGAACGGGGAATCCCGTTGTCTCCGGCGAACACGATTCCCTGGGGGGCCTGCGGTGCTACGGTTGACTGCTGACCCGGCAAGAAGACCTTAATGGCGTCATAAGGATGCGTGGGCCAGGTCGTGTTTTCGTAACGAAGCCCAAGATTGAGGGCCAGCCGCGGCGTAACCTGGAACTTGTCCTGAATGTACCAGTTGAAGGACCAGCTGTTCAGGCTCTTGTAGCTCTCGTTTTGAACTTCAAGCTCGTTAACAAGTCCGAGCATCAGGTCAGCCGCCGGATTATCCGTATAGTCTCCATTGAAGACCCAGGAACCGCCCATACGCCCATGGGTCGAAACATCCATGAGCTTGCGAAGCCAGGTTTCGGCGCCGAATTTCAGGTCGTGATGACCCATCATCCAGGAGAAGTCATCGGCCAGGGTGTAGTGATCGGCCGTTTTAGGCCCGCCGTAAGCGCTTCCAGCTTCAAACCACCCTTCTACCTCGACGTCCGGCGGCATTTGAGGGCCGTCGGGCAGCGGCAGGAAGTTGCTCCCGAAGTCCGCCATGCTCACATCATCCGGCATGACCTTGCGGTCCCCGGCGCTGCGAGCCACGGTCGCGTGGAAGTGGTTCAGCTTGGTCGAGTCCAGGGTCCAGTACTCATGCAGGTTGATGTTCGTCTGTCTGGACATGATGTTGCGGGACGCAAAATCAATCTCCGTCAGAAAACGTCCGAGATCGGAAGCGTCTGTCATGAAGTAGGCGCCCGTGAGCTTATGGGCGGGCGAGAATTGATGGTCGATCTTGAGCAGGAACTGGTCGTTATCGTTTGGTTCGCTGGCCGTCTGGATAAGCGCGTTGGGCCCCTCTGCGGGATTGTTCGGCAGCGCGATCGCCCGATCGAGGTAACCTTGGGCAACTTTGCTGAGCCGGGCCGTCGGAATTTTGTTGTCCGGGAAAGGCAAGCCCGTCAGGGGATCCTTAATGATCATGAGCTTGCCGTCCTCGTCGACCGACTGGGAGAAATCTCCCTGGCGCTCCAGCGCCGTCGGAACCCGGGGGCTGTTCTCGAAGCTCGACACCCTGCGCCGGAACCCCTGGTAGCTGGTGAAGAAGAAAGTCTTGTCCTTGATTACCGGGCCGCCCAGGGTGAATCCGAATTGGTTCTGCACCAGCGGGGTCTTGTCCGATCGGAAGAAGTCCCGCGCGTTCAACGCCCGGTTCCGGTGGAACTCGAAAAGCGACCCATGGAACGAATTGCTCCCCGAACGGGTGACGACGTTGACGACTGCCCCAGCCGTCCGGCCGTATTCGGCGTCGTAGTTGTTGGTAATGACCCGGAATTCCTGGATCGCGTCCGGATTGGGAACTACGTTGCCGTAGTTGCGCAAAGTGGAGGTGTTGTCGCCCCCGTCGAGCAGCCAGTTGCTGTCCTCCGGACGCGCTCCGTTGATCGAGACCTTGTTCTCGAGAAATCCTTGCGCGTTGCCTTCCTGCAGCCCCTGGGAACCCGGAACCAGACTCACCAGGGATAGCGTGTTGCGTCCGAGAATAGGCAACTGGGTGATTTTCTTTTGGTCAACAACCGCACCCAGCTCACTGGTCGTGGTCTCTACCAGCGGCGCGTCTGATTGCACTACCAGTTCCTGAACGAGCTCGCCGATTTCGAGCTTTATGTCGATTCGGGCGTTACGGTTCAGGGACAGGGCAACACCTTTTTGAGTCCAGGTTTTGAAACCCGGCATTTCGGCTCGGACTTCATATTGGCCCGGGGGCAGGGCCGGAAACGAATAATAGCCGACGTCATTGGTGGTCGTCGTGCGCTTTTCGTTGGTTTCCGGGTTGGTGACGCTCACCTCGACTCCCGGAATCACTCCCCCTGTCTGCTCGGAAACCGTGCCTCGAATGGAGGACGTGATCTGTCCCTGGAGCGAACTCATGCTGACGAGGACAAGAGTAGCCAGGAACACCACTGGTGCAAGAGAGGAGGGTGCTCTCCGAAAACTGAATTTGACTGCATTCATCTAGAACTGCTCCTCAAAAGTTAAATATGAAAGCCTGGGATGGCATCAACATATTGAGCAACTTTGAAGTCTTGTCCACAGACATGTGGATGTCAATACCTTTCCTGTCGAATTTACACCGCTTTAAGCCCTCTTCCGTGAGTTCCGACCGAACCCACTCTTCTCGTGTCTAATCTGTGACCGTTCCTCGCACTTCCGCCACTATAGCCCGTCGAATGCGAACGGTAGGAGTGTCTAACCGAGATGTTACGGTGAGTAACCCTTGGATGGCGGATTGTATTGGGCTTCCTTGGCAAATGGTGCCAGACGAAACCAGATGCGCTTGATGTTGAGACAGTTATGGCCCTATGACGAGCGTGTCACCAATTATCGTAGAAAGTGTCGTCGGGAAGCCGTGGCAGGTCAGAACCCGTCTGAAAAAAAAGCCCGCGAAGGAACGCGAGAAAGTGCTTCTCGTGTGCTTCGCGGGCCTTCTGTCCGTGTTTCCCTGCTGCGCTCAGAAGTTCAGCTTCAATGCAATCTGAACAACGCGCGGTCCGTAGTTCAGCGTGGTGATCCGGCCGAACTGAGAGCTGTCGAGCGTGTAGTCGCCGACGTAGAACAACGGGTGGTTGAAGAAGTTGAAGAAATCAGCCCGCAATTCGAAGTTGGTGTCCTCCCTGATCACGGTTTGTTTCTTCAGTGAAAAATCAACTTGGCACTGCGACGGGCCATCGAACTGCAAACGCTGCAACGAGCCTATTTCTCCGGCGACAGGATGGAAGAACACCTGACCGGCAAAGGGTTCGTTGGTCAGATTATCCGGAGCCACTGCACGGCCCGTGGCCAGATCGGTCACCTTGGGGTCGATGTAAAACACCCGGCCGTCCCCCAGTTTCTGAATACCGAATAGATCCCTAATCTGATCTCGGCTCAGCGTGGTGTTAGCGGGGTTGTTCGCCGACAAGCCGATGCGGTTGAAAGTCCCGCGTCCGGACAGGATAGAGATGGGCGATCCACTTTGGTAGTGAACGATCGAGCTCACTTGCCAGCCTCCGATCACCTTGCCCAATGGGCCTCCCCAGGCAGCCAATTTCTTTCCGGGGCCGAAAGGAAGCTCGTAGATCATGCTGCCGTTGATAACGTGGGTGACGTCAAACTCGGCGCGGACGTGCTCCAGGTAAGCACGGCTGTTGTCCAGGTACGGCTCGTACCGGTTCTGAGCCGTGCCAACCGAATTCGACAGGACCTTGCTGAAGCTGTAATTCACCTGCCCGAAAGCCCCGCCGCTGAAACGGCGCCGGAGTTCCGCCTGAAAAGCGTGATAGTCACTCGCACCGCCGTTCAGAATGGCCTGTGCTGCATAGATGCCCGGATTAGGCAGGAAGAGCGCATTTGCGCCGGCAGCGCGCTGAGTGATGTAGTAATCCGCCAATCCAGTCACCTGTCCAGTCTGGATGCGTGAACGGACTGTTGCATTGTCGAGTAGGCCCGCTTTACCGATAGTTGGAATCAGTGTCAGCTGCTGGCTGCCCGCAATTTTGGGCTCGTAAGCCGGATTAAAGATCTTGGTCGCCGCGAGGGCCAAGAAACCATTGCTTCGGGCCCGCTGGAAGTCGTCCATGAACGCCTGATTTACGGCTGCGTTATTCTGGTTGTACTCCAGGCCACGCCAAATATCGCGGCCCATCGTGCTCACATAGCGTCCTTCGACCGCGAAGTCCCAGCCGATTTCCCGTTCAATCGCCACGCTCAACTGATGGACGTAGGGCTGTTTGAGGTTCGGGTCAATCGCAAAGGCGACCGAATCCGGAGCGAGCGCCAATTGATCCGCGAATGTCCTTGGCACCTTAAAAGTGGGGACAGTCACCGCCGGAACACCCCCACTGACTGTTGCGTAAAGGTTGGGCAACTGTGCGCGTGACTGAAGACCGCTGTTTGCCACCGAGGCCGCACGCCCCACAGTGGCTGTCTCCTCATTGACGAATGCCAGTGTGTAACCGAAACGAACAGACGTCTTGCCGTTCCTGAAAGGATCCCAGGCAACGCCGAAGCTAGGCCCGAAGTTGTTCAGGTCTTTCCCATAGTGTCCGCCCTCCACGAAATCCACGACGCCGTTCGGATTCCGAAGAGAGTCCTCGAGCGAGGCGCTGATCACGGGGAGAAGGCCGATATCGTCTTGCTCGCGGAGCGGGGTGAAATACTCCCATTTCAGGCCGTACCTCAGGCTCAAATTCGGTTTCAGCCGCCAGGCGTCCTGCATATAGATGGACCAGTTGTCGAAGGCGTAGTTGCGCACGTTGGGAATTCCCGGCACGTACCCCGAGGTTTTGCTCGAAACCTGGAACGTCTGGTCCACCATGCTGATGACGCCTCCGAGGAAGGTCCTTAGGGCATTTGCGTTAGCCAGATCGGTAGCGCTGATTGACGCGCCGGCGGAACCGGGGCCGGAGGGGAAATTGGCGGCGGTGAGCTGCTGGTCTACCGGGGCAACTGGACTAAACCCGAAGTTTACGAGCGGAAAGCGAGCCGCGTAGTTGTAAGGCTGGACGCGAATCTGCTGGACGCCTCCACCAAACTGGAACGAATGACTGCCTTTGATCCAGGAGGTCGTGTTCGAATACTGATAAGTGTTTGTGTTGCGACCCTGTGGCTGGAACGTAACCTCTCGCTGCGTGAGGAAGGGCAGGTTGTTGAAGATCATCCCGGCAAAATCCTCACTGTTTTCGAAGGCGATGGGCGCGATGTTGGCACCCACTCGGACTTCACTCAATAATGTCGGTGTTACCATCCAGCGCCAAGCCCCGACGATCAGCTTGACATCAGACTCGGTGAAGACCTTTGGACGTTTCGTGATAGTGTCCAGGTCGGTTCGGTCGTCAGTTTCCTTGAACCGCTGGTGAATGAACTCGAACCGGTGACCCTCATTTGCCTGGTAATCAAAACGCATTGCGTACTGGTCGCGATTGTTGGCGTCGCTTTGATTGAAACGGTAGCCGGCCGTGTTAAGCAGCAGGTCCGATTTCGAGTTTCCGACGTCAAAGTTGTTGGCCAGTGAGGAAGAGGGCACCCGGTCCAGAACCAGTGCCTTCACCTTCGAATCTATGGCCAGCGCCGGAACTGTTCCGCCCGGATTCAGCACATTAACCGCCTGAACGGTCCCGTCACTCGGTCGGACGTACTTGAAGACACCGTTCAGGAAATCGTCGTTGACGGGGATCGTGTTGTTCTGAGAAGCCTGCGTTCGTTGCCGGAAGCCCTCATAGGAGAAAAAGAAGAAGAGTCTATCTTTTGTCCAGGACTTTAACGGACCAAAGAGCTTGACCGGTCCGCCGATGTTTCCGCCGAACTGGTTCCTGTTTAAAAAACTGCGCGGAATTGTCTTGCCCGTGATTTTATCGATAGTCGCGTTGTTAAACCAACGGTTGGCGCCGAGGGCCGAGTTCCTGTTGAACTCATAGACGCTGCCGCGAAACTCGTTCCCACCGGACGGTGTGACCATCTTGATCTGCGATGCGCCACCTGCGGCGTCAGCACCCTGAGTATTCGTAGTGATGCTGAATTCGCTGATCGTGTCCGACGTAGGGCGGTTTGGAACGAAATCCAGTGAATTTGTCCGGATGAAGTTGTCCTGGATGTTGATCCCGTCTTGCGTAATCTGGGTCCAGGTCGGTCGACCGCCATTGATCGTGGTTGTCTGCCGGGTTGGCAAGCCGATGACACCCGCCTGCAGCCGGATCAGCTCGATCGGGTTGCGCCCGTTCAGGGGCAGATCCACGATCTGACGGCGGATGACTGTGTTCGCGATCTCAGCGTTGGTCGTATTGACCAGGTCGGTTCCAGCAATAACCTTGACAATCTCGTTGGTCCCGCCGATTTCCATCTTCGCGACGAGAGAATACTGACGCCCGGGTTCCACATTAACCTGCGTGAACGAAGCGGTTTTGAACCCCTCCGCCTCAATCTTCACGCTGTAGGCACCGGCAGGAATCTGCGCGCACGTGAAGACACCTTCGTCGTTCGTAATGACCGCCTGAACGACAAGTCCCGTCCCTTCATTCGTGACAGAAATTGAGGCTCCTGGGATGACGCCCCCCGATTGGTCGAAGACCGTGCCGGCAATACTCCCCAATGGATTCTGTGCGGCAGCCACTCCAGTAACCAGGAACAAGGCACATAACAACGCGATTCCTCTCCCTGTTTTGATCCTCATACCCTCCCCCTTTCCTCTGCAACGAAGACTCTAAACCAAAATCACCAAAAGTGTACTGACTTTTTTGACTTCCGCTCCGCCGGCGACCCGGACCACGCAAAGCTCCACTGTGGGGGGAAGCCTTAAAACAGCACTCTCAACGGTGTCAAGGCCGCCGCACTTCGAAAGAGATCCTGCAACTAAAAGTACTTCGGAGGCGCGGCGTTGTAACGCGACTAGAGCTTCGGGTTGCTTTGGTCCGCGACCGCTTCTCGCCCGCAAAGCCCGTTTAGTGATCCGGAGACGTGGAAGTCGAGCCGAAGACAGATTACACTCCGAAAGGCGAGGTTAGTGGGGCGTTGTACCCAAGTGGCGAGGATTCAGATATGCAAGCTCATCCAAAGCCGGGCGATGACCGCCGGAAGGGCGAGGAACGTTACCAAGCCTTGTTCACCTCCATGACCGAGGCTTTTCATGGACATCACCGGCCGGATCGAAGCCGAAGAGAAGCTCGAGGAGGCGAAGCGCCTGCTCGATGCTCTCATGGAAAAAATGTCCCGGAAGGGATCACTATCACGGAGGCTCCCGACGGACGGATCAAGATGGTCAGCAAGTACGGGCAGACAATGCTCGGCGGCCCGCACGACCAGATGATCATCGACGACGTTGCCTCCCGTTGGCAGGTCAACGAGAGCGACGGCCGCCATCCTGGAATCCGTTCAGCTCAGCTGACCCGGATTGCTCACCGTTTCTTCCCTGGCCGGCAGGCTACATGAGCCATCATCTCTTTGTCTGTGAGCCCCCGCTTCAAAGCCTGCGGGTCATTCGGAGTCGGTTGCTGCAACTCCGCCTCGAGCAGGCGCAAACAGAGAGCGGGTCCTTCCTGGATGGTGATCCCGTACTTCCGAAGCAAGGCGAGGTCGACCGTTACGACGGCTTCCTGGTTCTCTTGGCCTGTCCGCCAGGCCTGAAACTTGAAAGCTCTGACGTTGTTTGTCTGCTCAAAACCCTGGTAACGAACCTCCAGGCGGCTCTCCGCACCGGCCGAGGCCTTTGCCTCGTCCTTGGGACACACGCCTACGGCCATTTGGTCGTCACCCTTTTTAAGCTCAAACGTCACCAGTCCGCCCACGGACAAGCCCTCTGTCCCACCAGGCGGAAGCTCATATGCGTAATGAAATCTGTTTACACCCGTTCTTGTGGTGATACGACCCGGTCTGTCATCTGTCGCCAGGATATCGATCCTTCCCGTCATTCGGTTCTCCTTGAGAGGCAGCGTTCCTGCTTTCCGCTCGCTACAGCTTGGTTGGCAGGGTTTCATTTGACGGCGGTATGGTGCCCATCGGGAGACGTGTGCTGGAGAAAGTGGGCGCGTCAGTCAAACTCTTCCGAGTATAACACGTCGAGCAACTACCCATCGGATGCCGGCCGCGCTGGGATCGGCCAAAGCAGCCGTCGGACTAGTATGGGGGCGACCAGCCGCGGTCCTCATCACCCATGGCCGGTTCGGCGGGCGCCTGGGCCCTTCCCGGTCGGCGGACTCCTGACAGGATCAGGCTTGAGATCGTATGAAGATTCCGGGCCAACAGTCGAAACCAACTCCATCGGGTCATCTGCGGGAAGTAAATCCCGCGAAACAGGAGACGGGAGATAAATAGGGTTAACTGCTGCGCGAAGGGCTTTCCGTTCGCCCGCATCCACTTCTGGGTCCGCCAAAAAGCGGCCGGTGCATACGCCATGGACCAGGCAGCTCGGACCTCGTCCTTGGCCTGGGCAGGTGAAAGATGCAGCGGCAAGAAGGTCGTCTCGAAGGGATGGAAATCCAGCCAATGCTCCGGTCTCGTGAGCCGCTCCTCTTGCTTCAGCCGGTCGTACAGAGGAGTTGCGGGGAAAGGTGTCAGCAACCCGAAAACAGGAAGCCCGGGGGGCCAGGCTTCGAGCTCGGCGGCAATACGGCCGGAAATGCCGGGTCGGTCGCCTTCCATCCCGACGATAAACGAGGTGATCCCGTAGACGTTGTTCCGAGCGAGAAGGTCCAGGGTTCTTCCGTATTCGCTCGGCCGGTTAAACTGCTTGCCTGCAGCTCTTAGGCTTTCCGGCTCCATCGACTCCAGTCCCACGAAGATCCAGCGTGCTCCGCTCGCCGCAATCAGCTCGACCAGTTCCTCGTCCCCAAGAAGGTTGATACTGATCTGCCCCACCCAGGGTAAGCAGGCGTCGCGCTCAATCATTTCTCGTAAGAGCGACTTGATCCGTTTGCGATTGATTGCCAGATTGTCATCGACGAAAAAGACCGAGACGAGGGCTTTGTCTCGTTTAGCAATTGACTTGATCAGCAGCAGTTCCCTGATCACGCTCTCGTTGGAGCGAAAGCGGAGCCGATCGCCGAAGAACCCGGTCACGGTGCAGAACTCGCACCCGTATGGGCAGCCACGGCCTGATTCGACCGGAAAGACATAGGCCCGCTCGTACGGCACAGATAGCGCCTTCAGGAGCCGATGAATGCCGGAAGGCACGCGGCGCATCAAGTTAAAAAGCGTCAAATCGACCTTATCCCAGCAAATGGTCGGATAATCGTCGAGGGTAGGCTTGCCCACAGGTCCGTCAGCGAGGCGGTAAATCCTCTTTAGTTGTCCCCGTGCGCAATCGTCGATCACCCGGGGCCAAAGCTCGTCTGCTTCACCGATGACCACGGAGTCTGCGCACTGTGGCTGACCGGTCCCCCCGAGTGGTTCTTCCGGGAGCGCCGTGACGTGAGGGCCTCCGAACACGACCGGAACCCCTGTCTCAGCCCGTATGCTCCCTGCGACCCGGTAGGCCTTCTGGGCCATACGCGTCATGAACCCCATTCCCACCAGGTCCACCTTGTGGGATCGGATGAAGCCTATGATCTCCTGCTCGCTCCAATGAACGGCGTTCCCGTCGATGATCGTCACCTCATGCTCGCTGGGCGTTAGATTTTTCAAAAGAAACGGCCAGAGCTGAGGGAGGAAGTTGTTCGTTATTTGATTGTCAGGGACATGAAGAAGGATATGCACTAAATTCCTTTCCGCGGGGAGCATATCCGAGTCCAGGCAGCGAGTCTAACAGACACTTGCGCGTTTTCGGTATTTGCTCGAAGCCTCTTAAGATACTGAAGCACTCGCCCGAAGGCCAGCGACATGGTATCATGGATTCTGTCAATTGATCCGCCCTGTTCTGCCTGGGGACACTTCCCGCTGGGCAAAGCCCGTCTCAAGTGCGATTTTGGGGGTTGCTTTAAACGAGTTAGTCGGATACGGTTCATTGCCGTCCGCAAACAGCAGCGTAAAGGGTGGTCATGGAGTCGATCGGAGAGTGAGATTATGGCGAGACCTGGACCGACAACACATGCAAAGCGACAGCGCGAGCGGGCGCAAAAAGAGAAACGTAAGGCAAAAGAAGAGGAACGAGCCCTGCGGAAAGAGGAGAAGGCTCGGAATTCGACACGACCCCTCACGCCGGGAGAAGATCCGGATTTGGAGGGTATGGTTCCCGGCCCGCAAAAACCGCTTTTTGACTGAACCGTTCGAGCGGTCGGCCGGCTTGATCGTCGGCTGGTATTTTTTCCCTCATTTTCACACCTCGCTGTACCGTTGACTGGCCGGTTTGGCTGGTGACGGGCCCCTTTCTATCCCGGAATGATGCTTGCTTAAGACGGATAGGGAAAGGAGGACTGTATGGCAAGGTGTGAAGTCTGCGGAAACGAGTATGACAAGAGTTTCGAGGTGCGAGCGGCGGGCAAGTCGCACGTCTTCGACAGCTTCGAATGCGCTATTCATGCGCTTGCCCCGATCTGCGATCACTGCGGATGCAAGATCGTCGGACACGGGATCGAAGCGGATGGGCACTTCTTCTGCTGCGCCCACTGCGCCAAGCACGCCGGCGTTGCCGAGGCCAGGGACAGGGTGTAAGGCATCACAGAGACTGGAGTGGAGGCAGCCAAAGGGGGCGGTCGCTGGGAGCGCAGGCGTCTCGCCCATTAGCGCTAACTTAGCGGCATTTTTCGCAAATCGAGCCGTGCACGCCGGACCTTTTGGAGTGCGGCGGCAGATCCTGCACTTTATACACATGTTGGGACCGAAGGCAGCTGCTGGAGTCGCGTTACCGAGCCGCGCACGCAGTGGAGAGGCTCGCTTTTTGAGCCTCGGAGCGGAGTAAGCGGGACCACCCAACGA
>Ga0105104_10002437_pt1 | contig 13612 bp, 12 predicted proteins | sample PPLLaktember2015_3_FD_87034 | JGI IMG/M metagenome (GOLD analysis project Ga0105104, IMG submission 87034) | Freshwater sediment microbial communities from Prairie Pothole Lake near Jamestown, North Dakota, USA - PPLs Lake P7 Core (6) Depth... | ecosystem: Environmental > Aquatic > Freshwater >...
GCGAGGATCTCGAGAACGGGCCGGGCCACGAGTACACGGACGAGCTTGCCGATCTGATCGAGCCCACGGGGTACGTGCAGGCGACTCGCGGCACGATTGCCCTCGATGGGACGACCATCGTCTGGGACGGCAACATCCCGGCAGGCGGATCGGTGACGCTGACCTACCGAGTGACGGTTGCAGAGGACGCCGAGATCGGCACCGAGATCTGCAACCAAGGGACCGCGTACTGGGACGAGAGCGGAGACGGCACGCCGGATGCCTCCGAGCCGACGGACGATCCGGAGACCTCGGAAGACGATGACCCGACGTGCTTCACGGTGGACGAGCCGGTCGGGCCGATCCCGCTCTGCGGGACCATCGATGCGCCGAGCCTCTCGGAGTGGGGCGCGATGGCGCTCACCTCCCTCTTGGCGCTGGCTTTCGGTTGGACGCTCCGGCGGCGACGGGCCATCCCATGAGACCCCTCTGCGAAGTGCCCGGGAAGGGGCGCGCGGCATACGGGCCCCGGTCGCGGGGCCGCGTCGCGTCGACGCTTGCCGCGGTCGCCGCCGTCGGCGGCGCGTGGATCGCGCTGCTCCTGAACGAGACGGCGCTCGGCTGGGTGCAGCGCGCCTTCGCCGTAGCCACGAGCGTGGTGCTCAGGGCCTTCGGGTGCGCGACCGTCGCTCAAGGGACAACCGTTGTGTCCGAGCAGTTCGGCATCTCGGTGGTCACCGCATGCACGGGGCTGTTTGCCACGGGCCTCTACTCGATTGCCGTGCTTCTCTTCCCGACCTCGTGGCGGGCGCGCCTCTCCGGCTGCATCGTGGGCGTTTCCGTCCTCTTCGTCGTGAACGTCGTCCGCCTTGTCAGCCTCTACTACGTTGGGGTGCACTGGCCGTCCGCCCTGGATGTTGTGCACCAGGTCGTGTGGCAGTCGCTCGTGATCGCGATCGTCGTCGCCATGTGGCTTCTGTGGGCCGGCCGCGCATCGCGGCGACCCGAGCGAAGAGGAGCGCCATGAGTCGGCTTGTAAGGGGCGTGGGACGGTTCTTCCTCTTGTTCGTGCTCGTGTTGGCCGTGCTGACGCCGCTCTGGAGCCTTGCGGCGCCGCACTACGGCGGATGGGTTGCCGGGGTTGCCAGGCCGCTGTTCCACGCGGTCGAGAGAGCGGACGTGACGGTGGTCGATGCGCGAGACGGAGAGGTGTGGATTCTCCGTCGGCTCGACGAACAGCGGGTGACGCCGTTCTTGTACTTCGATCGATACACGTTCTTCGCCTTGATCCCCCTCGTCGCGTTGTTCGTGGCGGCGCCGGGGCTTGGAGTTTGGCGTCGCGTGGTCCGCACCGTGCTGGGAGCCGTCGCGCTGTTCGCGCTTCACGTCGGGTACCTGGTTGCCGCTGTGGAGCTGGCGTACGCCGCCGCAGGGCTTTCGGCCTCGGGGGCGTTCCTGTCGGCGACTCTGGAGGGATGGCAGGTTCTGGTCCGCGTTCTCTGGGAGGCCGGGCCGCTCTTGATTTGGATCGCTCTTTCGGCGTGCGCGTGGAGACGCTTCTGGTGTGACCTCCGCGCGCCGATCGGCGTGCCCGGGGTCCTTGCGCGCGAAGCGGCGCCCGCGGGCAGCGAGCGGGGGTAGGCGGTTGGACACAAGGGGAGGATGGCTAAGGTGAAACGAGCAGGAAGGGCCGCCGCGGTTGTCGTGCCACTCCTCCTCGTGCTTTGCGTCACCACCGCCTGGGCCACGGAGGCCGAGCTCTACTTCTCGGCCGACAGCCACGGCGAATCCCGGGTGACCAGGGTGCGGGAGGGCGAACAGGTCTGGATCGTCGTATACGATCCGGACGAGGACATTGACTGCGATGTGCGCGACAAGGTTTGGACGGACGTCAAGGTCCTTGATGCCAAGACTGGAGCGCACATCGTTTGGAAGAGCTACAAGAGCTCCGCGGGCGACGCGGACAACTTCCTGTTCGGTGACGCCCAGTACGTGCCGTACAAGGGACACTGGCCGGGTAAGGCCGCCGGCTGGACTGGCGCCGACTACCTTGAAGAGATCGAGCGTGGCGCCGGGCTGTTCGTAAGCAGCCGCCCCTTCCAGATCGGGACCCGCGTCAAGTACTCCCACGACGGGCGCGACCATGCCCACATCGTCGGACCGTACGACAAGGTGGGCCCCTTCGACGACACCGGCGGCGGCGCGGTGACCCCGACGGACTTCCAGTGGGGCGGCTACCTGTACGCTGCGGCGGACGCGGTCCCCGAAGAGGGGATCGGCGACGATCGCGTCTGGGTCCACGGTCTGTTCAGCCCGACGGACGGCCACCTGAGCTTCGTGGACGCCCTGGTCGGGGGACAAGAGCTTCCGCTAGGGAGCGCGTACCTCCCGCCCGGGAAGAAGCTCCTTGCGGGACAGGGGCACATGCTCGGGCGCTTCGAGAACATGGACACCCTGGTCGGCCTCTATGTGGACCAGGATGATCCGTCCGACGTCGCGCTGGCTCTCGCCAAGATCCAGGACACCGAGGCGGAGATCCGCTGGGACGAGACCGTGTACTCGGATGGAAACGAGGCGGCGACGATCACGATCGTCGATGACGACGAGAACCTGAGCTGCAACGACGTTGAGATCGTTCCGGTCTTCATCATCGTGAACCCCGGGTCGTGGAACTGGCAGAACGAGCCGACCAGCGCGTCGGACTTCTGGGGCCTGAACCGATGGGGCGGCGTCATCAACACAGACGGCGATCCCGCAAATCAGTCGCTCATCTGGTGCAACATCTACAACAGCGGTCGGTACATCGACCTCGGCAGCCGCCAGCCGAACAAGGAAGGCACGTACTACATCCACTACCCGACGACCGACGACGACGAACTCGTGGCGTTTGACACGCTGAGCGACTCGGGCGTCACGCGCGTCATGTTCTACGCGACGGAGACGGGCGAGAACACCGGCGTGTTCAAGCTGAAGTTGAACAGCATCCTGCGCGATCTCGGGTTCCGCACGCTGAACGTGCGCGACGTTCTGGTTGCGTACTACCTGGATCCGAACGACCAGGATGACTTCAAGCTGTCGCTCGGCTACATCTCCGAGAAGAACCACAGCAGCCTTCGCTTCACGGACTACGCCCGGAACAGCCAGAGCCTCTTCTGGCTCGGACGCGATCCGGTGTATGTCGAGGTTATCGACGAGAACGCGAACCAGGAGGCGTGCTGTCCGGAGAGGGTGGTCGTCCAGGTTGTCGACCCCCACGAGGTCGACGACACGGAGTGGCTGATCCTTGACGAGCTGTCGAGCAACTCGCCGATCTTCTTCACGAACCAAGGAATGGAGCTGCTCTCGGTCTGGGACGCCCTCGGCGTCGGCGATCCAGGAACGCACGGCGGGTACTCGCTCGAACTCGACAACTGGTCCCTTGAGGCGTTCAACGAGGACTCGATCTACGTCCGGTACAACGACGTGAAGTACACCGATGCGTCGCTCACGGGGCTCGGAGATCGGGATGTGGCCACGGCGTTCCCGCCGGCCATCGAATCGGTTCGTTCTGCGAACGACGTAGCGTTCTCCGTGTTCGAAGTCGCGGACACACAGGTCTACGACGGCTCGACGGTCGAGATGTACTTCCTCGACCGGAACGGCAATCGAGTCGACGGGTACGCGAACAGCGACTGTGTCTTCATTGAGGTGATCGACCCGGATCAGAACGAAGACACCATGCGGCGTGAACGCGTGGCGGCCTTCTGGGACGGGACGGCGGGCGAGGGACAGAACATCCCTCACGGCCCCATCAACTACGCTGCGAACCACCAGGACGGCTGCGGATTCCTCGACTCGGAGACGCACATCGTCAACGAGCTGCTCGGCGACACGAACATCTTCGACGCGGGCACGTGGGGAAAGGTCTACATCCTGAACCCGAGGAACGGGCGCTGGGCGTCGACAGACCTGTTTGAGACGGGGACGAATGCCGGCGACTTCGTGAGCGTGTCGTGCGTGGATCTCGTCAGCCAATACGAGTGCGCGCCATCCCTCGGCGTGCTGCCGGGCGACACGATCCTCGCAGCGTACCAAGACCCGTCGAACCACTCGGACATCGCGTGGATCTCGATCAAAGTCTCCGTGGGGGGAGCGCAGCCGGTCGAGGGCTCGACGACGCGGTTTGTCGACGAGTCCGGAACGCCGGTCTCCGCGTACATTGAGGGCGACCTCATCTACGTTCGTGTCGACGACCCCACGCTTGCGGGCGCGGGAACGGTGCCGAACGCCGTGACCATCGACGAAGTCAAGTTCGATCTCGCCCCTCTGGCGACAGCCTCCGCGGGCGCGTTCATCACCGAAGGAATCGACCTTGCCTCGGTCGGCTATGCGGCAGGGGACACGGTCACGGCGACGTACGTCGATCCGGGCGATGCGAGCGACACGAGCTCGGCGTCGGTGCCGATCGTCGCGGGCGAGTTCTCCGTGGAGGGGTTCTACACGGCTCCGAACCCGTTTGACGACGTGGTCCGCTTCGCCTATCACGGCGAGGGGCTCGCAGAGACCTTCTCGGTCTCCGTCTACGACCTCGCCGGTCACCTGGTGTGGTCGACGACGGCGAGCGACGTTCTGTCCGTGGAGTGGGATGGTCGGTCGAACGACGGGGACACCCTGGCGAACGGCGGCTACATCTACGTTGTCCTGGCGTCCTCTGGGGAGAAGGAGTTCCCCGGGAAGGGCATCCTCTTCATCAATCGCTAGACACTGTGTGCGTACCGGGCCGTCGGCGCCGTGAGGTTCCGACGGCCCTCTCTGTTTCAGCTCCCCTCTCCTGCGGGAGTAGAATCGGCCGGGTTCGGAGAAGGAGGCGTGGTGGCGAGCGGCGAGCCGTTGGCGGTGGGGTTCAGCGACCTGCGGGGGTTCTCGAGCTTCACGGCGCAGCGCGGCGACGAGGCGGCGCTCGAAGTCGCGCGCGTCCTGCAGAGGCTTGTGGAGGAACAGGTCGCGCAAAACGGCGGTCGACTCCTCAAGACCTACGGCGACGGCGTGATGACCTCGTTCGGCGACGCCGAGAGCGCCATTGCCTGTTCCGCGGGGACCCAGGAGGCGCTGTCCGCGTACAACGAGACGCGCGGAGACGACGCCGCCTGCGCCGGGATCGGGCTCACGTGGGGGCCGGCGATCCGGACGGGCGACGACCTGTTCGGGAACTCGGTGAACCTCGCGAAGCGATTGGCCGACGCCGCGAAGGGGTGTCAGATCGTCGTCGACGGGTCGATCGTCGAGCAGACACGCCATCGTACAGACCTGCACTTCCGGGACCTCGGGGAGAGAGACCTCAAGGGCCTCGGCCCGCGCCGTCTCTACGAGTTCGTGTGGCGGGACGAGGTCGAGAAGCTGTCGCTTGCGGACGACAGCCTCGATCTGGTTCTGACCGAAGACCACAAGCTCGTCCTGCAGTTCGCGAAGCCGCTTGAGGACACGCTCGAGGTGATCCGCGCACAGCTCGAACCGGCGGAGGGAGAGCGGGGCCCGGTTGCGGCTCTCAAGCGCAGGCTCGCGAACCGCCTTACGAAGGACCTGCCGAAGTGGATCTCGACCCTACAGCGGTACGGAGGAGGGCTGGAACAGCGGCTCGACGAGGTTGAGGCGGAATTCCGAGACGGAGAGCTCCGCATTCAGCTGCCCGACGGGCGCGGTCTGGCGTTCGGGCGGGGTCAGATCCCCGCCGCCGACGCCCGCAGGTTCCTCGAACGGCTCGCGAGTCTGCGGGGAGAGAAGTCCGCGTAGCCTAGCGGGCGTGCCGCATCCTCCCCCACCTCCACAGCTCCCGGACGCTCGGTGCCTTCCCGTACATCAGGAGCCCGATCTCGAAGATGCGGGCCGCGAAGCGCATGGTGAGAAGGACTCCCACCGTGAGAGAGACGAGGCTCAGCGCGATCTCCCACGCCGCGGCGGCGCCGATGCCGACGCGGAGCAGCATCACCGACGGAGTGAACGGCGGGATGAACCCGGCGATGCGCACGAGCACGTGGTTCGGGTTTTCGATGATGAAGGCCGAGAACATGATGGGCACGTAAGGGACGAGTCCAACGAGCCCCGAAGCGCCGCCGGACTGAACGTCCTTCATGACGGCGCCCGTGGCGGCGTAGATCGAGGCGATGAGCATGAACCCGAGGACGAAGTAGAGCGGGTACGTGATCCAGTGGACAGGGCCCAGCGCGGCGAGGGAGATCGGCGTGAACCGGCTCGCCACGAAGTAGGCGGCGACGACCCACACCGCAACCTGGATCAGGCCAGCGATGCCGAGACCGATGACCTTGCCTGCCATCATCTCCTGGGCCGAAATGCTCGACAGGACAAGTTCGACGACACGGCCCTGCTTCTCCTTGACGACGCTGTAGAGCGTCATGACGCCGGACAGGAATGCGCCCATGAAGAGGATCATCGCGAGGATCAGGGCCACGACGAACGGCGGAGGCGGCTCGCGCAGGCTCTGCTGCGCGGCCTTGTCGGCCGAGGTGGCGGCGAAGATCGCGATGGCCAGCACGGCCGGGATAAGGAGGGAGATGATGAGGAACTGCTTGCTCTGGATCGTGCGGAGGAACTCCCAGCGGATGACGCTACGCAGCCTCATGGTTCTCCTTCTCGATCGCACGCACGAAGATGTCGTGTAGCGGGGGCCGCGTCACGGAGAGTTCGCGCACGGTGAGTGCCGCGGGCAAGGAACGCACGAATGCGTCGGGGGACGCGCCTCGCCCTAGGCGGAGGGAGGCGCGATCGCCGCGGACCGCGAGGTTCTCGACCCCGGGAAGCGCGGCGAGCGACTCGGCCGATCCCTCGAATCGAAGGCGAACGACGTGCTCGCCATCGCGGGACTTGATCTCGTCGAGGGTTCCGTAGAAGACTTGGCGCCCTCGGTGAATGAGGAAGACCCGGTCGCACAACTCCTCGACTTGGTTCATCTGGTGCGCCGAGAGCAAGACGGCGGTGCCCGCATCCCGCAGCTCGCGGATAACGTCTTTCAGAAGGTCCTGGTGGAGCGGGTCGAGACCGGAGAAGGGCTCATCGAGGACGAGGAGGTCGGGCTCGTGGGCCACGGCGGCGATGAACTGTACCTTCTGCTGCATGCCCTTCGAGAGCTTCTCGACCTTCTTGTTGGCCCACGGAACCAGGTCGAACCGTCCGAGCCAGCGGAGCACGCGCTCGCGGGCATCGGCGCGGCGTAGGCCCTTCAGCTCCGCAAAGTAGACCAGCGCGTCGAGCACCGTGGCGTCCGAGTAGAGGCCCCTCTCCTCGGGCAAGTAGCCGGTGCGCTCCTTCAGAAGGCGGCCGGTGAGCCCGTCGATGCGGATCGAGATCTCTCCCTCGTCGGGCTGGAAGATCCCGAGGATGATGCGGATGGACGTCGTCTTCCCCGCGCCGTTCGGCCCGAGGAAGCCGAGGATCTCTCCGCGGTTGACCTCGAGGCTGACTCGGTCGACGGCGCGGAGTCCATCGAAGTCCTTGACGATTCCCTGCACGCGAAGCGCGGCGTGGTCCACAGCGGAGTCGATTCCCCCTTGTCCGAAGCGGCGGGAGTTTACCCTGCCACGCGGGAAGCGTGCCAGGCGGTCGCTGCGGCCTCGTCCACGAGGTCGGGCGTCGGGCGGTCTCGCCACTCACGGAGCGCGCTCCGCATCCGCTCGAGCCCCTCGGTGAGCATGGCGCGGGGGCACGCGAAGTTGAACCGGACGAACCCCTCGCCCTGCGGGCCGAAGATCGCGCCGGGGATCGTCGCGACGTGAGCCTCGCGGAGGAAGAACTCGTAGGGGTCCCCGGGAATCCCTGCGTCTCGACAGTCGAGCCACGCCAGGTACGTCGCCTCGATGGGACCGACTCCGACGCCCGGTATCTCGGAGCGGATGTAGTCGACGACGAAGTCGCGATTCGCTTGGACGTACTTCACCAACTGGGCGGACCAGGCGTCTCCGTCCTGGTAGGCGGCGAGCGCCGCGACGTACCCGAGGGCGTTCACGGATGGAACGAGGCCGCGCTTCGCCTGGATGAACTGCTCTCGCAGATCCTTGTTTGGGATGACGGCGACGGCGAAGTGAAGGCCCGCGACGTTGAACGCCTTTGACGGAGCCGTCAGGGTGATGGTTCGCGCCTCGATCTCGGGTCCGAGGGAGGCGATGGGCGTGTGCCGCCGGCCGTCGTAGACGAACGCTGCGTGGATCTCGTCCGAGCACACGATGAGGTTGCTGCGGACCGCAATGTCCGCGACGCGGCGGAGCTCCTCGGGCGAGAATTCCCGCCCCACGGGGTTGTGCGGATTGCACTGCATGTAGAGGCGCGTGCGGTTGGTGATCATGCCTTCGAGGCGGTCGAAGTCGATCTCGTAGCGGCCGGTCGTCGACCGAGACAGAGGGCAATGCTGGGCCACAGCACGGGCGTTCTTCGGTGCGGCGAGGATGGGATAGTAGACGGGGGGCTGAACCAGGACGCCATCGCCCGGGCGAGTCACCGCCTGGCACGCAAGATTGAAGCCGACGACGACGCTCGGAAGGAACACGAACGCCTCGGGGGCCACTCTCCACGCGTAGTGGCGCTCCAGGTACTCGGCGAGGCGCGGACGCAGATCCTTGGGCTCGACCGTGTAGCCGAAGACGCCGTGCTCGACGCGACTCCGCAGGGCCTCGAGGATCGCGGGAGGACAAAGGAAGTCCATGTCCGCGATCCACATCGGGAGGATGTCTTCGTCGAAGGAGCTCCACTTGGTGCTGTCGGTGCCTCGTCGATCGATGATCTCGTCGAACGGGCCTGCGAACGTTTGGTCTGCCATGATCCCCCCGCTCACCCGGTGTCAGTCTCAGCATTCTTGTTGGACGGGGCGCTGCGCGCAAGGCCGTGTGTCCATTCCAACCCAGGTGAGGAGTGGGCTCCGGGAAGAGGACGGGTTTCGTCGACGGCTCCCGGTTCCTCCGCGACGCGAGAAGAACGGGGCCGACGGCGAGTCGGCCGCGCAGCCTGGTGGTCCTAGCGCGACGTGGAGTAAGACCTTCTCAATCTCCATCCCACTCGCGGCAATCGATGCTCCCTATGGCGCCAACTGGGTGGGCGTCGCTTTGCACGGAGGTGGGAGGTGAGATCAGCGGCCCGACGGAAGGCGACAGGTTCGGACAACGTGGACCTCGATGCAGTTGCGGCAGTCTTGAACGCGCCGACGATCCCTCCACAGCCTGTGTTGGGCTCATCACCGTGGGCATCCTTGCCGTGCTCCGTTTCTTGTCGGATCGTCCCGCAATTCGCAGCGCCCGGACTTCGGCAAGACGCTGTTCGCCTGACCCTTGCGACGTGGGGCGTGGGACTGCGAGGCGGGATCGCTTGGTGGCCTTGCGATGCCAACTACGCGGTCAACCTCGACGCGAGTCCGTCCGACCCGGCAGCGGCGATCCGTGGTGCGGGGTTGAAGGCGATTGCCGAGTGCGCCACGCGGACCCGACCTACCGCCTCCCACCCGCCGAAGTGCTTCGTCGCGATCCGTGCGGACGAGTCCACCGAGCATTGGACGCCAGCAGGGTCAGACGAGGCGACGGGGACGGGCGGGACGACGAACGACTGTGCCTAGCGGTCGATGTCTGCGAAGTGGATTGCCTCAATGGGGATGGAGAAAGACTCCGTCACGCGCTGTCCAATGTCGTTCTCAGCGGTCGCGGTGATGGTGCCAGTCTGTGCAGGAATGCCTAGCCCCGATTCAGCACTGCCGTATAGATAGCGCAACGCATTGGGGTTGCCGTGCGATGTTGGGTAGCCGATGTCGAACCCGGTAGGCGAGTAAGGCAGCGGTTCGCCTGAATCAACGCTGGCATAGAACGGGTACACGATACAGGCTTCATCAACGATCATCTGGCGAAACTCCGCGTGGCACACGCCTTCCTCGTATGGCGGGTAGAAGATCGAGTAGGGAGTGTCCACGTAGTCTCCGCGCACGGAGATCGAGACAAGATGCCCATCGTAGATGGAGCGAGAGAAGTCGATGAGCGTTCGCTGGAATGGGATTAGCTTCCATACGCCGCCCGTTCCGCCAATCTGTGGGGAGTGAATGTCGGGGAGTGGATTCGTCGCCGTCGCTGTGACAGTCTCGTGTAGAACATGATCGCCCGCCGTCCAGGTGACGGTGCATGACCAACCAAGCCGATCAACCTCGACAGCGAGCCGCCCGTCTCTCTGCTCGACGGCTCCTTCTGGAGTTGTGAAGACGAATGTCCCAGCAGGGGCCTCGGCGATGACTTCCGCCGAGTACGGGATATGTCCCGCGGCGGGGTTCAAGGTAGCAGACAGAGACGGTTCCGCCGGCTCAAACAAGCAGCCGCACAGCGACAGCAGTCCGACCGCGCCTACGATTGCGAGCCTTCTCTTCGCTTTCATCGCAGTTCCTTGCTTCTGCATTATCAGTCAAGCGCGCTGGATGTCAAAAGATGAGATAGAGACCGGTGAAGAGAGCTCAGAGTGAGAGGGGCAGCTTCCGGTTGCTCGTCAGTGGGACGGTCGGGCATGCGGGTGCCCGGAACCACTAGAGGGACCTTGGGCTCGAGCGGTTATCGAGGCTGCCTATGGACCCAGGGAGAAAGGGGTTCCTTGCGGGACGGATCACCGCAATCGACGCAACTACAGATGAAATCGTGATTCAGCACAGATTGCCGACTGAGGAAGCAAGAACCGAGTAGCTTCGCTCCCCGGTTCTACGTGGGGATGCGTCTGGTTGCCCTGACCCGACTCTGGGCAGAACCTTCGTTCTCAGCTACTCATGGGCCGACTCAAACGGCTGCGTTCTGTGAACCGCCCCGGGTTTGACGGAGGCCGGATTCCTTGAGAGGACGGACGCATGGCACGACCGAGCAGGGACTCCCCCTGGCCAGCAGCTCGCAGACAACAGGTGAGGAGCGTCGCCTTGTTGAGGCGCCAGCGCGGTCAACGAACGGGCCGGCTCTTCGCCGGCCCGTCAAACAGCTCTCGAGATCTAGGCTAGTACCGCCGTCCGCCCGAGTCTCCGCGGGAATAGCCCCCTCGCCCGCTCCCGCCGCCGCCGCCGCCGCCATCGCGTCGCGGCGGGCGACGCTTCCGGTTGCAGTCGCCGCAGTAGACAGGACGGTCGGACGTCGGCTCAAAGGGAAGCTCGTCGATCGCCTTTCCGCAGTCCGCGCACTTCAGGTTGAGATGCCGCACGTCGACCATCCGTCTCTCTCCAAACCCCATTCGATCTCCTTTTCTAGCCTCGGGCCGCCAAGCACCGACTGCCGGCGGCGGAGCCTATGCACAACACGGTACCGCAAGGCCGGGGAGAATGAAAGCACGGCGCGATGGGGTACTACGGGCAAACCACAGCCGTGAGATCGTTCCGCCAGTGAAGAACCACGATCTAGCACCGCACGGAGGCGCATCTAGCCCCGTCGTTCGGAAGGAACTTGGGGCAGAAGACGCAAGAACTCATCAGGCAGAAGCCAGCATCGAACAAGTGCCTGAGTGCGCGATGGGGCTTCGAGAAACGTTGCGCAGAGGTGATCCGCGCGACGGGAAGAGATTCCTGGTTGAACTGACTCAGTCGATCGTGGTGAAACCAGGAGAGGTCGAGATCGAGTATCGGCTCCCTGGCCCGGAGAAACCAGAGACCGAGGACGTCGCGTCCCCGGTTCTGGAATCACTCCTGTCTGGTGGAGGTGGCGGGAGTCGAACCCGCGTCCGAAGTAACCGCCGGTCGGCGTCTACAGGCTTAGTCTCGCGTTTTGTCTCGACACGAGCCCTCCCGCGAGCGGGATGGCTCGTGCCCAGCTCCCTAGGGTTTCGCCGCGTCGGAGGAAGCGCCCGAGCGCGGTATACCCGCTAAGCGACGCCTACGTAGAGCCAGCGGGAAGCCCTACAAGACGGCCCTCTCTAGTTAAGAGAAGGAGCAGCGAATGCGTAAGTCGCAGTCGTAGTGTTCGCAGTTGTTGTTTGGTTCGCCAGTTTAAGGAGATTGCGATGCTCCGCCTGCAGCCTTCGTTTGGTGGCTCCGTCGAAGCCAGTCACCCCCATGTCAAGGACCACACGGCGATGATAGTCCGATCCGCTCCGGCGAGCAAGATCGGGAGGAACCGACTCGACGCTCCCCGAATCGCATCGAGCCTCGCCATCGATCACAATCCAACGTTGTCAAAGGAGGTTGACCGAACGGACCACGCGTCCTAGGCTTCTGCGCCATGAACCGAACAGACAAGGAATGCCTCATCGGGCTGAACCTGATTCCGCAGCTGACTCCGAAGCGGGCGAAGCGGCTGTTCGCTCACTTCGAGTCGTTCTCGGCGATCTGGGACGCGCCCGCGGGCCGATTCTGCGAGCTGTTCGGATCAGCCGTGCTCGGAGAGGCCATTGCGTCGGGGCGGAGCGATTCGGCCGTCGACCAGGAGATGGAGAAGGCCGAGAAGGCGGGGGTAGAGATTGTGACGCTCGTCGATGCGGAGTACCCGGCGCTGCTCCGGGAGATCGACGATCCGCCGCTTGCTCTTTACGCGCGGGGCCGCCTTCCGCTCGATACGTCGAAGGCGATCGCGATTGTCGGCACCCGCCGCGGCACGCAGTACGGGAAGATGGTCGGGGCCAAACTCGCGAGTCAGCTTGCGCTTCGCGGGATCTGCGTGGTCAGCGGGCTCGCCGCCGGAATCGACGCCGCCGCCCATCAGGGGGCGCTCGACGTCGGGGGGCTAACGGTTGCGGTCCTCGGCTGCGGCGTCGACATCGCCTACCCGAAGCGCAATCAGCCCCTGTACGAGCGAATCGCCGTCGAGGGGCTCGTGCTCTCGGAGTACCCGCTCGGGATGCGGCCGGCGAAGTGGACGTTCCCGCAGCGGAACCGGATTCTCTCCGGGCTGTCGCGCGGCGTGGTGGTTGTGCAAGCGCCGGAGCGGAGCGGCTCGCTCATCACGGCGCGGCTTGCCCTCGAGCAGGGGCGGGAGGTGTTCGCAGTTCCGGGGAACATCTCCACGACGACGTCGGCGGGGACAAACCGCCTGATCAAGCAGGGAGCGAAGCTCGTCGAGTCGGTGGACGACATCCTCGAGGAGTTCACCGACCTACGGCGGATCGTCCGGGGCGCGGCGCCCGTCGAGGAGGCCGAGGCCGAGGTAACCCTGACCGATCGGGAACGCCGTGTCTATGAGCTGATCAGTCTTGAACCGGTCCACATTGACGATATCATTGCCCGTGCGGATCTCTCGCCCACCGAAGCGTCGCACGTCTTGCTCCTTCTTCAGTTGGAGGATCTCGTGGTGGAAGTGGACGGAGGGTGCTACGCGCGCAAGCCGTAGGAGGAAAACCAGGGATGGCCATACAGCGAACGCTCGTCTTGTGCAAACCCGACGCCGTCCAGCGCGGTTTCGTCGGGCGCATCGTCTCCCGTTTTGAGGAGAAGGGGCTGAAGATCGCCGGGCTGAAGATGCTCCAGGTGGACGAAGAGCTGGCCGGGCGGCACTACGCCGAGCACCTCGAGAAGCCGTTCTACCCCGAGTTGCTCGCGTTCATCACCGCGTCTCCGGTCGTCGCTCTGGCGGTTGAGGGGGAGAACGCCGTCGAGGTCGTGCGTAACCTCATGGGCGTCACCAACCCGCAGAAGGCGGGCTCGGGGACGATCCGCGGGGAC
>Ga0105104_10002438_pt1 | contig 13610 bp, 15 predicted proteins | sample PPLLaktember2015_3_FD_87034 | JGI IMG/M metagenome (GOLD analysis project Ga0105104, IMG submission 87034) | Freshwater sediment microbial communities from Prairie Pothole Lake near Jamestown, North Dakota, USA - PPLs Lake P7 Core (6) Depth... | ecosystem: Environmental > Aquatic > Freshwater >...
TAGGATAACTTCATGTTTCTTTTCCAGCCGCCTCCTCGGACTCGTTATGACCTTAGCTTCACCCTTGCTGGTTTTCCGGTTCGCGTCCATCCTCTTTTCTGGTTGATCGCCCTGCTGCTGGGATCATCTTCCGGTGATCTCCTCCAAATTCTGATCTGGGTCGTGGTTGTTTTCGTTTCCATCCTGATCCATGAGCTGGGACATGCCCTGGCATTCCGCCGCTATGGACTCTCATCACAGATCGTTCTTCACTTCGCAGGCGGGTTGACCATCCCTGAATCGACTTTGTGGGGCAGCAGATGGGCAACCGTGGCGTTGGGACCGAACGAGCAGATCATCATATCCCTGGCGGGACCCGGCGCAGGATTCATTTTCGCTGGTCTTGTGATCGTAAGCGTTATCCTGGTGGGCGGATCAGTAACGGTAGGCAGACTGCTTGGTTTTATTCCTCTACCTGCCATGGCGATCGTGCCTTTCGGCGGAACTGTGGTGAGCGGGTTTGCAACCGCGCTACTCTGGGTAAATGTCTTTTGGGGATTGATCAATCTCATGCCTGTCTATCCACTCGATGGGGGCAGCGTTACACGAAACATATTACTCCAAACAGATCCAGTGAATGGTGTGCGCACGTCTCTTTGGGTATCGGTAATTGCTGGAGGTATTATCGCGCTCGTGGCTTTACTCTTCCTGCGAAGCGTGTACATGGCATTGCTTTTCGGGATTCTAGCGTTTCAGAGTTATCAATCCTTGCAGAGTCGTTATTGAGGTGCGCTTCAATTTCTAGACAATCCAGTTATCACATGATAAACTCTTGCCGCTGAAATTGGCGTGGCGCCAGGTTTCGACCCAAGCGCCACGCCTTTTCCTGCGAATCACCCGCTCTATCGCCGTCCCCGGCGCTCAGAGCATGAGGCACAATGGATATTCTTCTCACCGGCTCTGTTGCTTACGATTACCTGATGACCTTCCCCGGTCAGTTCAAGGAACAAATCCTTCCCGAACGATTGGCTTCCATCAGTCTTTCATTTTTGGTGGACTCCATGTCGAAACAGCGGGGTGGTGTAGCTCCCAACATTGCCTACAGCATGGCACTGCTTGGTGAACGACCGCGTGTGATGGCGACTGTTGGGGAAGATTTTGAGGAGTATCGCGCCTGGCTCGAAGCAAAAGGTGTGGATACTGCGCTGATGTGCGTAATCCCCGGTGTATTTACCGCTTCGTTCTTCGCGACGACAGATGTTGTTTCTGCACAAATTGCCTCTTTCTACCCTGGTGCGATGGGCTATGCCGCAACCCAGTCACTCAAAGACCTGGCAGGCAAACCCGATCTGGTCATCGTCTCGCCGAATGCACCGGACGCGATGATGAAGTTTCCTGCGGAATGCCGTGAGATGGGAATTAACTATCTCTATGATCCAAGCCAGCAGGTGCTGAGGCTTGAAGGCATTGAACTGGCGCGTGATATGGAAGGTGCGCAATTCCTCTTCTGCAATGATTACGAATTTGGGTTGATCTCCAAGAAAACAGGCTGGAGCCTGGACCAAATCCTCGAACATGTCAGGATATTGATCATTACGCGCGGAAAAGATGGAGCTGACCTATACTCGGGAAACGATGCAGTTCATATCCCAACCGTCCCGGAGGATGAGGTCGTCGATCCCACCGGTGTGGGCGATGCCTTCCGTGGTGGATTCCTGACCGGTTACTCGCGCGGCTTCGACTGGAAACTGTGCGGCGAGATCGGCTCCCTTGCCGCGGTGTATTGCCTGGAACAGCGGGGACCGCAGAGTCACAATTACACGCGCTCTGAATTTGTGAGGCGTTTTCGCAAGCATTTCGATGATGGCGGGAAACTGGATATGTTGTTGAAGTAATGAAAACAGCTTTTGTCACAGGTGGAACCGGTTTTATTGGTGGGCGGCTGGTCGCTCTTTTAGTGGAGCGCGGAGTCGAGGTCCGCGCTCTGGCGCGTTCAAAAGCGGGGATGGAGAAAGTCAAAGCTCTCGGTGCGACTCCCGTCCAGGGTGACGTGACAGACCCGAAGTCCATGAAAGAGGCGCTGCGCGGGTGCGACGTGGTCTTTCATGTCGCGGCGATGTACGAAATCGGCGCACGGTACACGAGTCAGATCGAAGCTGTCAACGTGGATGGTACGCGCAACGTTTTCGAGACTGCACTGGAAGTGGGCGTGCCGAAGATTGTGCTCACGAGCACGGCTGGTGTCCATGGGGATACAAAGGGCAAAATGGTGGATGAAACCCATCGGATCCCGTTTGAGACATTGAAATCCAGTACCGTATATGAACAGACGAAATGGCGCGCCCATTACGAAGTGGCTTTGCCCATGATCGAGCAGGGCGCGCCAATCGTGATCGTCGAATCGGGCGGAGTCTACGGGCCTGAAGATCACAGTGTGCTTGGCGACCTGCTGGAGTTGTATGTGCGCGGTCGTTTGCCTGTGCTGCCAGATCGGGATACAACATTAACATTGGTATACGTGGACGATGTTGCAGAGGGTCACATCCTTGCCGCGGAGAAGGGACGCATCGGAGAATCATATTGCATGGGCTATCAGCCGCTCTCTTTCGGTCAATTTGCCGATCTGTGGCCGAAGGTGAGCGGCCGATCGAATGTCCTGCTCAAGATGCCTTCTGCGCTCGTTCGACCAACATGGCTGCTGATGGCCCTGATCGAAAAGATCGTTCCATTGCCCGCGCTATTATCCGGTGAGGCGGTTCGCTCTGTGGGCACAACCTGGATCATCAATTGCAGGAAGGCGCAGGATGAGTTGGGCTGGACCCCGCGCCCGGTCGAAGAAGGTTTGAAGTTGACGTTTGATTGGTTGAATAAAAAGTATAATCAAAGATAAAACTGCGTAAGGCGCGTTCTCTTACGCGCCCAGTGGCGCTAGAGAGCGCCAGCTACGCTACAATTTAATTGAACGGAGTAACAATGAAAGAAGCAACAGTAAGCAATTACGATATCAAAGACATCAACCAGGCGGAAGGCGGTCATCGCCGCATCGATTGGGCGGAGCGCGAGATGCCCGTGCTGCGCCAGATCCGCGAGCGCTTCAAGAAGGAGAAACCGCTCAAGGGATTGCGCGTTTCAGCGTGTCTGCATGTGACCACGGAAACCGCCAACCTCATGCGCACTTTACAGGAAGGCGGCGCGGACATTGTGCTAACTGCCTCCAATCCACTTTCCACCCAGGATGATGTGGCTGCGGCTCTGGTAAATCGCTATGAAATTCCCACCTTCGCGATCAAAGGCGAAGATAATATGACCTATTACAAGCACATCCGCGCCGCGCTTGAGCATAGACCGAACATGACCATGGATGATGGCGCGGACCTGGTTTCCTCCCTGTTCTTTATCGAGATGGGACGTTTTGAGAAGCTCGAGCCCACCCTGGCTTCCTGGGCAAAAGGACTCCCGGTTGAAGAGCGCAAGAAATTATTGACCGATGTGATCGGTGGCACAGAAGAAACGACCACTGGCGTCATCCGTTTAAAGGCGATGGAGACTGACAAGGTTCTCAAATTCCCTATCATTGCAGTGAACGACGCGCTGACCAAGCACCTCTTCGATAACCGCTATGGCACAGGTCAATCGACCATCGATGGAATTGTCCGTGCCACAAACGTCCTGCTGGCTGGAAAGAACTTCGTCGTAGCCGGGTATGGTTGGTGCGGACGCGGTCTCGCCTCCCGCGCACGCGGCATGGGCGCACTGGTGATTGTCACCGAAGTAGACCCACTAAAGGCTCTCGAAGCGGTGATGGATGGCTATCAGGTCATGCCCATGGCGGAAGCTGTGAAGATCGGCGATTTCTTCTGCACCGTTACCGGTGACATCAATGTGATCGATGCTCATCACTTCGAAGCGATGAAGGACAACGCGATCGTTGCCAACTCCGGTCACTTCAACGTGGAGATCAATATTCCTGCGCTGCGCAAGATGAGTAATGGTGATCCCGTCCTTGTACGTCCGTTTGTGGATCAATATACAACCAAGGATGGACGCAAGATCAACATCCTCGGTGAAGGTCGCCTCATCAACCTCGCCTCCGCCGAAGGGCATCCTGCCTCCGTGATGGACATGTCTTTTGCCAACCAGGCGCTTTCCGCCGAATACATGGCGAAGAACGCGGATAAGCTGGAGAAGAAAGTCTATTCCGTCCCGGCTGAAATCGACGCGGAGATCGCCCGCCTCAAGCTTCAGGCGATGGGAATTAATATCGATACTCTGACCGATGAACAGTTGAAGTACTTGAGCTCCTGGGAAGAAGGTACTTAATCAGTGAGCAGTGTTCAGTAATCAGTGAATGGTAAAGCCTCGTGGACAACAGTCCACGAGGCTTTTTGTTTCGTCCTAATCATTTTTTTTGAAATGCTGTTAGCGATGAGATTCCTGCTCCTCAGAAACATATTTTTCGGGTTCTCTATCAAAGTCCTCCTTGCAGCCGAGTGAGCAGAAGTAATAAGTTTGCCCGTTATATTCCGATCTGGCTTGGGCAGTTTCGTAGGTTACTTCCATGCCACAGACAGGGTCCTTAAAAGACTTTTGCATACCTCTCTCCTTTCAATCCTGTTTAACGCTGTAGTATCTCGATTGTTATATCGTACGGAAAAGATGCCTTTAATAACAAAACCTCATAATATCTTGTGTTTTTGAAGTGTCTCCAAATAGACCGCCTGTTTCTTCCCTATGAGGCGGCTTAAACGAGGAGCCTCGAAGATGAGTTGCTTGATCTTTCGGAGCGGGTAGACTACACATTCAAAACCCGGTTTCAAATCTTCATACACCACCAAACAGACCCAGGCTTCAGGCATGGAAAGGATGGGATCGCGGCGTTCGGCTGAATCTTGAAAGGTCCATGAAAGATCGTAGCGATTGGCAGCGGAGCGCCGTTGAGTTTTGACAGCCACCTCGAGCGCATTGATTTTCAAGTCTGCTGCCCAGGATTTCTCCCTGCCAGGATAAACCCTGTAATCAGGACCCTCCACAACACATTGACGCGCTTCGAAAACAAGGCGCGTCGCTTCCTCTCCCAGTTTGCTCACAAAATGATCATCTTGGATCTTTTTCTTTTGCCTCTGATTGCTATCGCAATAGTTCACGGTTTCGGTAACAGCCTCGGCAAAGGCTGTGGCACGCTCCACGGCTTCGGGTGGAAGATGAATAGTCTGCAGTGTTCGAAACGTGGACATGGAAATTTACTCAGCCCGCCTTACCGTATAGAAATAAATCAAAAGTCCTCCTACAAGCAGCGAGGGCAGGACGATCAACCCTGCTTCGGGTCCAAAAGCACCACCCGTCCAGAGTTCGGGACCATCTACATTGATCCGGGTCAAAGCGTATGTATCAAGACCGGAAACAGGAAATCCAAACACGACGCCTTCGAAGAAATTCCAGCCGATATGCAATCCTATCGAAAGCCAAAGCTGTTTTGTGCGGATATAACCATACGCCAGATAAACTCCGGCAAAGAAGATGCCCGCCGCGCTGATCCAGGTTGCATTGGGGTTACCGAGATGGAGAAGACCAAATACGGCAGAGGAAATGATCACACCCCAAAACAAGTTGATCCCGCTGGCGATGGTCTGCAAGTGATAGCCGCGCGAGAGCAGTTCCTCGTTCCAGCCTACAAAGAGAAAAGCAACGAAGAATGCCAGTGTATTGGTAATGACCACATTGATGGGATCGAATTCCCAGGCGAACCCTTGAAATGTCAGCCAGCCGAGGGCGAGCATGAGAACGTAGATAAATCCCATTTGCACGAACGTGATACCAATCCCCGCAAAAATATCGACGAGAGTCCGTCCATCAAGCTTCAAACCAAGACTTTCGAAGGATCGCCTGTCAAGCCAACGGCGGGCAACATAGACAGAGCCTGTTATGCCCAGGAAACTCAATATCTGATCCAGCATTAAATTGAGAGATCCATCAGGGGATTGTCCCAGCCAACCAAGAATGAGATAAATTATGCTTCCAAACACAAATACGAATATGAATAGCAGAAGGGTTTGAATTAATAAACGCCAGCCTGCGCGCAAGCGCGGCTCATCGGGAGAGAGGAAAATACGTGCAAGGATGGAACGTTCCTGTGCAGGTTGAATTTCGGACATGCTAACCTCCGCCTTTCAAATAAATTCCCTTGGGATCCAATTCTTCACGCAGGATTTTCAATTCATTTTCGCGAACCAATTCCGTTGTCTTCAATTCGCTGGCAATCTTCAAATCCCAGCCGGTATTCTCTTTTGCCTGTTCGACAGACTTGCCGGGATGTAGCGCAGAGAGGATCATTTCGCCTGTTGTATCCGGTTCTATGATACCAATGTCTGTGACGACTGCAAGCATGCCGCTACCGCGCAGCCCGGCTTTTTCGCGGTCGCCTTTGCCGCCCATGAATCCGGCAGACGTCATGAACTCTACTTTTTCGGGGAAACGCCGCTTTTGATGCGGCGTCATGATGTAGCAGCGATTCGCCCAGGCGGCGATTTCCTGCGATCCGCCTGAACCTGGCAGGCGTACCTTGGGATGATCATACCCACCGATCACTGTGGCATTGATGTTGCCATATTTGTCGATCTGTGCGCCGCCCATAAAACCTACATCCACGTTGCCGCGCTGTAGATAATTCGAAAAAATATCGTACATGCTCACCACCGAGAGCGAGCCGCTTACGAGTGTGGGATCGCCAATGGAGAGCGGCAAACGCGCAGGCTCCGCACCGATCACCCCTGCTTCATAGATCATAACAAGATTGGGTGCATGAGTCCGTTTGGCGAGATTACAAGCTAAATTGGGCTGGCCCACTCCCACAAAAACAACATCGCCATCGCGCAGCAAACGCGCGGCATTGATGATCATCAGTTCGGCGGAGGAATATTGAACTTCGTTCATGGAACTCCTGTTTAAAGAGTAGAGGACGTTCTCTAACGTCGGGTAAATGTAGCTTAGAATCCAGCGCTAGAGAGCGCTGGCTGCACTTGATAGAAATGATTGCGTGATATCAAAGACTTCCTGTGGACGTTCAAGCGGGAGCAAATGTGTGGATTTATCCAGCGTTTCGACCCGGACCTTGGGCTGCTTCCGCTTCATACGCGAAGCAGTCCTGTGGACAAGCTTTGCGGCCTGCTCCAGAAATGTATCCGTTTCCGCGCCGCGGATGAAGAGAGTCGGCACTTCGAGCTTTGGCAGATCGCGCCAGATGTCGAAGTCACGCAGACTTGTGAGGTAGATGCGTGATTCCCATTCCGGTGAATAGACCAGTTCATAGCCGCGATCCGTTTTGCGCGTAATCCCTTCGATAAAAATTCGCAGGTTTTCATCACTCATATACTTAAATACATCACGGCTGCGATACCCGCGAAAGACAAGATCAAGATCATCGAAGGTGCGCCTGCGTCTCAATGCACCGGCAATTTTTGGTTGCACCTTGTTTCCCAAGCCAATGGCACGAAAGAAGTTCCGCAAGAGGAGTCGGCTGGGAACGAAGAGAACCGGGTCAAGCAGGATCAATGCACGGAATTTGCCTGGGTCTCGCAGCGCGGCTCGCAGCGTGACCATCGCTCCAATGGAGTGTCCCACTCCGATAACGGGAACAGGCTGAGGCGGCGCGAGGAAGCGCAGCAAGTCATCTGAAAAGGGTTTCCAATCGTGAATATCATTTGGATTCGAGGCAGGCCACAATGGGCGCAGCAACATCCCAAAGACATGGTATTGCTCCTGCAGAAGCTCCAGGAATGGCTTGTAACATTCTGGTGGATAGCCGTTGGCATGGAGGAAGTGCAGAGGTTGGTTGTTGCCACGGAGATCAAAATAGGGGATAGGGGATAAGGGTTCAGGAGTGTGAATCATTGTCGGTCAGGTCAGAATCAATTACATATTCTGCTTTCTCATCTCCAAGTTGCTTTACTGCTTGTTTCGCGCGAATAGTAGTGATTGAGGTCGTTATCATTCTTACAACTTCATTATTCAATTTTAGAATTTCGTTGATTTCTTCATTCGCTCCAAGTTCACAATCTTGAGCCGCGTGAAGCCAGTGTTCTGTTTCGTTGGCAGATCCCTGCGCGATGATAAGATAATGAACATATTCTGTGCCTTGATGTCTTCCGTGTCCTTCTGCAATATTGGCACCAACGGAAGTGGCGGAACGAAACAACTGGCGGGAAATCTCCTGGGCTTGCATCGTTCGTGGCCAACTCTTTACCAGATCATTGACCCTTTTTGCGACATCACGAGCTTTCTGATAGAAAATCAGTGTCTGATAGTTTCCCATAACCCTAACCCCTTTCCCTTATCCCTTAATAACTTCCATAATTAACCCTCTCACTATATCTCGCTTTTACTTCCAATCGTTTATGGGCCTCGACTCCCAACTTCTCCCAATATTCATTTCTGTCCCTGACACCGTAAACCCACTCATCCAAATACTGCCTTGTCGCTTCGGCGGATTCGCTGATCTTATCCCAGGCGAGATAGAACTCATTATCGCGGTCGTAATATCCCTGCGCATAGCTGGGATGGCACGCGAACGGCACATGACAAACCGCGCTGACCACGATCCCAGGGATCATCGTCCGGTTCGGGTCCGAGCGGATGACCGATTCATCCACGATTTCCTCCGCGGTGAGAATGACCTTCTTCGCCGCGAACGCGGCTTCCTTTTGCTCACCGATGATGCCCCATAAATGAGAATTGCCATTTGCATCGGCGCGCTGGACATGCACAATCGCTACATCAGGATTCAAAGCCGGGACAACGATGACATCCTTCCCGCCGTATGGATCGGGGATCCGTTTGATATTCGGATTCGCTTTTTCCAAATCGATGGCGCCGGTCTGATTCATGGGAAGGAATGGCAGACCCGCTGCTCCCGCTTGCAAACGCGTGATCATACCGAAATGAGAATACTCCTCCCGTTCGAGTTTGCCCTGTTCGATTGCAGAACGAACGATTCGCAGCGACCCTACCCCGGGATTGCCCATATAGGAAAAGATCACTTTGCGCGCGCAGCCCGCCGCAACCATCTGGTCGTAGATCAAATCAGGTGTGGCGCGGGCAAGGGTGAGATCTTTCTTCGCCTGCCTTATGATCTCATGTCCCGCGGCAAAAGGAATGAGGTGAGTGAATCCGGCCGCGTAAACCACATCGCCATCGTTCACGTAGCTGGCAATGGCGTCTGAGAGGGGAACGATTTTTGTCATTACTTCTTTCCTTGATCCCTTTTGGCTTTTGGCATAAGTCTTCTGACCAGGCTGAATCGCTCGCTGGGTTTCACGCTTCTCCGAAATTGTCCACGGAAGATAAGACCGATGATCAATAGTATGAGGCTCCAGCAGAAGTAACTGAATACGGCTTGCTGCTTGGATTCGGAAATTATGAAGAATACAAACAAACCGATTCCCAATAGGATAAAGAATGTGCCTATGCGGTGAATGATTTCTTTGGGGTTATAGCCATCAGGTGCGCCCATGGTTCCTCATTAGACCTGACAGGTTTTCAAAGAAGCTCGATCGGTCACGGTTCCTGTCCATGCAGATAATTCTGAAGACTCGGTCGCGCAGGAAACCTGTCAGGTCTTTTATTATTTTGGTTTTCTTGCCGAGAACAATGTTCTTCGAAACGGATAAAAGACCGGTGTGTCCGGCAGTGCGACGCGCATTTTTTCGCGAATTGCGTTTACAAATCGATCTCTATGTTCACCCAATCTTTCAAAATAGGGAACCAGCGCGGTACCGGAAATCCATTCTACCACCGCGTCCGAGTCCTTCAGGATGTGAGGATAGATCTTCTCAAAGACAACAATGTTTTCTGCACCACATTCAAAGAAGAGACGGGCATACTCATCAATGGACAGGACCGGCGCGTAGCGTTGAAAGCCATTCAAATGGGATTTGAATGGTTCTTCACTGGCAGCTTCACGATAGATTTGATGTGATACGTGATTGTGATTGGACGGGACCTGCACAGCGATCTGCCCACCCGGGGCAAGCCTCCCGTATAGACGCGTGATCAACTCTGCATGATTCTCCGACCATTGCAAGGCCGCGTTGCTGAAGATGAGATCCCATTCACTAGTCAGCGCAGCCTGATCTCCTTTTTCAAAACGCAGATTTGGATTTGCGAAGTTGGCTGCTCTTTCCAGCATCTGTGCGGAAGAGTCGAGTCCGGTCACATTGCTATTCGGCAAGGTATCCGCGAGTTGACTCGTTAATTCGCCTGTCCCGCATCCCAGATCCACGACTTTCAGATTGGGTCGTTTTGCCACCAAAGCAAGCAGATCGAAAAACGGCGCGGAACGCTCAGCTTGAAATTTATGATACTGTTTTGGATCCCAGGGCATAGTTATATCTATGTCGTTGCGAGCGCAGCGAAGCAATCTCCTCTTTTATGGGGTTGCTTCGGGCTATGCCCTCGCAACGACATCCATAAACAGACCCTTCCCCTCATCGGGGAAGGGCATAAATCTCATTTACGGCGAGCCGTCTTCTTCTTTGATGTCGAGGTCTTCGCGGCAGTCTTTTTCTTGGGAGCAGCCTTTTTCGCTGATCCATTTGCTTTTGCAGGCTTGACCAGTGTACGGATCTGTTCATGCATATAAAGCGGCAGATAGTAATAACCACCGCCGTTCTTGCCGCTCGAGCCGGAGCCTTTCCAGCCGCCGAAGGGTTGGAAGCCGGGCCATGCACCAGTCGTTGCGCCCTGCGGACGGTTGGCGTAAGTAACGCCTGCCTCGATATTATCGAAGAACCATTCGACCTCTTTGGCTGAACCATAAAAGCCAGCTGTGAGACCGTAGTTCACGCCATTGGCAATCTTCATCGCCTCATCGAGGCTGCTAACCTTGCCAATTGTTGTGATCGGCAGGAACATCTCATACTGCCACAAACGATGCTCGTACGGCAGGTCCGTGACAAAGGTGGGTTCGCAGTAGTAACCTTTATCGAAGATGCCGCCGGTCTTTACATGCCCACCGGTCAGGAACTGTCCGCCAGCCTGGTCGATCTCCTCGGTGAAGTTCTTGAAATCGTTATAAGAACCCTGGTTGATCACAGGACCAAGATACGTGGCTCGTTCAGTTGGATCGCCGATGAGCAGAGCCTCCGTTTTGGCTTTGAGCTTGCCAATCAATTCATCGTACACAGGTTCTTCGACCAGCACGCGGGAATTTGCCGAGCACTTTTGTCCCTGCAGACCGAAGGACGAACGGACAATGCCGGTCGCTGCGTCTTCCAGGTTCGCGTTGCGCGAAACGATCGAGGGATTCTTGCCACCCAGTTCGAGAATGATGGGACGAATATAGTTGCACTCTGCAAAATCGCGATGCAGTTTCATGCCAACATCGAAGGAACCGGTAAATGTGGCGCCATCCACATCTGAGCATTCCACAAGCGCCTGGCCCAGGGTAGAGCCGGGTCCTGTGACAAAGTTCACCACGCCGTCCGGGAAGCCGGCGTCGCGCAAACATTCAGCATAGAGCCGGACAATCCAGGCGGTATCGGTTGCCGGCTTGATCACGACCGTGTTCCCAGCCACGAGTGCCGCGCCGGTGGGACCACCGGTCAAGGCAAATGGGAAGTTGAACGGGCTGATGATGACCCAGACACCGTAAGGACGCAGGATGGAAACGTTTGTGGAGTCATATCCAACCAGCGGGTCTTTGCTCATCGGTTTGATGAAGCCGTCGTTCTCCTCCATCATCTGCGCCGAAAAACGCATAAGGTCGGCTGTTTCCTGCACATCGCCCAGCGACTCCATGCGGTTCTTGCCTACTTCGAGAGCCATTGCCGCGCCGAGCTCGAAAATACGTTTCTCGATGATCGAAGCTGCCTTGCGCACCAGTTGGACACGTTTCTGCCAGGGTGTGCGGCTCCAGCCTGGGAACGCCTTGCGGGCCGCCTCCATGGCCATATTCGCCTGGGTGGCATTCCCTTTCTGGAGGACTGCCAGTACCCAATCGGTGTTCACAGGTGAACGGTCTTCATATTTATCATCGGCGAAAACATCCTTGCCATCGATGATCATCCCGTATTCTTTGCCGAGATTTGCCTTGAGTTTTCCAACCGCCTTATCAAAGCCTTTGTGAAGTTCCTCGGGGGGATTGAACATCGTGGAATATGTGAGCTTAAAATCAGCCATACAACCTCCTAAATTCAGTTTAGTAGTCGGGTAGTTTTATAGTTGAGTAGCTAGACGGTTGCAGCCAGGTAACTATGCAACTATCTAACTAATGGACTAAATACAGTATAGCGTAGGATTTTGCGAACGTCAAAGATAAAGATATTCGCGCTGAGCGGAGTGAGCCGACAGGCGAACGCAGACGAAGCGCGCGCTGTAATCTTTACGTAAGGATTTCATGTTATAACCTTTCATAGTGATATGATGAAAATCCGCCTCCTATCAAGCCTGAGCCTGCTTGCCGTTTTACTGGCGGCGTGCGCCCCCGCGCAGCGTGCGACTCCCACAAACGCGCCAGCCGCCGCGACTGAGCCTCCGACTTTCTTTATCCCCACCGTAACCGTCGCTGCGCCGACCCTCGAACCTGCCACCCAGCCTGCCTCAGGCGAAGCGACAGTTGTTCCCATCGCCACCTCGCGCGGACCCGACCTCGAAGCCACAGATCCCACGACAGTCAGTTTAGCGTCAGGCGGATTGCAGTTCATTGAATTTTTCCGTTTTACCTGAAGTACTTGCCGTGCCATGGCGCCCATGGTTCATGGGCTTGAAGCAAAATATTTCGGCAAAATAAAATTCACCTATCTTGACGCTGACGACCCGCAGACAAGTGATTTTCAACGTACACTGGGCTTTAGCTACCAGCCCGAAGTTTATCTGCTCGACGCAAATGGAAATGTCCTGCAAAAATGGGTGGGATTTACAACGGGGGAAGAATTCGAATCAGTGTTCGCACAATATCTTCAATAGCAAAAATCTCCGCAGTCACGTTGACTGCGGAGATTTTTGTTTGGTCACGAGTTCCGCGACGATCTATGGCAGTATAAATTCTGCGATCACCGCCGCGTGATCTGAAGCCTGGGTGCGCTTGCTTTTCACAGTGGGGTAGGGATTCCACTTGGATTTCGCAAATACACCACGTCGTTCCAGCCGTACTGCCTGCAAATGTTGTTTCAGCGCCTCTGAAATAAACAGATAATCCAACTGTTTTTTTCCTGTGCCGTAAGTTCCACGGTCGTCTGCCGATAATTCCAGATTGACATTGTATAGCCCGTTCTTATTGATCAAAGGCTCCATCGAGGGGCTTGTGGGGTCAGAATTGAGATCCCCAGCGACGATAACATACTCATTTTGCAGGTCATGTTGACCAAGCAGCTCTGTAACACGCTTTGCCTGTCCCAGTCGCCGCCTGATGCTTTGTGGGTCTGTCTTCGGACTATATCCCATCGACTTGAAATGGTTGATCTTCAAATGTAATATCTTCTCATCTGGAGCCTCAAGTTGTACTTCCAAACAGTCTCGTGAGAAGGTCCGCACCCGTTTGCCATCATAGTCAGAAAATTCATGGATGTGACTGCTCATAGAGAGTACAGGGATACGCGACAAGAACGAGACATCGATGCCGCGGGGATCATTTCCGTCAA
>Ga0105104_10002439_pt1 | contig 13610 bp, 7 predicted proteins | sample PPLLaktember2015_3_FD_87034 | JGI IMG/M metagenome (GOLD analysis project Ga0105104, IMG submission 87034) | Freshwater sediment microbial communities from Prairie Pothole Lake near Jamestown, North Dakota, USA - PPLs Lake P7 Core (6) Depth... | ecosystem: Environmental > Aquatic > Freshwater >...
GTTCGTCTTGGTGCGCCGGTCGGTCGACGATGAGTTGAAATCTCCCCAACGCAGGATAGCGGTCGAGGACATTTTGGACGTGGCGCGGCACGACAAACATCCCCTTGATGCGCGGAATGTCACTCACTCGTCCGATGATGCGCTTCAAGCGCGGTGCGGTTCGCCCACAGGGACATGGGTCCAGATTCAGTCCTTCAGTCAGGTCGCCAGTACGATATCGGATGATCGGCATGGCTTGGCGCCACACGTCCGAAACCACCAACTCCCCGCTGGCGCCCTCGTGCACATGTGTCCCGGTGGCCGGATCGATGACCTCTACCACATGATCATCGCTTAGGTGCATACCGCCACCGAACTCGCATTCGCTGGCGATAATGCCCACCTCGGCAGTGCCATACTGCTCACGAATCTGGATGTCCCCAAAAGGCTCGCCCAATGCTCGGCGCGCCGCCTCGGAGCGGATTTCTCCCCCGATGATACCCAGGCGGACGGCCAGATCTTTGCGTGGATCGTAGCCCTTCTGCTGCACCACTTCGCCCAATTGCGCCAGGAAGGTGGTAAAGGCGTGGATGATCGTCACCTTCGCCAGCTTCATCGCCTCGACGTGGAAATCGGACATCCCGACACTACCGGGTAACACTGCGGCCCCGAGCAGGCGATAACCATCATCCATAAAGGTCCCCGCTGGCACCCAGGCATAATTCGGGGTCACATCAACGACATCCGAACGCCGAGCGCCGCACAGATATACTCCCTTCGCGAACGCTTCGCAGTAGCGACGATAACCCTCCGCCGTAAAGGACCACACAATCGGGCCCGGCGACACATAGAGGCGCACGATCTCATCCGGATGCACCGCTAGGAAACTTCCATGGGGGGGATCTTGAGCTTGATCCGCGATGATGTCTTCTTTTTTCAAGAAAGGAATAGACGCAAAGTAGTCGGTGAGCGACCGAAACTGATGAGGATTGGCAGCGGCATGGTCGAAATGGCGTCGATAGTATGGCGAGTGGTCATAGGCATAGCATAATTGTCGTAACAGTAGTCGCCACTGATGAGCTTGCTGTTGTGTGCGGGGAAGAGTCTCTGTGTCTCGATTCCAGAAGCGGCCGTCTGGTGTTCCCATGCTCGTTCCCCCACCCTGAATTGGTGCACTGCCCTCCCAGCGCACATGCCTACATCGCCCGCGTGAGCCCAAGTCTCCTCATCGCGTTTGGGGTTGTCAACCCGGTAGATGTCCTGTCGACACCGCTGCGGTGATGCGTTTCATCTTGCAGTTTCATGTGACGGATGCTATGTTCCACCTGTGAATCATAGGTCACTTCCAGGCCCAACTGTGAAAGTTGGGGCTATTCTACAGCGAGACTCAATGATCATCAAGGTGTAATGGATGGATGCTGGCGTACATGGAGCATATGGCCTGGCAGTTGCTTGCAGCTATAGGGCATGGTAGGCCGTCTCTGGTGGTTCTGGCAGTGGCCGCGATCTGTGCTGTCTTGGTTGCGACGCACGGTTGCCCGGCTGTCTCCGCGTCTTCGCATCTCCATGGCCTAATCGGGTGACCCGACAACGACCCCTCGCTTCACAACGGACAGAATGGCGTCCACGCCGCACTTCTCATGCGCAATGGGGTACTGAACTGGGAGCTCGTCGACGACGACAGCTTTGAGGACGAGGATGCTGTCCAAACGTTGGGAAATCGCCCCTGAGAACCCCAAGGTTGAAGAAAAGCTAGCGGCGGCGCTGCAGATTCGACCGTTGGCGGCCCGACTTCTGGTGAATCGAGGCATCGCTAGTATCGAGGCCGCACGCGAATTCCTCACTCCTTCCTTACAGCGCCTCCACGATCCATTTCTCATGCGCGGCATGGCAGAGGCTGTCAACCGTCTGACCCGCAGTATACAGAGCCAGGAGTCCATCGTCATTTACGGCGATTACGATGTGGATGGGATCACTGCGACTGCGGTGCTGTGTTGGTTCTTCCGTGACATTGGCGTGCCAGTCCCATACTATCTGCCGCATCGCATGCGGGAAGGCTATGGGCTCAATGCCGAGGCGATTCGGAAGCTTGCCGATCAGGGCACACGCCTCCTCATCACTGTCGATTGCGGCATCACCGGTCACCATGAGGTCCAACTCGCCAGACGCCTGGGAATGGATGTGATCGTCACGGATCATCATCAGGTGCCGCCGACGCTCCCTGATGCGGTGGCTGTGCTGAATCCGCACCAATCTGAGTGTGGCTATCCAGCCAAGGAACTGGCTGGTGTGGGGGTCGCCTTCAAACTGGTCATGGCTCTGCGGGGACGGCTGCGTCAGGAAGCGCGGTGGGCCAGCAAGACCCCGAATTTGCGCCGGCACCTCGACCTCGTGGCGCTGGGCACGATCGCCGATATCGCCCCCCTGCAAGGGGAAAATCGTATTCTGGTCAAGCATGGCTTGCAGGAGTTGACCCGCAGCCAGAAACTTGGTGTGCAAACGTTGAAACACGTCACCCACATTGCGGAGCAAAATATCGGACCGCGGCAGGTGGGCTTTACTCTGGCCCCCCGTCTCAATGCCGCTGGCCGCCTGGCGGCGGCGCAGGCAGGGGTCGAGCTCTTGCTGTCGGAGAATGCGGAACAGGCTGAGAAGTTGGCCCTCTATTTAGATTCGGTGAATCGCGAACGCCAGTTGGCCCAGGCCCAAATCTATGCCGAAGCCAAAGCGGCCATCGAGGCCGACGGCGGAGCCGATAGCCGTTGGGCCATCGTGCTCGCCTCAGAGCACTGGCATCCTGGGGTGGTGGGAATCGTCGCGTCCAAACTGGTCGAGGAGTACGGTCGGCCGACTGTGCTCATTGGCCTCGAGGGGGATACTGGCAAGGGATCGGGCCGGAGCATTGCCGCCTTCCATCTGTACAATGCCCTGGTGGCCTGCCGGGAACTACTCACTGGGTTCGGCGGCCATGAGCATGCGGCGGGGATCCGCATTCATCGCGAGCAAGTGCCCCACTTCGAGGAGACCTTAAATCGTGTGGCCCGCGAGCAATTGACCAGGGTGGACTGCACGCCGCTGCTACCCATCGATGCGGAGGTTCGCCTGCAAGAGATCGACGACCCACTCCTGCAGTTCATCGAGCGGCTCGAACCCTTCGGTGAGGGCAACCCGCAGCCACTGTTGCTGGCGCGTCGGGTGGAAATCGCCGGCGCGCCAACCCTTGTGGGTCGAGAGCAGCAACATCTCCGGCTGACGTTCCGGCAAGGTGACATGCTTGTACCTAGCATTGGGTTTGCCATGGGCGAACGGCTCACACAAGCGAAAACAGGCGTGCTTGACATCGTCTTTACCCCCCAACGCCACGTCTGGAAAGAGCGCGAGGAACTCCAGTTAGTCCTCCGAGACCTCGCGCCCCATACTGGTTGACTTCACTACATGGTTGATCTACTATGTGGCGAAGGCGGGATAGCACCCTATGAGCCACCAATGGGCATCAAATCGAGCGCTGCTGCTGACGGAGGGAAGGTGGGTGGGCCCCTGAGAAACCAACCTGGGGATCAATCGATGTACTGCCCCTTTTTTGGCCTCCAAGAAAAGCCCTTTAGCATTACACCCGACCCACGATTCCTGTTTCTCAGTCCGTCCCATCAAGAGGCGCTCGGGCATTTGTTGTATGGAATTGAAGAGCGGAAGGGCTTTATCACCGTAACCGGGGAAGTTGGCACGGGCAAGACCCTCCTCTGCCGCGCCCTGCTTGACCGCCTGGGCAGCGACGTCCGTACCGCATTGATCTTCAATTCCTTCCTGTCGGAGATGGAGTTGCTGCGCTCGATCAACGAGGACTTTGGCATCTCTCAGGGCGGGGCGACGCGGAAAGAGCTGATCGATCTTCTGAACCAGTATTTGATCGATGAATTCAGCGCCGGCCGCAACGCTGTCCTCATTATCGATGAAGCGCAAAATCTTGCACCCCCGGTGTTGGAACAGATTCGGATGCTATCGAATCTAGAAACCGAGCGGGGAAAGCTTCTACAAATCGTCCTTATCGGACAACCCGAATTACGCCAGCAACTAGCTCGCCCAGAGTTGCGGCAACTCAACCAACGCATCGCCCTGCGCTATCATATTCAGCCGTTCAATCGCCAAGAAAGTGTCGATTATATCAATCATCGGCTGGTGGTGGCGGGTTCGCATGGCGGTGTCAAATTTTCCCGCCGCGCCTTATCCGCCATCTATCGCCTCTCCGCTGGCATTCCCCGCAAGATCAACCTCCTCTGCGATCGTGCCATGTTGTCGGCCTACGTGCATGAGAGCAACCTCATCGAACATACCCATGTGCGCCAGGCCTCGCACGAGTTAGAAGGACAGCACGGCGGCGCCTTTCGTCCTGTAGCACGGGATATGTCTCGACACCGGCTTCTGATCATGCAAGGACTCTTCCTAGGGCTGGCGCTGACGGTCGGAGGGGGAACCTGGCTGGGGCTGAACTGGTCGAAGATCCTCGAATTCCTGGTCGTTATGCCGGGAGAAATGACAGGAACGTCTGCGAAAGCCTTGATAGCCCCGTCTGATGGCGCAGCGGAACCCCCGAAGGACGTGCAGATCGCCAAGATACCCGAGTCGAGCGGTGATCACGCACTCCCTCAAGACCAGCTAGACTCTCCACCGCTCACAAGCGATGGTATGAGCGGGGAAACTTTGACGTCAGGGGAAGCTGTGGAAGCTCTGACACGGAGCATCGCCGGGATCAGCGGATTCTCTCCTGCCGGTCTGCTGGGAGAAGTGCTCCTACGTGCCCTGTTAGTGGAGTTTCGCCGCGACCTCCAGCAGCGGGGAGCGAGCGCCAAAACCACGCTGGTTGATGTGGCGTCTGGCTTCGGTCTGGAAATGCTGCCGCTCCGCATAGACCTGAACCGCCTCAAACAGTTTCGCGTGGCCTGCTTGGTAGAGACCGTTTCGTCCCCGGCGTCGGAACCGGCGCTGCTGATCGTGCGCGGCGTATCTGCCGACGGGGTCGAGTTGACCGATGCCAGCGGCGTGATTCGACGGCTGGGAGATGCGGAATTTGCCAAGAGTTGGTTTGGGCAGGCGTATCTGTTTCACCGACGAGGGCTTGAATTACGACAGATCCTCTCGCGTGGCAAGCAAAATCCAGAAGTGCGGATGCTGCAGCGGCGGCTCAGCGAACTCGGATACATGGAGACAGAACCCTCGGGGCTTTTCGATGATGAGACGACTGAGGCGGTGCGTCGGCTGCAAAAAGAGCATGCGATACAGGTCGATGGGGCCGCAGGCCCGGCCACGAAGATCGTGTTGTACCATCTGGTTGGGCGCTCGCTCGCTGAGGTTCGGCAGGAATGAGCATTATCCATGAAGCCCTGAAAAAGGCTGAGCGAGAGCGCGAGCCTCGTCCAAAGGGGTTGCCGCTCCATGGCGGAGTGCGCACGGCACGTCGAAGGCGCTGGCGCGTGACCACTGGCATGCTGATCGGCCTGATCACTGTGGGAGCCGTGAGCACCTGGCTGTGGCTGCAATCCCAAGCGGGGAACCTCCCAGTCAGAACCGCGAGGCCGATGGCGCAAGGCTTGCCAGCCATGGTGCTAGGGGGTGAAAATCAAACGGCGCCGCAGCGGCGCGTCACCCACCCGCTGCCAATCCCGAAGCCGCTCGCTGCAGCGTGGCCATCGCATGCAGACGTCGTCCCATCTCCCGCCACACCCCTTGCACTGGCGTTGGAGACGCAGGTCACTGCCCAGGCGACGTTTGAGCGGGCGCGAGAGTCTGAATTAACAGGTCAATGGGAGGAAGCCAAGAGCTATTACCGTCAAGCTCTCACGCTCAATCCAACCTTGGTGGAGGCACGGAATAATCTTGGGACGCTCTATGTCCGCCAACAACAGCTGACGGCAGCGATCGACGAATTCCAAGCGGCGATGCGCATCGACCCTAACTACGCCAAGGTGCGCAATAATCTTGGTAGCGCCTACTTCTTGAGCGGGCAGGAGACGCTGGCCATTCAGGAGTTCTTAGCGGCGTTGCACATCGACGGCGCCTACGTGTCGCCGCTGTATAATCTGGCCTCTCTTTACGCCAGGCGTGGCGATGTCGGTCAAGCTGTCGCGTTTCTTACAAGAGCGCTGGCAATTGAGCCGGCAGTGTTGTCCTGGCTGCAAGAGGACCCTGACTTTGACGGCATCAAAACTGCCCCAGAGGTTCAGCGCCTGTACACGCCGGGCCACGCCAATCGTTGAGCGCTGAGGCGAGCCCGAGCAGCAGGAGTGTTGATGGTTGTGAGCCAAGCTGTGCCATGCAATGAGTCTCGGCCTGGCGGTTGGCATTCAGCAAACTGCAAGTGTGGAGCGGGTTGATGGTCTCAGTAAAGCGCTATCTTTGGCTCATTCATCTGGCACTCATCGCGGCCGGCGTCTATATTGGCTCAGACCTCTTCTGGGCGATCGTTGGCTCACGTATCGAACCTGGCAGCCGCCTTCCGATCAACTCTCCCTCGGCCGCTGCAGAAACGACGGAACAACGAGCCTTGCAACAATATGCCGTGATTCAGGAACGCAATCTCTTCGGTGCCAGGAATCGTACCGCCACTCCGTCGCCGCCCCGCCCTCCTGCGCCCCCTCCACCGCCTGCCAAACAGGCGGTCAATTTGAAGCTGGTCGGGACTGTGGTTGGACCCCCTGAGCGCACCTACGCTGTGATCGAAGACCTCAGCACGAAACGTCAGGAGCTGTATCGAGTTGGGGACATTGTGCGCGAGGCCAAGGTTGTGGAAGTGACGCGAAACCGCGTGGTGCTCGACAATCGTGGTCGCCGCGAAGAGTTGTTCAGCTTTGAGAAAACCGACGCTGCTAGCCCGCCGCCAAGTGCACCGGCCGGGCGCCAATCGGCTGCGCCCCGCCGCCCACCATTTGCCATGGAGTCACAGCCCCAGGAGCCACCGCCGACTCCCCCCCAAGAGGAGCAGGACGCGGCTGAGTCTGAGATCGAGCGGGTCAGTGAGAACATGTGGCGGATCAACCGAGATGACCTGGTTGAACAGCTCGACAATTTCGGTCAAATGATGCGAGAGGCGCGCTTAACGCCGCATTTTACGGGAGGGCAGCCGGATGGCTTCATGATCACCAACCTGCCGAGCAATAGCTTCCTGGGGCGGATGGGGCTGCGCAACGGCGACATCATGAAGGGGGTGAACGGCCAAAAGTTCGGCAGTCTGGAGGAATTCTTTCAGGCTTATCAGCAGTTGCAGACCGAGCCCATGCTACAGCTCGAGGTCGAGCGCAGCAATCGGACCGAGACGCTCACCTATGAGATTCGCTGATCGCATGCGAAACGGCATTTAAGAGGCAAGAGTCCATGCGCAGTGGGAAAAGATTGCTAGGTTGGTTGACCTTGCTCCTTGTAGCATGGGCCGGAACGCTTGAGGGCGTGCGGCTCGACAGCGAACCCCGTACTTCGCGTGAACGCCGTGGAGAGGGGGCCAAAGGAGCGTCCGGCGACAATCTTGTGTCCTTGGATTTCGACAACGTTGACCTCAAAGTTTTCATCAAATACGTCAGCGAGATCACTGGACGAAACTACGTGGTCGACGATAAGGTGCGTGGACGCATTACCCTGATCTCGCCGACAAAAATTCGCGTCGATGAGCTCGAGCGCGTCCTGGAGTCGCTGCTCGAATTGAACGGCTTCACCGCTGTACCTTCAGGGAGTGTGACGAAAATCGTCCCCTTGCGCGAAGTCAAACAACGAGGGGTAGAGACCGATGTCGGACGCGACCCCCGCGAAATCGCGCCGATCGATCGGATGGTTACGCACCTTGTGCCCCTGCGGTACGCCGACATCAACGAAGTCAGGAACATGCTGACACCGCTGGTCTCAAAGGACGGTAATATCACCGCCTATGGGCCGTCGAACACGATTATCCTGACCGATCTGGCCTCCAACGTGAACCGCCTCGTCAAGATTATCCAAGAAGTGGACATCAAGGTCACCGACGAGCAGATCATGGTAGTCACCCTGAAGTTCGCTTCGGCGATCGATCTCGCACCGCAGGTGACGGCGGCTGTGGAGGCAAAGCTCGGCGAGACAGCAGGAGCTGCACCTGGGCGCCCGCGTGCCGCACGGGGCGTGGCCAGACCTGGAGCCCCGGGAGCAGCAGCGGTGTCGGGACCCGAGAAGGTGTTCCGTGTCATCGCTGATCCGCGTAGCAACGCGCTCGTCATCGTGGCGGGGCGCGATGAGATGGCGATGGCCCTCGACTTGATCGCGAAATTGGATGTGCGTTTGCCGCCCGGGCGCGCGCAGATTCACGTCTTTTTCCTGGAAAATGCCCTTGCCGAAGATCTCGCCAAGGTCCTCACAGCGCAGGCCCAGGAGCTGGTGCGGGCCGTCGGTCAGCAACCGACTCCTGCGGCGCGTCCACCAACCGTCGCCGCTCCCGCCCCGCCCTCCCCCTCCCCCTCCCCTCCTCCCCAAACGGGGCCGACCTCCGGGGTTGTCCCGACGGCTACTGGAGAGCGGAAAATCACCATCACCCCCGACAAGGCTACAAATTCGCTGGTCGTCACCGCCATTCCAGAAGATTATCAGGCGCTAGTGGAGGTGATTAAAAGACTGGATATCCCCCGACGGCAGGTCTACGTTGAGGCGGCTGTGGTCGAGATCACCATGGAGATGACCAAAGAACTCGGTGTGGAGTTTCGCTCGACCTCGGATTTTACCACCAATAGCCCAGTGGTGTTTGGTGGGGAGAGCTTTGGGTTGATCAACAATTTGGCGGCGGATCCATTCGCGCTCAGCGGCCTGGCGATTGGCCTCGTCAGCGGGACGATCACCTTCGGCGGGCAGCAATTCCTGAATATCGGTGCGTTGGTTCAAGCCATTCAACGCCAGAACGATGTCAATGTGCTATCGACGCCACACTTGCTCACGACCGACAACCAAGAAGCAGAGATCATTGTGGCCAGCAATATCCCCTTTGTCACGTCCACGAGCCAGAGCACGGTGAGCACACTGACCTCCATCGAGCGCAAAGACGTCGGCATCACCTTGCGCTTCACCCCGCAGGTGAGCGAGGGGGATAAGGTCACTTTAAAAATCTTCGAGGAGATTTCGGCCATCCAGCCCACCGTCGCGGCTGGCCTCGACCCGCAGCAAGTCGGCCCCACGACATCAAAGCGCACGGCCAAGACCACCGTTGTCGTCGATAGCAGGCAGACCATTATCATCGGCGGGCTGTTCCGGGATGATGTGGACGCGAGCGAGCAGAAAATCCCTTGCCTCGGGGACATTCCCCTTCTCGGGAAGCTGTTTGGGCGAACGATCGACAATAGTCGTAAGACGAACCTGGTGATTTTCCTGACGCCGCACATCGTGCGCACAGCCGAAGATCTGAAGCGCATCAAAGAGCAGATTGGTGGCGAGTTCCAGAAGTTTCAAAACCAGCCGGACATGCCGGGCCCGCAGGTTGACCCCAGGCGGCCCATACTGTTGGAACCTGCGCCGCCCCCCTCTGGAGCTGAAGGGACACCGCCAGCCCGGGGTCCATAGAAGGAGAGAGGATGAAAACGCGCAAGCTGGAGGAAATCCTGGTGGAGCGCGGCCTGGTGCGTGAGCCTGACATCGCGCGGCTTCTCGATAGCGAGCGCGCCCGGGGGCAACCTCTGGGAACACTGCTCGTGCAGCAGGGACTCATCACCGAAGAGGATTTGTTGGAGGCTCTCAGCGAACAATTTGGCCTGCCATACTGGCGTAAGCTTGAAGAGGCCGGCATTGAGCGGCTCCCCGTGTCGAAGGTGCCGATCGCGTTCTATCGCCAGCAGAAAGTCTTTCCGATTGTCTGCACCGACCGCGGCGTGAAAGTGGCGGTGAGTGACCCGCTGAATTTGCAGCCCCTCGATGATCTTGCGGTGTTCCTGGGGGCCCCAGTCGAGCCGGTCCTCAGCAGCGAACGGGAGTTAATGGCGGCCATCAATCGTTTCTTCGATCGCGAAACCGGTTCAACCGAACAAGTGATGCAGGACCTGGAGGGCGAGGACCTTGGCGCCATCGCCGACGAGATCGAGGAGACGGACGATCTGCTGGATCTTGCCTCTGAAGCCCCGGTCATTCGCCTGATGAACTCGATCCTCACGCAGGCGGTGCGAGCCCGGGCCAGCGACATTCACATCGAACCGTTTGAGCGTGAGCTCAAAGTCCGCTATCGGATCGATGGCTTACTCTATAATAGGCTGACCCCGCCGCGGCGCTTGCAAGCGGCCATCAGTTCGCGTATCAAGGTGATGGCGAACCTCAACATCGCGGAGCGCCGGCTGCCACAAGATGGTCGCATCCGAATCCGCGTCGGCGAAAATGATGTCGATATCCGTGTTTCGGTCGTGCCCACGGCCTATGGCGAGCGCATCGTACTCCGGCTTCTGGATAAGACCAGCGTACTGCTGGGGCTGGAGGAGATTGGCATGGCAGAGGCCACCTATGGCAAGTACAGCCGCTTGATCAAACGTTCGAATGGGATTATTCTAGTGACCGGCCCTACCGGCAGTGGCAAGACCACGACTCTGTATGGGACCCTAAACAAAATCAATGCTCCTGAGTTGAACATCATCACTATCGAAGACCCGATCGAATACCAACTCGGCGGCATCGGGCAGATTCAGGTCAACCCGAGAATCGATCTCACCTTTGCGAACGGATTGCGGTCGATTCTGCGCCAGGATCCGGATATTATCATGGTTGGCGAGATTCGCGATCGGGAAACAGCCGAGATCGCTATTCAGGCCTCGCTGACGGGACATCTCGTGTTCAGCACACTACATACAAACGATGCCGCTGGCGCCGTGACCCGCCTGCTCGACATGGGAGTCGAAGCCTTCTTGGTGTCGTCGTCCGTGCTCGCGATCATCGCACAGCGCCTCGTACGGGTGATTTGTCGTGAATGTCGAGAGGCCTATCGTCCCGACCTCTCGCTAGTCAAGGAGATCGGCCTCGACAGGTCAAGTGAGGCAGCGTTCGATGGCTCCTTCTACCGCGGCAAAGGATGCACAGCCTGTCTTCAGACAGGCTATCGCGGGCGGTCGGGAATCTATGAGCTCCTGGTCATCGACGACAACATCCGCGGCCTGATCATGAGCGGTGCTGATTCGAACGTCATTAGACGGAAGGCCATTGAGCAGGGGATGACGACACTCTTCCGTGATGGCGTCGATAAGATCGTCAAAGGGATCACCACCGTGGATGAGGTCCTGCGTGTGACGCAGGAATAGGGAAGGCGGTAGGCCCCGTGCCCGTCTACGAATATCGCGCTCTAAACACCTCTGGTCGTGCGGTGAAGGGTATCGTCGATGCCGACAGCTCACGGGCAGCACGTCTCAAGCTGCGGCGCAATGGTATCTTTCCCACCGAGCTGCACGAAGAGGCCGAGGCTCAGGGTGACAAGCGAGAGTTCGATGTCCTGCGTTTTTTGCGACGCGTGAAACTGCAGGAGGTCGCCATTACGGTCCGGCAACTGTCGACCCTGCTCAGTGCAGGGTTGCCACTCGTGGAATCGCTCACCGCGATCATTGAACAGGTGCCGAACCCGGCCCTCAAAAAAATCGTCACCCAGGTGCGTGAACGGGTCAATGAAGGGAGTTCCCTGGCTGACGCCTTCGCGCAACATCCACGTATCTTTTCTTCGCTGTTTGTGAACATGACCCGCGCGGGCGAACGTAGTGGGGCTCTGGAGATCGTCCTTGAACGTCTGGCGGATTTCACCGAAAACCAGGTGGCCTTTCGCCATAAGATCTCAGCTGCGATGGTTTATCCGATTCTGATGACCTTCGTCGGGATCGGGGTTTTGGGATTTTTGCTGGGCTATGTGATTCCCACGGTGACGCAGATTTTCGAGGACCTCAAGCAGACTCTCCCGCTGCCCACCTTGATTCTGATGATGGCTAGCGACGCGCTGCGGCGCTTCTGGTGGGTTGGTGTGGTCGTGTTGGCCCTTATGCTGTTGGGGATCGATCGCTATAGTCGGACTGAGGCCGGTCGCCTGGTCCTGGACCGCGTGAAAATCAAAGCGCCGATCTTCGGACCACTGGCGCTGAAGGTTGCGATTGCCCGGTTCACGCGTACTCTGGCGATCCTGCTCAGGAGTGGTGTACCGGTGTTAACCTCCATGGATATCGTCAAAAACGTGGTGAGCAACCGGGTGTTGGAGCACGTGATCGAAGAAGCCCGCGACAACATCCGTGAGGGACAGGATATCGCTCCCCCGTTGCGCCGCAGCCAGCTGTTTCCGCCGATGGCGACCCACATGATCGCGGTCGGCGAAAAAAGTGGCAAGCTCGAGGATATGCTCATGCGAGTTGCGGATACGTTTGAAACGGATGTCGAAACCACGGTTCAGGGGTTGACGGCACTCATCGAGCCACTGATGATTCTGTTGATGGGCTCGGTGATCGGCTTCATCGCCTTGTCGATTCTGTTACCAATATTTCAGATTAATCAAATTGTGAAGTAAGGAAGTGGCTATGATGAAGTCTGTGGTCAGCGTCGATCTCGGTTCCACCGCCTTGAAGGTGATGGAATTGCGCGGCACATGGAAAGGGTTTGAGGTGGTCAAAGCCGCTGAGCGGCGGCTCCCAACGGACACTGGCGCGACTTGCCCGCCGGAAGAGACGGCGCAGGCCCTGAGCGAATTATTAAGCGCCCACGCCATTAAACCTACCCATGTGGTGAGCGCCATCCCGGCCCAAGCGACCTTCGTGCGCAACCTCCCACTGCCCTTCCGTGATCCGCGCAAAATCCGCGAGGTCCTGAAGTTTGAAATCGAGCCACACATCCCCTATCCTGTCGAAGACGTCATCGTAGACTTTGCGAAGATTCGCAACCTTGACACCGGCGGCTGTGAGGTGTTAGCGGTGGCCGTGTCGAAGAAGGTGATGGCTGATCATTTACATATTCTCGATCTGGCAGGCCTGGCGCCCGAGGTGGTCGATTGGGAGATCTTTGGAGAGCTTAACAGCTATCTTGCCTGGCGGCCAATAGCAGAGTCGGGGCCGGTGGCGCTCATCAATCTCGGCGCCACCAAGACCACCGTCAAAATCATTCAAGATGGCAGCATTCGATTCGCACGCAGCATTATCCGTGGCGGGAATGCGCTTACGGAGAGCATTCGGCAATACCTGACCTTAACCAGCGCGCAGGCCGAGGCGATGAAATTGAGTGATCGCGACCGCGACCGCGCCAGTATTGCCGAACCGATCGAAATCTTCTTGGGGATGCTGGCCAAGGAAATCGACCACACCTTGCTGGCATACAACACACGTGCCGGCGAAGAGCCCGTGCAGGAGCTTGTCCTGCTCGGCGGCGGCGCTGGCCTGCCGGAGGCTGTGCCGTTCTTCGAGGCGCATTATGGTTTGCCGACAACGCTCTTTGATATGGATCAGCGGCTCTTTCCGCCCTCGCCGATGTCCCTCCAACCCCAGGCCGGCTTGGTCATGCCCGTAGCCCTCGGCCTCGCCAGCCGGCAGCTGAGCCGGAGGGCGTTGGGGCTAGATTTCCGCCAGGAGGAGTTCGCCCTGCGCAAGAGTTATGACGAGGTCCGCGGTCAACTCCTGTCGCTCGGCGGCATGGTGGCCTTA
>Ga0105104_10002442_pt1 | contig 13607 bp, 10 predicted proteins | sample PPLLaktember2015_3_FD_87034 | JGI IMG/M metagenome (GOLD analysis project Ga0105104, IMG submission 87034) | Freshwater sediment microbial communities from Prairie Pothole Lake near Jamestown, North Dakota, USA - PPLs Lake P7 Core (6) Depth... | ecosystem: Environmental > Aquatic > Freshwater >...
GATGCAGGGCGAGGACGTGGTGGTGCTCACCACGCTCCACCGCTCGGACGGCCTCACCGGGCTCGCGGTGAACCCCCGCGCCGGCATCCAGCGCGCAGCGGATCTTCGAGGCCGCCGGATCGGCGTGACACCCGGCACGAGCTCGCAGCTCGCCCTGGACGTGGTCCTGGCCGAAGGCGGGCTCGAGCCGTCCGACGTCCGGGCCCTGCCCGGCCAGCCCCGGGAGCTGATGGCCGCGCTGGAGGCCGGTGACCTGGATGGCGCCTCGCTCTGGGTCCCCAACCTCCTGCTCGCGACCGGCCCCGGAAAGGCGCAGCTGCTCGCCTCGCAGGTGTACGCCGAGATGAGCATGCTCGCCGGAATGCGTCCGCGCATCGAGGCGAAGCGGATGGCAGCGAGGCGCTTCCTCCGCTCGCTGCTTCGGGCGGAGGCGATGATCCGGCGTCGGCCGCAGCTGGTGGAGAGCAGCCTCCGACCCCGGTTCCCCCAGCTCGACCAGGCGCAGCTGGCCACCATCATCTCCCACTCCCGCTTCGAGCTCGGGCTGTCGAATCTCTTGCTCAGCACCCTGCGCCAGGAGGGGGCCTGGCTCGAGCAGCGAGGCGAGCCGCGCGCGGACCGGGTCCGGTTCCGGGACGTGCTCGCTCCTTCCATCCTGGAGGAGCTCTCGCCCGAGGCGGTGACGCTCCTCAGCCCACCGGAACGGCCCCTGCGGTGAGCCTCGCGCGGAAGCTCATCGGCCCGCAGGTCCTCATCCTCGCGCTCATTGCCGCGCTGGCAGCGACCCAGTGGGCGGTGGCCCGCCACGAACGGCTGCAGCTGGAGAGCACGACCCAGCGGCTGCAGCAGACGGGCCTCCGTATCCAGCGGCTGGCCCAGCTGTTCGCCGACGCGGAGCGGGATCTGCTCTCGGAGGTGGTCACCCGGCAGCGCCTCCTCACCCGGCGGATCAACAACAGCAACGCGGAGATCGACGAGCTGCTCGCCGAGCTCTCTGTGGCCGGAACGGACCGGCCGGGACCCACGCTCCTCGAGGATCTCCGGCAGCTGCGGGGACCGCTGGTGGAGGCCCAGAGGGCGCTGCTCACGGCCCGCGATCCCGCCGAGAGCCGCTCGGCCTTCGTCCGCTGGTGGTTCCTCGACCAGCGCGCCAACGCGGTCCTGGCCGATCTCTCGGCGGACAACCTGAAGGGCGTCGATCGCATCCTGGCCCAGGTCGGCACCACGCGCCACCGCTTGGACCTCCTGCTCCTCACGCTGACCCTGATCTGCGCGCTGACCGTGGCCGGAACCGCCGTCTACGTGTTCCGGGGAGTGGTCGCGCCGGTCGTTCGCCTCACCGCGGCGAGCGAGAAGGTCGCCGAGGGGGGGACGGTGCCGATGCTCCCCGGCAGGCGCGACGAGCTGGGCGCGCTGTCGCGCGTGCTCTCGGAGACCACCGAGCGCCTGGTCAACACCAACGCCGAGCTCCAGCAGTCACTGGACCTCCGGGAGCGATTCCTCTCCATCGCCGCACACGAGCTGCGGACGCCCCTCACCTCCCTGTCCCTGCAGCTGGCGCTGATCCAGCGGCGAATCGAGCAGGGGGCGGACCGCGACACGCTCCGCTCCAACGCCGACGCGCTCGGGCGCCAGGCGCAGCGGCTGGGGCAGCTGGTGGGCGAGCTGCTGGACGTGACCCGCATCCAGCGGGGCCGGCTCGACCTCCACCGCGAGCCGGTTCGCCTGGACACGCTGGTGCAGGAGGTGTGCGCGCGGTGCGGGCCGCTGCTCGACGCCGGCCAGAACCGGCTCAGCCTCGCCCTCGAGCCCGGGGTGCTCTGCGTGGTGGATCCCTCGCGCCTGGATCAGGTGCTGGTGAACCTCCTGGGCAACGCCGCCCGCCACGCCCGTGGCGCGGAGATCCAGGTGAGCCTCTGGACCACGGCGGACGAGACCTGTCTGCGGGTCCGGGACTCCGGCCCGGGCATTCCCGAGTCCGTGCGGAGCCGGCTGTTCGAGCCGTTCGCCCGCGCTCCCGGAGCCGCACCGGGCCTGGGCCTCGGGCTCTACATCAGCCGGGAGATCGTCGAGGCTCACGGGGGGCGCATCGAGATGAGCACGGCCCGCGGGGAAGGAACGGCGTTCACCGTCCATCTCCCGCGGGCCACGCGCGTGGCCTCGGGACCGACCGGTGAGGCCCCGGCGGCCTAATCTCTCAGTAGTCCATGTCCTCGCCGCCGTAGTCCGGCGCGCCGGCTCCGGCGCCGCCCTTGCCCTTCTTCTTGGGCTTCTCGGCGATGATGGCCTCGGTGGTCAGGAGCAGCGATGCGACGCTGGCGGCGTTCTGGAGAGCGGTGCGCTCCACCTTGGTCGGGTCGATGACGCCGGCCTTCTCCAGATCCTCGTAGGTCTCGGTGCGGGCGTTGAGGCCGAAGGCGCCCTGCCCCGCCCGGACCTTGTCCAGCACCACCGCGCCCTCGAGGCCCGCGTTCTCGGCGATCTTCCGGAGCGGCTCGGCAAGGGCGCGCTTGACGATGTCCACCCCGAACGTCTGCTCGCCTGGGGCCTTGAGGGTCTCCAGGGCAGGCAGGGTCCGGACGTAGGCCACGCCACCGCCGGGGACGATTCCCTCCTCCACCGCGGCGCGGGTGGCGTGCAGCGCGTCCTCCACCCGGGCCTTGCGCTCCTTCATCTCCGTCTCGGTGGCCGCTCCGACCTTCACCACCGCGACCCCGCCCACCAGCTTGGCCAGGCGCTCCTGGAGCTTCTCCCGGTCGTAGTCGCTGGTCGTCTCGTCGATCTGGGCGCGGATCTGCTTGATCCGGGCCTCGATCTCGGACTTCTTCCCCGCGCCATCGATGATGGTGGTGTTGTCCTTGTCGATCTTCACCCGCTTGGCGCGGCCGAGGTCGTTGAGGGTCAGGGTCTCGAACTTGATGCCCAGCTCCTCGCTGACCACCGTGCCACCGGTGAGGACGGCGATGTCCTTCAGCATCTCCTTGCGGCGATCACCGAAGCCTGGCGCCTTCACCGCGGCCACGTTGAGCACCCCGCGGAGCTTGTTCACCACCAGGGTGGCGAGGGCCTCGCCCTCCACGTCCTCGGCGATGATCAGGAGCGGCTTGCCCGAGCGAGCCACTTGCTCCAGCAGCGGAATGAGATCCGCCATCGCGCTGATCTTCCTCTCGCTGATGAGGATGAAGGGGTCGTCCAGCTCGACCTCCATCCGCTCGCGGTTGGTGACGAAGTACGGGCTCACGTAGCCGCGGTCGAACTGCATGCCCTCCACCACCTCGAGGGTCGTTTCCAGGGACTTGCCCTCCTCGACGGTGATGACCCCTTCCTTGCCCACCTTCTCCATCGCGTCGGCGATGATGTTGCCGATGGTCTCGTCGCCGTTGGCGGAGATCGTGCCGACCTGAGCGATCTCCTTCTTGTCCTTGGTGGGCTTGCTGAGCTTCTTCAGCTCGGCCACCACGGTCTCCACCGCCCGGTCGATGCCGCGCTTGAGCTCCATCGGGCTGTGGCCGGCGGCCACAAGCTTCAGGCCCTCCTCGTAGATCGAGCGGGCCAGCACCGTGGCGGTGGTGGTGCCGTCGCCTGCGGTGTCGGAGGTCTTGCTGGCAACCTCCTTCACCATCTGAGCGCCCATGTTCTCGAACCTGTTCTCGAGGTCGATCTCCTTGGCGACGGTGACGCCGTCCTTGGTGACCGTGGGAGAGCCGAACGACTTCTCGATGACCACGTTGCGGCCCTTGGGGCCGAGGGTGACCGCAACCGCGTCGGAGAGCACCCGGACGCCGCGCAGGATCGCGTCACGGGCCCCCTGGTGAAAATAGATTTCCTTGGCTGCCATTTGTTGCAAACCTCCGGAAAACCAGCGTTTTTGGGATGGGCCGGGATTGGCACTCCCCGGCTGCGAGCGCCAACCTAAAGGTCCGGCAGGCGTTGTCAACGCGAACGTGCGGGGGCAGGGTCGGTTCCATGCGCCAGCCCCGGTTGACGGTGAGCCGCTTCGACCCGGCGACCGGCCACTGGGAGGCGCTGGCGGACATGCCCATCGAGCTCACCGGCCACCGCGCAGTGGCGGTGAACGGGCGATCTACGTGATGGGAGGCTTCGTCACCCGGAACGGCGTCCGGCAGGGTTTCTCCGGCGTGCCCTACGCGTGGAAGTACACCCCGCCGTGACCTGACCCTCCTGGCGCTGGCTCACTTTCGGACTGCGGCTCGAACTCTGGCCTCGAGCCAGAGCCGGTGGGACGCTCGGCCCCGTGCGCATCCTCTATGGAGTCGTGGGCGAGGGCATGGGGCACGCCACCCGCTCCCGGGTCGTCCTCGAGGAGCTGGTCAAGGAGCACGAGGTACAGGTGGTCGCCTCCGGCCGCGCCCACGCCTACCTCGCGGAACGCTTTCCCGAGGTGCACCGCATCTGGGGGTTCACCCTCCACTACGAGGGCAATGCCATCCGCCGGCTCCCCACCGTGCTCCGCAACCTGCGCGGCGCGGTGGGCGGCTGGCCGAGGAACGTCGCCGAGTACTTCAAGCTCGTCGCCTCGTTCCACCCCGACGTGGTGATCAGCGACTTCGAGAGCTTCAGCTACTACTTCGGGAAGGCCCACCGCATCCCGGTCATCGACCTGGACAACATCCACGTCATCTCGCGCTGCCGCCACTCGCCCGAGCTGCTCCGCGGGCACGAAGGAGACTTCAACCTCATCCGGAGCGTGGTCGGAGCGAAGCTGCCCCGCTGCTTCCATTACCTCATCCCCACGTTCTTCTACCCGCCGGTGCGCTCAGGGAGGACCACGCTGGTCCCGCCGGTGCTCCGTGCGGAGGTGCTCGCCGCGCCGCCCGAACGGGGGGAGCACCTGCTCGTCTACCAGACCGCGACCACCAACCGTGGCCTCCCCGAGGTCCTGAAGCGGCTCGGGATGCCGGCGCGGGTCTACGGGCTCCGGCGCGACCTCACCGCGGACCTCGTGGACGGCAACCTCACCTACCGCCCCTTCGGAGAGGCCGGCTTCATCGAGGACCTCCGCACCGCCCGCGCGGTCGTGGCCGGCGGAGGCTTCACCCTCCTCAGCGAGGCGGTGTACCTCAAGAAGCCCGTGCTCTCGGTACCGGTGGAGAGGCAGTTCGAGCAGGTGCTCAACGCGCTCTACATCCAGGAGCTCGGCTACGGCGCCTACGCCCGCCGCCTCGACGAGGCCGCCCTCGACGCATTCCTCGCCCGGGTGCCGGACCACGAGCGGGCGCTCGCCGGCTACGCCCAGGACGGGAATGCCGTCGCCCTGGCCACGCTGAAGGAGCAGCTCGGGGCCGCCCGGCGGCGGCCGGGTCGCCGGCTCAGGGGCGAATCGCGACCTTGAGCACCCCGTCCCCGCGGGCACCGAAGAGGTCGTAGGCCTCGCCGATGTTCTCCAGGGGAAGCGGTGGGTCAGCTGCGTCAGTTGGAGCAGTTCCCGCTGTGCCGGCAGTCGTGAACCGCGGGCGGCACGTCGAGCCAGTGCACCGTGCCGACCATGTCCGTGACGCCGGTGGTGGACGAGAGCGGACCCGAGCCGGGCTCGATCAGCACGCCGCCGTAAGCCACCTGGCCGGTGACCGTGTTGATCGACAGCACCAGCGCCGGCTGTTGCGGAGCGACGTAGGTGCCGCGGGTGACGAACCGGGCGGTGGCGACGCTGGTGTTCCCGCCACCGGAGCCACACTGGATCCCGCCCCCGGTGACGTCCGCCTGGTAGGTGTACGCGGTGTCCAGCGGGAGCGTGGCGCCACAGGCCAGCGTCTGCACCGGGTTGGGCTTGAGCGTGCTCCAGATGACGCAGCCGTCATTCATGAAGGCCGAGCTGGCGGTCCGCTCGTCGGTCGAGTTCGCGTGCGCGAGGTACCAGCCGTGTCCGGTCGACGCGGCGGTGGTCCGGCTCGCATCCACCAGGTTGGCATCGGTCAGCGCTGCGGCGTCGTAGGCGGTGGCTCCCGCCGCGGTGGTGAACTGGGCACGCGCGTCGTCGAAGAGCCGGACCGAGTAGAAGCGCGAGTACTCCATGGAGCTCGGGCTGTAGGAGACCGCCGTCCCCAGCGGCCGGCCCGAGGCCACGGGGCAGTCCACCCCCCCGTTCACCCCCGGCGACCAGTCACAGTAGGCCTGGGCGCTGTACTGCGCGGTGGTGTCCCCGCAGCTGATCGTGGTGTCGATCCGCGAGTCCACCACGTCCGAGCACGTGCCGGAGGGCTGGTCGGGCGGCGAGTCGAACCCGAGCGACTGGGTCGGCTGGGAGCCGCCGGCGCTGTAGCTCCACCCGCCCGACTGGTAGTGCGGGCCGGAGCTGTCCGACGAGATCCGGTACCGGCTCGCCTGGACCTGCACGCTGCAGTTCTTCCGTAGGCACGCGCCGAGGTTGGCCAGGCCGCAGGTCCCGCCGTTGGGGTCCTTGATCTGGTCCCGGTCGCCGCTGCCCATGAAGAAGCGCCAGACGTTCCCGGGGAGGAGCCCCAGCACCGCCCGCTGGAAGAAGGGGCTCCGGTGCCAGTACGGCTGCCCCTTGAACTGGACGAAGGCCCGTGCGGCGAACCAGTTCGAGTAGGTGCCATTCGACGAGTTGGGCTCTCCCGGGCTGCCCATTCCCACCGTCCACACCTGGCCACCGGTGTCCCCGACCACCAGCGTGTCGAAGATGCCGTCGGCGTCGGTGTCGGCGAGGCTCGGCGGCGCGGCCACCGGGAACAGCGAGTTCCGCAGGTCGGTGGAGCCGGTCGAGTCGGAGGCCGCGAAGCGGTACACGTCTTGCCCGGTCCACACGTCGAGCAACCAGATGGCGCGGCCGCGGAGGAACGCGGGGTCGTACCCGCCGCCCAGCGCCACCACGTAGCGCTCGCGTGCCGGAACGCCCTTCACCTTGAACGCGCCCTGCCCGTCCGCCTCGGCGATCGGCCCGATGGGCGGAGCGGCGGGACCGAGGTCGTTCCACGACTCACCCGCCACCAGCGCGTCGTTGGTGTTCGGCGGAGGCCAGTTCCAGAGGAAGCTGGGCCGGCTGGGGTCGGTGACGTCGAGGGCGAAGTAGCTCCGGCCACCTTCGCGCTCGCCGGTGACCGCCACGGTCCGGAACTCGTCCGCCTGCTTCTGGTAATCGCCGTTGAAGTCCACCCACACGTCGCGAACCATCGGGGTTCCGTCCACCATCAGCTCGTGGCGGTCGCCGAGGGCCAGGCGGATGAGCTTGGGAAGGAGGTCCGGCGGGATGAAGGCCCAGAGTTCGTCGCCAGTCCCGAGGTCGAAGGAGTGCACCCCGCTGCTGGACACGTCGTTCCCGGCGTTGAATGCGTGGAGCATGCCGTCGTTCGAGCCGACCAGCAGGAACTGGCTCCGGTACTGGTTGGCGGCGAAGTAGCCGGTGTAGGCGTCCTCGCCCCCGGGCTCGAACCGGGGGTCGTACAGCGAGGGCACGCACTGGTTCACCACGCCGAGGTCGCAGAGATAGGTGGGGGCCGGCGGGCTGACCAGCACCGGCGTGGAGTGGAAGATGTCCCCGAGGAGGTTGGGCCGTGCCCGGTAGCTGCTCGGCGGCGGGTTGGTGCGGTTGTCGGGGTTCTGGAAGAGCAGGTCCCGGCCGTTGACGAATTCGATCAGGTCACGACCGCAATCAGCCTCGGTGGAGTAGGTGTGCCGGGTGAGGTTCCCGAGGGTGGTGCAGAAGTCGCCGCTCACGCCCCCCAGCTGGAAGAGCGGAGTGAGCCGGTCGGCGTTCGCGCCGGTGAACTGGATGAGCGTCGGGTCGTAGCCTCCCGACGAGTCCGCGGCCACGGTGTAGATCTTCCGCTGCTTGGAGGCGTCGCCGGCCAGCCAGCGGTTCACCCGGTCGGCGAGCACCTCGCCCGCCTCCCAGAACGGGCTGGCGGCGACGCCGCCGTCGGAAGCTCCGGCCTTCGCCGGCCAGCCGGCGTCCCAGCTCTTGCTGCTGTCGAGCACCACGAACTGACCGTTGGACTCGCCGATGAAATCCTTGTTGGCGTCGGTCAGGTAGAAGTCCGTGCAGTCGGGGTCGCCATTGGGGTTCGCGGAGGTGACCTTCCCCTTGTCGGCGCTGGTGCACCCCGCGGAAAACTCGTTGAAGAGGTTGAACCGGGTGACGGTCCCCGGCCAGAGCTGGCCGCCGTTGGGCGTGAAGCGCGGGAGGAAGGCCGAGGTGTACCCGCTGCTCTGGACCGTGGTGATGCTCGCCGCCGAGAACGAGGTGGAGCGGTTGACGATGGCCAGGAAGACGTCCTGGATGTTCGACTCCAGCGTGGCGAAGTCGTCCGCCACTACGTAGTTCCCTCCGCCGCGCGCGGCGATCTGCTGGAGGGTGGTCATCTCGCCGTAGGTGTTCTTCGGGTCGCCGATGGCCACCACGTAGGTGCGGATGGTCGAGTTCGGGTAGCCGATGCCCACCGGGTTGGCATTCATCCAGGCCGCGACGTCGTCGGCCAGGTCCATGTCGCAGGTCCCGGCGGGCGCCTGGCGGGCGCTGGCGCCGGAGATGGCGCTCCCCGCGCCTCCGTTCATCGAGGGGTCGAGGAAGTCGTCACCGTCGTCCTCCGCTCCCATTCCCAGGCTGGAGCACTGCGCGGGCGCGCTGCACCAGGCGGGCGGCGCGCCGTTCACCGGAGCGCAGGCGGCGTTGGCGGTATCCCCGCGCCCGTCGGCGAAGAGCACCACGAAGTCTCCCCTGCAGTTCACGCAGGGGCCGCTCTGGGTGTTGGGGAAGCTGCTGGGGAAGGTGTTGCCGTTGGAGAAGAGCCAGGGATCGGTCTGGCCGCCCATGTACCAGGCGGCGTTGAAGAGCATCTCCGCGACCGGGTACGCGGTGCTGGTGTAGGTGACGCCATCGATGGCGGAGATCTTCTGGTTCAGCGGGCGCCCCTGCCCGGCGCAGGACTGCGGCAGCATCTTCTGGAGGAGCGTGGTGCCGCGATTGTCGGCCTGGCCGAGCACCGCCTCGCGGAGGGGAAGCAAGAGCGGGCCGTTCACCAGCCGCTTGTAGGCCAGCGACAGGAGGACCCACTTCACCGGGTGGAAGCGCAGCCAGTTGGTGGTGAACACCGCCGCCGAGGGAGTGACGTCGCTGTCGCTCACCGCCGGGTTGAGCCAGTAGCCCCGGGTGCTGACGCAGGCGAGGCAGGCGGCCTGCTGCGCGGCGCCGCCTGCGCTGGAGCAGGCATTCGCATAGCTCTCCGCGGTTCCGCTCGAGGAGCCGCCCGAGGGCCAGTTGCCGTAGCGGTAGGCGAAGCCCGCCCTCAGCTCGTCACTCTGGCCGTTTCCGCCGGAGTAGGTGGGACCGGGGTCGGGGTAGGTCCGGGCCGGATCGTACGTGCCCTGGAGCAAGCTCGGGCCCGCGGGAGGAATCACCCCGGTGGGCATGAAGTACTGCAGGCCATTCAGGTAGGCGTTGCTGCAGCCGGTGGGGGCGGTCCCGCCCAGGTCGACCCGGATCCGGTACAGGCGCTGGGTGAAGTCCATCAGCGTGGCGTGCGCCGGCCAGACCAGCGTCACGTTGGTGTTGCCGCTCTGGTCGCTCAACCCGGTGAAGAAGTCGTTGTCCCCACCCTCGGGTGGGTTCTGGAGGTAGTCGATCCGCTCGACGTCGCGGGCCCAGCATGCCTGGGCGGCCGAGCTGGACTGCGCGAGCGCGAGCGGAGCGCCGAGCAGGAAGCCGAGGGTCAGGAGTCGTCGGAAGGTGCGGTCCACGGACATGTTCCTCAGAGACCGAAGCGCACGAGGTACTCGACCTCGTTCTGGTGAGAGGCGGCTTTGCTCGAGCTGCAGACCACCAGCACGCGGTAGAGCTGGCCGCCCATGCCCACCCGGGCAATCCGGTTCGACATGTCGCTCACCCCGATGCCGCCGGAGCTGACCCCGGTGACCGCGGTGATCGACTTGATCGCGAACTGGTTGTAGTGCCCGGTGGAGACGGTCTGGTCGTTGATGGCCGTGTTGAGCGTGAGCTGGGTCGGCGCGGTGCCGTAGGCCCGGAACTGGCTGAGCAGGAGCTCGCGTCCGGCCTCGGCGCAGGTGGCGGAGCGAATCGCGGCCCGCTGCGCCGAGGAGGCGTCGGAGTCGTTGCTGCCCTTCCGGAGGAAGGCCAGACCGATGATCGACAGCACGCTCACCACGATGAGGACGTTGAGGAGGGCGCCGCCACGGTGTGGATGGGTGGCCATGGTCAGAAGATGAAGCTCGCGGTGGAGCTCATGTTTCGCAGCGTGACGTCGAGCTGCGTGGTGAAGAGGCGATAGCCGGGGACGTTGAGGGTCCCGGGACGGTTCTCGGCATTGGCGATGCTGTCCCCGGTCCAGCCGTTGTTCTTGCCGGGGTCGGCCCGATCCGACCGGAGCCGCAGCGTGAGCCGGAGAGCGCGAACGTTGGCCGGGTTGAGGGTGCACCGCGACGGATCGGTCGAGACGGTGCCATAGATGGGCGCAGCGGGGTTGGTGTTGAGCAGCGGCTCCTCGGGGGTTCCCTTGGCGTTGCCGATGATCCAGTCGCCGTCCGAATCGGGGCCGCTCGCGACACCGGTGCACGCGTCGAGCGCGTAGGCCACCTGCATGTCGAGCACGTTCTTCGCCACCGGAATCAGGTCGTCCTGGTCGGCGGGAGGCAAGATCCCGTCGCCGTCGAGGTCTCGCCCCGTGTCGAGCATCAGCCAGGGCGTGCCATTGAGCGTCTGGATGAAGAACCGGGAACGGTCGACCAGGAACAACGCCGCGCCCGGCTGGCCGTGGCAGGCCCGGAGCGAGCCGCGGTCGTTGTACGGTCCCAGCGTCGGGTCTCCGCTGAACTGGTTCAGGACCACGTCGGAGGCCGGGCTGGCGCTGCCCAGCGAGACCGGCGCGGCCAGGGTGAGCATCACCGGTGACTGGCCACCCGCGCAGAGCGCCAGCACCACCCTGCCCGCCTCGAGCGCGGTCCCCGGCTGGAGGGTGACGGTGAGTGAGGCAGGGTCGCTCGTCGCTGCGGTGATCGGCCAGGAGTTTCCGCTGAAGCACCCCCCGACGGTCGTGCAGGCACCCTCGCCCTGTGCCAGGAAGCGGTAGCGAGCATCCCGGCTGACCACCACCAGCTCGTCCGGGCCGCTGGCGCTGTCGCGGCAGGGCTGGTTCGCGCAGCGATAGGAGAAGTCGATCGCCCACCGCGGGTCGACCCCGAAGCCGGTCATCCGGAGGGTGGAGTCGAGGAACTGCGTCGCCTCGCGGGCCGCGCCGTTGGCGGTGCGGGAGAGGTCGCGGCTGTGGAGCGCCGTGTACTGTCCGACCATGGCCTGGGAGGCCGCGGTCACCGCGACCAGCGAGACCGCTGATGCCGTGAGGACCTCGAGTAGCGAAAAGCCGCGCTGTGGGCGTGGAAGAGCCATGGTCAGAAGAGGTTCGCCGGGTTCCGCTTGAAGGTCGTGAGGGCCACCTGGTGCCAGCCCACGTTCGGCTCGTTCCAGCGGACGATGATCTGGATCAGCTTTCCGTTCGGCGTTCCGGACCCGGTGGGGTCGATGGCGTAGACGTTCCAGTAGCGAGTGAAGTCGGCCTTCCCGTCGCCATTCACGTCGGAGGAGAGCCCCTGGTACGACGCGCCGAGCGAGTCGTAGCCGGTGGCGTTCTGGTCCGCGGTGGGCGAGTCGGAGAACTGGGCCTTGCGCGTGGCCTGCGCGTACCTTCCCATGTCCCAGGTCGCCACGAGGGTTGAGTCGCTGAAGCTGGAGACGGTGGTCAGCGGCGCGAGGCGGGGATCGGAGTAGTTCCAGCGGGCGATGTTCTCGCTCAGGTCGGTGCCCAGCAGCGACGCGTCGAGAGTGCGCTCCGACCAGCGGTTCATCCGCACGCCCATGAGCTGCAGCGGCAGGAGTGCGGCGAGCGAGATCGCGAGGATCGCCGAGGCGATCATCGCCTCGACCAGGGTGAAGCCGCCTGCGGCCGGCCGAGCGCTCATTGCTCGAAGACCTCCACCACCCCGGTGCGGGCGGTCACCGCGAGGAGGACCGTGCGCGCGTCGTTCGGCCCCTGAATGGTGAACTGCTGGCCCTGAGCGCCCGGAGCGAGCGTCCCGCCGCTGAACGAGGCCGCCCCGGTGGGCTGGAAGACGATGGCGCCCATTCCGGTGTCCGGGTTGCAGAAGCTGCAGTAGGGCAGCGCCGGCGACTGAGTCCGGATGACCGGCACCGTGGCGAACGGCACGGGCAGGGCGGCGCCGAAGCCGGCTTCGGGTCCGAACACCGCCTTGCCGCTTCCGGTGGGGAAGGTGTCGGAGACGATGACGGTCCCCGGAGTGGAGGGGTCGAATCCTCCGAGCGTCCAGCCCGCGGGCGCCTCGATGCCCCACCAGCGGTTGGCGCGGGTGTCCAGCACGAAGGCCGTCGCCACACCCCGCCCGGCGGCCTCGCTGCGCGTGCGGCGGAGGCTGGTCAGGACGTTTCCGAGGACGGAGGAGAAGTTGGCGCGGGAGACGAACCGCTCGTAAGCGCCGAGGCTCATCGCGGTGAAGGAGGCGATGATCCCCAGCACCACCACGACCTCGAGGAGGGTCAGGCCGCGGGTGCGGGCGGCCGCCCTGCCCGGTCCGGGGCGCGCGTGGTCGGCACTGCGTGGATGTGGACGGTGCAGCACGGGCCTGATCGAAGCCAGGTACGTGCCATCTCCCCGGAGCGCCTCGTCTCGGGAGCTTGGAGAACCGCTGCCCTGGGTCCTTCGCACCACCCTGGGTCACCGCCGGTTGCGCGGTGCGCGAGCGGGCCGTCCCTGTCCCATCGTCCAGGGGTGGGTGCATGCACTCGGGTGTGGACAAGGGAGGCGTGGAACGGCCAGCATCCCGGCGCTTTTGGTAGAGCGTCCGAGCCTGGTGGCCGGCCTGGTCTTCAAAACCAGTGGGACGGCGCGCGAGCGTCGTCCGGGTGGTTCGATTCCGCTGCTCTACCGTCGCGGTACGCTGTGCCCTTCCCCTGCTCCGCCCGGAACTGCTCGCCTTCCACCCTGACCCCGCGAGCCCGTGAATGGCTCAGCCGCCAGGAGCTCGCCGGGGATGGGGGCCGCGGTCCTCCGGCGCCGGCCGCGACTTGAGCCAGCTCATGGTCAGGTAGGCGCCCACCCACGAGCCCGTCGCGGCGAAGGCGACGTAGATCCACGAGTGGGTGTAGCTGATCACTGCGAACGCGGAGAGCATGTACCAGATGCTGCTCCAGCTCGCTGCCGCCACCCGTTTCCGCGCGGACACCGCGGCGTTGAAGAGCACGTAGACGGCATCGGTCGCTCCGGTGGAGATGAAGACGCCGGCGCCGATGAGCGGGTTGAACTCGAAGGTGGGCATGGCGGGAGCGTCCCGCGATCGGCCGGGGACGTCGAGGTCAGGGTCAGGGCGGCCGCGACCGAGATCCACGGTGAAGTGGTCTCGAGTTGGCAATGGTCGGCGAGGCCAAGGCGGCCGCAACACAGTGGTCAGGGCGGCCGCAACCGAGATCCACGGTCAAGTGGTCTCGAGTTGGCAATGGCCGGCGAGGCCAAGGCGGCCGCAACACAGTGGTCGGGGCGGCCGCGACCGAGATCCACGGTCAAGTGGTCTCGAGTTGGCAATGGCCGGCGAGGCCAAGGCGGCCGCAA
>Ga0105104_10002443_pt1 | contig 13606 bp, 14 predicted proteins | sample PPLLaktember2015_3_FD_87034 | JGI IMG/M metagenome (GOLD analysis project Ga0105104, IMG submission 87034) | Freshwater sediment microbial communities from Prairie Pothole Lake near Jamestown, North Dakota, USA - PPLs Lake P7 Core (6) Depth... | ecosystem: Environmental > Aquatic > Freshwater >...
CGGGCAGCTCGCGCCGGAGCTGCTCGACGAAGCGCTCGATGCGGTCTCGCAGCTCGTCGGTGACGTCCACGAACTCGACGCCCATCCCGGGGATCTGGTTGGTGGGGTTGTCGAACTCCTGGACCCGGGTCACCCGCCCACGTACCTCGAAGGGAACGGGCGCGCCGGGGAGCTGGAGGATGATCCGGACCGTGGTCCCCACCGGCAGCGGGTTCCGGGAGTTGATGAACATCCCTCCCCGGGAGAGGTTGGTGGCCCAGTCGGTGATGAAGCCGTCGACGGTCCGGTAGGCCACCGGCAGCTCGTGCTCGAGCCGGTCCGCCCTTCGTCCGCTCTTGGGCTTGTCGCTGGACATCCTGGACGCACCTTCCGTCCAGGCAAGCGTACCAGACCAGCGACCGTCCCCTCTAGACGCGCATCTCGCAGAGATCGGGCGAGATGCGCAGGCGTGGCTCGGTGACCTTCTGGACCTGCTCCGGTGTCACCCCCGGAGCCACCTCGCGGAGGAGCAGCCCATCCTGGAGCACGTCGATGTAGGCGAGGTCGGTGACGATGTGGTGGACGCACTTGCGACCGGTCAGGGGCAGCGAGCAGCGCTCGAGGACCTTCGGCTTCCCCTCCTTCGTGGCGTGCTCCATGGCCACGAAGACCCGCTTGGCGCCCAGGGCCAGGTCCATGGCCCCGCCCATCCCCTTCACCATCTTCCCGGGGATCATCCAGTTGGCCAGGTCCCCCTGGGCGGACACCTCCATCGCCCCCAGCACCGCGAAGTCGACGTGGCCACCGCGGATCATCCCGAAGGAGGTAGCGGAATCGAAGAAGGATGCCCCCTTCACCACGGTGACGGTCTCCTTCCCGGCGTTGATGAGGTCGGGATCCTCGTGCCCCTCCAGCGGCCAGGGCCCGATGCCGAGCAGGCCGTTCTCCGAGTGCAGCAGGATGTCCATCCCGTGGGGGATGTAGTTGGCAACCAGCGTCGGTAGGCCGATGCCGAGGTTCACGTAGTACCCATCGCGCAGCTCGAGGGCGATGCGGTGGGCGACCTGTTCACGGGTGAGAGCCATGGTCGGTGTCATCTCCGTCTCAGGCGTGCTTGCGCACCGTGCGCTTCTCGATCCACTTCTCGTAGTGACGGCCCTTCAGCACCCGCTGGACGAAGATGCTGGGCAGGTGAACCTGGTCCGGGTCGATCTCCCCGACCTCGACCAGGTGCTCGCACTCGACGATGGTGGTCTTCGCCGCCATGGCCATGAGGGGGGAGAAGTTCCGGGCGGTCTCCCGGAACACGCAGTTGCCCCACCGGTCGGCCTTCCAGGCGCGGATGATGGCGTAGTCGGCCCGCAAGGGCTTCTCGAAGATGTACTCCTTGCCGTCGATGACCCGGGTCTCCTTGCCCTCGCCGATCTGGGTCCCCACCCCGGTGGGGGTGAAGAAGCCGCCGAGGCCGCATCCCCCAGCGCGGATCCGCTCGGCGAGCGTGCCCTGGGGGTTGAGCTCGACCTCCAGCTCCCCGGAGAGGAACTGGCGCTCGAACTCCTTGTTCTCACCCACGTAGGAGGCGATCATCTTGCGGACCTGGTGGGCCTTGAGCAGCACTCCCAGCCCGAGGTCGGTGGTTCCGCAGTTGTTGGAGATGAGGGTGAGGTTCTTCACGCCCTTCTTCGACAGCGCGGCGATGAGGTTCTCCGGGTTGCCGCACAGGCCGAAGCCGCCGGACATCACCGTCGCGCCGTCGGGGATGTCCGCCACCGCGGCGTCGGCACTGGGCACCACCTTGTTCATGTCGTCTCCCGGATCAGCGCTCGACCATCAGCGCGATGCCCTCACCGCCACCGATGCAGAGCGAGGCCACGCCCCGCTTCTTCCCGGTGTCCTTCAAGGTCTGAAGCAGGGTGATCAGGAGGCGAGCCCCCGAGGCACCGATGGGGTGACCGAGGGAGGTCGCACCGCCGCGGATGTTCACCTTCGAGGGGTCGAGCTTGAGGATCTGGTTATTGGCGATGGCCACGACGGCAAAGGCCTCGTTGATCTCCCAGAGGTCCACGTCAGAGGCGGTGGTCTTGGTGCGCTCGAACAGCTTCTTGATCGCGTCGGCCGGAGCGATGGTGAACTCCACCGGCTTCCGGGCGGCGGTGGCGTAGCCGGTGATCCGGCCGAGGACGGTCTTGCCCTCCGCCTTGGCCCGCTCGGCGGACATGAGCACCAGGGCCGCGCCGCCGTCGTTGATCGACGAGGCGTTGGCCGCGGTGACAGTGCCGTCCTTCTTGAAGACCGGCTTGAGGGTAGCGATCTTGTCCGGCCTGGCGTTCTTTGGACCCTCGTCATCCGCGACCATCACCGGGTCGCCCTTCTTCTGCGGCACCGGGACGGGGACGATCTCCGCCTTGAAGAGCCCTTCCTTCTGGGCGCGGATGGCGCGGTTGGTGGACTCGAGGGCGAACTCGTCCTGGGCGGCGCGGCTGATCTTGAAGGTCTCCGCGCAGTGCTCGGCGCACATGCCCATGTGCTGGTTGCTGTAAACGTCGGTGAGGCCGTCGTAGACCATGTGATCCAGCATCTGGACGTTCCCCATCCGGGCGCCGTTCCGCATGTTGAGCGACAGGTACGGGGCGTTGCTCATCGACTCGAAGCCGCCGGCGACGATGACCTCCGCGTCACCGAGGGCGATGGCCTGGGCGGCGGAGATGACCGTCTTCAGACCCGAGCCGCACATCTTGTTGAGGGTGTTCGTGGGAACGGTGTCGGGAATCCCGGCCCCGATCGACGCCTGACGGCCGGGAGCCTGTCCCTGGCCGGCCTGGAGGACGTTCCCCATCCAGACCTCCTCGACCTTCCCCGGGTCGACGCCGGCTCGCTCGAGGGCGGCCTTGATGGCGATGGCGCCGAGCTGCGGCGCGGTGAGCGAGGACAGGGTCCCCTGGAAGCTCCCGACGGGAGTACGGGCAGCACCGACGATGACGACGTCACGGGCCATGGGCATTCACTCCGGCTTGAGGCAATGGACTGGATTGTCACGGGGGGGCGCCCCGGTCAACCGGATCTCGGGCACGCAGGGTTTGCGCCTCAAGGCCGGCTGCCGAAGTGCCGGCCGTCGAAGTCCAGGACCCCCGTCCGGCCTCCGTCCAGCACCACGAGACGTAGTCGATCTGCTTCCTGCCTGAACTCGGCCTGCTCGGCGACCAGGGCCCCAGGCCGTCTGCTGGTGCTGTCCAGACCAGACCAGAGCTGGGAGCCGGCGGTCACGAGGACCATCCAGCCCTGCCGGGGCGGTGGGCCGAGGCCGAGGAGGACGATCTCGAGCTTTCCCTCGTTCCAGAAGGCGTGCCGGACCACCTGGAAGCCGAGCTGGGCCGAGCTCCAGGTGCAGACGACGCACCGGCCGGAGTCGCCGACGCGCAGCAGCCAGAGTGTCCGCGCCTCGAGGACCGCCGGACCGACCCACTCGAGGCGGATTCCGGAGAGGGTGGAGCTCCAGACGAGACGGACCGGCCCGGCGCCCAGGTCGGTGGGTTGCTGGAGCGCCCTGCCCCGTCCGGGATCGAGGGGGTCGCCGACGCTCCCGGCCGGCGCAGGGGGCTGGAGGTCCGAGCAGTCCAGGGGGCGGCGGCTCGCGGTGGAGTCGCTCGAGGGGAACCACGCATCGGAGCGGAGGGTCGGGACTCCCGGAGCGCAGCCGAGCACCGCTGCGGAGAGGAACGCCGCATGAGTGAGCCGCCACATTCCTCGAGACGGTAGCGCGGCGCGGGCGGGTCCCGGTGGTTGGCGTGGGAGGGGACGCAGCCGAACGCGAGGTGCGACGGGACGGCCCGCTCCTGGGAGACGCGGGACGGCGCGTGGCCCGGCCCCGGTGCCCGGCCGTCCGGCATGCGCGATCACGGGCGCTTCGGGGGCGCGCGGGTCCGCAGGCGCGGGACAAGGATCAGCAACCTCAAACCCGTCACCGACCGGCACGCGACAAGGCAGCTCGCGCCGTCCCGCCGGGGCGCCGTGGAGGCGAGGCGGTTCGAACGCCCAGAGGCTATAGCAACGACTATCACCCACAGTAATAGTTGGTCCTTGCCAAGCGCCTGTATCGTCGTCGGCCGACTTCGCTTTGAGTGATAGTTGTGGCTATAACCTCTGGGCGTATGGGGCACCCGGCCCGGGGAGGAGCCGCCGATTCCGCACTCCTCCCGTGAGGTCGCGTCACTGTCCGCTCGGGATCAGCGCCCGTGACTCGAGAGCCCCTGGCCGCGGCCCCGGCCAGCAGGCTCGCGTCTCGGAAGAGGCACTGCGCGTCCCCGGAGCGGCGACAGTCTCGCAGGCCGGTGGCGGCGGGCGAGTCGGCCCGCGACCCGCGCTGACGCCGTCCCCTCCGGAGCAACCCCAGACACACGAAGGGCCGGGCCCTCGAACGAGGAACCCGGCCCGTGTGCCGCAGGGGCGGCTCAGCCTAGCGCCGCAGCTTCGACGCCATCACGTCGCCGAGGCGCGCCTTCGAGCCCTCGGCCTGCTTGCGCAGGTACTCGCGATAGTCGTCCTCGCCCTCGTGCAGGAGCGCCTTCATCGACAGCGCCACCTTCCGGTCAGGGGTGTTGATGTCGATGATCTTCACCGCCACTTCCTGCCCGTCGCTGACCACGTCGCGGGGATTCTCCACGCGCTCGTCCTTGAGCTCGGAGACGTGGACCAGCCCCTCGATGCCGGGCTCGATCTCCACGAAGGCCCCGAAGTCGGTGACCTTGGTGACCTTCCCGTTGACCTTGCTCCCCACCGGCAGCCGCTCGCTGAGGGTCTCCCAGGGATCCTGGCTCAGCTGCTTGATGCCGAGGCTGAAGCGCTCGTTCTCCACGTCGATGTTGAGCACCATCGCCTCGACCTCGTCACCCTTCTTGTACAGCTCGCCGGGGTGCTTGATGCGCTGGGTCCAGCTGATGTCCGAGACGTGGACCAGGCCGTCCACGCCCTCCTCGACGCCGACGAAGATGCCGAAGTCGGTGACGTTGCGGACCTGGCCCTTGATGATCGACCCGATGGGGTACTTGTCCTCGAGCAGGGTCCAGGGGTTGGCCTCGATCTGCTTCATGCCCAGCGCGATGCGCTTGGCCTTGGGATCGATGTCCAGCACCACCGCCTCGACCTCCTGGCCCACCTCGAGCACCTTCGACGGGTGCTTGAGGCGCTTGGTCCAGGACATCTCCGAGACGTGGACCAGACCCTCCACGCCCTGCTCGATCTCCACGAACGCGCCGTAGTCGGTGATGCTGACCACGCGGCCCCGGACGCGGGTGCCGACCGGGTACTTCTCGTCGGCCCGGTGCCAGGGGTCCTCCTGGATCTGCTTCAACCCGAGGCTGACGCGCTCCTGGGCGGGGTCGAACTTGAGGACCACCACCCGGACCTCGTCGCCCACGTTGAACATCTCCGAGGGGTGACCGATGCGTCCCCAGGACATGTCGGTGATGTGGAGGAGTCCGTCGATTCCTCCGAGGTCGATGAAGGCGCCGTAGTCGGTGAGGTTCTTCACCACGCCCTTGAGGACTGCGCCCTCCTTGAGGTTCTTGAGGGTCTCCTTCTTGAGCTCCTCACGCTGCTTCTCGAGGAGCACCCGCCGGGAGAGGACGATGTTCCCGCGCTTCTTGTTGAACTTGATGACCTTGAACTCGAATTCCTTCGAGATGTACTGGTCGAGGTTCCTGACCGGGCGGATGTCCACCTGGCTACCGGGGAGGAATGCCTTCACGCCGATGTCGACGCTGAGGCCGCCCTTGACCCGGCCGACGATGACGCCCTTGACGATCTCGTCGCGCTCGCAGGCAGCGGAGATCTCGTCCCAGATGCGCATCTTGTCGGCCTTCTCCTTGGAGAGAACGACCATGCCGGTATCGTTCTCACGGCTCTCGAGGAGCACCTCGACGGGATCGCCGTCCTTGACGGTGACTTCGCCCCGCGGGTTGGTGAACTCCGAGATGGGAATCTGGCCTTCGGACTTGTAGCCGATGTCGACGACCGCGTAGTCCTTGGTGACCTGGACGACGGTGCCCTTGACCAGGTCGCCTTCCTTCAGAATCCCTTCGCCGCCGCGCTCCTTGAGCGAGGCTTCGAAGAGGGAGGCGAAATCCTCGTCGCCGCCGTCGAGCTGTGGGTTGAGGTTTTGCTGCATAGAGTTGGAAAGTCCTATCGGTGCTTCACTGCAACCCCAAGGTGGAACCACTGTCCCTCCCCCGGAAACCGGAGAATGGACGCGGACGAGACCCTCATGTGGGGTGTGACACGGGGGCGCCGCTGCTCGGGGAGCCAGCCAACCTAAGCCAGCGCGAGGCGCGCGCAACCTACGGGCATGTCGGACACCCGGTCAAGTGCGCCCGGCCGGCCCCCTGCTCGCGGGAAAGGGCGCTGCGGGAATGAACCCATCACTCGAGGTCATCGCCTACGTCCACGAGCCGCACGAGGGCCTGGCCCGCTTCCGGGAGCCGCTGGAACGGGTGGGCTTCCGGACGGTCGAGCGGTTCCGGGCCCCTGACCCGGCGGCGGACGTTCGCGCTCCGCTCCTGGTGGTCCTCGGCGGCCCGATGGGAGTGTACGACGCGGACCGCTTCCCCTTCCTGAAGACAGAGCTGGAGGTGCTCCGCGCCCGGCTCGCCGCGGGGCGGCCCTCGATCGGCCTGTGCCTCGGGGCGCAGCTCCTCGCCGCTGCCGCGGGGTCGCGGGTGTTCCGGGGAGCCCGGGGGAAGGTCGTCGGGGTCGGGCCCGTGGCCCGCGTCGGGCCGGCGGAAGATCCCCTGCTCCGGGAGCTTCCGGACACCTTCGACGCGGTCCACTGGCACGGCGACACCTTCGAGCCCGTTCCGGGCCACCTCCTCTTCGGGGGAGAGACGTACCCGGCCCAGGGGTTCCGGGTGGGCCGGTCGGTGGGGATCCAGTTCCATGCCGAGCTCGGCCCGGAGGGGTTCCGGGACTGGGTGGACGGATGCCGCGAAGACCTCCGGCGCAGCGGGCGGGATCCCGACGCGCTCCTGGCGGAGGGTCTTCCGCGGCTGGCCGCGGCCCTCCCTGCCCTGGACCGGCTCCTGGAGGCGCTCGCCCTCGACGCCCGGACGGCCCTGGAGGGCTGAGCCTGGACGTGCGGCGCGACCTGCGCCGCTCCTCAGGCGTCCCCCTGGTTCGGGGGCTGAAATGGAGGGCTTCCGGGCACGTAGAGCGGGCATGCGCCTGTTCCCGCTCGTCCTGGCGACCTGCACGCTCGCCCTCCCCGCCGTCGCCGGCGAGTCGCGGACCCTGTCCGGGTTCACGCGCATCGAGCTGGCTGCGCCGGTGGACGTGGAGGTCCGGCCCGGCGCCTTCCAGGTCACGCTGGAGGTGGACTCCGACGTCGCCCGGCACCTCGTCACCCAGGTGGAGGACGACGCGCTCCGCATCTCCATGGACGGGAGGAACCTGAACGTCCACGGCAAGCCGCGAATCAAGGTCAGGATGCCGGCCTTCCACGGCATCCGGATCCAGGGCAGCGGGGACGCGGACATCGCCGGCTTCAAGGGTCAGGAGAAGGTGGAGCTGCGGATCTCCGGCTCCGGGGACATCCGCTACGCCGGGACGGCGCCGGGCCTGGCGGTGGCCATCGAGGGCTCGGGGGACGTGGTGCTGGCCGAGGGCGAGGTCGGATCGCTCCAGGGGAGCATCCAGGGCTCTGGAAACCTCAAGGCGCGCGAGTTCAAGGCCAAGAATGTGTCGTTCTCCATCGAGGGGTCAGGGGACGCGGACCTCCGGGTCGCCGGTGGCGCCCTCAAGCTCGCGGTGAACGGCTCCGGGGACATCCGCTGGACGGGCGAGGCCAGCACGGTCAGCGCCGCCACCCACGGCAGCGGAAGCATCGCCAAGCGCTAGACGGCCGGTTCAGCCGGCGCGGCCGGCCGCGGCGAGCGCCTTCTCCATCTCGAACAGCGGCACTCCGTGGAAGTCGCGCTCCGGCCCCAGGCAGAGGGTGAAGCCGGTCCGGGAGTAGAGCGCGATCGCCGCGTGGAGGAACGGCGTCGTGCGGAGGAACACCCGGGTGTGCCCCCGCTCCTGTCCGAACCGCTCGGCCGCGGCGAGCAGCGCGCGTCCCACCCCGTGGCCCCGTGCTCCGGGATGCACCGCCATGCTGCGCAAGTGCAGCCCCTCCGGCCGGTCGAACGCGGAGACCGTTCCCACCGCCTGGTCGCCGAGGAAGGCGATCCACACGGCCGTCCCCTCGGCGATCCGCCGCCGGATCCCCTCGGCATCGACCAGGGTCGCGGCCAGCGCCTCGGGCGTGTACTGCCCCGCGACCTCGGCGAAGGCCACCCGGAGCAGGAAGGCGATGCAGGCCGCCTGGCCCACCGCGGCGCGGCGGACCTGAAGCATCGGCAGGGCAGTCCCCGATTCCATCCTCCTGGATTCCAGCCGAAACGCACGCGGAAGGCACGGCACAGCGCCGATGCGCCCCCGGAGGAACAGCGCAGCGGACTTGGCCGTGCCCCGGATTCTCGGCCGTGCCTAGGTTCCGCCCCATGGAATGGCAAGGCGGCCGCCGCAGCGAGAACGTGGACGACGCCGGCCGGGGGGGCGGACTCGGGCGACCGCTCGCCTTCGGCGGGGGCGCCATCGGCATCATCGGCGCGATCCTCTTCTACCTCCTGACCGGTCAGGTCCCGGACGTGCAGCAGGCTCCGGCGCCGAGCCAGGTCGATCCACGGACGCAGGCGCAGCGCCCCCGGAGCGCGGCCGAGCAGCAGGAGCGCGAGTTCGTCAGCGTGGTGCTCGCCAGCACCGAGGACACGTGGAGCGCGGTGCTCCCCCGGCAGGCGCGGATCCAGTACCAGCCTCCGCGGCTCACGCTGTTCGAGGAAGCGGTCGAGTCGGCCTGTGGCTTCGCCCAGAGCGCGATGGGCCCGTTCTACTGCCCGCCGGACCAGCGCGTGTACCTGGATCTGGGGTTCTTCAACCAGCTCTCCCGGATGGGGGCGCCCGGCGAGTTCGCGCGGGCATACGTCATCGCCCACGAGGTGGGCCACCACCTCCAGAACTTGCTCGGCATCCAGCAGCGGGTGATGCAGATGCGCCGCACGGCCGGCAACCGCGAGGACGCCAATGCGCTGAGCGTGCTCACCGAGCTCCAGGCGGACTGCTACGCCGGGGTCTGGGCCCACCACGCCAACGCGAACTACAAGTCGAGCGGCAAGGAGCAGCTCATCCAGCCGAACGACATCGAGTCGGGCCTCGCCGCGGCGGCGTCCGTCGGCGACGACCGGCTGCAGCGGCAGTCGCGCGGCCACGTCACGCCGGAGGGTTTCACCCACGGCTCGAGCGCCCAGCGAGTCTCCTGGTTCAAGACCGGGATGCAGACCGGAGAGCTCCGGTCCTGTGACACCTTCGGGAAGGCCGGCGTCCGGCTCTAGACGCCTGACTGTCAGCCCGGCACGACCCGCTCCTGTGCCGGTGACCCGGACCCGCGGCGCGATAGGTGGGAAGGATCGGCCTCGGCTCCGAGGCAGACGGCCGTCGAGCCAGGAACCCACCATGAGCCAGCCCATCGAGGTCATCGCCACGCCCGCTGCACCGCCCGCCATCGGCCCCTACTCGCAGGCAATTCGCGCCGGCGACTTCGTCTTCGTCTCCGGCCAGGTCCCGGTCGACGTGCGAACGGGAAAGCTCGCGGAGGGCATCGCCGGACAGACCCGGCAACTGATGGAGAACCTCCGCGCGGTGCTCGCGGCGGCTGGTGCCTCGATCGATCGCGTGGTCAAGGTGACGATCTTTCTGGGGCACTGGGAAGACTTCGCCGCCATGAACGAGGTCTACGCCAGCTACTTCGGAGCGAAGCCGCCGGCGCGATCGGTGGTCCAGGGGCCGCGCATCCCGGAGGGAACCCTGGTCGGGCTCGAGGCGACCGCCTACCTGGGCTGAAGACGGACCCGCGCCGGACCCCACACCCGGCCGCGGCGCTCGAGTCGGCCCTCCCGCGTCTCCTGGCCGTAGTCCATCGGCGCCGGCGCCTGCGTGAACTCGGTCCGCGCATCGAGCGCGCGGGTGTTCACCACCGCCCTGCCCTGTCCGCCGGACTCGACGTAGGCACCGACATAGACCCCGCATCGGGGACACACCCAGAAGTCGGTCATCCCCGTCCCGAACCGGTACCAGCCACCGGGCGGGATCTCCGCGACGGTCAGCACGACCTCCCCAGCGGGGTCCGAGGTGGTGAGCGCACCGTGTCGCCGGCAGAACGTGCACTGGCAGGCGCGGAGCGGAAGCTCGGTCGGGGCCTTCGCCGTGGTGAAGGCGACCCGGAGCCGACCACAGTGACAGCCTCCCTCGAGTCGCATCCCGCCTTCCCTCAGTGAGCCGGAACCGTGCGCCGCCGCGCCTGGGCCCGATCCCGCTCGCCCAGAGCCGCCTGGAGGAACTTCCCGGAGAGCTTGCGGCCGATGAGCTCCTGGGCCACCTCGCCCGCTTCCACCAGCTTCCCGAGGTCGATGCCGGTCTCCACCCCCATCCGGTGGAGCATGTTCACCACGTCCTCGGTGGCCAGGTTTCCCGCCGCGCCAGGGGCGTACGGACAGCCGCCCAGCCCGCCGATGCTCGCATCGAACGTCGTCACCCCGGCGGAGAGGCCCACCAGCGCGTTGGCCAGCGCCAGGCCGCGGGTGTCGTGCAGGTGGAGCGCGAGCTTCTCCACCGGGACGTGCCGGCTGACCGCCTCGAGGATCTCCTCGGTCTGGTTGGGCACCCCCACCCCCACGGTGTCCCCGAGGCTCAGCTGGTAGATGCCCATGTCCGCGAGCCGGCGGCAGAGGTCCACCACCCGGTCGACCGCCACGGTGCCCTCGTAGGGGCATCCCCAGACCACGCTCAGGTAGGCCCGGACCCGCATCCCCGCGGCGAGCGCCCCGTGCGTCACGTCGCCCGCGACCGAGAGCGCCTCGGCGATGCTCTTGTTGATGTTCTTCTTGCTGTGGGTCTCGCTGGCGGAGATGAACACCGCCGCCTCGCCGAGCCCGGCGGCGCGTGCGCGCTCCAGCCCCCTGAGATTTGGCACCAGCGCCGAGTAGGTCACGCCGGGCACGCGGGGGAGACTCTTCAGCACCTCCTCGGCGTCGGACAGCTGCGGGATCCAGCGCGGGCTGACGAAGGAGGTGGCCTCGATGCGCCGCTCGCCGGCCTCGACCAGCGCGGCGATGAGGCGGAGCTTCCCCTCCAGGGGCACGATGCGGAGCTCGTTCTGGAGCCCGTCGCGCGGCCCGACCTCGTAGACGTCCACGCGCGCGGGAAGCCTTCCCGTCAGGCGCGCGGCTGGATGTGCTGACGGATCCACTGGACGATGTCCTGGGTCGAGCTTCCCGGGGTGAAGATCTCGGACACGCCCAGCTGCTTCAGCACAGGGATGTCGCCGTCGGGGATGATCCCGCCGCCGAACACCTCGATGTCACCCGCCTTCTGCTCCTTGAGCAGGTCGATCACCGCGGGGAAGAGCGTCATGTGCGCGCCGGACATGATGGAGAGACCGATCGCGTCCACGTCCTCCTGCACGGCGGCGTTGACGATCATCTCCGGGGTCTGGTGAAGACCGGTGTAGATGACCTCCATGCCGGCATCCCGGAGGGCGCGGGCGATGATCTTCGCCCCACGATCGTGGCCATCCAGGCCCGGCTTCGCCACCAGGATTCTGAGCTTCCTGTCAGGCATCCGAGAACTCGGGGTGAAGGGTAACGCGGGCAAGTCCGCGTTCAGAAGATTCCACCTTCCCGATACTGCCCCCAGACCTTCCGGAAGACATCCGAGATCTCACCGAGGGTGGCGTAAGCCTTCACCGCCTCCAGGACCGGGGGCATGAGGTTGTCCGTACCCCGGCACGCGGCCTCCACCCGGGCCAGGGCGGCGGAGACCGCGGCGGCATTCCGCTCGGCCTTCACCTGGCGAATCCGGGCGACCTGCTCCTCGGCCACCCGCTCGTCGATCTTGAGGATCTCCACCGGCTCGTGGCGGTCGCTCTGGAAGGCGTTGACCCCCACGATGAGCCGCTCGCCCTGCTCCACCTCGCGCTGGTAGCGGTAGGCGCTCTCGCTGATCTCCTTCTGCGGATAACCTTCCTCCACCGCCCGGACGATGCCGCCCATCTCGTCGATGCGGCGGATGTACTCCAGGGCCCGCTTCTCCATCTCATCGGTGAGGTACTCGACGTAGTAGCTCCCCCCCAGCGGGTCGGCCACCCGGTCCACGCCCGACTCGTGGGCGCTGAGCTGCTGGGTCCGGAGCGCCAGGGTCACCGACTCCTCGGTGGGAAGGGCGTAGGTCTCGTCGAGCGAGTTGGTGTGCAGCGACTGGGTGCCGCCAAGGACCGCGGCGAGTGCCTGGAGCGCGGTCCGGACCACGTTGTTGTACGGCTGCTGGGCGGTGAGGCTCACTCCCGCGGTCTGGGCATGGGTCCGGAGCTGCCAGCTCCGCGGGTCGCGGGCGCCGAAGCGGTCGCGCATCACCCGGGCCCAGATGCGCCGGGCGGCGCGGAACTTGGCGATCTCCTCGAAGAAGTCGTTGTGGACGTCCCAGAAGAACGACAGGCGCGCGGCGAAGTCGTCCACCGCCATCCCCCGCTTCACGCACTCCTCGACGTAACCGATGCCGTCGGCGAGGGTGAAGGCCAGCTCCTGGACCGCCGTCGCCCCGGCCTCGCGGATGTGGTACCCGCTGATCGACACCGGGTGCCAGCGCGGCATGTGGCGGCTGCAGAAGTCGATCATGTCGACGACGATGCGCACCGCCGGCCGGGGTGGAACGATCCACTCCTTCTGGGCGATGTACTCCTTCAGCATGTCGTTCTGGATGGTGCCCCCCAGCTTCTCCATGGGGACGCCCTGCTTCTCGGCCACCGCGATGTACATGCACAGCGCCACGATGGCCGAGGCGTTGATGGTCATCGAGGTGGTGACCTGATCGAGCGGGATGCCGTCGAAGAGGATCTCGAGGTCGCGGAGCGTGGAGATGGCCACGCCTTCCTTGCCGACCTCGCCCCGGCTCATCGAGTGGTCGGCGTCGTAGCCCATGAGCGCGGGCATGTCGAAGGCGGTGGAGAGCCCGGTCGTGCCGTGCGCCATGAGGTACTTGAAGCGCTGGTTGGTGTCGGCCGGAGAGCCGAAGCCGGCGAACATCCGCATCGTCCACAGCCGGCCGCGGTACATCGTCGGCTGGACCCCGCGGGTGTAGGGGAACTGGCCGGGGAGCCCCAGGTCCCGGGCGTCCTCGCGGGCCCGGTCGGCGGGGGTGAGCACGGTGGGAAGGGGGACCCCGGAGTCGGTGGTGAACTCGGTCCGGCGGTCCGGCGCGCGAGCGGTGCTCTTCGCCACCTCGCCCTGCTCCCAGGCCTTCTTCGCCGAGGCCACCTGCCGTGCAGTGGCGGCGTCGTAGGTCCGGAGCGCCGGGCGGCCCTTCTTTCCCTCGCTGGAGCCCGGCTTCCGGGTCGAGTCCTGGGAGGCGGTGCGGGCGGTCCGGGGGCTCTTCACGAGACGCAGCTTCTTCGGGGAACGCCGGGAGGGAGGCATGGGTGTCTGGCCCTCTAGCATCGGGATCGGGGGCCTTCAATTGAGCGGAGTTGCTGAGAGTTCCCGCCGTCCTGGCC
>Ga0105104_10002444_pt1 | contig 13591 bp, 28 predicted proteins | sample PPLLaktember2015_3_FD_87034 | JGI IMG/M metagenome (GOLD analysis project Ga0105104, IMG submission 87034) | Freshwater sediment microbial communities from Prairie Pothole Lake near Jamestown, North Dakota, USA - PPLs Lake P7 Core (6) Depth... | ecosystem: Environmental > Aquatic > Freshwater >...
AGTTCGACGACGATGAGGTCGCTGAACGGATGCGGGAGACGTTCAAGGACAAGCGCGGGGTCAAGCCGAAGTTCACGGCCGCCGATGCAAGGGTGGTCCGGGAGATGATGTCCGACCGGCACACGAAGGATGAGCTGATCGCCGGCGGCGGCAAGCAGGGGATCCAGTCGCGGTTGGACGCCTACAACGCTGAGCGGCGGAAGAACGGGATCTTCGCGGACCCGTTGACCTATGATCAGTTCCTGAAGTTCCTCAAGACCGGTGATTACGAGTAGGAGCCCTTGATGGCTGAGTTCCGACCGGAGCACCAGTTGAACATCGATGACGGCGGTCGCCCGTTCAGCGATGAGGAAGAGGACTGGGGCGAATACGAATTGACCGACTGGGTGTTGCTGCTGGACGGGCTGACTCCGGAGGAGAAGGAGGAGTACCGCCCCCTGATGCAGGACTACTACCTGCCGATCTTCTTCGACGATGTGCCGTTCCCGGGTGATGAGCCTCCTGAGAGGGAGCGCAGGGCCGACCTCGGGGAGTGACTCAGGTGGCGTGGAGCCGCCGTGTCAGGAAGATCCCCGCCAGGTCGGAGTTGTTGATCATGATCATTCGCGCGTAGTAGCTCGTAAAGTTGTTATTGAGCTTGAAGTCGTCGCCGGCGGTGGCGAGCAGGTGCTGCCACCGCAGGACCTCGAACAGCATCTTGATGCCGACGCGGTTCACGCCCCGGTCGTGGAGCTGCCTGGTCAGTTTGACCAGCTCGGTGTAGACGTGCGGGTTGATGCGGTGGAAGTCGAGGAACGCCTGTTCGATGGTCTTCCCAGCCGGCGGGCCGACGTGTCCCACGGTGGGACTGGTGATCGGATATGAGGCGAATGGTCCTGTTGGTCCTGTTGTCATACCCCGATGATACTACCAAATGGTAGATGCTATCAAACGAAGTTTCAGCGCCGGCCACGGGGAACGGGACGGCTCACCACACCACCGTTCAACAGCGGAGCCTTCCCCCGCCACTGCCACCGCATCAGGTTCTCGTCGCTGGTGGTGAACAGCTCCCTCGCGGGAACGGTGCCCGTGATGACCCGCCACTTCGGGCGGGAGTCCGCGGTCTTGTCCGCGTAGCTGGGGGACAGCACCACAGTGTCGCCCGGCATGAACTGCTTGATGATCCATGGGACGGGCCGGAACACGGAGACGGGCATGTCCGGTTCCCCCCGTGCGTCGAGGATCAGCTTCATCGTCTCCCGGTTCCACCGCGCCGGCCCGGTGCCGGGCCGCTGCTCCAAGAATTCGGGGAGCCGCTTGTAGATGTCTGCGGGCAGGCCCAGACCGTCGAGGCGGACCAGGTTCGGCAGCGGAGCAGGATGCACCACCTTCGGGGCGCGGTACGGCGAGGGGGCGTTCTTCATCACCTCGGGAGTGTTCCGGCGGCGGTAGTACATCCCGGTGTGCGGGTCGCGGAGCACCTTCAGTGTTTCTTTCCCCAACGCGAACACGGTGTATGCGCGCGCAATCTGGTCTGCCCAGTCGTCGGGCAGTTGCGACGGATGCAACGGTTCGTCCATGTATCCGACGGTATTAGGTGTTCGTGTCGATCGCGATATGGTTCATGGCGCACTTTTTCTCGTGGTATGGTTCGGGGCATGATCGAGGATGACAATGACACCCGGTGGTGGGAGGGGACTGTGCTGACGAGGATCAGTCCCGGGGACGTCGTGGCGGCAGTGTTCTTCGCGGTGCTATGGCCACCGATGACGGTAATGTTCCGCACCGGGGAATGGATCCACGAACGGCTCAAGAAATAGATAACATCGGGGGCGTTCCGGGCGTACGGTTGATGATGATGAGGCGCACGCTGGCAGCAGGAGGCGATTCTGATGGGTGTTGAGAACCGGAACAACCGATTTCCCCGTGTCGATGGGGATTCGTACCGCTGGGACGACGGCCAGCCTCACGGCATCGAGGTGGATCACGACAAGAGCACCGGCGCGGTAGCTATCGAATACCGCGGTCGGCGGATCGAGGTGCCGCGGGAACGTGTGCAGTGGCTCGCCGAGGTCCTCCTTCAGGTGTCCGACCTGTACCGGCAGACGTGGACAGAGGAGGGGCACGACGACTACAACCGCCCCGACCTGTCGCCGCGTGACCGGCGGTAACCCGCTCCGAGGTCGGTGGGGACATGGATCTCTACCTCGGCATCCTGCTGCTGTCCGGGGCCACCCTTGGGCTGTGGTACGTGATCCGGTCGACGCGGGACCTGTACCGGGGCCGTCCCAAGGTGTACCGGTGTGCGTGCAAGAAGCATGAGTTCACGAAACCAGATGAACACTACGACGACTGGGATGTCTACCACGGGCTGAACCTGTGCCAGCCCCACCGCGAAATGATCGTCGGCAACAAGAAGCCGCCGCTGCGGTAGGGTGCCTCCATGGAAGCGGTTGGGTGGGTCATGCATAACGGCGAGGACGGACCAGTTGTCATCGCCGCCACCGACCAGGGGCATTTCGTGATCCGCGACTGCAACTTCGCCTATGGTCGGACCTGGCTGACGTGGGAGTCGAAGGACCCCGCGTGGGATGGGACGTGGGTGACGGATCAGTACGAGCAGGGCAACTACACCCTCACAGTGGAACCGCTGCAATGCTCCATCCCAGACTCATTCCTCGGCAACCCGCGATCCCAGTACGAGGAGGACGAGGTGGAGGCGACGATGGCTCCCCTCCTCGAAGCCCTCACCGCGGAGTCCGGGATCCCGCTGCCGAAGCTGGTCTCCCACTACGGGCTGTCCATCGGTCCGGGCACACCTCATGTCTACGACGACGGGATCAATCGTCCCACCCCAGCCGTCCAGATCGCTGGCAAGATACAGGCGTGAGGTTGAGGTGGTGGCGGCGCATGGAGAAGGAACAGGCCGGCAGGTCGCGGGACGAGTTGCTCCGTCTCGCGGCGAAACGCGTCACGGACCTCCTCGAGTTCGACCCGAGGTGCGAGATGGCCGTCCCGGACACGATGGCGCTGCTGGAACAGATTGTGCTGGATGGTCAGCCGGCACCGCAGCCGACGTACAACGACGGCAGTATCGAGGTTGATTGGCTGGTAAACGACTGGTTCGTCAGCCTCATCGTCATCGGTGAGGACGATGATGAGGATGACGCCGGGTGGATCCTGTGGGCGGAGGATCCCAACAACATCGAACTGTTCGAGGTGCGGGGCAGGCTGGGTGATCTGTTGGACCGGGAGACGTTGCGGTGGACGCACAACCTCCTCGCGTCGATGGGCGACCAGATCGCCGGCTACGACATGTGGCCGGTCTGGAAGACTTGACTGGCGGCCCGGGGGTAGGCTCACAGTGTGGTAACCCTCCGTCATGTGTCCGCGGCCGTGTGTGCAGCAGTGCTGACCGGCTGTTCCAGCGACGACGTCGAGTCGCGGCAGCGGGAGACCATGGACACGTTGAACGCGGAGATGCCGCTGGAGGAGCGGGTCGCGACCTGCGACGGGTACAGCTACGACCCGGAGTTCACGTACTTCGTGTGGCGGCAGCGGTGGGAGGACATCCTCGAATTGGATCCACCGGATCGGGAGACGTTCGACCGGTGGATCGAGCAGGATGTATGTATCGATTCGGAGTTCGTGGGAGGACCAGGTGAATGACCCGGCGGCGGCTGAGATGGCCCTGAAGAAAGCCCGGTCCATCGTGGACAACGCCGGCGCATGGAGCCTCCCCGCGCCGGCGTTGACTCCTATCGACGGGGGCCAGCTGGTGACGTGGGTGACGGATCAGGGTCGGCGGGTGGAGATCCAGGTGCTGGACAACGGGTTGCTGTTCATGTCGGACAGCGAGGCGTGGGACCCGACACCGCAGTGGGTTGCTTTCAATGTGCAGCGCCTCCTTGCGACGGTGTACGCGGTGGTCACGGACACGAATGCGAAATCGGCGGGCGGCGCTATCGGCTCGTGATTTGTTCCGCGTCATGAAGGGGTTCGGTGTCCATGCGTGCTTCCTGGATGGGGAGTGTCGCGAGATGGGAGCTCCGATGCGGCTCTACCTGTTCACCCCGTGGGGTTCATGGATCGTCGGAGAATCGACACAGGTGTGGTTACCTGTGATCGGGTACACGGCTCGGTGGTCCCCGGTGGCGTGGCACCCAGACAGGAGACGCGCATGAACACCCGGCTTCCCGACCTCGGGCATATCTGCGACCCGCCGTACTTGTGGTGGTGGAAGAAGCGGAAGTGGCCGGAAGGTGCGATCTGGGAGTGTCCCGTCTGCCAGCGGCAGTGGCGCAGGAACGACATGGAGCTCTCCGGTTGGGAGTGGCTCCCGGGGGATGAGCTGTGAGCGGAGGAGGCAGGATTCGAACCTGCGAGGGGCTCCCCCCAACACCCTTCTTCCAAAGTGTGCGCCATAGTCCACTAGGCGACTCCTCCTCGACAAGAGTAAACGAAGCCAGCGGGCGGAATGACCAGGGGGGCGTCAGATGAGACGGAGACGGCGTCGGTTGCGGCGGGGCGACGCGGTCCGGTCGATCGGGCTGTTCGGTGGGTTCGGTTCGATCGCGGATGGGTTCGCGTCGCTGGGTGAAGGGATGGGCAGGCTGATGAGTATCGATGTCGATGATCCGGATAATGGCAGCGGCCGGTGGCTGTACAAGAAGAAGCCGCTGCACCCCTGTGTACTGCCTTTCTATACGGACGCCTCGGTCGGTGATATGTGGCAGTGCGCGGAGTGCGGCTCGCAGTGGATTGTGGTCACCGGCGAAGATGACAAGGTGAGGATGGAGCGGATCCAGGCTTCACCGATATGGCGCCAGGGGCAGACCACGGGTACTGGTGGTTACGGGTACACGTACACCACTGGTCCGTACTGGTACTCGTCGGAGACGCGGACCGAAGGGCCGAAGGATCCAGAGAACCCTTAGCCCGTGGTAGCATTGCTGGGTGGATTCGCTACGGGTATTGATCCTTACCTTCTCGTCCGACGACGGGGTGGTTGAAAGCTTCGTGTCGGGGTACGTCACCCCCGCGGGTTCTAGCCGGCCGTGCCGGATCTACACGCGGCGGGAGAACGGCAAGGTGTCCACACCCGTCTTCATCGGTGACGACATCGTGGATGGGACTGTCGCGGTGGAGGCATGGGGACGGAAGCTGATCGGCACACAGGAGATGGTGGTCCCCGCCAGTGCGGGTTGGGCATGGTCGGCGGAGGAAACAATCGGTCTCGTGAATTATGTGTTCGGTGAAGTCGATTACGAGAAAGAAATGTTAGAAGAGGTGGATTGTTTCGATCCGTTGCCGTCTTTGATGTGACACGGTGGATCAGTGGCGGACGAGCTGCGGGTCCTGTTCCTTCTCCTGGACGACGCGCTCGGGCCGGTGATGCTGCTGGTCACTGACCCGGTGCCCCCGTACCAGATCCGGATCGTCGGGCTGCACGGGCAGGACGGCACAGTCACGGCGCTGCTGAAGCATGGCGACGCGGCGTTCCATTGGGTGGAGAGCGTGGTCGGCGACCTCGGGATAGAGATGATCGCGGACATGGTCACGACGTTCCCCGCCCCCGACGTCGAGGGGATCGAGTTCGAAGACCTGGGCATCTGGGCGGATGATGTGTTCACCTCGGTCCTCGGGATGGGGAAGCTGCTCATCCCCTAAGTACTGTGACCTGGGTCACTGAGCTGTTAGGGTGGCGGGACGCGGGAGTGGCGGAACAGAAGACGCGCTGGTCTCAAGTACCAGTGTCCGTGAGGACGTGAGGGTGCAACTCCCTCCTCCCGTACACACGACAAGGGAGCAGACAATGGCCATAGTGACGGTGACGGATAAGTCGTTCGCGGCGGACGTGCTGCGGCATGACCAGCCGGTGCTGGTCGATTTCTGGGCGGAGTGGTGTGGTCCGTGCAAGATGATCAACCCGGTGCTGAAAGAGATCGCTGAGGAGAACCCGGGGATCCGGATCGCGAAGCTGAACGTCGACGAGAATCCGACGACGGCACGCAACTATCACGTCACCGGCATCCCCCTGATGATCGTCTTCAAGGACGGGCAGCCGGCGAAGCAGATCCTCGGCGCGAAGCCGAAGCGGAAGATCATGGATGATCTGAGGGAGTTCATCGCTTGATGGACGGGTGGCAGGCTGGGTTGGTGTGGGTGGATGAGACTCAGTTCGAGGACCAACTCATCGAGGCGATGACGCGACCGTTGACCGGCCCTGGCTCGGCGTCGGCGCCGCCGCCGCTACTGGTTTCGTACCCGCCTATCGAGTGGAAACCTGCTATGGCGACGGAGGAGTTCCTGATGCTGCGGATGACCAACGGCGAGGGGTCGATCATCTACCTCGGTATGCTCCGCGATGGGAATGGGTTCGCGGCGAGGTCGGGGTACCGCTGGACGAAATGTGACTTCGATGAAGACGACTTCATGACCCATGTGGCTGTGAGTGAGGATGCTGGCTACCACCTGGACTACGGCCCGGTGTCGTTCCCCGTCATCGACGTGGTGGCGGAGTCGATCCGTCACGGCCGGTTCACGGCGACCGATGTCATCCTGCTGGAGGCGTTCCACACCGCCGGCGCGCCGAACATCTAAGGTCGGCCTGACGGGATTCGAACCCGTGACTTCCGGTTTAGGAAACCAGCACTCTGTTCCACTGAGTTACAGGCCGTTCGAGCCGCCTGGGGGATTCGAACCCTCGACCTGCGCATTACGAGTGCGCTGCTCTGCCGGACTGAGCTAAGGCGGCGTGGGTCCGGCGGGGCTCGAACCCGCGACCTATCGCTTAAGAGGCGAGAGCTGCTACCAACTGAGCTACGGACCCGTTGAATCCTACCATTTGTCGCGGTACGCGAGTGATGGGGTGGAGTGGGTTTGCCCCTGGTACTTCGACCCCTCACGGATCCCGTAGGGGACATCGGCGGCGGACACGCAGGGGATGAAGCAGATCTGCCCAACCCTGATCCCCGGCCTGAGGACGATCGGGTGTGGCGCGAGGTTGGACAGCTCGAGGGTGATCTGCCCGGTGAACCCGGGGTCGATGAAGCCGGCGGTGCTGTGGACGATCAGCCCGAGCCTCGCATAAGAAGAGCGGCCTTCGAGCCTCGCGGCGATACGGCTGGACAGGGTGATCGTTTCAACAGTGTGGGCGAGGAGGAACTCCCCTGGGTACAACTTGATCGCGCCCTCGGAGGGGATGACGATCTGTTCAGTCATCCTGTGGTTGTCCTCGGTGGGGTCGATGATGTAGCCACCTTCGGGCGGGTCGCTGTAGTGGTTGACGATGTAGCGGGTGAAGTGGGTCCCGAGGCGGATATCGATAGATGCCGGCTGGAGCATCTCGGGGTCGTATGGTTCGATGTCGAGCCATCCCATGTGCCGGGCGGAGCGGATGTTCGTGTCGGACATCAACATGCGTTGACCGCCTATCCCACGTGATAGTGTTGTGCAACTCACACTATCACCATCGAGGGGCGGAACTGTGGAGCAAAGCTATCGCGGCGACGACCCGGACCTGGACGACAAGCTGCTGGCGACCATCGAGGACATCCTCAAGAACGACATCCCCGACCCGAACCGGCGGCGCGCTGTCGCGATGATGATCAGGGTGCATGTGAAGGTGGATATGGTTCACACCCTGCGGGAGAAGTTCGACCCGTTCATCGGGCTCGGCGCGGTGAAGAGTTTCTCCATCGAGGAGCTGCTCGCCGCGATGCGGGACGCTGTGGTCAGGTTGGCCGGCTACGGCCGCGACGACCCTTACCAGTGGCTGCCGCCGAAGGGTCTCAAGAAGAAGGACAAGGAGAAGAAGCCGAAATGACAGACAGGGCGTTGGCGACGATCGAAACGATCAGGGGGATCGTTGAGCACCCTGACGCGGATCTCCTCGAGATCGCTTTCGTCAGGGGGTGGCGGTGCGTCGTCAGGAAGTCGGACGGCTTCAAGCCGGGGCAGCCTGTCCTCTACATAGAGGTGGACTCCCATATCGACGTGGAGGATGAGAGGTTCGCCTTCCTCGGGAAGAGCGGGCTGCGGACGAACGCCGCGGGGTGGAAGGGTCATCGTCTGCGGACTGTGAAGCTGCGGGGCATGGTATCGCAGGGGTTGATCATGCCGCTGGACCAGTTCCCTGAGCTTGAGGGGCCGGACTGGGCTGTGGAGGGCACGAGGGATGTGACGGATCTGCTCCCGATCAGGTTGTGGGAGCCCGTCATCCCGCACAGCGCGGAAGCGATCGGATCGTTCCCAGACGGCATCCCGAAGACCGACGAGGAGCGGGTGCAGAACCTCACCCCGGAGGAGCTGTCTGAGGCGCTGTCGTACCCGCACCTGGAGGTTCGGGAGAAGCTGGACGGCCAGTCGGTGACGGCGTGGGTGAAGGAGGATGGTTCGCTCGGTGTGGCGGGCAGGAACTGGGAGCTGTCCCATGAGTCGACGGCGTACCGGGCTGTGACCTCTTCCCCTGTGGGCGAGTGGTTGGCGGGGCAGTCGCCGGGCATGTTCGTCCAGGGCGAGCTGTGCGGCCCGAACATCCAGGGCAACCCGTTGAAACTGGTGAAGCCGCGATGGTTCGTGTTCACCGCCGGCGTCGTGTCGGAGTGGGCTTACGTGCATCGCGCTGACCCGGCGGCGCTGCTCCCCGACGAGGTGTTCCTGCATGAGATGGTGCCCTCGATCCCGCCGGGGATGATCCACCGGGAGTCCACTGTGGACGACCTCGTCGCTTTCGCGGATGGGATCCATTCGATGATCAGTCCGACCCTGCCGGCTGAGGGTGTTGTGGTCCGGGGCTACGACGACTCGGGCACCCTGCGGTCGTCGTTCAAGTCGATCAACAACACGTACCTGCTCAAGCGGGGGGAATGATCATCGCTCCTTCCTGAGCCAGCCTCCGGGGTGGCAGGTGAAGATGTACTGGTCGAAGTGGTACCGGCTGAACCCTTTCCCGGTGGGTGTGGCGAGGAACTCTTCGAGGGCGGGCGTCACGCCACGGGGCCACCCTGGGAGCCGGAGCTCCTCGATGTCCACAACCCCGTCCTCGACGACGAACCATTGCCCGGGGGTGACGAGGCCGGCGTATGTGTTGAGGACGGCTTTGGTGACGTGGTAGGTGTGGGCGCTGTCCTCCACGACCATGACCCGGGTGCCGGCGAGTCCGCGGACATGGTTGATGGTGTCGGGGTTGGTGGCGTCGCTGTGGATGAAGGTCACGTCGGGGTCGTTGACGGGCCGGACGGGGTTGATGTCGATGGAGATGACTTGCCCCCCGATGGTGAGGGCGCGCAGCTGGTCGGCGAACCATAGCGCGGATCCGCCATCGTAGGAGCCGACCTCGACTATGGTGTCCGGTTGTGCTGCTTCGATGATCGTCTGGTAGAGGCGGAGGTCTTCGGGGAATTTGTTGAGGGCGCGTCCCCGGTACGGGGTGTCCTGTGTGTGGTGGGCGAGGCGTTGCCGGTACACGTCGACGCTGCGTTCGGGGAGCTTCATGGTTTCCTCGCCCAGGCTCGGATGTCGATGTGGAAGGGTCTCCCCCTGGTGTCGATGATGATGGCGTGGAACCCGGCGAAGGTCAGCCAGTTGTTCAGCTCGTCGTAGCTGATGTTGGCGTAGTGCTCCCCGTCTTTGAGGTACGGCTCCCCGGTGGCGCTGTGTTCGGGCCGGCCTGGGGCGGCTGTGGTGATGATGTAATGCCCACCGGGTTTGAGGGATTCGTAGGCGCGTTTGATGATGTCGTACCCGCGGGGTGTGTGTTCGAGGAGTTCGGTGGACACGACGATGTCGCATGGTTCGGGGTGGGTGTAGTCGCCGGCGTCTGCTACGACAGTGACCCCTGGTGTGGCGGCGAGGTCGACGGAGATCCACTCTGTGACGCCCCGGAACAGGGGTCGGATGTCCCCGTTGACGTTCTGCCCGCCCTGGTCCATGACCCGGCCGGCGGGGTTGAGCTGGGCTGCGATGTGCTGCACCCAGTCCCATGCTTGCTGGTGCATCGGTCTCCCTATCGCTTCCATCGGCTTCGGTAGAGCGCCCGGTCCGCGTCGATCATGGGCCGGAACTCCGGCTTGTTGGCGTACTGCCCGAGGTCGTGGTGTTTGACGTCGGAGACGGGGATGTCGATGATCCCGCCTTTGCGTTCCGCTTGGCGGTACATGTCGTTGTCCCCGTACCACCATTGGTACGAGGTGTCGGGGGACACGCCGGCGGCGGTGTCGATGACGAAGAGGAACCCTGAGTGGGTGAAGCCGGGTCCATGCACCCTTGCCATGGCCCGGTTCAGCTTCCAGCACGCCCCAACCATGATGGGGATGATGTTGCTGCCCAGTTCGACGTCGTCGTTGATGAGGGCGATGTACCTGGTGCCCGCGGCTTCGATGCCGGCTTTCCACCATGCCTGGATGTTCTTCGGCCCTTCGTACCTGATGTTGTGGCACCCTTCGATGTCTGGGCTTTGTGTGGTGCCGGCTGTGTGGACGATGACTGTGTTGGCGGGGCCGATGATCTTGATGAGGTTGCGGAGCAGTTCGGGGCGATCGTTCCTGGTGGGGATGACTGCCTTCCAGTCGCTCAAGGCGGGGTGGAAGGTGTCCATGGGATTGGAGTCTAGCTTGTGGTATGCCCGAAATCGGGGGGGACACGGGCACCGGTGTGGGTCGCCTCTCCCTGTGATGCATGGCAGGATCGATCTTGCGCGAAGGTATCGCGATGGGATCGGAGCCTGGTGATGAGCGAGGAACTGGTTGGGCGGCGATTGTCGCCGCTTCCCGAGGTCACGTCAGCCCTGGTGACGGCCGGGCTTCCATTGGAGTCTGCTGAGAGGTTCGCTGTGGTGGCGGTGGAGGCGGTGCGTGTGTGGTTGTGGTCCCACTCCCCGAGGCGTTCGAGTCGTGCGCATGAGTATGACCTGCTGCTAGGGGGCGATGGGAGGGGGAGTTCGGGCGTGTTTCCAATGGTTGAGCGGGTGGATATCGCGGCGACTGCTGCGAGCCTGTATGAGCAGTACGGCGACGAGATGTGGCGCGAGGTGTTCGAACCTGTGTTCGCTGATCTGTTGAATGAGGTCGACGATGGGGTGGAGTTATGAGGGCAAGAGATTGTGTGGTAGTGTTCCTTGGGTCGACTGGTGCATCTTCTCTTCCCCGCTCACGTGGGGGTGACCCGCCGGTGGAGTACATCGACATTCCGGGCCGTGCTCAACTCCCCGCTCACGCGGGGGTGATCTGATGGTGGAGTACATCGATATCCCGGGGCGGGCGGTGCGCTACTTGCAGCTGCATCACCCTTCAGCTCCTGAGGATCCGGATAGGTACGCGTCTCTGGCTGTGTGTATGCAGCGCCGGCCGGGTCCGTCTATCGTGGTCGATGGGTATTGGCAGGTGGAGGTTGTTGCGACCTGGTGGGGTCCTGATGGGGATGTGCGCGTGTCTGTGGATCTCCCGCTGAGCAGGTTGCTGTCTGATGAGTATGCGATACTCGGTGAGTATACAGAACCCCTCTGGTAGGGTTGCTTTCTTTCCCCGCTCTGCGCGGGGGTGATCCGTCGGTGAGCATGGCGTATCCATCCGACAGAAACACCTTCTCTGCTCACGCGGGGTTAATCGCTCTGGTAGGGTCGCGACCCATGGACGATACGATTGGCCCGAAGGTCCGCCCGATCTATTCGGTGGAGTGGGGGGATCAGCTGCAGGCCGACTATGACGAGTACATGGGGCGCCTGTATGAGGGTGTCGATGCTGAGGAGTTCGATGATTCCCTGGTCGATGCGTCGGGCGAGTATTTCTGTGGCTGCTCTGATTGTGAGCGCCGGGCGTCGTGGACCTTCCTGATGATCAGGATCATGGAGTCGTATCGGGATGGGGCCATCTCATTAGAGGTGGATCCGCCTGCCGGCCCTTGAATTGTTGTGATAGGGTCATGGGTCATGAGTGTTAACGTGGGTAAAGGATTAGGCACCTCGAGCGATATTCAGGTGCCCCAGGTGACTCGTGGGATGCTCGTCCATACAGCGAAGATCATTTGTGGGTTGGCGTGGAATGTGGAGGACGCGAGGTTCTTGATGGACGCTCTTGGTATCCCGGAGGACGTGATAGAGGAGGCGAGGCGGGTCGATGGATATGAATTCGGACTGGTGTAGTTTCTGCGACGCGCTCTTCAGGTCTGGTGTGTGGATATCTTCATCTGACCCTGTGACTGTGTATTCGTGCCCTGACTGTGGGGCGGGGTGGAACCCTATGGATGGGGTGCTGGGCAGGGTGTCAACGTCCGCCGGCTGATCTTCGCGCTTTCCATTGGTAGGTCATCATCTGCCGGCGCCGCAGGTCTGTGAGTTCCCATAGGGTGAGGGTCATCCCGGTCCGGCCGCGTTGCCTCCATTGCCGGGTGATCCAGTTGTGGCATCCATTGCCGCCGACACTCTTGGGCCCGCATACGGGGACGAGGTCGTCGTATTCTTCGTGGCCGAGGCGTTCATATGTCCTGTGGTGCAGCTCGAGTGATCGTTTCAGTTGGGATTGGGGCCGGCCGCAGCAGTAGCAGGTGCGTATGGGGTGGCGGCGATCGTATTCGGCCCACCATGCAGCCCGGTATGTGCGCCATTGGGGGGAGTTGATGAAGGCGAGGTACGCTTTCTTGCGTTCGGATATCCCACCTGTTCGTTGGACGCTTCCTTTGCGCCGGCGTCGTGTTGTTCTGATGGTGATGATGTATGGGTTGCGTGGGGCCCTTGCCATATCACCATGGTGGCATTCTTCTATATGGGCGACCCCCGCCTTTCTGGCGGGGGTCGCTGTGGGTCAGGCTATGGTGACCAGTTCATCCAGTTCGAATGATGCCCGGCGCTGGGGGGATCCTGCGATGAGGATGTCGACGTAGCCATCAGGGTAGAAGGGGGTGTCGAGGATGAGGTCGACCTCGAGGATCTCACCTTCGATGACCCCGGTGAGGGTGTCGCCGGCTGTGAGGGTCTTGGCTGTGATGGTGGTGGCCATGGTGGTTCTCCTTCGAGGTTGTGTTCTTTGCTTGTGTCTCTAGTATACCCCATGATGGGGGTTCTATACAAGTGGGGTGCCCCTCCTTTGCGGGGAGGGGCACCCCATCCCCCTAGGGGGTCAGCACCACTCGCAGGTGCCGGTGAGGATGGGGAGGGTGATATTGCAGCCCTCGCAGAGCGAGGTGGAGGTGTCGCCGAAGGCGGCGTCGATGGTGGTGGTGGTGATGTTGATCTGGGTGTTCAGCATGGTGTCCTCCTGTGGTGTGGTGCTCTCTCTTGTAGTACTAGTATACCCCATAGAGGGGGATGAATACAAGGGGTGGCGGTCCGGTCCGAGCCGGCCGAGGAGCTTGATCGAGAGAGACTCATGATCATCATGTGTGTGCTGAGCCACCACGCCTCAGCACACTTCGATTCACTTCATTGCACCTATCACTCTCATGCTTCATGAAGCATCTATCAATGCATGAGCATCACTCATTCCCCTCCCCTGCACTGCCAGAGAGATCATGACCCCCTTCATCCCCTCCCCTATCATTCCGAACCCCTGCCCCTGATACCCCCACCCCCAAAGGGAGATGCACCCCCTGCCCTCCCAAACTCCTATCCCCTGCA
>Ga0105104_10002445_pt1 | contig 13590 bp, 14 predicted proteins | sample PPLLaktember2015_3_FD_87034 | JGI IMG/M metagenome (GOLD analysis project Ga0105104, IMG submission 87034) | Freshwater sediment microbial communities from Prairie Pothole Lake near Jamestown, North Dakota, USA - PPLs Lake P7 Core (6) Depth... | ecosystem: Environmental > Aquatic > Freshwater >...
GACCTTCAACAGAATATCAATTGACGGCGACCAGAGCACAAGCGACATGGTCCTGATTGCAAGCTCCAATAAAAAGCCACTGACAAATCAAGCTGCTTTCAAAAAAGCCCTGCTTGGCGTATGTCAAAAACTTGCCGAGTCTATTGTTCGCAATGGAGAGGGTGTACAGCACGTAATCCGCGTCATGGTTAAAAATGCGCAATCGGAAAAAATCGCAATCCAGGCTGGAAAGGCAATAGTCAATTCCCCCCTGGTAAAAACCGCCATATTCGGGAATGACGCAAACGTGGGACGGATTATTGGCGCGCTTGGGGATTATTTCGGAAATGCAGGCAAGACGGTTTCACGTGAAAAACTCTCGCTGATGTTGGGCGAAACCGTGATTTTTTCCAACAATGGATTCACCCTGGACGTTGAAAAGGAAAAAAAGCTGGGCGAATACCTTAAATCCTGTTCATACACACTTGAGGGCAAGTATCCTCCGCATGACCGTACTGTGGACATTACTGTAAATTTCAACAGCGGTTCTCATGAAGCTACAGTTTACGGAGCGGATTTGAGTTATGATTATGTTAAGGAAAATGGCGCCTACAGGTCATAACAGATCTGTCAAAGAATGGGATGTCTCAAATATCCCATTCTTTGATCAATGTTCGCGGAAAATAATGCGGCCGCGGGTGAGGTCATAAGGGGAAAGCGCAACCTTCACTTTGTCACCTGGAACAATACGGATATAATGTTTTCTCATTTTTCCTGAAAGATGGGCCAGTATCACATGCCCGCTGGTGATCTCCACCCTGAACATGGTATTTGGCAGGGATTCCTTGACGATACCTTCGACTTCAATTGCTTCTTCTTTTGCCACAACAACCTCGATTCAGTATTATTATGACAACAGTACTGCTTTGTCAACCATAGGTGCATTACACCAGGATTTGGAGGCCTTTTTCTGTTATTGCTGAATAAGATTTACATCCGCCTTTATACTAGTTGACAATTTTTCTGATTTAGGCCATATTCGTTTGCACAAAAAATCAAATAAACCCCAGGAGGTTGGGATGGATAAACGATATCTACAGAAGATGAAGGATACTCTTGTGGACATGAAAAAGAAGATTCTTCAAAACCTCGCTTCTGAAAATGAAGAATTCAATGAGCTCATCGAGGATACTGATCCTAAGGATCTTGCGGATATCGCCGCGGATGACATCGACAGGAAAATATTGGAGGCGCTTGGCAATGTGGAACTGAAAACTCTCCGGCTAATTGATAGCGCGCTCTCCAGAATCCAGAATGGCCATTATGGCCAGTGCATAAAGTGCAGTGACAAAATTCCGAAGGAACGCCTGGACGCAATTCCATATGCCACACTCTGTATAAAATGTAAATCTTCGGAAGAGCTTAGAAACAGATAAAATGACAGAGTAAATAAATAAAAAACCTGCTTTGGGCAGGTTTTTTTATTGTTACGGCTAAAAATGGCCAAATCTCCTGTAGATTACGTTTAATTTCCCCGGTTATCGCATTCACATATTGTTCCGATAATATAAATATAAGGAGCAGTAAGGTGATACAGGGAATTGCCAATATTTCACACCTTTACCAGCATTTCATTTCTCCAAATATGGCCCAGCGCAGGGTTACTGTTCCAGTAACTCCTATAATGTCTGGAACCGCGGTCTTCAAGCATGTCCTTGGCGTCCCGGCCAGGGGCGATACCCAGGGAATTCCAGTCTTTAAACTGAGAGTTCTTGATTCAATGATAGAAAGACTTGTCAGTGCAGGAAGCAAGAGAATCAACCCTATGTCATTTGAGACTGTCCGGGAAATTGGAGTAGACAGGCTGATTGGAAGCCTTGAGCAAAAAGTACATGTAATGGAAAGTCAGCCCTTCTACAAACCAACCCCTGTGCCGGGAACTGGAACACTTATCAATATTCTAGTATAATTTTTTATTCAGCCCCTCAAGCAATACCATGAATAAACCGGTTTCCCTTTAGCTCCCTTTCAAGCGTTGTAAGCGGACCATGACCTGGATAAATCTGGGTTTCAGGCGGGAGACAGAGTATTCTTTCACGAAGACTTTTCTGTATTGCCCGCTCATTACCACCAGGCAAATCAGTTCTGCCGATACTTTCGAAGAATAGTGTATCCCCGGAAAAAAGAATATTCTCATTTTTGGAATAAAGGCAGATGCTTCCCTGGGTATGACCAGGGGTTTCTATGACCTTTAAACCGCTCTTGAAAACATCATCACCTTCCTTGAGGAGTATATCCGGTTCAGGAATTGGAATAAAAAGTGCTTCAAACTCCTTTTCAGCATCGTCCCCAAGAATGGAAAAATGTTTCCGATTGTTCCGTTCTGCGGCCCTTCCGAGGTAAGTCCTGTCTGCTGAATGGATAGCCAGTTTCATTCTTCTGGATTTCCCAAGGAAATGGTCCTTGATTGCACTGGCCGCAACAGTATGGTCAAAATGTCCATGTGTAAAGACAATCCCGATTGGGATCATGTTGAGGACTTCCATCGATGCGATTATTTTATCTGCGTCCCCGCCAGGATCAATAATAAGACAATCTTTTTTATTGAATGAGAAAAAGTAGCAGTTCGTATGAAGCGCCCCGACAATAATTCTCTCAATCATGATACAGTACACTACGGTATTTCGCCACTTTGTTCAATACCTTCACTTTTTTTCTAAAATACCATACACTTTACCTGGTTAGAATGCTATAAAAAGACTGGAGGATTGACAGGTTGATAGCAATTATTATCATTTTACTGTTTTTTGTGGCATTCCTTTTCTTTGGCCTTATCCCCGGTCTTGGCGCTTTTCTTATAAAGGGTCAGTGGTTCAAGTTCAGGCAGAAACTCATATCGGCTTCAAAAAAAGAGATGGCGGATTTTTCACTTGTTTCTAAATCCGATAAAATGTCTGTAGTTGGGGAATACCGTTTTTTTGGCACTCTTGAGTCCATTCAAAATGACAATCGTCTTTGGATTACAGACGGCAGTATGACCGTTGGAATTGATGTGCAAGGCATTTCTGTTTACCTTCTCCGTTCCCTGCCCGTGGATTTAAACTCCTCAAGCATTGAACAAGCGGAGAATATGCTTCCTGATGATGAACCTGACTGTCTCCCCTGGAAAAAGATATATTCCCTGTCCTCCGGGATCCAGGTATTTGTCTTTGGCAAGCTTTTTAATGACGGGGGCAAACTGGTTTTCCGTGAAGATAACAAGGAAGACCTCCTTGTGGTCATATATGATGGAAAAAAGGAGACCTTGCTCAAAAGAAGCATCTGGAGCGGCAGGCAAAAGAATGAATACTTTAACCAATTTACACCCATCTCGCTTGTTTTCGGTACACTCATCCTGCTTGTAATATCATATTTTTTACTGCAGAATACTGCACTCCGCCTTTATGCCGCAGTCTCAGTCACACTCGCAACTTTTCCCGTGGTATTTCTGATCCCGCCAGGAGTTTTTTTGTATTTTCTATATATCCATTTCTGGAAGCGTTCCAGGTCACTCCGCTCTGAGCGTGACCTCCTTAAATTACCCCTTCGTTACTTTGGACCAGATGAGGATTTCTCCAGACCGTATGCCAGCGTGCGCCTCCACAATAATGAGGAATATTGCATGATAAAATGGAAACCCGGCGACAAAATGACTCTGCTTCACATCAATCAGGACATGAAAATCAGATCTCATTCTTTGGCAAGATTGCCAGCTGAGGAGGGAGTCAACTATGTGTTTGGTATCCGCGACAAAGACATTATAAAAAAGTCATCGGATCCAATGGTAGAATTCCTCTGTATTGCGGGCAATCCTGTAGAACTGGCCAATATGTGCAGCCACAAATCAGGGCGGATGGGAATCACGGCTGCATTGTGCTTTTTCTCCGGGCTTCTGATAAACTTCTCACTGGTATATATTTTTTTAAGGTTATTTCTGATCCAGTAAACCAACCGGAGATCATTTCTCTTTTTCCAGCACAATCCAGTGAGTTTTTTTTCCTGCGGCTACAGTACGTTGCAAAAACAGGGATGTTCCCATATCTTCCGGAATCATCTCGCTGGATATATTAAACACTGGTGAAAGAATCCCCAAAAGTTTTACCTGTAAGTAATAATCGAATACATCACTTGCAAAATATACTTTCCCATGCGGTTTAAGCAAGCTGTCAAACAGTTCGAGGGTTTCCTTTTTCATGAAACGCCGTCTGCGATGCTTTGTCTTGGGCCACGGATCCGGAAAATATACATGCAAGGCGTCACATGAGCATGGTTGCAGAAGATCCAGCAAACTCTCAGCGCTTCCGTGAAAAACAATGACATTTTCCAGTTGCGCATTTTTAATTTTGCAATGGATTTTCAAAGCACGTTTCTTTTTGGCTTCAATGCCAATAAATCCGCATTCCGGATTTCTGCGGGCGTAATTCACCAGAAAATGACCATTGCCGCTGCCGATTTCAATCTCAAACTTGCTATATTTAGCAATAAAGCCACGGATGGCTTCGCAATCATCTTTTTCGACGAGGTCCAAAACTCTTTCTCTCCGGTTTTTTCCTGGAAAAATTCACAACAAGTGGTCTGCCCTTGAAATCCTTGTCATGGAGCACCTCAATTGCACGTTCTGCTGTATTGGAATCTATCTCCACAAAAGAGTAATTGTCAAACACCCTGACATCCTTAATCATGGAATGTTCTATTCTCAAGTTGTCACAGAAAAAGGCTTTGAGTTCGGAACCTGATACATCCCTGCTCCTCCCGGCATTGACAAAAAGCGTCGTAAAACCGGGTTTCCGCGCTCCTGCCTGCGCAACAGGAGCCTTTCCCATGGCCTGTTGAAAGAGATATGAGGCAAACAATGTCCGCTGGCCGAATGGCACTGCCTTCTTTACTGCCGTCACGATTTTTTTAAATTCTTCCTGGTCAAGATGCTCGTGCATTCCCTGGATTAATCTCTTGGCCGCGGCTTTAAACATCTCAATATCCCTGGGTTGTTCTCTGTTCTGCATTGCTATTTTTCCTCTCTGTGCAATTTCGGCAAGTAATACCGCTTCATTTTCAGTAATGAGGGTGATCACTTCCTTAAGCTCGTATCCCGTGATCTCTGGATTGCGGACAATTTCATAAAGGTGCTCATTTTCAGAAACACTATAAATAAAAACATGGCTGAAGTTTTCTCCACGGATGTCCGCAAAACCTCCCACCTCGCAGACAATATAATCAACTGACTGTGTTCGTAATAAGCTGAAATACCTGGACTTTTTATCATTTGGCGTCTTTGCATCAATGGCATAACCCTGAAGCTTGAAACCCTTCAGGTCCTTTACCACATTAATAGACTCCTCAATTCCACGCACCAGAATAATTGGTGCTTCAGCACCAAGACAATAAAGCAACCCTGAGAGCATTTCAGTTTTATCAGTCCCTTTGCATACGGAAAAAACCGTTTCATTCTGTGTTGCTGCGAAATCCTTTTTTTGTATAAATAGCGGCCGTTTTAAAAGCTGGGAGATACGGTCCCCGTTTTGCTGGTCCGGATAACTGAAACGGACGGTCTGAAATTGCCTGCTAATTTTTGAAAAAATAAAAAAAATGTCGTTCTCAAATTCTTCTGTTCTATTTTCCTCTTCATCAATAAAGATATAGTCAATCATTGACAGGTCAACCGGGCCCCGGCGGATATGGTCAATGAACCTGTTCGGGGTTGAAACCACGATTGCCGGTGCATTCTCCAACTGGTGGGCTTCCTTCTTGATGAGGTCGGTGAATCCGATTACAACAGCATCTTCTGGATTTTTCTTTTCCTTGAGAAGCTTTTTTAAATATTTTACGCTTTTCTGAGCCTGCTCGGGTTTTGTGGTGAGAATGAGCGCCTGAATTCCCAAATGTTCGGGTTTGAGCTTCATTACCAGCGGAATGACCATTGAGAGTGTTTTACCGCGCTGGTTTCCCGATTCAACAGATATATCGCGGCCTTCCAGAACCGCGGGTATCACAGTCTCTTGCAGAAGTGTCGGCTTGGAAAAGCCGGCTTCATTCAGGTACTGTGTAATCTCAGGGCCAAGGCGCCCGTGTTTTTTTCCAATCTGCATAATGGTTGAAACATCTTTCAAATTCGCTTGGATTTGTGCGACAAAGGGAGGGAAGAACGCTTCCAGGAGCTCCCGATGCTCTTGCCGCTGCTCACTGTATGATTAAATGCACAATCTATATTTGCACTCATCCAGTGGGCATCGACCACAATACTGTTAAAACACTGTCAATAAAATATAATGGATGGAAACCTTTTGTCAAGAACAACCCCCATGGATGCCGATACATACAAGGGGGATCTTATGAAACGAAAAGCCTTTTTTCTGCTTGCAGTACTCCTCGCCTGCATTCAGCCTGTGTTTTCAGAGACATTCCAATTTAAGTTTACCAAGGATGAAAAATACCGGATTGTGACCACGGTAAATGAAAATGTTTATGTCAATGGAGAGTTTTCAAATTCAGCGTCTATTCTCAATAAAATTGCCGTGAGCATTCTTGAAAGCACAAGCAACAAGGCCAGGCTTTCTGCCATTAACCAGGTTTCCATACGTGACGGTGAAGCCGAGGGAAGCTTTACACTGGATGAAGAATTTTTTACTGAATTTTGGCAGGACAATACCGGCATACAGACAGTGGATTCCAAATACCTTTACCCCCTGATACGCAATATCCCCTCCTTCCCGGCCGGGGATATTAAAACCGGTAATTCCTGGACAGCCCCCGCACAGGAAGTCCATGATCTGCGAAGACCCTGGGGAATAAATACACCATATATAGTTCCATTAAGTATTCAATACATGTACATCGGAAAGGCAACTGTCAATGGCAAAAGCCTTGACCAGTTCAAAGTCACATATTCCTATTACCATAAATTGCGGCTGCAAACCCAACCTCCTAAAAACCAGATTTACCCTGTTGCAATGGCCGGTGAAGTAAAGATGACATATTACTGGGATTCTGCGATTGGAAAAGTGTCATCGTATGATGATGATTTTGATATACTTTACTATCTTTCCACTGGCGATGAAATTGAATTCATTGGAAAATCCCATGGCGAGGTCATTGCTGCTGAAACCTTAGACCGTGAACAGACCCGCAAGGCAATTACCGATGAAATACAGAAACAACAGCTTCCGGATGTCAAGGTCGAGGCAGTTGACGAGGGTGTAAAGATAACCCTGGACAACATCCAGTTCGAACCCAACTCGGACATACTCATGGCCTCTGAACGCCAAAAACTTGACCATATCGCCGATATTCTAAAGCAATATCCTGATCGCGACCTTGCAGTCATTGGACACGCTGCACGCTGGGGAACTGAAAAAGCACAGATGGAATTGTCAATATCACGGGCAAAGGCAGTTGCGGACTACCTGCTTAAAAAGGGTGTGCGAACAGATCAACAGATGACAACAATTGGCAAGGGTGCCACACAACCCGTGGCTGACAATTCAACCGAGGCAGGCAGAATAAAGAACCGCCGCGTGGAAATTATCCTGCTGGAAAACTAGCGATCCGGGCGTAGTTCTGAACCAATAATTTATAATTTCACATCCCTTATGGTCATAGCTGCGAACAATTGATCTGAGGTGATTGACTTATTGCGGAACGAGGCATAAACGTTCTTGGGAACAAGATAGATTTTGCCGCTTCCGTTGCTGAAGTATATGCCCACGGACAGGGTCTTGCCCTGAAGCGAACTGCCATATGTATACTCCAGGCCGTACATTAATGCATAAGCAAACTGGTTTTGATCTGATTTGTCTATATAGTTGTTGTAGAAGACAAAAATTATATCTTTGTCTGTTTCTGGCATGGTAAAATAATCAGCATAGTTTATTCTTTCAGAACCAGCATCCTGAGCAAAAAGCACAGAAGCTGAAATTGCAAGTATTGAAAAGAAAAGCAGTTTTCCCCTCCCCGGCATAACTACTCCCTCCTTTTTTGTTATTATACACCGATTTATCCCAGAGTTCAAGCATGCGAATTGCCTCACGAAAAAAATCTAACCGTAATTTCTCACAGTTTTCGGGAGATTTCAAGGCATTTCGTCCTTTCTTCCCGACATCTCCGGTTTTTCTTTTTCATAGATTCCCTACAATCGATTTTCCGAACCGGGGAGGTGTTACGATACCCCCCCCTAATTCGCCCTCCGTACGAATCCGGCGGTTTTGTTTCTTCGTTTCCTCGCCACCATCCTTTCCAGTTCATCCTGCAGATCACATATCTTTCACTGTATGGCAACGGGATTGAGGATCAAAAACTTGTTCTCTGCTTTGGCGACCTCTTCCACGGTGAGTATTCCCGATTCAAGGAGTCTCTGATACGGAGTTCTCGCCTCATCGTACTTTTTTGTCACCCTGCTTCCAACCCGGACCTTTTCAACCAGTTTCATGGAGGGCAGGAAATAATTGATCTGCAGCCTGCCCTGTGCGTACAATTCATTCAATAGCGCCACCTCCTCCTCGGTATCGTAGCGAAAGTACCACGCTTGCATCCCATCCGTCATGTCCTACAAGATCTATTTCAAAATAACCTGGAACTGCGTCATTCCAGTCGGTTCCTCTCCGTACTGGGATATGATGTTTGAGCATCCGGTCTATGGTACCAGCGCTTATCCTGGAAAGTTTGTCCCATACCGCTTCAAAAAACGAAAAAGTCCTGCAGTTTCTCAATACCCGCATCTGTCCTTTCAATGCCGAGCGCATGCGTTTCCCTTGTTACCGCATTCCTGGCGCTCAATTCCAGCCTCACTTCCACCACCTCCTCCCCAGAGGTAGTTTATCTATTTTGGGTTAGATTTTTCGTGAGGCAACCATTTTCATTTCGGTTAGATAAATTCGTGAGGCAATAGGGCAGACCGGCCTCTCCCAAAATAAGTTGCTCACAGCTTGCGGATTGATTATGATTAAGTAGATGTCGTTTAAAGATCTACCCAAGTTTCTCTCCATGGAAAGGGAAAAACTGTTCAAGGCCAAGGATTACCTGATTTCATACTATTTCCAGGTAATCACATCCCTTGAGGGACTTCGGAACCACCTTTTCCCGTATGCATTTTCAAATGATAAGGAATGGAAGAATGGGGTCAACAGCAAATCCACCAGAATCTCAGTACCAGACCTTATACCCAAGAACATCCACGATGATGCGCTTTTCAATTCAAACACGCTGATTGCTGTCATCAACAATCTATATGCGATCCAGAATTCATATCTCTCCGATCCACACGTTATTGATATTATGGATATACGGGTCATCCGCACGGCACATACCTTTCTACTGGCCTTTCTGACAGAACAGTTCTCAACCCCATCTGTCAATCTGCTGGCGAAACAACAGAAAGAGCTCGCATTTGCACTAAAGCAGAGTATCGAGGACAGAATAGAAAAAAACATCACACCGTTCTTTGACAGGCTGGAGATGATTTTATCGGATGAATATATCGTGACACTTTTTAATCCAGCCCGCATTATCATCGGAACATACGCACGCTACAAGGAAGAACCCGATATGTTCGATGACCTCCTTCGCCGCAAATGCCAAGAACTCGGATTAAAAAACAATCCCGAGCTCAATCTGATCATAATTGCAGACCTGGAAAAAAACGAACATCAGTTAGCGGGAGAAATGACCCTCAAATACGAGATACAGGAAAAGAAAACTGCATTTGGCAAGGCGTACAGACTCAAGGAAATCGCTCTCAGGTATTGTACGCAGCATGAAAATCTTCTGGCCATTGCCGAATTCCTGAGGGAAGCCAGGCAGGTACTTTTGCATGGCTCGTTTTTCAGGCGCTTGTTTTACTTTTTGAAAAACATCTTCACTGGTAAAGACAGCATGTTTGGAGGCGGGGATATCCATTTCTCATATCTGACACAGCATGGTAAAATAGAGCGGAAAAAAGTGTCACTAAAGGAGCTGGTATTGACTGTCACTCTTTATGACGAACATCTGGTCAAGTTCAGGGAACTGCTGGACATGCACTCCTACACAAAATCAGTCAATCCCCAGTTGTATTCAGAGATAGAAAAATTTGTCGATACCAGCTATTCGGAATTAAACGAGATTTTTGAAAAGAGTAATGGCTTCAGGGAATGGATAGGAAGGGAGAAAAACAGAACCGTATTGAAGTTTATTCCCGAGCGACGCCAGACGGATTTTTCCAGCAACCTTCTGCTAATAAACAGGGCTATTATCATAAACCGCTACAGCCTTCAGGATTTCGAGAAATATACAGAGGGTGTCCAAGGTCCATTGTAATATTTTCTCAAATGCAATTGGTCACCCCGGAGTTTCAATTGCGAAGAGATATAGAATAAAATACGATGAAACTCCAGTGAGATAATCAGGCTTTATTCAAAAAATTTCCTGGCGATGGGAATACGCCGCCCCATGCCGAATGCCTTTTCGGAAACCTTTAGCACTGGCGGCGCCTGTCTTCTTTTGTACTCTGCCTTGCCAATCATCAATAGAACTTTATGTACCAATGCCTTTTCATATCCTTTGGCGCACAAATCCTCCAGAGACATATTGTTGATGATGTATTCACGCAGAATGTCATCCAGCTTCTCGTATGGAGGCAGTGTATCCTGGTCAGTCTGGTCAGGTTTGAGTTCCGCTGAAGGCGGTTTTGTAATTATAGACTCAGGTATGTAGCCGTATCGCGAGTTTATTTCTTTGCACAGGGCGTATACTTCTGTCTTGAAAAGATCACCAATTACTGCAAGGCTTCCGCACATGTCCCCATAAAGTGTGCAATATCCTGTGGCGAGTTCTGACTTGTTGCCTGTATTAAGCAGAACAGATCCAAACTTGTTTGCATACGCCATGAGATAAAGTCCGCGAATGCGTGCCTGTAGATTTTCCTCTGTGGTATCTGGCGCTTTTTTTTCAAATACCGGTGCCAAGGCCTGCAATGCAGATGAAAAAGCTGTTTCAATAGGAACAGTTACGATCTTGATGCCAAGACGCTTGGCAAGTTCTGCAGCATCAGACTTGCTGTGCTCCGAAGAATATCTTGATGGAAGTGAAAAAGCTGTAACATTCTCCTTACCCATGGCCATGGTCGCAAGTACTGCCACAAGCGCGGAATCTATTCCACCAGAAAGCCCCAGATGTACGCGGGAAAAGCCGCATTTTCTGCAGTAATCCCTTATACCAAGTACCAGGGCATGCATGAGTTCCTCATACTTGCTGTATTGAAACAAAGCCTGTGACGCACTTTTATCTGTATCCACAACAAGGAGGTCTTCCTCAAATGCTTTCCCGACAGCATGGCTTTCACCTGACCCGGAGATGTACATTGATTGTCCATCAAAAATAAGGCTGTCATTACCACCCACCATATTTGCGTATGCTACGGGAACACCTGAGGCGCTGGAGATGTCAACACAGAGATTTTTACGTATCATGGGTTTACCTGAATAAAACGGCGAGGCCGATGGCACAATTACAAGTCTGGCTCCTAGATTTAAAAGTTCTGAAACAGGGTCAACAGGATAGCGCTCACCCTCATGACGCTCCTGTTCCCACCAGACATCCTCACAGATCGCAATTCCCAGCTTGATTCCCTTGAAGCTAAATATTTTACGCTGTGAAGCGGGTTGAAAATAGCGTGCCTCGTCAAATACATCATACGTTGGAAGCAATGTCTTGTTTTGCGAGAATTGAATGGTATTTTCATAAATGAGCGAGGCAGTGTTGACCAGGGATTTTCCATTTGTCTCCCTGTTCCTGTCAATATAACCCAAAATGATCCCAATATCCTTTGGCAATTCGTGCTGGAGAAGACGCAAATGCTTGAGGCACTCATCCACATATTTGTCCTGGTCAAGGAGGTCCATGGGAGGATAGCCGCAGAGCGCGAGTTCGGGAAAAACAACAAGATCCGCATTTTTTTTCCTTGCGGCATGTGTGAACGTCAATATTTTTTCCGCATTTCCCTTGAAATCTGCAATAGTGCTGTTCATCTGGGCAATCGCGATTTTCACGTTATTTCCTCCGGCAATTCATCAGTTTATACAGACAAAAGCGGCTATGCAATCCTCTTTTTTTCCTCTTTGTCTCATGAATACAGGTCATTTAGCATGTCGGTTGACGGTTTGCTGGTTCCTCGCTATGATGGTCATCCTATATGAATACGATTCTTTGTACAGACAGCGACACTTCCCTGGGACTATCCCTGGTAAAAAATCTTGTGCAGCAAGGGCTTTCAGTCATTGCCGCACCATCACACGACCAGCAAAAAACTGATTACTCGGGTATGAAAAAAAAACCCCTTGTAATATCGCCATGGAACAGGAAATCCCCCATTTCAGCAAAAAACGTGGTTCTCCAGGGTACAGGCCGCTTCAAGCGCATTGATGCCGCCCTAATACTGCTTTCACCTGGAACAATTACCTCATCGCTTAATGAGACAAGATATATTGACATTGAAAACGCCATTGACAAGTGGATAAAAGGCACCATTTTTCTCACCAGGGAGCTGCTTTCACATTTTGCCGAGGAAAAAACAGGCGCAATCTGTCTTGTCCAGCATGATCCCGAGGATTCAGATAAGAACACAATCAACAAGCTATGCACTGACACAGTTGTATCCTTTATGGAGCAATCAGCCCAGGAATGGAAATCCAAAGACATTATGATCAACAGGATCTATTCACGTCAGACAGACATCAAAGGATATGCTGATTTTATTGTCTCCACTGTCATGGAAAAATGTTACAAATCAAGCGGAAAGTTGTTTCGTTTCTGATGGGTAAAATACACTTTTCAATCCGATTTTCACTTTTGCTGGTTGTTTTGGCAACTGTATTGTTTCTTTTATCATCATGCCTGGCCCGACAAACCCTGAACATTGCTCCAAACGGAAGCGGAACCTGTACTATCACGATTTCGCTCAATCCGGAATTTGTCGATTATGCCCTGGATCTTGGTGAAGCCGCAGGATACTTTCCAAACAGGGATACAGCAGCCCTTTTTGACCAGACTGAAATCAGGAAGTCATTTGCAGGTCTTCAGGATATCAGCCTTAACTCGCTCCAGTCAGATGGTAAAAAGAATATTAGCATTGCATTTTCATTTTCAAACATTCAGACTTTATTGACATCACATGAGTTCTTCCGAAAAACCGGGCTTATCAGGTATAGTACAACCGGAAACACCACCAACATCTCCGTTGCATTCAACAACACACTTGTACACATATTTTTTGAGGAGATTCTTGGATTATCACGTGAGGAATACGAATATCTGCTGCCGCAACCTGGCGAGAGCAGGGCATCATGGTATGAGGCTCTGGATTTTTCCATGGAAAACGGCAGGGCTATTGTGCAGTCTTCTTTTGTGAGTGTTGATGTCACAGTCCCAGGCACAATACAGTCTCACAATGGAGCTGACCAGGGAAAGAACTGTATCCGTTTCTCGCAATCGCTTGAGAATATCCTCTTTGCCAAAGAATCCACAACCTGGAATCTTGTTTACAGGCAATAGCATAGCAAGCCGGAAATCCTTGAATACCACAGACCTGATCACTTATTATTGACA
>Ga0105104_10002447_pt1 | contig 13586 bp, 15 predicted proteins | sample PPLLaktember2015_3_FD_87034 | JGI IMG/M metagenome (GOLD analysis project Ga0105104, IMG submission 87034) | Freshwater sediment microbial communities from Prairie Pothole Lake near Jamestown, North Dakota, USA - PPLs Lake P7 Core (6) Depth... | ecosystem: Environmental > Aquatic > Freshwater >...
CGCCGCGGCCGGGCTGGGGGAGGTGCACGGCCCCGCGCTCATCTGCGCGTCGGGTGCCGGCCGGCCGGGGGTCGCCGAGCTCGGGCAGGAGGCCGCGGGTCTTCTCGGCTCCCGGGAGCTCGAGCCCACGCACTTCCCGCACCGGCTGGGGTTCAACCTCATCCCTCAAGTCGGCCCGTTCAGCGAGGGCAGCGGGTCGACGCTGGAGGAGCTCTCCTGGCGGGCGGAGACCGGCCTGCTCTGGGGTTGCGCGGCCCCGGCGCTCGATGGAACGGCGGTGTGGGCCCCGCGTTTCTAGGCGACCTGGTGCCGAAGCCCCTTCCGCCTGGCCCGCCGGGTGCGCCGGCCCGAGGCCCGGCGGCTGCCCAGGCCCGCGCCGGGGATCAAGGTGCTCGACGTTCCGGGCGAGCGCGTCTACCCCATGCCGATGCTGGTGACCGCCGACGACGCGATCCACGTGGGGCGCATCCGCGCCTTCGCCGGGAGCGCGGACTCGCTGGAGCTGGTCGCGGCCATCGACAACGCCGGGGCAACGGCCCGTTTGTGTCTCGAGGTGGCCGAGCTGGTGAGCCAGGCCCCTGTGACAAATTGACAGAGGAGGGCTTGCAAGGGTGTCGCGTTGACCTGCCGAGCATCGCGTCTCCGGGGTGGGGGCGGGGCGCGACAGCTGGCCCCGCCCTTGCTATCCCTCGGGCGGATGCCCACTCCCCTCCGCGCGGGACTGGTCCTGCTCGTGGTCGCGAGCCCGGCCCTGGCCCAGTCGATTTCCCTCAACTTCGGCGGGTTCGGCGCGGGGGGGACCGTGACCTCGCTCCCCTTCAGCCAGCAGTCGTGCCTCGATGGTAACTCGTACATCATCCAGTGGACCGCGTCGGGTCTGGGCGGCGCCTGCAGCGACATGCAGATCTTCGTCACCAGCGCTCAGGGCTGCCCTCCCGCCGGGCCGAACACCCTGGTCACCGATGGGGGCACCTCTGCGGACGTGATCCTCGAAACGGTGAGCACGTCCGATCTTCAGGCGGGAAGCGGGCAGATCGCGAGCAAGCGCTTGAGGGACATGCCTTCACTGGGCGGCAACTGTCCCGACGGACAGGATTTCACGAATGCCGTCTGTGCTTTCGTGATGTACCGCCCCAGCAGCACGAATTGTGACGGCACGGTCACCTCGTCCAGCAATCTCACCCTCCACTACGACGCCAAACCTCCCGTTCCCCCGTCGATGAACCTGCTGGCGCAGGATTCGAAGATCGTCGTGCAGCTGGGAGCCGAGGGGGAGACGCTGCTCCGCTACGAGATCCAGTACGCGGAGGCCCCTGCTGGCGATGCCGGCCCGGTCTGGAGGCAGGGACCCAATCTCGAGGCGGCCAAGACCAGCCAGTCGATCACCGGCCTGACGAACGGCCTCACCTATCTCGTCCGGGCCCAGTCGGTCGACGTGGTGGAAAACGTCTCGGGCTACAACACCCCGCTGAGCGCCACACCGCAGACCTCCAACGGGTTCTGGGGCGAGTACAAGGACGCGGGCGGCCACGATCTGGGCGGCTGCAGCACGGCCGACGCCGCGGTTCCCTCCGTCATTGGCGCACTGGGGGTGCTGATCTCGCTCCTCTGGAGGCGCCGGTGAGGGCCGTCGCCGTCGCGGTCGCGGTGCTGCTGGCCGCCTCGGTCGCGTCCGCGCAGACGGTGGTGCAGCTGAAGCCATCGCCGCCTCCCGAGCCCCCCATCGGCTTCATCTTCGAGCTGAAGATGGGAACGCTGATTCCTCGCGTCGGGGACGAGGAGGGAATCTCGTCGAATCCTTACGAGACCATCTTCGGGAACAAGAGCATGCTGTTCGGCGGCGCTGAGGCCGACTTTGTCGCCTGGCGTGGCTACGGGTCGGTCACCGTCGGCTTCGCCGCCGGTTACGCCGAGAAGTACGCCCCGGCCATCCTGGTCACCGATGGCCCCGACAACGGTCAGCCGTCCACCGAGAAGACTGCGCTGATCATCTTCCCGCTCCGTATTCCGGTGGCCTACCGGTTCGACGCCACCTGGACGCGCTGGGGAATCCCCTTCGTTCCGTACGTGAAGCTGGCGCTGCTCATGACGCCGTGGCGGGTGACCAAGGGCGGCACCACCGAGGTGGTGAACGGACTGAGCGGCTCGGGTCTGAAGTGGGGCTACGGCTTCACGGCCGGCGTGGCCTTCATCCTGAACGTGCTCTCGCCGCAGATGGCGAAGGACATGGTGACGGACACCGGCATCCGCCGGACGTACATCTTCGCCGAGTACAACTACGACAAGATCGACGACTTCGGAAAGATCGGGCTGAACCTCTCGGCGCGCTACTTCACCTTCGGGCTGGGCTTCGAGTTCTAGCGTGGCGCTCACCGTCCTCTACTTCGCTGCGGCTCGCGAGCGCGCCGGCACGGCGCAGGAGACGGTGGAGTGGGGCGGCGGACCGGTGCGGCAGCTCCTGGAGACGCTGGCGGTGCGTCATCCGGATCTGCGCGCGCTCTTGCCGCACCTCCGGGTGGCGGTGAACCAGGAGTTCACGTCTCTGGACGCGGCGGTCCCCGACGGAGCCGAGGTGGCCCTGGTGCCGCCGGTGGCGGGCGGCTCGGATTGCTTCCGGCTGTCGGAGAAGGCGCTCGAGCTGGACGAGGTGGTTCGGGCGGTGGGCGGGACGGAGCGTGGCGGGCTGGTCACCTTCACCGGCACCGTGCGCTCCGAGACCCGTGGCCGGCGGGTGAGCGCGCTGAGCTACGAGGCCTACCCGGGGATGGCGGAGCGGGCGATGGCGAGCATCGGGCGCGACATCGAGTCGCGCTGGCCCGGAACCGAGGTGGCCATCGTGCACCGGGTGGGAACGCTGGCCCCGGGTGAGGCCGCGGTGGTCATTGCCGTCTCCGCGCCGCACCGGGCCGCCGCGTTCGAGGGCTGCCGGCACGCCATCGAGCGGCTCAAGGCCGACGTCCCGATCTGGAAGAAGGAGCGGTTCGAGGACGGCGAGGAGTGGGTCGGCCTCGGCCCGTAGGCCGGGAGAGTCACTTGCCCGCGTCGGGGGCAGGCTTCGCCGCGGGAGGGGGCGCCGCCGGCTTCGGCGCGCCTGAGGCCGCTCCGCCTGCAGCACCGGTCGCCGCGGGGCTCGCGCCGGTGGGTGCGGCGGGCGCGGCGCCGGCAGCGGCACCCGCCTTCGAGGCGAGCGCCTTGCAGCCCTCGCTCAGCTCGGCATGGTGCTGGTCGAGGCACTTGGCCAGCATTCCCCGGGCCTGGGGGACCGTGGCGCAGAACTTGGCGATGTCGTCCTTGCACTCGCCGCCCCCCGTGGTGCGGATCTCGGTCATCCGCGCGCGGCAGCTGACCGACAGCTCTCCCTCGTGTTCCCAGAGGCAGCGGTAGAGACGGCCCACTCCGGGCTGGACGTCTGCGCAGAACGCCTGGACGTCCTCCTTGCAGGGCGAGTCCGTCTTCACCGCGATGACCGGTGGAGCGGCGGTGGGCGCCGCGGCGGCCGGGGTGGCCGTCGTCGCTGCCGGAGGCGCCCCGGCGGGAGCGGGAGCGGCCGGGGCCTTCGTTGCTCCGGCGGGCGCGGCCGGCGCTGCAGCGGGGGGTGGCGCGGCAGCGGGTGGGGGAGCTCCGGCGGGTGTTCCGGACGGCGGCTGGGCCGGCGCCGCGGTGGGCGGTGGCGTCTGGGCGATCGCCGCCGTGCCGCAGAGGCCGACTGCGAGGAACAGCGCGTGGCGCACCATCATGGCTCCTCTCCCTGTCCCCGGGTATCCCCCAGACCTACACGTTCGTGGAGCGCGCGTGCCGCCGGCTATCGGACCAAGGTCCCATGGAGCGGGGCGCCAGCGCGCGAAGGAATCGGCGCTTTCCATGCGTCTCCCCGAGCAGGCGATCCGAGGCGTTCTGAGCCCGTATGACCGCGCCTCCGAGGTGCTGTTCGGGCTGATCATGGCCCTGACCCTCACCGGCGCCCTGAGCGTGACGGAGGTGACCGAGCACGAGACGCGCGCACTCTTCGTCAGCACGCTGGGTTGCAACGTTGCCTGGGGCCTGGTCGATGCGGTGATGTACGTCCTGAACGGGGTGCTGGGCCGCGGGCGTCGCTCCCTCCTGGCCCGTTCGCTCCGGGAGGGGACCGACATTTCCGCGGTTCTCTCGGAGCTTCTTCCTGCACCCGTCGTGGAAGGATTGACCGCGAGCGAGATCGAGCGGATCCGGACGAAGCTCGCCGCGGCCCAGCTCGACCTGCAGGAGCCCGCCCGGATCCGGGGCGAGGACCTGCTCGGGGCCGTGGGGGTGTTCCTCCTGGTGGTCGCCAGCACCTTCCCGGTGGCCCTGCCGTATCTCCTGACCCATGACCTCGCCCTGGCGAAGATGATCTCCCGAGCGCTCGCCCTGGGGCTGCTGTTCCTGACCGGCTATGCGGTCGGCCGGTACTCCGGCCTTCGCCCGGTGAGGGTCGGGCTGGCGATGCTCACCACCGGCGCGGTGCTGGTGGCCGCGGTGACGGCGCTCGGCGGATGAGGCTCGCGCGCGCTGCAGGCGTCCTGTTCGCCCCGGCGCTCCTGGCCGCCGCGCCGGTGTCGGCGCAGCCCGTCGAGCACGCCGGTCCCGAGGAGCGGCCCTGGAGCTTCGGCGCTGGTTTCTCCTGGTACTTCGTCCCCGACCAGAACTTCGGCGTGGTGACCGCCACGGCGGATCACGGTCCGATCCACCTCGAGGCCCGCTACAACTACGAGGCGAAGCGGACGGCGTCGACGTTCGTCGGCTGGAACTTCGAGTTCGGCGAGAGGGTGACCGTCGGGCTCACGCCCATCGTGGGGTGCATGTTCGGCGAGGCGGGCGGACCCATCGTGGGGCTGGAGCTCGCGCTGGGGTGGGGCCCGCTCTCCTTCAGCTCGCAGGCGGAGTGGGTGTTCGACGTCCAGAACGACACCGGCGGATTCGTCTACGTGTGGTCCGAGCTCGACGTCCGGCCTTGGGAGTGGCTCCGCGCCGGGATGGTGATCCAGCGCACGCGCGTCTTTCACACCGCACGGGAGGTGGTGTTCGGCCCGTTGCTGGGGGTGACCGTGTGGAAGCTCGACCTGACCGCGTACTGGTTCCAGCCCGGCGGCATCGACCAGTTCTTCGTCGCGTCGGTCGGCGTGAGCTTCTGAGGCGGACGCGCAGGTCTTGCGCGGCCAGTCTCGGTCCGGGGTTGAACGACGCAATCCACGGCGGCCGCCAGGGCAGCGTCCGGGGCGGGTGAGCTGGCACGCGACGTGTAGACCCCCGGTGCTGCGTGAGGATGCCGTCCGGCACCGCAGAGGTGGCTCCGCCCGTCTGGCCACGGGTCTGGGTGCTCGATCGGGACCAGGCGCTGTGCGCAGGGTTGACGTGCGTGCTTCGGCAGATGGCCATCGACGTACGCGCGTTCGACGACGCCGGAGCGCTCCTGGAGCCGCTGGAGCGCGACCAGCCGAACTGCCTGGTGCTGGGCTTCGGCGATGGAGAGCGGTTGGGCCTCGAGCTCCTCGCGCGATCGGGCAGGGGGGAGCGCCTGTCCATCGTGCTGGTGAGCCGGGGCGCGGACGTGGCGAGCACGGTCCGGGCGATGAAGGACGGAGCGGTGGACGTTCTCGAGCGGCCCGCGGATCTCGAGGTGCTCGCCGCGGCGGTGGTTCGCGGGATCGCACTGGACGCGGAGTGGCGCGAGGTGCGGAGGACGGTCGCAGAGGCGGCGCGGCTGCTTGAGGGGCTGACCACCCGGGAACGGGAAGTCTTCGATCTGCTCGCCGCCGGCAAGCCGAACAAGCTGATCGCCGCCGAGCTCGGCATCAGCGAGAAGACGATCAAGGTCCACCGCGGCCGGGTCATGCACAAGCTCCGGGCCACGTCGGTGGTGGACCTGGTGCACCTCTTCGACTGGTGCACCTCTTCGACTGCTACGCGAGGCGCGCGGTTGCTCCGGTGGCGGGAGAGCTCGCCGGGACGGGTGTCACGTCCGGCAGGTAGTGATCCTTCACCACGTAGCGCCGTGCGATGAGCGCGAAGCAGAGCGCGGCGAGGTAGGTGAGCCCGGCCCAGAAGAGGAACTCGGTCGTCCCGTGCACGAGCCCGAGCTTCTTCACCAGCACCACCACGAAGTTCCCGAAGAAGGTGGTGAGCAGCCACAGGCTCATGATGGTGCCCTTCATCCGGAGCGGTGCCTGGGTATAGGCGAACTCGAGGCCGGTGATGGAGACCAGGATCTCCGAGACGGTGAGCACCACGTAGGGGGCCACCTGCCAGAGGACGGAGGGGCGGGCTCCCATCTCCAGCGCTCGCTGGATGATCGCCACGCCGATGAACGAGGTGGCGGTGAGCACCAGCCCGGACCCGATGCGCCGCAGCGGCGTGAAGCGAAGGCCACGTCGCTCGAGCCACGGGTACAGGCCGTAGGTGACCAGGGGGACGAGGAGCATCACCAGGAGCGGGTTGACCGCCTGGAGCTGACTCGGTGCGAGCGTGAACGCGCCGACCTGGAGGTCGAGGTTCCGGGCCTGGAGCACCCATAGCGACGCCTTCTGGTCGAAGCAGGCCCAGAAGAAGGGGATGGGCGCGAAGATGCTCGCCACCCCGAGCACCGCTCGGGCACCGTCCACCGCTTCGGCGGGGTGCTCGGCGCGGGCGCGCTGCCAGAACCCGCCCGGAGCCTTGCCGAACAGACCAGAGAGCAGGACGAAGACGAAGGCGTGGCGGTCCGGCTCGCGAGGAGGAACCTTCACGTACAGCCTGCGGCCGGCCCAGAAGATCAGGGTGGCGATGCCCATCAGGACGCCGGGGATGCCGAACGCCACCCGCGGGCCGTAGTGCTCCAGCACCTTGGGAATGGTCGCCGAGGCGAAGAAGCTTCCGAGGTTGATGGACCAGTAGAACCACCCGAAGACCTTGGGCACCAGCGAGCGGTTGGCGACGGTGAACTGGTCACCGACGAAGGACGACACGCAGGGCTTGATGCCGCCCGACCCGAGGGCGATGAGGAACAGGCCGGTGAAGAAGCCGCGCTCGCTGTCCTCGAAGAACGCGAGACAGGCGTGTCCGGCCACGTAGACCAGGCTGAGCCAGAGCACGGTTCGGTACTTCCCCCACCACCAGTCGGCGATGACGCCACCGAGCAGGGGGAAGAGGTACACCCCCATCACGAAGGTGTGGAACACCGCCTGCGCCTGGTCGGACCGGTTTCCGGTGTGGCGGGTGAGGAGGTAGTCGACGAGGAACACCGTGAGGATGTTCCGCATCCCGTAGAAGCTGAAGCGCTCGGCGGCCTCGTTCCCGATGATGTAGCGGATCTGCGGTGGATAGCGGGGTGCGGCGTCGGTCACGACGGGGACCTCCGTCCGGGGCGCGGCGTCCGTCACTGGCATGCCACGGCGCGGGTGCCGCGCACAACGGCGCCGAGGAGGGCTCAGCGTCCGAGCGTCACCGACAGCACCTGGCGGACCTCTCCGTAGGCGAGCCAGGCCACCGCAGCCACGCCGGCCACGAGGCTCACCGTCTGGAGCAGGGTCTGGACCCGGCCGTCCACGGGGCGGCCCATCGCCGCCTCCCACAGGGTGAGCAGCATCCGGCCTCCGTCGAGCGCAGGGAGCGGGAGGAGGTAGAACAGACCCAGGGCGAGCGAGAGGGCGGCCAGGCTCCGGATCAGAGCATCGGCGCCGGTGCCGGCCGCCTCGGCCGCGCTCCACACCAGGGCTCCGGCGGTGTGGTTCCGGGCCGAGCCGCCCCAGGGCTGGGCCAGAAGTGCGCCGGCCTCGGTCAGGATCTTCGGGATCACGACCCCGGTGTGGAGCACGGCCTGCCACAGTGCTCGTCCGACCGGCAGTCGCTCGTACCCGTAGAGCTGGCGGAGTCCGATGCGTGCCCGTCCGTCGGCGCCGAGCTCGGGCGTGACCTCGAGGGTATGCGTCCCGGCGCCGCGGGCCACGGCCACCGAGGCCGGCCCACCGGCGTGGCTCAGCGCCTCGACCATCTCGGACCACGCCTGCACCTCGTCGCCGTCGATGGAGAGGACGCGGTCTCCCGGTCTGAAGCCGGCCAGCGCGGCCCGCGAGCCGGGCTCGACCCCGCCGATGACCGCGCCCATCGGGTGGTGGGTGCCGGCGGCGAAGAGACCGGCGAGGAGCAGCACCGCGACGGCCCAGCTCCCGACCGGCCCGGCGGCGAAGACCGCGAACCGGCGTCCGACGGAGAGCGCGGCGAAGGGGACCCCCGATGCACGCGCCGCGTCGTGGGGGTTCTCCCCCTCGAGCCGGAGCCAGCCGCCGAAGGGGATGGCCCCGATGGCCCAGCGTTGCCCGAGCGCGCGGAAGCCGAAGAGGGGAGGACCCACCCCGAAGGAGAAGACGACCGCCCGGGTGCCGAAGATGCGGGCGGCGAGGAGGTGCGCCAGCTCGTGGGCGGTCAGGAGCACGCCCAGGGCGAGCAGCGCGAGGAGGGCTCGCATGGGGTCTGCCTGACAGAGTACCAGCGGGCGCGGCCAGCCGGCAGAGGCGATTGAAGGCCCCGCGCGCCGTCTCTAGACTCTCGGGCCCTTTAGATGAATGCACGGATGGCAGTCGTGATCCTCACCTCTTCCCTGATCGCCTGTGGCGGACGGACGCATGAGCAGGAGGAAGGGTGCTATGCCCTGACTCCCGTGCGGCCCTCTGGAATCATCCGGGACGAGTGCCAGCTGCTCGCGGATGCCGCCGCGAACCTGGGGGCGCGGCTGACGGTCTCCGGGAACGTGGTGGAGGTGGAGTTCCGCTTCTCCACTCCGAGCCAGGGCGAATTGCTGACCGTCTCGATGGCGGGGCAGTTCGCCTACAGCGAGGAGGCTTTCAGCGCCGACGGAACCGCGGCCAACATCCTGCTCCCCATCGGCGGCCAGGCCTGTCAGCTTCAGCTCGTGGACGTCCACCTCGACGCGACCACGCAGAGCTCGACGCGATTCTCGGGCTTGATCCGGATCACCACGTCCGCCCCGCGACCCGAAACCTGCATCTGTCAGGCCTGGTTCGAGTACCAGGCTGGTCTGAACACCAACGCAAGCTGTCCCTGAACCAGAAGAGGAGGAGCTTCGCCATGGCCGACTCCCCGGACATCACCTCGGTCCTCACCGAGGGTCGTGTCTTCCCGCCCCCACCCGAGTTCTCGCGCCAGGCCCACATCAAGTCGATGGAACAGTACCGCGAGCTGGTTGCGCAGGCCGATCGCGACCCGGAAGGGTACTGGGGTGCGCGCGGCAAGGAGGAGATCTTCTGGAAGACGCCGTTCCAGAAGGTCCTGGAGTGGAAGTCGCCCTTCGCCAAGTGGTTCGTCGGCGGGACGACCAACCTCTCCTACAACTGCCTCGACCGGCACCTCGCCACCCACGGTGACAAGACGGCGCTGATCTTCGAGGGCGAGCCGGGCGACCAGCGCCGGATCAGCTACCGCGAGATGCACGCCGAGGTCTGCAGGCTGGCCAACGGGCTGAAGTCGCTCGGCGTCCAGAAGGGCGACCGGGTCGGCATCTACCTGCCGATGATCCCCGAGGTGGCCGTTGCCATGCTGGCCTGCGCGCGGATCGGCGCGGTGCACTCGGTGGTGTTCGGCGGATTCTCGGCCGAGGCGCTCCGGGAACGGATGAACGACGCCGGGGCGAAGGTGGTGATCACCTCGGACGGCGGATGGCGGAAGGGCGCGGCGGTCCCGCTGAAGGGCAACGTCGACGCCGCGCTCCCGGAGATGCCCACCGTGGAGAAGGTCATCGTGGCCCAGCGCACCGCGAAGACGGCGCCGGCGAAGGGGCCCAAGGACATTCTCTGGAACGAGCTGGTGTCAGGTCAGTCCGCGACCTGCGAGCCCGAATGGGTGGACAGCGAGCATCCGCTGTTCATCCTCTACACCTCGGGATCCACCGGGAAGCCGAAGGGGGTGCTCCACACCACCGGCGGCTACGCGGTCTACGTCTCGCTGACCACCCGCTGGGTGTTCGACCTGAAGGACTCGGACACCTACTGGTGCACCGCGGATGTCGGCTGGGTCACCGGGCACAGCTATGTGGTCTATGGCCCGTTGATGAACCACGCGACGGCCTTCATGTACGAGGGCGCGCCGACCACGCCGGGTCCGGACCGGTTCTGGGAGATGATCGCCCGGAACAAGATCACCATCCTCTACACCGCGCCGACCGCGATCCGCGCCTTCATGCGGCTGGGGGACGAGCACCCCAAGAAGCACGACATGTCGAGCCTGCGGCTGCTGGGGACCGTGGGCGAGCCGATCAACCCCGAGGCGTGGATCTGGTACCGCGAGGTGATCGGCAGGGGGCGCTGCCCCATCGTCGACACCTGGTGGCAGACCGAGACAGGCGGAATCATGGTGACGCCGCTCCCCGGCGCGACGTCGACCAAGCCCGGGAGCGCGACCCTGCCGCTGCCCGGCATCAAGGCCGAGGTGCTGGACAAGGACGGCAAGCCGGTGCCGCTCGGCTCGGGTGGCAAGCTGTTCATCACCCGGCCGTGGCCCGCGATGTTGCGCACCCTGTACAAGGACCCCGAGCGCTACGCCAACACGTACTTCAGCGAGATTCCCGGCAAGTACTTCACCGGGGACGGCGCGCGAATCGATCAGGACGGCTATCTCTGGGTGATGGGCCGGGTGGATGACGTGGTGAACGTCGCCGGTCACCGCCTGGGCACTGCCGAGGTGGAGAGCGCCCTGGTCTCCGAGGGTCGGGTTGCCGAGGCGGCGGTGGTGGGCCGTCCGGACGAGCTGAAGGGAACCTCGCTGGTGGCGTTCGTGACGCTGAAGAAGGGCGTGGAGCCCACGGCGGCCATCAAGCAGGCGCTTTCCGCGCACGTGGCCAAGGAGATCGGGGCGATCGCCCGGCCGGACGAGATCCGCTTCGCGGAGGGTCTGCCCAAGACCCGGTCCGGCAAGATCATGCGCCGGCTCCTCCGGGACGTAGCCGCGGGTCGGCAGACCACGGGCGACACGACGACGCTCGAGGACCTCAACGTTCTCGCCGCGCTGCGCAACGAAGAGGAATAGGCGCCCGCGCCGCCCCGAGCGGCCCGCGCCCGAAGGCAGACCGTCGAAGGTGTCCGTCGAAGGTGTCTGGCACCTTCGATGAGGCGTCGAAGGTGTCTGGCACCTTCGATGGCCTTGGATGCGCATCTTCGAGGGACTCAGCGGAATCGCCTTGTCCCTACGCGTGGTTGCGTGCCCGATCGAAGGTGTCCGGCACTTCGATGGACTTGGGGAGTCGTCGAAGATTTCGGCGTCGAAGGCGTCGCGTCGAAGGTCTCCGTCGAAGGTGTCTGGCACCTTCCGTCTCCGTCGAAGGTGTCTGGCACCTTCCGTCTCCTTCCGTCTGGCACCTTCCGTCTGCACCTTCCGTCCGCGTCGAAGGTGTCTGGCACCTCCGATGGGGCACCTCCGATGGACTCGAGCGGGAATCGCCTCGTTCTTCCGCGTGGTTGCGTGCCGGTGCCACCGCTCAGGGCGGCTCGTCGGCGCTGCAGTCCTTCTTCACCCGGAACGCGTCGAAGAAGCGGTCGACGTCGGGCGCGGGCCCCTGCCACATCGCCATCAGCGTGTATACGCACTGGCCGCCGGCGATGACCTGGATCCGGATCTCCAGCCCCTGCCCGTGGAAGGCGCAGGTCTGGGCTGGTCGTCCGTCCCGGCGCGTCCCCCGGGCATCCGCGGTGATCTGATAGTCCCGGGCCCGGGCGAACTCGCCACAGAAACCATCGAGGACACCCTGTGGATCGAGCCGCCGCCCCGGCGCGGGCCGCCGCCGCTGCACCAGGAAGCCCTGATCTTCGGTCCCGCGGGACTCAATCGAGAGTAGACGCTGGTTGCCCTCGCTCCGCTCTGCGTCGACGCGCAAGGGCGGCGGGAGGTCGGCGCTGAACGTCCCGTCGGGCGCCTCGAAGCGCGGCCAGCTGGGCTTGCAGCCACCCACGACCAGGACCAGGCCCAGCGCGAGTGCCTGTGCCGCTCGTTCAGCCATTGCGGGAGAGATGGACCACGGCGGCCTCGAGGAGCGCCGCGATGCCTCGCTTCGAGGCGTGGACCAGCTTGCGCCGGACCGCGGCCGGCGCGCCGGTGTAGAGGGTGCTCACCCGGTGGTCGAGCTCGGAGCCACCCCAGAGCAAGACGAGATCGGCCCATTCGAGATCCAGCCGGGCCTGCGCCAGCGTGCGCCGCTCTGTCCCATCCACCAGACGGAGCTCGAGCCGATCAGAGAGCGCGTCGCGCAGCTCCTCACGGACCGACGGCGAGCCGCCGACGATGGTCAGTCGTCGGATGCCGACACGAGCGCAGGCTGCCACCAGGGCCTCCTCGGCCCGCCGGTTGTCGGAGCCCCCGCACGAGGCGCACGCGGTCCGCTGTGCGGTCCGTACCGGGATCCGGCCCGAGCGCGTCGCGGCGGCCACGCAGGCCGGGGTCGCGCAGTGCCGATAGAGCTGCTCGTCGAGCAGGGTCCGCGCGCGCTCCTCCTTCGCGGCGCTCATCCGGGTCTTCCCCGGGCGGGTCAGTCCGACCGCCTCCAGCGACTCGCGGGCGCGGGCCCGCCCCTCGGGGAGATCGAACCCCTCGGCCGACAGCCAGGCATCGATGTCGACGTCGTGGCTCACGGACCGGGCGGTTCCGGCGGAACCGGCGGCGGCTCGAAGAGCATCTCCTGGATGGGCTCGAGCCCCAGCGCCTGCCGCACCGGGGCGAAGCTCCGGCGATGGACGGGGCAGGCACCGAGCGCGCGGAGAGCAACCTCGTGCTGCGGCGTGGGGTACCCCTTGTGCGCCGCGAAGCCGTAGCCCGGGAACCGGGCGTCGAGCTCGGCCATGTGCGCGTCGCGCGTGGTCTTGGCGATGATGGACGCGGCGGCGATGGTCAGCGAGAGCGCATCGCCGTGGATGATGCCTCGCTGGGGGACCGGACACTTCGGGATCCGACGGGCATCGACGAGGACGAAGCTGGGCGTCGTGGGGAGCCCGAGCAGCGCGCGGCGGAGGGCCAGGAGCCCCGCGTGGTAGATGTTGAGCCGATCGATCTCCTCGACCTCGGCCACTCCCACGGCCCAGGCGACTGCGTCGCGCTTCAGCTCGGCGGCCATGCGCTCGCGGGTCTCGGCGTCGAGCACCTTGCTGTCGTCGATGCCGCGCAGCTTGTAGCTGTGGGGAAGGATGACCGCCGCCGCCACCACCGGGCCCGCCAGAGGAGCCATCCCCGCTTCGTCCACGCCGGCGACATGCAGGTGACCGGCCTCCCAGAGCTCGACCTCGAATCTCAGCAAGTTCCGGAGCCGCTGGCCCTCCGAGCGGTTCTTCTCTCGCCGGCCCCGGATCGCGCGTGCAAGCTCCCGCGCCGCGCGCCGCCCGGCTTGCTCGAGTGCCTCCAGGAGCCCCGCCGGGACGGGGCGCCCTCGGGTGAATAACCGCTCGCGGAGCTGACCGATGGGCTGGGCGAGGAACCGCTCGAGAGCGGACATGGTGGCGGAGTGGAACGCTACACGCGGGGGCCGACAGACGGGAAGTGGCCGGGCGGCCCGGTCCGTCGTCCTGCGTGCGGCACACTCGCCCCCGGACCGGGAAGGC
>Ga0105104_10002448_pt1 | contig 13585 bp, 8 predicted proteins | sample PPLLaktember2015_3_FD_87034 | JGI IMG/M metagenome (GOLD analysis project Ga0105104, IMG submission 87034) | Freshwater sediment microbial communities from Prairie Pothole Lake near Jamestown, North Dakota, USA - PPLs Lake P7 Core (6) Depth... | ecosystem: Environmental > Aquatic > Freshwater >...
AATGATCTACAGTCTAATCTTAACTATATCGATGCGATTGCTGCAGCCGGAGCTTATGGTGTATTTGTGGATGAAGTTACTTCATTCCCCTCTGCTGCTGATCTAGACTATCTGAAGCAGTTATCTGACAGGGCTCATTCATTAGGGCTAAAGGTCGTCTTCAATGCCGGTGTCGACTCATGGTCAGATTCCTTGATGGATTACTGTGATTACATTAACAGCTCCGAGATCTGGAGTAATGCCCCGCTGACTACCAGCCAAACCAGGTGGGCGAGCCGGACATGGTTTTTAACGCAAGGCGTAAATGACGCTACTACCGCAGCTGAACTTACTAATGCCGCCCTGGGCAAAGGTATAGATGCACTATATGCATGTACCTCATACATGGCATTGCCGTCCTGGTTAGATAGCTATGTAGCGCTCATTGAATCGTCGATTCCTGCCGCGTTCGTTACAACTCCGGAGCCTATGATCACGCCTGATCCCATTGTAGAACCTGCTCCTGTGGTAGAACCTGCTCCTGTGGTAGGACCTGCTCCTGTTACAGAACCTGCTCCTGTTACAGAACCTGCTCCTGTTGTGGAGCCCATCCCTGTTGTAGAACCTATACCTGTCGTGGTGATAGAACCTATTCCTGTCGTGGATCCTATCATTACAACTATCCCAAATCCGGAGCCTGTAACCACACCCGCCTTAACCGCGGAGGCTACTCCCAGCCCCACTACAACCGCAGCTACTACTACCTTAACCTCTGTCCCGGGAAATACAACCGATGGCTTCTTTTCAGGGTTCTGGCAATCATTACAGGACATCTGGAACCATATTTTTGGTTGGATAAGAATATAAACTAATAATTGGAGTAAGGATGGTAAATAATTATGAATAACAACGATGATATCTTCAGACTGAAAGCGGAGTTAAGACCCAGACGGAAAAGTTTGTGTAAGGTTCTGGAGGTGGAAATGGAAGGAGCATCTGCTTTGATGGAGGCAGAGACGCTGTTGGATAGCAAGAACTCGGATTACGTTCTTGGATTTGTTAACGGGTTTAATCATTGTTTGAAATTAGGTGAACGGTTTGATGTTATCAATAGTGTAAAAGATCAAGGACTAATTTAATAGCAGACAATTGCCGGATACCAAGTTAGAGCATATTAATGAGGGGGAGCTTTCACTCCCCCTCACTGTTTTTTTAGACTCGTTTCTTTCGTGATCCTGATTTAGCTGCGATGAATATTATCAAAACTATAAATATCACCGAGCCGATGATTATCCACATGGTATAGTTCGTTGTTTTGGGAGCAGGAGCACTTAGAGTGGTAAAAGTGGCATCACTGCCATAAACCGTACTGCCACCAACCGATTTGACTCTAAAGTGGTAAAGGGTATCAGGCTTGAGACCATTTAGATTGGCTGTAATATTTCCCGGTATACTAGCAGTCGGAACACTTACCTCATTGCTGCCATAAGCGGTTGTTGTCCCATATTCAAAAGAAACTTTAGCATCGGCAGCAGCACCCGGGGCAAAACTGCCGTTTACCATCGCTTCGGTACTCGTTATATTAGTGGCAACTCCCGTGGTCACAGATGAGAATTCCTGTTCTTTTCCCATAACTGAACCCGGTTCGGCGCTGGCATAGGCCCTAACCCAGAAATTATCGTAGGTTACGTCAAAAGCCCTGTTAATGTCAAAGGTGATCAAAGCCAGGCCGGGATTCATCACGGATGAGTCTGTTTGATCGATATAAATGGTGTCATCGATCATTACTATTAGACGATTCATATCTCCTTGTCTGGAAATGATGGTGGACAATTTGTACCATGATCCGGCGTTGATCGGGTCATTCACCTTAACTGCCGGTGTTAATTGTGACCAGGTATTGCCGACCACTTTGTTAAGCGCAGCATTATTCCAGAAAATGTCCAAAAAGCTTTCGTACTTATCCATGACTGTAGTGTATCCAGCACAGATAATCGCATTTCCAGCCTTGATATTCGGATTGACAGAAATCTCGGCCACATAATTATCCGGGAAATTTTTCAGTAAGCCGTTGTCATATACTTCTAAGATAGGCTCACCTTTTGCGCCGCCCTGATGCTGTAAAATCCCGTTTTGAATACTTTGCGTGGCGCCGAAATAGTTGACCATACGGGTGTTGCCATTTGTCCAGGCAGCATCCTGGAAGTCATCAGCCCATATAAATGTATTATGAATGTTGCCGGAAGTGGTTACCGTATTATTTCCATAGTACATATATATTTTCGTAGTTCCCGAGGCCGGAATGGAAGGTACCTTGACCCAGAATTCCGCGGAGTTTGAGGTAACATTATACATCCAATATGAAATTTCATAGAGATTATCACTATTTACGAACCTTACATCACCGTATCCTGCCTGCATATTCGAATTGTAAGCGACGGGTATTTTTATCTGGTAATCAGTGAGATTGACACCGGATTTTTCCGTTATCGCAATCTCGACGCGATGACTCCAGTCCGGGTTCCACCACTTGTCCGGGGCCGGCGGTATTGAGAAGCTGACAGATATACTATGGTTGGCATTGACGTCATCGAATATATAGCTGGTTACCACCGGTATTACCGCTACACCATCCACTATTAAGGCGGAGATAGAACTGCCGATACCAGGATCAATGTTAAAGGTTTGACTGGTCCCGGGGTTAACTGTAACCTCTCCGGATGGTGAAATAGTACCGCCAGTGCCCGCAGCGGCAGAAATCGTGTAAGTGTTACCAAAAGTAACCACCACCGTATGGGGAATAATGGCATTTGAAATAACGTAAGGATTAGCAACAGCCTTCGTGATGCCATTATCAGTAATTCCGGAAATATGGTATCCGCTATTCGGAGTGAAGTTAATTATCGCGTTAGTCCCGGAGCTTATTGTTTGAGTCTGCGGATTTACAGTTCCGTGTCCGCCGAGAACTGAAGCATTTATTTTGAGCGAACTTGCCGGCGGCGCCCAGTTAGCAGCACTCCAGTTACCCCTATATTCGTTTGTAAACTGCGTTTGTATTAGTCCGTCCGGAGTCATGAAAAAGACCTGGGGCGTGTTACCGGTCCGCCAAGAGGTGAAAATGATCGCGCTTCCGTCCTGAAACGATACCGGTTGATCATCGACGTTTGTGTTATTCGTCAGGCGCACCAGGCCAGTGCCATCAATATTCATCGTAAATATCTGACTGTTGCCATAAAGCGTAGTACTGTAAGCCAGTTTACTACCGCCATTTAACCAGGACGGGTAGTTATCTACGACGGTGTTGTTGGTTAGCCGGGTCTGGTTAGTGCCATTAAAGTTCATAACGTAGATTTCGTAATTTCCATCGCGATTTGATGCGAAGGCAATCCTGGTTCCATCCGGTGAAAAGACGGGCATGATGTCCGCAGCGTTATTGTTTGTAAGGCGTGTTTGTCCGCTACCATTGGCGTTCATTATATATATTTGATTAGTACCGTCACGATCGGATACAAAAGCGATCTTTGACTTATCCGATGAAAAATCAGACATACCGTCAAAGGCAGTATTACCGGTGAGCTGTGTCTGGCCGGTACCATCAGAATTCATCACCCACACTTCTGCGTTAACGTTACTCCATGAAGTGTAGGTAATCTTGCTGAAATCTGATGTAAATCTCGGCCAGGCTTCCGTGTAAGAGTCATTAGTTAAACGCGCCAAGTACAAATCATCCGGGGTCACAGCATAGATTTCTTCATTACCGTCCCGGGCAGAAATAAAAGCAAACTTCGCAAGACCGTATGGTGTAGTAGAATCGATGAGAGTAGTAAATGTCATATCAGTACCGTAAGCTACCCCCTGGGTTCCGCCATCTGCTTTAGCCCGGTAGTGCCAGGTCATGCCGGGGAAAAGGCCTGAAACAGGTATGTTAAAATTACCGACAGTGTTGCGGGGATGAACAGTCGTAGTTTTACCATAAGCGGCGGTTACCCCGTACTCAAAAGAAACATTAACCGTGGGTGCCGCGCCGAGTGACATCAAATTGCCGTTGAGAGTGGCCCCGTTGACGGCAATTTGAGTAACGGCCAGGGATGCCACGGCCGGGGGTGTGGCGGCCAGTGCCGATTGTGCCGGCATGATAATTAGCGCCAGCAGTATCAAGACAGAGAATACCCGTCTGAACAATTTTGTTATTTCCATTTTCATCTTTCGACCCTCCGGTTCATGGCGATGGAAGTAAATATTTTTTCAGGCAACATTTGTAACTCCTTTATTCAAAAACAAAACTCTACTTATATCTTCATGCAATAATGAGGCGGTGTATACTGATACTGGTACGTAATACATAAAATTAAAGTACGTATTTATCACGGTATAACTGGTAGGTATTTCTACAGTATCTCTACGCCCGGTAACATTTTCACGGGATTAGTTAGAGTTAGCACATCTGGTATATGTTTCCGACACCATATTTATGGAAAGAGACATTTCTGAAGGTTTCATATCATGCCTCGCGGCTGACATCTTAATAGTTTAGTGTGTTAACCTGTTTAAACGAGTGCTCTTATTTCTCCTGGTCAGTATCCACCGCTATTTTTCTCGCAATAGCATACTTAACCAACTGTTCATGCTGATTACGGAGGCCAAGCTTTCGCAGCATGTTGGCACGGTGAATTTCAACAGTACGCTGGCTGATGGAAAGCTGGGATGCAATCCTGGCATTAGTGAGACCCCCAACGACCAGATCAAAAACCTCGTGTTCTCTTTTAGTCAGAACTTCATATGGGTCAACAGTCGTTTTTTTCAGATATCGAACAGATTTTCCCACAGATCTTTCAGAAACAGGGGCATCTGGGTGCGTTTGACTGGCGCTAACTTCCCGTATGGTATTAACCAATTTTAGTGGGGCTGTTGTTTTAAGAACGTAAATTTTTACTCCGGCCCGCATCATTTCCAATATACGATTTTCATTATCGCCGTTACGGGGCACAATAATAGCAGTATCAGGGAACCGGTGATTAACCAGCCGTACAATCTCTAGGGTGTTGCTGGCATTTAAACCCAATACTAAAACATCCGGATGGAGATTCCCAATCATATCCAGAGCATCAAAACCGTTATTTACTTCTCCAATAATGTCTATATCCGGTTCTGATCCGAGTAATAACCGCATGGTATTCTTGGTATGTTGTTGTTCTTCAGCTATTAATACCTTAATGCGCTTCACACCCAGTTCCCCTTTGGCAGCTGATCCACCACGATTATTCTTTCCATGAAAATTCATAATATCCACATTTTCACTTCTTCAGGATGTAATTGCCGTTTGATTATTCGACAGTAACGCTTTTTGCCAGGTTGCGCGGGAAATCAATTGGGCAACCTCTTAGTTTGGCTGTGAAATAGGCGAGCAACTGTAACACTATCGTATGCAATACCGGCGATAATAAAAAGTGAGTGTGCGGTACTTTAAATACCACATCGACCGAATCATCAATTGTTTTATCATTTTCATCAGCTAACGCTATAACATAAGCGCCGCGAGCTTTAGCTTCCTTAATACTGGTTACCATGGCTTCATAATTACTATCTTGCGCGGCAATCGCGATTACCGGCACACCGGCACAGAGTAAAGCGAGCGGCCCATGTTTCAATTCGCCGGCCGCATATCCTTCAGCGTGAATATACGCAATCTCTTTTAGTTTTAGAGAACCTTCCAAAGCTACCGGGTAGTTAATACCTCTGCCGATAAAGAACACATCCGTGCATTGTGTTAAATATCTGGCACATTCCATAATCCGAGGTTCCAGATCAAAAAGCTTTTCTGCTTTAGCCGGCAGTGTATTTAGTTCTGCGGCTAATTGCTCACGCAAACCGGGAGACATAGACGGATGTAATAAGGTCAACTGATACAAGGCAATTAATTGGGCAATAAAGCTCTTAGTGGCAGCCACGCTTACCTCCGGTCCGGCCTTAGTATATATAGTACGGTCGGATATACGGCTGGCGGTACTCCCCGGCACATTAGTGATGGCTAATGTCTTTACCCCGGCTTTTTGCATTGTTTTCATGGATGTCAATACATCTGCAGTTTCACCGGATTGAGTTATGACAATGACTTCATTCGGGAATATCATCCGGCGATGATTTACTTCAGAACCGAAAGAAACGTTTGTCGGAATGCCCAGGAGTTCCTCGATTACGTACTCCCCTATCAAGCCGGCATAATATGAAGTACCGCAGGCTATGATACTCAAGGATTGTACGTCTTTGCCGATGGTAAGTTTGGTAGTCAATAGAGCGTTATCTACTATAGTATCGCGTATAACTCTCGGCTGCTCATGGATCTCTTTTATCATAAAGTGAACATAGCCATTCTTCTGAATGTCCGCTTTACACATATGAACTTGTTTTTCTTCTCTGCGGATCTCTTCTCCGTTTTTCGTAATAACTATGCTATTTTCAGTAATAACTCCAACATCGCCGTCTTCCAGATAAATGACCTTGTTGGTATAGCTGATTATTGCTGGAGTATCAGAGGCAATAAATTTTTCGCAATCGCTTATGCCGATAACCATCGGACTACCCATTTTAGCTACGACAAGCTTAGGTTCATCTTTGCAAAGGACAACGATGGCATAAGACCCTTTCAATACTGTAATAGCAAGTTTTACGGCCTCTTCCAGGTTTCCTTTATAGTATTTTTCAATCAGATGCGGTATTACTTCAGTATCTGTCTCTGAAATAATATCGTGGCCTTCAATTATTAGTTGTTGCTTTAGTTCCTGGTAATTGGTTATGATACCGTTGTGTACTACGGCAAATCTGCCGGAACAATCTAAATGAGGATGAGCGTTTAGTAATGACGGTTGTCCATGCGTGGCCCACCTGGTATGTGCAATACCTGTATTGCCATTGAGATGGGGTGACTTTTCCTTAAGCGCTTCTACTCTAACTGCGTTCTTGTAAACACTGATATTGTTAGAATTATCATTTTGACGTACAGCTATCCCGGATGAATCGTAGCCACGATATTCCAATCGACTTAAGCAGTCCATTAGAATAGGTTCCGCCTGCCTCTTCCCAATATATCCTACAATTCCACACATAATCTCATCTCCTCAAAGATATTCGAATCAATTCAGTGATTTCACTTCCGCTTGCCGATTGCTGGTATGTCTTAATGTCCATTTTCGAAAACCTTTTTACCTTCCACTTAACATAATAAACCCATCAACATATATTAAGAATTGGTATGCTAACCTAAAGTACGGTAAAAATACCGCGTATTTCCCTAATCACAATTTAACAGTAAGACTATAGGTAAATAGGTACCTACCTATTTTGGAGAACAAAGTATCATCATTGAAATTGCATTATCCGGAAATAATCGGGGTGGAGTGTAAAATGATACAGGAGCCTAAAACATTAACGGCTAATAATGACTAACATGGGTGATCGAGTTTTTCTTCTTTAACTGGAATGATTCAAGTACACGCCGGACAACGATTCTCATCTTTGGGTCAAAAACATCAGATACCTATATTGACGGAATGGTGGAGATAGTTCCCTCCCCTGCTGCCCGTTTCATGGACCGACCTGGTGGAAAATACTGTGACTATCATTATTCACCCCAAGCAAGATCCGAAACGAGTCATGATACATCTTTAAAATCAGCACGATGGAACACCGATTTTTTAATCAACGATGTTAAAGATACCCTGGCTCTATCAAAAAAGAAGATATACAGCGCACATATTAACATAACCATGTCTTCAAAGATAGTCAGCCAATTAGTTCTTCTTTCAATCCCGCTAAAACAACCGCAGTCTATATCAATACCGCGCGCGATACTGATTACAGCAAGACTGACAAAAATCACCAGCAGACCGGAAATGATAAAAGATGCCGCCCTGACCTTTACTCCAAGGATAAAGGCCAGGCCCGCCAGCAATGATATCCACGGAATAAAAGCGGCAGACAAACCAATTATTGGAGCAGGGAAAAGCCGGTAGTTGTATATAGATGAGGCGAGTCCCATCGAATTAAAAACATGCGGTACGGCGCTGTAGATGAATACAGCGCCGATTATAAGCCTCACTATCAGTTGCAGGTAATCATTGTACAGGATTTTCATGCTTAACCTTTGGGTGCCATAGGGTAGCCGGCCTGTTGCCAGTAATAATATCCTTCAATCAGGACGAACAAATTATGGTAGCCGCGTACAGCAAGTTCTTGTGCCAGTTCCAAACCGGCGGGACATCCCGGAGCACAATATGTAATTATGACAGCATCCTTATCCGGCACTACTGTTACCGGGTCGATATATTGCTCGGGGTGGGTAAATTGAATCCATACTGAAGAGACCGGTAAGCTAAGAGAGCCGACAATGTGTAATTTCTCCCAATCTACCTTGTACCTGGCGTCCAAAATCACCGTTGGCATGCTATCAACCATCTTTTTAGCAGTTGCAGCATCGACATAAAAAACCCCCGGAGCAGGCTGGGCCGCTTTACCCCGTATGTCAGCCAATAGACTATCATTTACTGTTATCGTCACAGTGGCGACAGGGTTGGGAGTGGGGGTGGGTTGAGTAACCGGCATCTCCACTGGCGGTTGAGTAACCTGCGCCTCCAAAGTAGGTAAAGGAGCCAGTGTTTCCATAGTGGGGTGAATAACCGGAGGCTCTGTCGTTGGTTGAATAGCCGGGATCACTATAGTCGGTTGAACTACCAGTGTTTCTATAGCAGGTTGAACTACCGGTATCTCCGATGTGGGTTGAATGACAACCGGATCCGGTGATACGGCTGCGGAGCAGCCATATACACCCATCAGTCCAATTAACAGTATTACTATCATGATTAAACCTGAATAAAATCTAGATTTTTTCATAACGCTCCTTAAATTAACACTTACCTATCCGTTGGATAGCCAGCTGCTTCCCAACCCGGATATCCTTCTCCAAAGACAAATAAATTCTGGTATCCTTGTGCGGATAGCTCCTTGACTATATCGAGGCTCAACACACATTCGCCGCCATCACAGTACGAAATTAAGACGGCTTGCGTGTCAGGTAATATTTTTGCCGGTTCTATTATTCCCTTTAGTAATTCTTTTGCGGGCATATAGATAGCGCCGGAAATATGTCCGGTGTCATACTCCCGGATACTTCTTGCATCCAGGAAAACAGCAAGCTTATCATCATACATCTTTTTTGCAGAGACCAGGTCTATAAAGGAAATCCCCGGGTAGAGCTGCCCGCTTTTCAATTTTAAGCTCGCCAATTGATTCTGTTGAATCTTGCCTGTCAGGCTCCCGTTAAAAGCGTTAGCTAATAACGAAAAACTTAATAACCCTCCGACCAGAATGGTAAGTACTACAAAGTATAGACAATCTTTGATAATAAGTCTCCACTTGAGGGCAGGATGTTTATTTAAGGTTACCCGTACTGAACCAGGATTTATTTGTTGTACCATCAACACACCATTTCATTTAAAGAATCAATCGCATACCATGTTTATCTTTTGTTTAATAATCTCCTAATATGTTTTCAATTGCCCTGCGTTAACCGGAATTGGGTCAAAATAACGAAAACTGATTGATACCTCGGTGTGAAAACTTTCCGGCGTATACTACCATTGTGGCTACGTTGGATGCATAACAACAATCCAAGTAACTACCTATTGGTAACAAAGAATAGTACTTATTATGGACTTCGAACTACCAACTCAAGAGTGATAATGCTTTTAGTTTGGGAATTTTGATTTTCTGTTAGACCGCTTGACAAATGGAACTTGATTATAAATTAACCTGAATTACTGGCGGGTTTTTTGACCGTAGCATGGCTTGGCCGGATAATACCGGATAAGAAGGGATTTTGTTTCGAAAACTTGATTTTAACTTGCGCATAGGGAAGGATACTGACAACGATAACGACCATTCAGGAGATCCTGAAGACAAAAAGGTTGATGTTTAGACTTGCAACCCGCTTACTTCCCTAAGGGAATCGTAAAGTAAAATGTCGAGCCTTTACCTTTTTTAGACTCTACCCATATTTGCCCTCCGTGAGCCTCCACGAGAATCCGGCATACATTGAGCCCGAGCCCAATGCCCTGAATGCTTTTTTTTACTATAACATCAAAGCGCTGAAATTTCTGGAAAAGGCGCTGCTGGTCATTTTGTGATATGCCCAGGCCGTGGTCACTGACGCAGACCACTATGTTTTCTTTCTCCTGCCTGGCAGAAATCTTTACTTCACCTCCGCCGGGAGAGTATTTAATGGCGTTATCGATCAGGTTATACAGAATCCGTTCTGCCCTGAACGGGTCAACGTTGATTATAGGTAAACCGGAAGGAATATCTACCACGAGTTGGTGTAAAGCCGATTTGAACTTGAGTTTGTCCACAACCGTCATGGCTATCTCTTTAACGTTTGTTGGCTCCTTCTGTAAAACCAGCCGGTCTGCCTGGGAGCGAGAAAGCTCCAGCAGGTTATCAACGATGTTATTGAGAATATCAGCATGATCAACAGCATCTTGAAGGAGTTCTCTTGCCTCCGGCTGTGTAACACCCTCAATGGTGACCGTGGAAAGAGCGCCGGTGATGACTGTCAGCGGCGTCTTGATCTCATGTGAAACCATCCCGATAAATTCGTCCTTCAACTTCGAGGCTTTCTTAAGCTCGGTTATATCGATAATAGCAACGCGGAATCTTCCTTCTCCGGTTTTAATACCTTCGAGCTGAGCACTGAACGTGATGCCATCAGATTTCTGCATAGTTAGTTCGCAGGTTTGCCGGGTGCTATTCTCCAGTATCTTCTTGCGATAGAAATAGAAGGCATCAATCTCATCAGGGTCAATGAATTTTCCAAAGTTCTTTTTTAAGAGGTTTTGTCTTTCTATCTTCAGTATCTGGCATCCTGTAAGATTAGCCTCCAGCACATGACCATGTTCATCTAATGTGAAATAACCAACCGGCGCAAAGTCAAACAGGTCGAGATACCGGTCACGGGCTTCTTCAGCCTGCGCCCGGGACTGACGAAGCTCTTCATTCTGGATCTCGAGCTCAACCTGGTGCACGGCAAGTTCGTGCGCCATCTTGACCAGGTCAGCCCGGTCCAGACTCTCTACCTGTTGGTCCTGTGTGGCGAGTTGCTGTTCAGCCTTAATGCGCAGCTCTTTAAATTTCTCTTTGCTCACCGGCTGCCTCTCTTTCGTTTCTTTTTAACTTCAGAGAACGCCTCTAACCCGGGGCGACCGGTGATGTCTTCTATAGCCAGTAAAATATTTTGTGTTGTGCCCACCCCGTCATAAATACGCCGTGCATTAAGCAGCATTACGCGGTGGCCGATACCTGGAAACTCATGCTCCACCCTGTACCCTTCAAATATTTTATCTTCTTTCAGGATACCATCCAGCATTTGTCTTAGCTGTGGGATATCCCATTGGTGATTACCCAGGTTATTGATGAATTGTCCCTCTGTATCTTCTTTGGACACTCCGAACATTGTACAGAAAGACCGACTGGCCGAAACAACTTTCAACTTTTTATTAAGTACCAGCAGCGGCTCTCGTATGGTCCCGATAATGCCCTCTGCATAGGCTAAAGCTGCTTTCATTTGGTTGATATCAACAAAGGATGCCACCACTCCCTCAATATCATTATCGGAAGTGCGGTAAGGGTGGACCCTCATAGAGTACCAGTGCCCGTCCGCGGTTTGGACTTCCTGCTCGGTAGGAATTAGTGTTTCCAATACATTGCGGGCGGCCTGCGGTAAACCATCGGCCTTCAGGTGGGAAGATATATCCTCCAACGGGCGGCCCACATCCGAATCTATGAAGCTAAACAGTCCGGTGGCAGCCGGGGTAAACCGCCTGATTTTCAGTTTCTCGTCCACAAAGATGGTAGCGATTGCCGTGCTGTTGAGCAGGTTATACATATCGTCCCTGACGGCGGTTAACTCCTCGATTGTTTTTTCATGTTCGGTATTAATGGTTGTCAATTCTTCATTGACTGACCTTAACTCTTCGCGCGAGGTTTCCAGTTCCTCGTTAGCGCTTTTAAGCTCTTCGTTGGCAGACATATATTCTTCATTGGTACTCTGGAGATTTTCATTAGCTGTATCCATTTCCTCGATAGTATCGCGCAGGGTCTCTTTAGAAATCTCAAGCTCCCTCTCTAATTCACGGTGTTGTGTATCAGTCGGAATCTTCCCCTTCACCTTCCGGCCCTTCAAGCGGTGTAAATCCTCAAAAGAGACAATCATACCGTTATCCGCCCTTTTCAGAAGGCGCACCTTTATCGTTACTAATTGAGTACTGTTGTCGTACCTAAAGCGGAGACCTTCATGGATGACCTCTTTTTGCTCCTGGGATGCTTCATGAAGGGCAGTTGTCAATGCTATCTTTAGGTCCGGATTGGCCATCTCCAATATGTTTAAACTTGGATTACCCTCCGGCAATTGCAGATATTTACTGGTATTGCCGTGGGTATATATTACCTGGTAATTGCGGTTAACAAGGACTGAAGGCGGAAGGGCTTCCAACAGCAACCGGTCTGGAGGTTGTGCCAGGGGAAATATAGCCGCGGGTAAGTTTTGAGATTCCGGGTGTTTAGTTGAAGTCGTTTGTGGTAACGCCGGTTGGGTGGGAAACACCATATGCTTCACCTGCTGCTTGTTGATAGACCGGTAGATCCTCCACTTGCTATCAACGGTAGTAAAGTATTCAGGAACTTCACCAACCGTCTCGGCCGTTCCCAGGAACAGGATACCGCCTTCATTAAGAGCATAATGCAACAGCGGTATAACTTTTTTTTGCAAATCAGTATTGAGATAAATAAGCAGGTTACGTACCGAAACGATATCCATACGTGAATAAGGGGGATCAGTCACCAGGTCATGCACGGCAAAAACAAGATCTTCCCTTAGTTCTTTCTTGACCTGATATGAAGTGTCCACTTTATTGAAGAATCTCTTCAATCGCGCTTCGTTCACGTCCTGGGCGATGGTATCAGGGTAAATACCTGACCGGGCAAACTTAATGGTATCTGCGTTCAGATCCGTGCCAAATACCTGGATACTATAAAACCGCTTTGATGCTTCAATACATTCCAATAATAACATGGCTATTGAATAGGGTTCTTCTCCCGTTGAGCACCCCGGTATCCAGGCCCTTATGGTGCTTCCTTCCGGCCTGTCTTTTAGTGTTTCATTTATTTCCTTCTTTAAGGCATCAAAGGCTTCCTTATCTCTAAAGAAGGAAGTTACATTGATGAGGAAATCTTTTATAAGATCTTCGATTTCAGTGGGGTTTTCCTTTAGAAATCGGAGGTATTCACTGCTGGTTTCAATCTGGTGCACCGTCATACGGTGCCTTATTCTGCGCGTTATGGAAGATACCTTGTAACCGGAAAAATCGTGTCTGCTCTGCGCCCGTACCAGGGATAGAATATTTTTCAGGCTGGTATCGTCCTTGTCCAAATTGTTCCGAGTGTCCTCTCGCTGCTGATATGACTTGTGAACATATTCCATCAGATGGTGCGGTATTTCCTCCGGGGCGAGGACATAATCAGCCACACCGGCAGCAATGGCCGCGCGGGGCATGCCATCATA
>Ga0105104_10002449_pt1 | contig 13583 bp, 5 predicted proteins | sample PPLLaktember2015_3_FD_87034 | JGI IMG/M metagenome (GOLD analysis project Ga0105104, IMG submission 87034) | Freshwater sediment microbial communities from Prairie Pothole Lake near Jamestown, North Dakota, USA - PPLs Lake P7 Core (6) Depth... | ecosystem: Environmental > Aquatic > Freshwater >...
GAGGGCGCCGAGGATTGCGTGGTCGTTCGGGCCCTTGCGGGCGAGCGTCAACAGCGGCGCCAACGCCTGCCCCTCCCCCTCGCCGGCCCCGGTGCCTGCGCCACGCAGGCGCGAGAGGGCGCCGGTGTCCGACGGCATGCCGAACATGAAGTAGTCCGCGCCGTACACCACGACCTTCGGCCTGCCGACGATGGCCTTGTAGAGCGTGTAGAACTCGTATCCGTAGCGGAGTCCCTTGCCCTTCGACGCTTCCTTGAAGGCCTTCACCCCGAGGGCGCGCTCGATGTGGGCCGGGTGCACGGCTTCGAAGGTCCGCGACGTCCCGAGCACGAGGACGTCGTAGGACGCCTTGTCGGGCAGGGCGTCCAGCGTGCGGCGCACCTCCGAACGGCTCTCCGCCCAGCGGCCCAGGCGGGTCAATCCGGCAGAAGCAGCCCGGTCGAGGACGAGCACGCTGGCGATGAACACCAGCACCGCCATCGTCACCTCCTGGACCGCCGTTCGGCCGGGCTTGTGGATCATGGTTCAGAAGCGGAAGTAGATGAAGGGATTGGCCGAGTCCACGGACAGGACGATCAGCGCCACCAGGAACGCTGCGTACCCGACGGCCTTCACGGGCAACGGCGCGCGCTGCAGGCGTGGAAACCGCGACGGGTTGCGTTGCGCGTATTCGAGCGCGAGCAACAGTGCGACGAGCGCGGCGTTGAACAGCAGATTGGCGACGCCCGCCGGCGGCAGCTTCAGCTGCATGTAGTGCAGGTACTCGCGGAGGTTCTCGAACGACGTGGCGCGGAACGGGATCCAGGCAAGGGCCACGAGGTTGAACGTGACGAACACCTGCAGCGCGTGGTGGAGGCGAGCCCGCCCCGTCAGGCCGACTGTCCGGGCGGCCCGCTTCCGCCACCCTTTCGAAGCGTACGACGACACAAGGAACACGCCGTGCAACGCCCCCCACGCCACGAACATCCATGCGGCGCCGTGCCAGAGCCCGCCAAGCAGCATCGTGACGAGTGTGGCCACCGCGTATGCCCAGGCCTCGCTCCGGGCCCCGAGCCACCCGCCCTCCGGCAAGCGGCGCGTCAAGGCATAGGCAGTCGGCAGGAACAGGTAGTCGCGAAGCCAGGAGGACAGCGTGATGTGCCAGCGCCTCCAGAACTCGCCCACGTCGCGGCTGAGGTAGGGGTAATCGAAGTTCTGGGGCGGCGAGAAGCCGAGCGTCCGCGAGATGCCGATCGAGATGTCGGAGTAACCGGAGAAGTCACAGTAGATCTGGATGTAGTAGAGCCAGGCGGCGATGACCAGGTGAAACGACTTGTACTCCGGCGCGAGGAAGACCTCGCCAACGTAAAAGGCGAGCCGTTCGGCGATCACCTGCTTCTTGAAGAGGCCCCACAGCATGAGGCGCCCACCGGCGAACACCGTGGCGATGTCGAAGCTGGCGGGCTGGCGCAGCTGCGGGATCAGCGCTCCCGGGCGCTCGATGGGGCCCGCGAGGATCTGTGGGAAGAACGCGACGTAGAGCGCGAAGTACCCTGGATGCTCCTCGGCCGGGATTCGCCGGTGGTACACCTCGACCGCGTAGCTGATCAACTTGAAGACGTAGAACGAGATGCCGATGGGCACCAGCAGGTTGAACGATTCGGCGGGGCGCCCGGTGCCGAACGGCGAGGCCAGCGAGCGCAGTGCCTCCCAGAAGAGGTCGAGGTACTTGAAGACGACGAGTGCCGCAAGCGGGAGGCCGATGTCGAGGGCGAGCAGGAGACGCCGGCGACGGCCCGTGGCGCGCGCCATCACCCGGGACACGAGGTAGACGGCGGCCGTGAGGAGCACGAGTACGCCGAGGATGTCGGGCCCGCAGCTGCCGTAGCACGCGTCGCTCGCGCCGAGCAGGGTCAGCCAGCGGTAGCGCTTCGGCGTGACCCACGAGAGCCCGACGGCGACGAAACAGAACAGCCAGAACGCGGCCGAGCCGAACGACATGACGGGGCGATCATACACGCGGCCGGCGCGCCCACCGCAGCTTCGCAGGCCTCGCGCGGGGGTTCGCGCGGCACTCCGCCGGCGTCGGCCGAACGACTTCCTCGGAAACCGCCGCGTACGTCCCGTCGCGGAAGCCCGCCTGGAATGCCTTCTTCACCCTCCGGTCCTCGCCCGAGTGAAACGAGAGGATCGCCACCCGCCCCCCGGGGTTGAGGCACTCCGGCAAATGGCGCAGCAGCGCCTCGAGCGCGGTGAATTCCTCGTTCACCGCGATGCGAACCGCCTGGAAGACGCGTCGTACCGACAGTTCGCGCTCCTCCTTGCCGGCGCCCGGAAGCGCTGCGCGAACGGCGGCGGCGAGGGCCGCCGTGTCCTGGAGGCGCTGACCGGCGAGGGCGGTGGCCAGATCCGCCGCGTGCGGCTCGTCTGCGCAGTCGGCCAGGAGCCGCGCCAGCTTGGGCGCGGTTATGTTCTCGAGCCATGCCGACGCCGGCTGGCCGCGCTCCGGGTTCATCCGCATATCCAGCGGCCCGGCGGCCTTGAACGAAAAGCCCCTGTGCGGCGCATCGAGCTGCATGGACGAGACGCCGAGGTCCGCGAGCACGCAGTCCGCGCCGGCCAGGCTCTCGGCAGCCAGTGCCTGCGGGAGGCCGGCGAAGTTCGACCGCCGCGCGCGGAAGACGTCGGGCTCGAAGCCGAGCGCGCGAAACCTCGCCTCGGTTCTTGGAAGCTCCAGGGGATCGACATCGAGGCCAAGCAGGACACCACCGGGCAGGAGACGCGGCAGTACCGCCCGGGCATGCCCGCCGTACCCGAGCGTGCAGTCGGCCGCCACCTCTCCCGCGGCGGGTTCGAGTGCGGCAAGGACCTCCTCCACCAGGATCGGCACGTGCGCGCCCGCCGGCGTCTTCCCCGACGCCAGCACCCTGGCAACCGTCTCGGGGTACTGGTCCGGCGCGTGCTCCTTGTACTTCTCCTCGAACCGCCGAGGGTTCCGGCCCTGGTATCGCGGGCGGCGGCGGTGGGGCGTGGCCGGGTCGCTCACAGCTCGTCGTACTTGGCGTTGGATCCTTTGGCGCGGTGGACCGGGTAGCGCTCCTCGTTGCGCGCGAGCTTCGCGCGCATCGCCGTCGCGAGGTCGATCCCCGCGTTGTCGGCGAGCTCGAAGAGGAGAATCGCGACGTCGGCGATCTCGGAGCCAATCTCCTCCCGCCGATCGGCGACGCGACGGTCGGACTGCGCGGGGCTCTGCCAGACGAAGTGCTGGAGCAGCTCGCCGGCCTCCGCGGCGATCGCGACCGCGAGTTCCTTGGGGTTGTGGAACTGGAGCCAGTCGCGCGCGTCGCGAAACGCGCGGATCTCGGCGGTCAAGGTCCCGATGGTCGTGTCCATAAGTCACAAGTCTACAAGTCTTCAAGTCACAAGTCCGAGTCGAGACGTCTGGACGTCGGGACTCGGGCCTGTGACCTCAGGACCTGTGACCTCAGACTTCAAGACTCGGACTGTTGACTTGTGGCTTCAAGACTTCAAGACTATTTGGTTATCTGGAACTTCACGGTCACCGTCATGTCAACCGCCACCGGCTCGCCGTTGAGACGTGTCGGCGAGAACCTCCAGAGCCGGATGGCGTGCATGGCCGCGGCGGCGAAGTCCGGGTCCGAGTCTGGCTTCGGCTGCAACTGGGCCACCGAGCCGTCGGGCCCGATGACGGCGTCGATCACCACTTCACCTGCAACGCCTGACTGCGCGTGGTGGACCGGGTAGGTCGGCCGGGCGTCGGCGAGCTTGAGCGGCGGCGTGACGCACCCGCCCTCGGTCGAGTGGGCGCATGGGTCGTCGACTGGCGCCGCCGCGACGTCCCGGCCCCGCGCGGCCCCGGGGGTGACGGGGGGCCGTGGTCCCGGCGTGACGGTGATGCTTTCGGCGACCCTCCCCAGCTGGAGCACGCCCTGCACCCGGCCCGTCTCGCCGGCTCGCACGACGAGACTCAGGGCAAGCGTCTTGAAGCCGGGCTTGCTGATTCGGACGTCGTACCTCCCCGGCGCAAGGTTCGGAACGGCGAACTGGCCGTGCTGGTCCGTCGTGGTTTCGGCGGTCGCGGACGTCGCCGGGTCGGTCACCTTCACCGGGACGTTGGGGACAGGCCGGCCGCGCGGGTCCGCAACCGTTCCGGCGAGGGCGGCAGATTGCTGTTTCGCGGCCAAATCCCTGCTGGCGGCTGGACGGCCGGCTGACGGCCGGAGAACGATCGCATCGGGCCTGGAGGCGGACGCCGCGGGAGCGTCGTCCGGCTGGCTCGCCATCGTGGAGGCCGCCGTCGACACCGCCACCGGTGCCGGCTCCGGGGTGATCGACAAACCCGCGATGGGCACCGTCACGGCCAGCATTCCCAGCCAGGCGAGGAGCGCCGACGAACGGCGAATGGGGGCACGGTCGAGGCGAGCGTTCAACATGACGCGGACTCTCCTTTCGAGTTCGGACGGCCGCGCCATCGCGGGCGCGGGGTAGAAGGAGCGGCGGGCCGCCTTCAACAGCGACGCCAGCGTCAGCAGCTCGCTGGCGTAGTCCGGCGCGGGAACGCCGTGGCGTAACACCTCGTCATCGCACGCGTGCTCGCTCTCCAGCCGCAGCCGGCGGCAAGCGATCCAGACGAGCGGGTTGAACCAGTGCGCGCACCTCACGTAGTCGGCCAGCAGTTGCGCCGCCCAGTCGCCGCGGCGGATGTGAGCCAGCTCGTGGCCCAGGACCATCCCTATCCGCTCGTCGGACCATCCCTCCGCGCCCCTCGGCAGCAGGACCTTCGGCCGTCGAAGCCCCCAGGTGAAGAGCATGGCCGGCTGGTCGCTCTGCAGGATGACGGGGGCGGCCGTCAGGCCCAGGCGGCCTGCGACGCGAGCTGCCGCGCCGGTCCACCGCACGTCGTCGATCGGCCGGGCGCGCGAGGCGATCCACCCTAGGCGGGCGAGGCCCACCGCCAACAGGACAAGGCTGACGCCGGCGCCCGCGCCCCAGACCAGGGGCAACAACGCGAGGAACCAGGCGGCGGAGCCGCGTGGGCGCTCCAACGCGGTCGCCTGCTGCGGACCCGCCCCCGCGCCGTCGTCGTCCTGCAGGACAACCGGCTGCGAAGGCAGAGCGGCACGAGCGGGGAGGATTGGCAGCTCCCAATCGGGCACGAGGGCTTCCGCGGCCGGCATCACCGCGCAACAGGCAATGGCCGCGGCCAGGACCCGGTGGCGGAGCGCCGCGGGGCGGCGACGCAGGAGTTCGGCCGCCGCGAGGGCGATGATCAGGACGAGGGTGACCTTGATCACCTTCGGCCTCCCTTTCTGGCGCTGGCCACCAGTTCCTCGATGCGTGCCAGGTCCTCGTCCGAGATCTTCGCCGCGTCGCCGCCGAGGAGGGCCGCGACGACCTGTTCGGCCGAGCCGTCGAAGAAGGTCTGGACCAGGTGCTTCAGCGCCGACTTGCGGGCGAAGGACCGCGGCACTGCGGGCGAGTAGACGTAGCGCAGCCCCTGGTCCTCGTGGCGCACGTGCCCCTTCTCCTCGAGGACCCGGAGCTGGGTGCGGACCGTGGAGTAACTGGGGTCTCCGGGCATTTCCCTCATCACGTCGGCCGCGGTGGCGCGCCCGCGCCGGTAGAGGATGTCCATGATCTGGCGTTCGCGGCGGGTCAGGGCGTGGTGGGATGAGACAGCCATGGTGTTATTTCTCTAGCACCTGCTAGAGAAATAACACCTCGGGATGGAGCTGTCAACGACTTTTTTCACGCGGTCCGGGGCGCTGCCCGTTGTACCCTAGCGCAGGGGTCTTTTCTCATTCTCGAGCCAACCCGGGCAGTTGGGGCGATCGCGTGCCCGCCGGGGGAAGGTCTTGCCGAACATGAGCGTGACCGATTTTGCCGGGGCCCGCGAGGCGGGCGAAGGTGCGGAACTGCTCGGGATCGAGCCGTTGGAGGAGTACGCCCGCCGCCTGGCCGCACTGCTGACGCCCGAGCGGCGCCGCCGCCACGCGACGCGGCAACTGCGCAATCTGCGGGAGCACGCCGCCATCCTGCGAGAGGTCTACACGGCGCTCGAAGACGACGCGCGGGCGGGCGAGCCCGCGCCGCCCGCGGCCGAGTGGCTGCTCGACAACTTCCACATCGTGTCGGCGGCCGTTCGGGACATCCGCAGCGACCTGCCGCCAGCGTTCTACCGGCGCCTTCCGGCGATCACGGCCGATGAATTCGCCGGGCTCCCGAGGATCTGCGCGATGGCCCGGGAGCTGATTCGCTGCAGCGCCGGCCGGCTCGACGCGCACCGGCTGCACCGGTTCGTGACGGCCTTCCAGTCGGTCACGCCGCTGACGATCGGCGAGATCTGGGCGTGGCCGAGCGCCCTGAAGCTGGCGCTCGTCGAGCACCTCCGCGCGCGGGCGGAGGTGATGTCCGCGGGCCGTGCCCAGCGACTCGAGGCCGACCGGCTCGCCGGCACCATGGAGGCCTCGCGTGGCGCTCGGCGCGACTGGCCGGCGCAGTTCCATCCCGCGTTCGTGATCCGCCTGCTGCAGCGCTCGCGCGAGCACGGCCCGGCGGCGGCCGAGCTTCGTCAGGAGCTCGCGGCGGCTCTCGACGCACGCGGCCAGACGGTCGAAGACGTCATCCGCGCGGAGGCGCGCTACCAGGCGGCTGGCCAGGCGGCGATGGCGAACCTCATCGGCAGCTTGCGCCTCGTCTCGACGTTCGACTGGAGCGAGTTCTTCGAAAGCGTCAGCCTGGTGGAGCAGGTGCTGTTGCGCGATCCGGCCGGCGTCTACGGCCGGATGGATTTCCGCAGCCGGGATCGCTACCGGCACGCGGTGGAAGAGCTCGCGGAACCAACCGGCGAGGGGCAAATGCGCGTGGCGCTCAAGGCGGTGGAACGCGCCCGCCAGGTCGCCGAACGCGAGCGCGACGCGCGGGGGGCCCACGTCGGGCACTACCTCATCGGGAGCGGCCGCGGCCGGTTCGAGGAGGGCATCGGCTGGACACCCGGCGCGAAGCTGCGAATCCGGCGATTCGCCTTCCGTCACGCCACCCCGGGGTACCTCGGCGCCATCGCCGTGGGGACGCTGCTTCTCGTCGCAATCGCGGTGGGCTACGCGTCGTGGCGCGGCTGGGACGGGCTGAAACTGGTGGCGGTGGCGCTGCTGACGGTCGTCCCGGCGAGCGAGCTGGCGATCCAGGTCATACAGCAGGTCATCGCCCGACTGATCCCGCCGCGGCGGCTGCCGCGGCTCGACCTCGACCACGTCGGGGACGCCGCCCGCACCATGGTCATCGTGCCGACCCTCCTCGACAGCGTGGAGGGCGTCGGCGATCTGCTCTCGCACCTCGAGGTCCAGGCGCTCGGCAACGTGGACCCGAACATTCATTTCGCCATCCTGAGCGATTTCCGGGACGCGCCCACCGAGACCCGGCCACTCGACGGGGAGATCCTGGCGGCGGCGCGCGCCGGCATCGACGCGCTCAACGCCAAGCATGCTCCGGACAGGCGCGACCGGTTCTTCCTCTTCCACCGCGTGCGCCAGTGGAACCCGCGAGAGAACATCTGGATGGGCTGGGAGCGAAAGCGCGGGAAGATCGAGGAATTCAACCGGCTGCTGCGGGGAGCCACCGACACGAGCTTCGTGCTCGACGCGGGCGAGCACGCGGTGCCGCCGACGGTCCGCTACTGCATCACGCTCGACACCGACACGCGGCTCCCGCGCGGCGCCGCCCGCGAGCTGATCGGCATCATCACCCACCCGCTCAACCGGCCGGCGTTCGATCCGCGGAACGGGCGCGTGGTGGACGGCTATGGCATCCTGCAGCCGCGCGTGAGTGTCACCTTCACGAGCGCGGCAGGCTCGCTCTTCGCACGGCTCTACTCGGGCCACACCGGGGTGGACCCGTACACGACCGCGGTCTCCGACACCTATCAGGACCTGTTCGGCGAGGGCATCTTCACCGGCAAGGGGCTCTACGACGTGGATGCGTTCACCACGGCGCTCGAGGACTGCGTGCCCGAGAACGCGCTCCTGTCCCACGATCTCTTCGAGGGGCTCCACGCACGCGTCGCGCTGGTCTCGGACGTCGAACTGGTGGACGAATACCCGTCGAGCGTGCTGTCCCACGCGCGGCGGCAGAACCGCTGGATCCGGGGCGACTGGCAGATCCTCTTCTGGCTGTTTCCGTTCGTCCCCTCCCGGCGCGGCCTGAAGCCCAACCCGGTGCCGCTGATCGGCCGGTGGAAGATCCTGGACAACCTCCGCCGCAGCCTGGTCGCCCCGGCCCTCCTGGCGCTGCTGGTGGCCGGGTGGATCGCGCTCCCGGGCAGCCACTGGTTCTGGGCGGCCACGGTTCTCGGCGTCATCGCGTCGCAGCTCCTGCCGCTGGCGGCGCGCCTGGTCGCGGGCCCGGGCAAGGCGCAGTCGATCCCGGTGTTCCTGCGCAACCTCCGGAACGACAGCGCGACAGTCCTGGCGCAGGTGTTCCTCACGGTGACATTCCTCGCCTATCACGCCTTCGGCACGGTGCACGCCATCACGCTGACGCTCGTCCGCCTCGTCGTGACCAGGCGCCGGTTGCTCGAGTGGGAGACGGCCGCCACCACGGCGGGCAGCGCGGCTGGTCTGGTGGGCAGGCGAGGGCTGCACCGTTTCATAACCGACATGGCCGCGAGCCCGGTCACCGCCCTCTGTGTCGCGCTGGCGGTTGTCGCGTGGAACAGGGCTGTGTTCCCGGCCGCTTCCCCCGTGCTGTTCCTGTGGGTCCTGGCCCCTGGTATCGCCTACTGGCTGAGCCTGCCCGCCGCGACCCGCGTGCGCCCCCTCTCCGATCGAGAGCGCGTGATGCTGCGGCGCGCCGCCCGCAAGACGTGGCGCTACTTCGAGACATTCATGACGGCGGCAGACGCGTGGCTGCCCCCCGACAACTTTCAGGAAGGCGACGATGACGCCGCTCCCCAGCTGGCCCGGCGCACCTCGCCCACGAACATCGGCTTCGGCCTGCTCTCCACGCTCGCGGCCTACGATCTCGGGTACATCTCCGGCGACACGCTGGCCCACCGCATCGACCGGACGCTCACCACGTTGGAGGGGCTGGAGCGGCACGAGGGGCATTTCCTCAACTGGTACGACACCGCCACCCTCGCGCCCCTGTATCCCCGCTACGTCTCGACGGTGGACAGCGGAAACCTCGCGGCCTCGCTGATCGCTTTGTCGCGAGGCATGGGGCAGGCGGCCGCCACACCGCAGACCCGGTCGCAGCGCCTCGCCGGCCTTGCCGATGCCGCCGGCATCCTGGCCGAGGTGTCCTGGCCGAAGAACGTGAATGCGGCCCAACCGAGCCGGCCGGCCCGAGTCAACCAGCTGGCCCGGGAAATCGTGTCGGCTGCCCGGGGCGTCTCGCCGGACCCCGCGTCGCTGGACGCGCTGGCGGCCCGCCTCGGGGACGTAGCCCGCGAGACCGATCCGGAAGGACCGGCGGCAGAAGGGGATCAGGAGCTGGACTTCTGGTCGCGCGCCGTGGCAGACGCACTGGCCCAGCTGCACGCGCCGTTCGACGCCCCCTCGGCCGCGCTGGATCGCCTGGCAGCGCGCGCCGCCGCCCTGGCCGAGGCCATGCGATTCGACTTCCTCTACGATCGGCGGCGCCGCATCTTCGCGATTGGCTACCGCCTGGCCGATGCGGAGGGGCCGGGACGGCTCGACGCGTCGTTCTACGACCTGCTCGCCTCCGAGTCGCGCCTCGCGAGCTTCGTCGCCATCGCGAAGGGCGACGTCCCGCAGCACCATTGGTTCCACCTCGGCCGCCTCGTCACGAACGTGGACGGACGCGCCGCCCTCGTATCGTGGGGCGGCACGATGTTCGAGTACCTGATGCCGCTGCTGCTGATGCGCGGGTTCCCCGGCACCCTGCTGGACGAGAGCTGTCGCGCCAGCGTGAGGCGGCACATCGACTACGGTCGCAAGCACGGGATCCCCTGGGGCATCTCCGAGTCGGCGTACTCGTTCACCGATCGCACCGGCACCTATCAGTACAAAGCCTTCGGCGTTCCCGGGCTCGGCCTGAAGCGCGGGCTGACCGACGACCTCGTCGTGGCGCCTTACGCCACCGCGCTGGCCAGCGTCCTCGACCCGGCTGCCGCCGCCTCGAACTTCGAAACGCTGGCGCGGATCGGCGTCGACGGCCGGTTCGGCTTCTACGAGGCCGTGGACTACCGCCCGCGCACGCGCGCGCTGCCCGATGGTGCCGCGGCGGCCGGCGACACCGGCCCCGTCGTGGTGCGGGCGTATTTCGCCCACCACCAGGGCATGTCGATGGTCGCCCTGGCCAACGTCGTGCGCGACGACGTGTTCGTGAGCCGGTTCCATGCGGATCCGCGCATCCAGGCCACCGAACTGCTGCTGCAGGAACGGGTGCCGCGTGAGGCCATCCTGTCCGAGCCGCGGCCGACCGAGGCCGCCACCGTGGCGCCGCTCGCGTCGGCGTTCGCCTCGAGGCGGTTCAAGTCGGCTCACACCACCAGCCCGCACGCCCATTTCCTGTCCAATGGCCGCTACACCGTCTCGCTGACACACGCGGGCGGGGGCTCCAGCGCCTGGCGTGGCCTCGTCGTCACCCGGCAGCGCGAGGATCGGACCTCGGACGCCGGCGCGAACTTCATCTACCTGCGCGACCCATGGTCGGGCCGCGTGTGGTCGCCCACCTACCTGCCGGTCGGCACCGAGCCGGACGACTACGAGACGACCTTCGAGCTCGACAAGATCACCTACCGCCGCCGGGACGGCGACTTCGAGACGCAGCTCCAGGTGGCCGTGTCGCCCGAGGACGACGTCGAAGTGCGGCGCCTGTCGATCACCAACCGCGGTGATCGCCAGCGCGAGCTGGAGGTCACCAGCTACGCGGAGATCGTGCTGGCGCGCCCCGAGGACGACTTCTCTCACCCGGCGTTCGGCAAGCTGTTCGTCCAGACGGAGTACGACGCGCAGAGCGCGGGCCTTCTCTTCTCCAGGCGGCCGCGCGCCTCGGATGAGCCCCCTGCCTGGGCGTTCTCCGTGCTGGGGGTGGACGGGCGGCTGGGCGGGGCCGTGGAGTGGGAAACGGACCGCGCCAGGTTTCTCGGGCGGGGACGATCGCTTGCCGATCCCGCGGCCCTCGACGGCCGGCCCCTGTCGGGGACGACTGGCGCCGTACTCGACCCGGTCGCCGTGCTGCGCGAGCGCATTCGACTGGCTCCCGGGGCGTTCGTCAGGATGACCTTTGCCACGGGCGTGGCGCCGAGCCGTGCCGCCGCGGTCACGCTGATGCAGAAGTACCGCGACGGCAGCGCGGCCTCGCGCGTCCTGTCGATGGCCTTCACACACGCGCACGTCACGCTGCAGCACCTGGGACTCAACGACTCCCAGGCCATGCTGTTCGACCGCGTCGGGTCACGCGTCTTCGGGGCCGACGCGTCGTGCATCAGCCCGAAGGACATCCTTCGCAACACGCTGGGGCAGGCGAACCTGTGGGGCCACGGCATCTCCGGGGACCTTCCCATCGTCCTCGTGCGCGTCACCGACGCCGCGGGCGTGCCGCTCGCCCGGCAGCTCCTGCACGCCCAGGAATACTGGCGCGTGAAGAGCCTGCGGGCCGACCTGGTCATCCTCAACGAGCAAGCGGTGGACTACCTGGACGAGGTGCAGGGCTCGCTGTCGAGCCTGGTCCGCGAACCGCGTTTCGCGGGGTGGAGCGACAAACCGGGCGGCGTCTTCCTGCTGAGAACCGACGGCATGAGGGAGGCGGATTGCCACCTCCTGATCGCCGTCGCCCGCGTCGTCCTGCGCAGCGACCTCGGCGACCTCGAACCGCAGCTCGATCGCCCGGCCCCCTGGCTCTACCCCGAGCAGGCGGCCGTGCCCTCAGCCGAACTCAGGCGGCCGTACCCTGCGGATGTGCCCCTCGCCGTCCCGCCGCTGCTCATGGAGAACGGGCTTGGGGGCTTCACCCACGATGGCCGCGAGTATGTCGTCGTCTTCGAGGGCGATCGCGAGACGCCGCTCCCGTGGACCAACGTGATGGCCAACCCCGAATTCGGGACGATGGTGAGCGCAGGCGGGTCGGCTTTCAGCTGGGCCGTCAACAGCCGGGAGAACCGGCTGACACCATTCGCCAACGACCCGATTCCCGATCCGACCGGGGAAGCAATCTACTTGCGCGACGACGACACGGGCGCCGTTTGGGGGGCGACGCCCCGTCCCTTGCCCCGGCACGCCGACGACGGGAGGTGGGTCGTGCGCCACCGGGCAGGCGCCACGCGTTATGAGCACGCGGTGGCAGGCCTGGAGCAGGAACTGGAAGTGTTCGTGGCCCCGGACGACCCGGTCAAGCTGTCGGTGCTGACGCTGAAGAACACGTCGTCCGAAACCCGCCGTCTCAGCGTGTTCGGGTACGTCGAATGGTGCCTGGGCCCGCCGCGGCCCGGCGACCGCCGCTTCGTCGTCACCGAGGTAGACGGCGCCTCTCCGGCCATCTTCGCGCGAAACGCCTACAACGGCGAGTTCAGCGCCCGCGTCGCGTTCTGGCACGCCACCGAGACGCCCCGCTCGTACACCTGCGACCGGGGTGATTTCATCGGGCGTCACTGCAGCCTTGCCAGGCCAGCGGCCTTGTTTCGCGACCGGCTGGCGGGACGAAGCGGTGCCGGCCTCGACCCGTGCGCGGCGCTGCACCTCGCGATCACGGTCGCGCCGGGTGAAACACGACGCGTGGGGTTCATCCTCGGCGAGGGACGCGACCGCGTCCAGGCAACGGAACTCGCCATCTCCTACAGCTCGATGGCCGCCATTGACGCGGCGCGCGGTCGGGTGGACCGCTTCTGGGAGGAGACACTGAGCGCCGTCCAGGTGAGTACACCCGACGACTCCTTCGACCTGCTGGTGAACCGGTGGCTGCTGTACCAGGGCTTGAGCTGCCGGATCTGGGCCCGCAGCGGCCCGTACCAGCCGGGTGGCGCGTTCGGCTTCCGGGATCAGCTCCAGGACGTGCTGGCGTTGCTCTACACGCGGCCTGACCTTTGCCGCGAGCACCTGCTGCGGGCCGCCGCGCGCCAGTTCGTCGAGGGCGACGTTCAGCACTGGTGGCACCCGCCCACCGGGCGTGGCACCCGCACACGCTGCTCCGACGATCTGCTCTGGCTTCCCTATGCACTTGCGGTCTACGTGGCGCGGACGGGCGACGAGACGGTCCTCGACGAGCCGGTGCCGTTCCTCGAGGCACCGCCGCTCGAGCCGGACCAGGCTGACGCCTACCAGCACCCGTCGGTGTCGGCCCAGTCCGCCTCGTTGTTCGAGCATGCGTTGCGCGCGTTGGACAGCGCGTTGAAATACGGCGGGCACGGCCTGCCGCTCATGGGCGCCGGCGACTGGAACGACGGGATGAACCGGGTGGGCCACGAGGGCCGCGGCGAGAGCGTCTGGCTCGGCTGGTTCCTCACCGTCGTCCTGGGCGAGATGGCGGAACTCTGCGGCCGCCGGGATCGCGCGGACCTGGCGCAGCGGTACAGCAACGAGGCGGGCTGGCTGAGCGGCATGCTGGAACTTGCCTGGGATGGCGAC
>Ga0105104_10002450_pt1 | contig 13582 bp, 8 predicted proteins | sample PPLLaktember2015_3_FD_87034 | JGI IMG/M metagenome (GOLD analysis project Ga0105104, IMG submission 87034) | Freshwater sediment microbial communities from Prairie Pothole Lake near Jamestown, North Dakota, USA - PPLs Lake P7 Core (6) Depth... | ecosystem: Environmental > Aquatic > Freshwater >...
AGGTAGGTTCCGATCGAAGCCAGGAGCGAGAGTCCGGTATGGATCGCCCAGGTCAGTCCGGCGGCGGTCGCCGCGCCGCCCGCTCCGGTGGCCGCCAATCCCGCCGCGGCGCAGATCGGGTACAAACCTCCGAAGGCGACGATCAGGCCCGGCATCCAGGCGTCGGCTGCGCCGCGCAGAAATCTCCAGGTCAGCGCGACCGCTGCCAGGATCACCACTGCGGCCGTGAACAAATCCGGCATGGGCGGGTAAGCCCCCCGCGATGGGAGAAACGCGAAGAGGTAGGCGCCCGCCCAGGCGGCGAGGAACGCCAGGATCCACGCCGCTATAAGCGCGGCCAGATTTCGGACGGCGAAGCGGTAGGAGCCGGTCACCAGGCCGAGGGCGGTCCCGGTAAGCGGGCTTGGGAGCGGGGAAAAAGCCAATCCCGCGACCATCAGTACGGGCGACGAAAAGACAAACGAGAGGCCGATCAGAAACGCCGCGAGCAGGGTGTACAGAAAAAAATCCAGGCGCGGAAACGACCGGCTCGCCAGGTCGTCGAGCGCCTGATCCCGCTCGTCCTTGCCGATGAAGGGGAGCATCGAACGGGCGCGCCTTCTTCGAAGCGAAGAGGCCGGCGGAACGGTTTCCTCGGGAATTGGCTGATGCGGATTGGCCACGCTGTCCCTCCCACCGGCGCGCGAACATCCCGGTCCATGCTCCCTGCGGCACCCTCAAAACGACGTTGGGCACGGACCGGATTCATCGCGAACCGGGAACGACGGTTTTTCCGGCGGTCCGGATCCATCCTCCGCACCCGGCTTCATTATAGCCCAGCATAAGCAGCGCGGCGTATTCCTTCGGCATCGCATATGCGGCGCACGAATTGCTCCGTATGGGCCAGGCTCGCGGAAAAATATATTTTGGAAAACCTAATTCGCCTTCCATCCGCGGAATTCATGAGGCTTGCGCCGGCCGCGCGCGTGAGCCCGGAATTACGGCCGGGAATGGGAAAGTAGGCATGGTGTATAATGGCTTCATGGCCGAAAAAACCGCCCGCCCGCAGCGAAAGAGCCGCCTGCGCGGAAGGCTGGTCCTCTTCGGGGGCATTCTCCTCCTCGTCCTGGCCGCCGCCGCCGTGGCTCTGGTCTTCCTCTCCCGGGATGAAGCGCAAACCCGCACCGCGCGCGATATTTTTCTAATCCTGCTGGCGCTGGAATTCATGGTGGTGGGCGTGGCCCTGACGGTGCTGGTCGTCCAGCTCGCGCGCCTGATCCTCCTGGTGGAGATGGAGCTCCGCCCGATGCTCGAGAACGCCAATGACACTCTCGACGCACTGCGCGGGACCACGATGTTCCTCAGTGAAACGCTGGTCGAACCGGTCCTGAAGCTGCAAAGTTCGCTGGCCGGAATCCAGCGCGTGCTGGAAGTGCTGGGGATGTTTCGAAAACCTTTCAAGGGATAATTTCCCACATTCAAACGACCGGAGAAAGGAGCAACAATCATGGCGGATAACGATAATGATCTGGGGTCTTTTGTCGCGGGATTCTTAATCGGCGGCCTGATCGGCGCCGGCGTGGCGCTGCTGCTCGCTCCCCAAAGCGGGGAGGAAACGCGCGAGATGCTCCGCGAGCGCGGGATCGAGCTGAAGAACCGCGCCGAGGAAGCGGCCTCCGAGTTCAGTTCCAAGGCCGGGACGTACATCGAGCAGGGACGCGAACGCGTTGAAGGGGCGGTTGAATCCGCCCGGAGCCGCGTCTCCCGGCGCAAACCCGGCGCCGCGGAAGGCGAAGCTCCCAGCTGATCCCGGCATTCCGGCGCGCCAGCCCGCTGCGCCTGCCCGCGCGCGGCGCACGGCTTGGATTCGAACCCACGCCGGCGGGATGGATACTCCCCTAATAAAACGCACGCCCGGAATTCATGTCCGGGCGTGTCGCATTTCTGCTCCAAACGGCGCCGGATTACGGTCCGGAGAGGACCTCGAGAAAGACCTGCGCCGCTTTCGGATCGAACAACGTTCCCGAATTCCGGCGGATGTACTCGCGCGCCTCCGCGTCCGTCCAGGGGGCGCGGTACGCGCGGCGGGAGCGGAGCGCGTCCCAGACGTCGACCACTGCGAAGATCCGCGCCGCAAGCGGTATCTGATCCCCCTTCAATCCGCGCGGGTACCCCGACCCGTCATACCGTTCGTGGTGGCAGAACGGGATGTCGATCGCCGATCGCAGGTAGTTGATCGACGCCAGCAGGTCGTAGGCGTATTGCGGATGTTTCCGCATGACCGCCCGCTCCTCCTCCGTCAGCGTTTCGGGTTTTTGCAGGATGCTGTCCGGGATTCCCATCATTCCGATATCGTGCAGGATGGCGCCGCGGTACATGAGGACCAGCTCGCCTTCGTTGGCGCCGAGCGATCGCGCCAGCCGCACCGTGATCTCCGCAAGTCGCTGCGCCTCTCCCGTCGTTTCGCGGTTCCGCAGTTCGAGCGTCCGCGCCCAACCCGTCAGCGTGTCGGTATACGCCAGGGTCAATTCATCGTTGGATGCCTGCAGGCCTTCGAACAACTCGGCGTTGTCGATGGCGATCGCCGCCTGTCCCGCGACCGTTTCCAGGAAGGTCTCCTCTTCCGGCGTCAGGTCAAGGGCAGCGCGCTGAAAAATTTCCAGCACGCCCTTCACCATCCCCTTGGACATCAGCGGGATGCACAGGTAGGCGGAAAAATCCTCCCCGGCCGTCTTCGGATAAATCCGGGCGGAGTCGGCGTGTTCCTCCAGACGGGATACTTTAATCATCCGGCGTTCCTGAGCCGCCTGATTGGCGTAACTCCCGGCCTTGCGAATGTACGTCTGTTCCGGGGTCGAATTGCGGAATCCGCGCCCGCAGGCGAACCGGAAGGTTTGCAGGTCCGGCAGGAAGATGAGGATACCCGCCGCATGGATGCCCAGTAGGTCGGTCAGCTGGCCGAGCAGTATGTTCAGCACCAGTTCCAGTTTGAAGCTCGAGGTGATGGCGGTATCGATCGCGCGCATGGCGATCAGGCGCTGCATCCGGCGTTCGGTCAGCTCGTTCAGCCGCGCCAGGTCCGCGTTCCGCTCCCGCAGCTCCCCGGCCTGGCGCGCCAGGGCCTCCTCCGCCCGCTTGCGCTCAGTGATATCGCGCCCGTAAAGGTTGACATACCCCGCGTTTTGGATGGGAGTGAAACTGCATGTGAAAAATCTTTCTCCGCACGGGATTTCGATCTCCTGGATGGCGTTGCTCAAATATACGTCTCCGATCAGCGCCCGGCTATCCTCCGGCAACCACTCTCCCACCGCGATCCGCCACATGGATAGAAATGGACGGCTGGCGTTGTTGGCGAAGAGCAGCACGCCTTCCGGAGTGATCCGCATAACCGGATTCGGATTTTCGGCGGGGAAGCGGGAAAGGCCCTGGATTTCATCCTCCGCCCGCCTCTGTTCCGTGATATCGCGGGCGGAAGAGAGTGCCCCGGTCACTTCGCCCTGGCTGTTTTTCAGAGTCCGGCACCACCAGGCCAGCAGGCGTTTCTCGCCGTCCTTGCGCCGCTGCCAGCTTTCCACATAGATGGTCTCTTCGCTCCCATGGAACAGCGGTTGCACCGTCGCGTACACGTTTTGTTCGCCTTCGAAAAACGAATCCGCCCCCCTGCCGATCACGTCCTCGCCGAAAAATGCCGTCCCCGCCGGATTGGCCCAGGTGTAAACTTTTTTATTGTCCACCTCCATGACGATCTCGGGAATCGCCTCGAGGAGGGCTTCGTGCCGGGAGGCCAGGGCGTGCAGTTCCACCTCCGCCCGCTTGCGATCGGAAATGTCGCGGGCGATCACGAGGTGGGCCAATTTCCCATGGTATTGGATGGGCGCCGCCAGCACATCCACATCGATGGCGCTTCCATCCCGCCGTAAAAATTTTTCTTCGGCGACGGGGACAGGGAGCCCATCACGCTCCTGCCGCTGCGAACGCTCGATCACCAGCCGCCGGTAATCCGGATGGACGAATTCCAGCATAGGCTCGCCGATCAACGTATCCGGCGAATCCGCGCCAAGCAGGCGCGCCGTGGCCTGGTTGGCAAAAATAATCCTGCCCTCCTGGTAAAGCGCGATGGAATCGGGGGAGAGTTCGGAGAGCAGGCGGTATTTTTCCTCGCTTTCCCGCAGCGCCTCCTCCGCCTGTTTGCGCTCGGTGATATCGAGGATGGTGGCCACCATGCCGGAAAGCGCGCCGTCCGGCGTGAATAGCGGCGCGCCGTTGACGGACAAGATAATCCGTTCCCCGTTTTCCCGCTGGATGGCATGCTCGACGTCGTATACCGCCTGGCCGGTTGATCGCACCCGGGCAAAGGGGAACTGATCGGCCGGAAACGGGGACCCATCCGGTGCGGTGATCTTCCACCGGGGATCGTCGTACTTCCGGCCGGCAATCCGGGTGCGTTGCAGTCCGAGGATGCCTTCCGCGATGGGATTGGCGTAGGTGATGATTCCGGCGGCGTCCACAAAGGTGATCCCGTAGGGCGCGGAGGCCATCATGGCGCTGGCTTTGTGCTCGCTCTCGCGCAGCGCCTCCTCCGTCCGCCGGCGCTCCGAAATATCGAGGATGTGGGTGACGAAATGCGACGGTTTGCCGCCGATATCGTGCACTAGGGCCGCGCCGACCTCCGCCCAGATCGTGTGTCCGTCTTTATGAATGTAGCGCTTCGCGAATCGAACGTTCTTGCCTTTTCCGTCCAGCACGTCCTGCATCAGCATCCGGCTGCGCTCCACGTCCTCCGGATGCGTCAGGTCAATGAAGTCTGACTTCCTAAATTCCTCCTCGGTGTAGCCGAATATTTCACAATACGCCGGATTGACCATCCGGTACCGCCGATCGAGGCCGATGAGCGCCACGCCCGCCGATGAATTTTCGAAAATCGATCGGAACGTTTCCGCACTTTCCCGCAGCGCCTGCTCGGCCTGCTTCTCCTCGTCGATATCCTTGATGAACCCTTCGAAGTGAAGCGGCCGGCCGGCATCGTCGGAAACGGTGTGGACATTGAGCAGCCCCCAGAACGTGCTTCCGTCCTTGCGCCGGTAGAGGTTTTCGAAGGTGGAAAGCCGGGGTTTTTCCGTAAGCAAGCAGATGATCTCGCTGCGCCGCGCCGGATCCGCGAACACGTCCGAAGCGTTTCGCAGGGAGGAAGCGACATCTTCCGCCGAGGAATATCCGAACATTCGCGCGAATTCCGGATTGACCCCCAGTACTTTTCCGTCCAGGGTGGTCTGGAAAATCGCGAGCGGGGCGTTCTCGAAAAGCCCCCGGTAGCGCCGCTCGTTCTCCTGCAGCGCCAGCTCCTGCTGCTTGCGGGCGGTGACGTCGTGGTAATTGACCAATATCGCCCCGACCGCCGGATTATCCAGGTAATTGGTGGCAAATCCCTCCACCCAATTCGGCTTTCCGTCTTCATCCCGGAAGCGGGCTTGGAAGGGAAGGGTTTTTCCCGGAGATGTGAGTATCCGCGCGAACAATTTTTGCGCTTCTTCAAGATCTTCCGGCCAGATCCAATCGAGGAACTTGGTTCGAAGAACCTTCTCCTCCGATGTGCGGCCCACCCTTCGTATGGAAGGGCTTCGATAAAGGATTTTTCCCCGGGAATCCAAGAAAGTAAAAACGTCGCTGCTGTTCTTGACGAGGATGCGAAACGCCCGGTCGTCGTCCCACAAGGCGCCGGCCGGGGCCGGAATGTTTTCTCTCAGTTTTCGGGGTCTCTGCGGACGGACATGCGGAGAGGTTTTTCTCCGGGGGGTTTTCGGGGAGGATGTCTTCTTTTTCATCATCCGCCACCTCGTCTCTCCAAGGACTGGACGGAACCGCCGGCGGGCAAAGGCACCCGGGGCGGTGAAAGTGCCCGCCTGAGAGCATCCCGGCAGGCTCAAGGGAAGCCTGCGGATAAGCTGCCTTTTGATTGTAAACCATCTCCTGCTTTGCCGCGCGGCGGCAAGGCTCGCCGCCGAAGACCGCGGCGGCGCAAGCCCTTCCGTTTGAGACGGTTGGATTCAGCCCGATTCCCGGCGGTATAATACGGCCGTTCACCCAACTTGCACACCGGGAGCGCACACGATGGATGTCATTCGCTTTGGAACCGACGGCTGGCGGGGTAAGATTGCCGAGGATTACACCTTTGAAAACGTCAGGCGGTGCGCCCAGGGATTCGCCGTGTACCTGCTGGGAAGCGGGCTGGGCGGGCGCAAGGTTGTGGTCGGCCACGACCGGCGCTTCAACTCGGAGCATTTTGCCGCCGCCTCGGCCGAAGTCCTGGCAGGCAACGGTTTTTCCGTGCTCCTGACCGACGGCCCCACCCCGACCCCGACCATCTCTTTCGCGATCGGCCATGAGAAGGCCTGCGGCGGCATCAACATCACCGCCTCGCACAACCCGGGCACCGATAACGGATTCAAAGTCCGGGATTCGAACGGCGCGGCCATCGCCCCGGACAAGCTCAAGCAGATCGAAGCCGCCATCCCCGGCGACCCCGCCAAAGTTAAGCACACTCCCTTCGCCCGCGCGCTCGAACAGGGCTCGATCCGGACGTTCGACCCGGCCCCGGCTTACGCCGAACAGATCGGCCGGATGCTCGACCTGGACGCGCTGAAGCGGGCGCCGCTGAAGATCCTGTTCGATCCGATGTGGGGCAACGGCGCCGGCTGGCTGCACCGCCTGCTGGGCGGCGGACGGATCGAGATCGTCGAGATCCACTCCGAACGCAATCCGATCTTCCCGGAGATGCTCCGCCCCGAGCCCATCCGCCCGAACGTGGACGCGGGCCTGCGCGCCACGGTCGAGCGCAAAACGGACGGGCTGATCATCACCGACGGGGACGCGGACCGGGTGGGGTTCGGCGACGAAAAGGGGAATTTCATCAACCAGCTCCAGGTCTACGGCCTGCTGGCGCTCTACATGCTGGAAGTGCGCAACCTGCGGGGCGCGATCGTCAAGACGCTCTCGACCACATCCATGCTCGACAAGCTCGGGGAAAAATACGGCGTCCCGGTGTATTCCACCGGAGTCGGGTTCAAATACGTCGCCCCGAAGATGATCGAAACCGACGCGCTGATCGGCGGCGAGGAATCCGGCGGGTTCGCGTTCCGCGGCCACGTCCCGGAACGCGACGGCATTCTGGCCGGGCTGTTTCTGCTCGATATGATGGTCCGCCTGGAGCGCAAACCGTCCGAGCTGGTGAAATACCTTTATCAGCAGGTGGGCGCGGAATATTTCTACGACCGCGTAGACCTGCGGCTGGATCCCGATCAGTCCGGACAGCGCGAAGCGGCGTTTGCGCGCGTCACCGCCGCGCGGCCGGAAAGCATCGCCGGCCTGAAGGTCACCGCGCGCGACGACACCGACGGGTTCAAGTTCTGCATGGAAGACGGCGGCTGGCTGCTGGTCCGCTTCTCGGGAACTGAACCGATCATCCGCGTGTACTGCGAGACCACCCACGGCGGCAAGGTGCGCGCCCTGCTCGAGGACGGCGTCCGGATCGTCGGCCTACCGCGCGGGTAAACCGGCCGCATGCCTCCCCCCGACCGGTTCGCGCGTGTGCCGTTGGAAGCCCTGCCCGGTCTGAGCGATACACACTGCCATCTCAACCTGCCGGCCTTCGACGCCGACCGCGCCCGGGTATTGGCGCGGGCGCGCTCGGCGGGGTTGGAACGGATCCTCATTCCGGGGATCGACCTGCCCGGCAGCGTGCGCGCGGCGCGGATCGCGCGCACCGATCCGATCCTGAGGTTTGCGGCGGGGATTCATCCGCATGAGAGCGCATCGTTCGACGGTAAAGCCCTGGCCGCCCTGCGCACGCTGGCGCGCGACGAAGGCGCGTGCGCGATCGGGGAGACCGGGCTGGATTATTTCCGCGACCTCGCCCCCCGCGACCGCCAGCGGGATGCCTTCCGCGCCCAGCTCGCGCTGGCCGAGGAACTCGGCCTGCCGGTGATCGTGCACATCCGCGACGCCCGGGAGGATGCGCTCGCCATCCTCATGGAATTCGCGGGCCGGGTGCGCGGGGTGCTGCACGCGTTCTCCGGGGATCCGCTTCTGGCGGAAAAGGCCGGCGCCCTGGGATACTGCTTCGGTGTCGGCGGGCCGCTGACGTATAAAAAATCGGAGGCGCTGCGCGCCGCGTTCCGCGCGCTGCCGCCCGAACGGATCCTGCTGGAGACCGATGCGCCCTACCTCCCGCCGGAAGGCAACCGGGGCGCGCGCAATGAACCGGCGCTGGTGCTGGCGGTGGCGCAGCGCGCCGCGCTCGAGCGCGGGATCGGACCGCAGGAACTGGCGGCCCTCACCCGGCGGAATGCCGGCACAATATTCGCCTGGGAGTAGCTGGGAATGGATGTATCGCCGGTTTCGCTGGTGGCTGAAGATATCCGATCCGTTGAAGCCCGGATGCGCGCGCTTCCCGTCCCGGCGGCCGCGCCCGTCGCCGCGACCCTCGAGCGCCTGCTCGCGGCGGGCGGCAAGCGCCTGCGGCCGGCGCTCGCACTGCTCTTCGGGCGGATGCTGCGCGTGCCGGAAGAGCCGCTGATCCACCTGGCCGCCGCGTTCGAGATCGTCCACACCGCGACCCTTATCCACGACGATCTGGTCGATCAGGCCCGGATCCGCCGCGGCATCCCCGCGATCCACACCGAATGGCCCGCGGCGACGACCGTCCTGGTGGGGGATTTTCTGTTCGCCTGGGCGGCGCGCCTGGCGGCCGCCACCGGATCCATCGCCGTGGTGCAGGAATTCGCCAACGCGCTGACGGTTATCGTCGACGGAGAGATCCGCGAGCTCTCCGTCGCGGAGGCCGGGAACGGCGCGGCCGGGTACGAAACCCGGATCCGCGCCAAGACCGCCGCCCTGTTCGAGGCCGCCTGCCGGTGCCCGGTCCTGCTGACGGGAGATTCCGCGGCGGCCGAACGCGCAGCCGATTACGGCTCCGCCTTCGGCATGGCGTTCCAGATCGCCGACGACATCATGGATTTCACCGCCGACAGCGCGAGTACGGGCAAGCCTTCCGGCCAGGACCTCGCGCGCGGCCTGCTCACCCTGCCGGCCATTCATTACCTCGCCTCCCGCCCCGACGATCCGGATGCCTCGGCGCTGGGCGCCGGGAATTCCGATCCGGATATCCGCGCAAGGCTGTTTGAAAAGATCCGCGTGTCGGATGCGATTGAGCAATCGCGGGCTTCCGCGCGCCGGCATATCGGCCGCGCGGTGGAAAGTTTATGCGCCTTCCCGCGCGGCGCTCACCGCGACGCGCTGGAGAATTTGGTTAACTCGATTGTTTGATGGAATCCACGAAGGGCACGAAGGGAAGCCGGAAGGACACAAAGAATTTTTTCTTTGAGCTTGTCCCGAGCCGGAGGCGAGGGATCATTCCCGCGTGTTCTTAGCGGGAATCCATGACAAACTTGTTTGCATAGTCCGTCATTCCCGCGTGTTCTTAACGGGAATCCATGACAAACTTGATTGCATAGTCCGTCATTCCCGCGTGTTCTTAGCGGGAATCCACACCACCTCGATTGCAACCATATTATTTTTTATAAAGGGGGACCCCTGGATCCCCGCTGAAAACACGCGGAGATGACGATCACCGCCCGCAAGGATGGTTCGTCATTCCCGGATCAAAGACCGACGCATGCTTCGATATTTCACATGCCTATCGTTTGGCATGAAACCGAAACCGCTTCGGTCCATTCCATCTCCCCGCCTCAAGACTCACTATAGATTCGGAAGACCCCCGATGCGCACGTGAAATAAATATCGCCCCGGCGGTCGACGGCGAGGGCAGGCGCGTCGATCGGCAAGTTCCTGGCGAATCGTTCCATGCCGCCCTGCGGGGTGACCCGGTAAAGGTCAGCATCCGGGCTGGTATACAGCCAGATGGTTCCCTCGGGGTCGACATCAAAGGCGCTGATGGTCCCACCATGCTCCTTGCGCGGAACCGACGCGACGATCTCGCTGGATTGGATTTCCAAATCCAGGCGCAGGATCCACCGGTCGGTGTATCCAGCCTGCCAGTCGGTCGGCGCGCTGCAAAACGCATAAAGCGTGCCGTCCGCGGTAAAATCGAGCTTTACCTCCCGAACGGCGTTTTTAAACGGGAAGGGATGCTCTGCCAATAACCCCTGCCGGTCGAACTCCAGAATGGGCTCTCCATTGTACCGGGAGACAAACACCGTTTGCGTCACCGGATGAATGGCAAGAAACAGACGCTCCGTCTGCGGCGCACCGGGGATTTCCACAAGACCCTCCGCGGATGGGGAATGATAGAACAGGTGATTTCCCCCGCCATCTTTTGTGGCAATATACAATCCCCCGTCCTTGGTAAAGGCCAGGTCGTCTATCGTGTCACGCAGGCCGTCCAGGTAGACGGTCTGCGAACCGTCGTCCGCAAGCCGGATCACCTGGGCGGGTATCTCGTTGCCGCAGCCGGGGGCGCCGAAATACAGGGCGTCGTCCGGGCCGATATCCGCTGCGAACGTCACAGCCGGGTTGAGTATCAGAATGCCGCTTTCTTCCGTTTTTAGATCCGCCCAGACGACCTGGTCGCCGGACAGGAACACCTTTCCTTCGGCAGTGATCGTAAAACCGTTCGGATTCCAGGCGCAGGGGCTGGAGACGAACGGAAGCGCCGTCTGTTCGCCGGTTTCCATGTCGATCCGGACAAACCTCCGGTAGCCGAAGCTTGCATATAGATTCCCGTTCCAGTCGAAACCGAGGTTGGCATATTCGCCGGGTGCTGCGTTCCGCACAAGAGTTTTCCTTGATCCGTCCGGATTGATCCGGACGACATCCCCCGGAATCGCATCGTAGATAAAAATGGTTCCATCAAGCCGGCTGACCACATCGAACAACCGGGCGAATCCGCCGGCGATGTTCCGGACGGTACCGTCCGGTTTCCATTCCATTAGCGTCGTCCGGTCGTGAGTAACCGCCAGGAACCTTCCATCGGGAGAAAAGTAGCGAATGAAACCGCTCTCCAGGTCTCCGACGACGACATACGATCCGTCGGGGTTGACCTGCCAAACCTCGTTTTCCACGCTGAGATAGGCGCTGCTGCCCGGGCCGCCGGCGATCATACCGAGGCCGACGTGGATTGGGAGTTCCAGGATCCTCCTGACGGTTCGATTCAGTGGATCGAGCAGGAAAACTTGAGGCTTCGCTCCGAAGCTTTGGAAATAAATGGTCCCATCCTCGCTGTGTGTCAGGTAAGCATTATTGGCGATGGGCGGCTCGACCAATGCCTCCCCCACATGCCCCTCCGCCAAATCCCAGAAGCGCGCATAGAAATACGGCTCTTCGTTGCTGCTTGTGCGCTTGGAATCCATTTCCTTCACGACCGGAGTTGATGCGGGATTCCAGGCATCCACCGCGGTCCACCCCCGCCCGGGGACATCCGCCATGACCTGGACGTTGATCCAGCCGATTCTTCCCGGATTTTGAAGATCGTCCAGATCGATCCGGACTTCGAGGACGTCCGCGTACACAACCTGTGTATTCCGGGTGCGCCCGATCCGCTTCCCCGTCCCGGAACTCCAATCCACCACGACCATGCTCGTTTGCCCCGGCTGCCAGGTGATCTGGAACGGCTTGCCGTCCCCCTCAAAAGACATGTCGAACAGCACAAAGGGGGCCGCGGTGTCGACCAGCTCGAGCATCAGGTAGACCGCATCCCGGTTCACAAAAGCAAAACCCTCGGCAACATCCAGGTAACCTTCCAAAGAGTCTCCGATGGGATCGGCGTTGAGTACATTTCTCCCGATCCAATCATCCCCTTTTCCATCGATGACGATGTCCGTTATCGGCAGGAGGTCCTGCGTGGGCGAAAGGGCGGGTGTGTTCGAGGGTTGGACAGGAAAGGTGATTGTGGGGGAGTATAAAAATAATGTTGCCGCAGCAGGCGGCACCCCGCCCCCGCAAGCTGATGTCAGCCCAAATACGCCAAAGAGAGCGGCAATCATGAAGATCCGGAGCGAGGTAGTCATGGTTATCTCCAAAATCCGGGTTTGTAGAGGGGACGCCGGGCCGCTATCCGCGGTTTTACCCGTGGAATCCAAATGCCATCCCATCCGATGGGAAAATTTTATAATACCGTCCATTTATCGCCAAGCAGTATGGGATAAAAAACAAATATAACTGCCGAATATCTTAAGAATTAATTGGATCTTTACAGGATACACCCCGTCTGCCTGTGTGCCAAAAGCGCCCGTCATGCCTGCGGTAAAGACCGACGCGGTCTTGAATCCTTTTCGAGTAATTTCATAATAGTACGCGAGACCGCGTCGGTCTGCTTTTTACGGCAAATGCGCGATCAGTCTTTCCAACTGCCATATGTGATCCCGTTCGTGCCACAGGACCCGGCGCAGGGCCTTGCGCGGGGACCATTTTTCCCCGAACTCCTCGACGATAATGTCCGCTTCCGCCCATTCCGGCAGCTTCTCCTGAAATTTCTTACGGATCAACTGGAGGCGCCCCACCGCGTCGCCCGGCATATCGGCCGCGTCCACCATCGCGCCCATGCGGTTCAAAATCATGTGTTCCGTCTCCCCCATGTGGCCCAATAAATCGTCCAGCGTCTTCCAGTTGGGTGCGTTTTCCAGCCGCGAAGGCGAATCCGGGAGCAGCCCGCCGGAAAGCATCAGAAAATCCTGCCGGCTCCATTCCAAAAGCCGTCCGGCGATGTCCAGATCCCACGGGCGCAGCGGGCGGGCGTCGTCCTCGAAGAACGCATGCACCGTGAGCGCCGGATCCTTGGCCCAGGGGTATGCTTCCCCCCGCTCCGCGATCAGCACCTGGACGGATTCCTCGAACGGGGCCGGGTTGCCGTCCTTCTTCCCGAGCCATCCGAAGTACTGTCGGACTCTGTTCCCCGCCTGCGCGACCGCTTCCTCTTCCGTCCGGCCGGAACTGTAGCAGCCGATCAGATCGAAAACGGAGACCACCCAGTGGCCCGGCTCGAGGGTCTCGATCCCGGAACGCAGTTGGGTTGCGGAAGAGGATGGGTTGGGTCGTTGCATGCGCTGATTTTCGATCGGCCGGTCCTGGAATTTCATCGGGATTATAAGGCGAAAACGAAATCCGGTTTGGCGGGATGGCAATTCCTAACCGGAAGGTTGATTGTCAAATTGTATCGCAATAACCATTTTTCGCAGTTTTACATCTGCTAATGGTTGAAGAAATTAACTTTTCACAAAAATATTCTTAAACCGTTTGGAATTCAATAATAGTAACTTCTCAGGCCGATCGGTTTCGTACGAAAGACCTTCGAGAAAGAGTCTCTTCTCACTCCCTCATCCGGCCTTCGGCCACCTTCTCCCAGCTTACGCTGGGAGAAGGATGGGAAGAGGGCTGGAGGCTGAGCATTTACCATTAATATTAAGGATTTCTTTGCGCCCTTTGCGCCTTTGCGGTGAGATTTTCCGGCAGCCGCCCGTACAGTTCGGTGAGGTCGCGCAGCCTGCCCGCCAGATCCGCGCGCAAATCTTCCGCGGCGAAGCGCCACCCCCAATTTCCCCCCGGGCGCCCCGGGTAATTCATGCGCCCCTCGTTGCCCAGCCCCAGAACGTCC